>OGCI01001374.1_pt1 | contig 20706 bp, 25 predicted proteins | sample 1570021 | NCBI WGS metagenome assembly OGCI01 (sample SAMN06264664, study PRJEB24512) | hot springs metagenome | isolation source: Hot spring water | place: South Africa: Tshipise | collected 2015-06-21 | reverse complement strand
CGAGATTCTTCGCTTCGCTCAGAATGACAGTTCACCCACTTGTCACCCTGAGCGTCAGCGAAGGGTCTGGGCTTTGGGTGGCACTGCGATTCTTCGCTTCGCTCAGAATGACAGTTCACCCACTTGTCACCCTGAGCGTCAGCGAAGGGTCTGGGCTTTGGATGGCACTGCGATTCTTCGCTTCGCTCAGAATGACAAAAGGGGGCGTGGGGCTAACGAAGGGGCGTCAAAATAGGGGCGGGTTGCAGGATTGTGAACTCAAGTAATGTACCCCTGTCAAGGTTTCTACCCCCCCTCCTTTAGGTTCCCCCCGCAAGCGTGGGGAACCAATAATAGCTCCCTCCCTCTCCCAAAGCCTTGGGAGAGGGAGGGCAACAATCGGCGTAGACCCCGTCGGGTATCCTTATGAGTACGGGAGGTTGACTATGCAAAATACCATCAAGACCTTACTGGACTTCCGTTCCGAGAAATATCTCGTGAGTTCGCTTTACTTGAGCCTCTCGCCTCAAGAGCGCGCCACGCGCCCGCCCAAGTACCGAATTCGCCTGAAAACCATGGTGAACCAGCTTCAGCACTGGCTGGACGACCACCCTACCTCGGCTGAGGTGCGCAAGTCAATAGAAGACGATTTCAAGAAGTTCGAGTCGTATATGGAGGAGCCGAGCCATCTGCTGGGCGAGAACTCGCTCCCGATGCGTGGGATAGCGCTCTTTGCCTGCTCAGGCGAAGGGATGTTTCAAGCGGTGCCTCTGCCGTATGTAGAGCGCAACACGCTGGTGGTGGACAAGACCCCCTATGTGCGCCGGTTGTTCGCAGTAGAAGCCGATTTCGGCGTGAATCTGGTCGTGGTGTTTGACACGCGGGACGCCCGTTTCTATCAAGTGGATATTGAGGGCATACGCGAGCTGGAAGCGTTCCAGACGATACGCGACCGTGAGGTGCTACCGCCCGGCGTGCATGGGGTGCGCACTCCCGGTGGCTTCCGAGCGGTACACGGGATGGGCGAGCGCAATGTACAGATGCTCAAGGCGCACGAACAGCAACAACACCTGCGCCAGATTGCCGAAGCCCTGCGCACCCTCCGAACCACCCACCCGTACGACCGCTTGTTAGTGGGCATGCCCGACGAGTTCGCTAACCTGTTCCCCACCTACTTGCACGACTATGTGCGCCGAACCTACGCGGGGCGCATCAAAGCCCACGACAAGATGCCCCTTAACGAACTGTATGAGCACGTCTTAGACCGCTTGACAGAGATTGACCGCGAGCAGGAGGCGCGCCTGCTTCAGGAGCTCAACGAGAGCATGCCTCAGCTCGGTGCGCTGGGGATAGAAGCCGTGCTTCAAGCGATAGAATGGGGCAACGTGCGTGTCCTGCTGTACGATACCGAGTTCACCCAGCCCGGTTGTGTGTTCTATCCGTCGGGAAGTCTCGGCTTGAGCGAGGCGGACGCCCCCGAAGGCACCGATGAGGTCTGGTGGCTCCCCGATATTGTGGACACCTTGCTGGAGCGTGCCTTGGAACAGGGTGCCCAAGTGGAGGCAGTCCGCAATCAAGACAGCAACGCCCTTATCAAGGGGGTCAGCGCCATCCTGCGCTATCCGATGAGTGTGTGAGGGGATTTGCGCTGGGGTCGTTTGAGAAATAATGCCAGAGGGGGGGCGTGTTGCCCCCCTTTGGACTTAGGGTGTCAGACACCTACCAAGCGCAGGCAGTTTTCTAAGAACCGCAAGCTCATCTCCGTCATTCGGTTGGTGATACCGACCATCGCGGGCAGGCTTGCGCCCAAAGCGACCAGTCCAACAGCAATCTTGGCAGGCATCCCGATCAGCCACACGGGCACCTGAGGAACCGCCCGCGAGACTGCCGCCATCGCCGAATCCACGACCAGCAACACGCCCCCTGCAGGCGCTGCGATCTGCAAGCACAAAAGCAACAGTTCCCCTCCCATGCGCACGCCCATCATCAGCGAAGCATCAGACCACTGGGTCAGGGTGCCCAGTTCACTGCCCAGCTCAAAACTGCGCACCAACGCCAGCAACAGCAAGTGATGACCGTTCACAACCGCAAACAGCACCATCGCCAGCAAGTAGTGAAACTGCGCCATAATGGAAGTGGGGAACGCCGAAAGCGGGTTCATCACCTGCATAATGCTGAACCCCATCATGGCATCCAAAAACTCGCCTGCCATCACCGCCGTGTTGATAATCAGGCTCACCCCATATCCCATCAACAACCCGAACAGCACTTCCGCGACCAAGCGGGTGAACAGATTCACCCATTCGGTAGGTGGGTCGCCCACACGGGTCTGGATGAGCGGGGCGACACCCAGCGCAATCACCGCACACAGACCGACTCGCACGGGCACTGGAACGGTACGCGTGCCGAACACGGGCGCCACCATCGCCATACCCGACGCCCGCACGAACACCACCAAAAACGCCCAGAACCACTGTGTATCCAACGCCATCGGTCTACCCCGGAGGGAGGTTCATCAGTACCCGCTTGGTGAACTCCACCATCTGAGTGAGCATCCATCCCCCCATCGCCAGAAACACCAGCGCGACTGCAATCATCTTGGGAATGAACTGCAAGGTCATCTCCTGTATCTGGGTCACCGCTTGGAAGACGCTGACCAACAAACCCACAACCAGCGCTGCGAGCAACAGGGGCATGCTCACCTGCAGGGCAACCACGAGCGCCTGACGCCCTAACTCCAGAACCTCCGTTTGGCTCATACCGCCTCAATTATCGGTTGATACAGGCATTTTCACCAGCACGGAACCTTCAGGCACAGGCTCCTTAGTTAGATTAGAAGCACCCTACATATGGGATACTTGACGCAAGCATCCCCAATATCCTTGATTAGGTATAATTAGGAGAATATGACGACGCGACAAGCTTTTGATGCCGAATTGCAAGCGCTGGAGACGAAGGTGCTTGCGATGGCAAGTATTGTTGAGGGGATGATTGCAGACGCGGTGGAAGCGCTCCAGCGCAACGACCTTTCGCTTGCAGAGAAAGTGCTTCGCCGTGATGATGAGGTGGACGAGATCGATGTGGAGGTGGAAGCCAGCTGCCTGAAACTCATCGCACTCCAACAACCGATGGGAAGCGACCTGCGTATCATCGGCACCATCATGAAAATGATTACCGATATAGAGCGGATTGGGGACTACGCCGTAGACATCGCCAAGTCAGCCCGCAAAATCCACGATGAGCCTCGAGCAGTACGCTTAGTAGATATTCCCAGTTTGGCGAACGCCTCACGCCGAATGCTCCTGGATAGCATCGAGGCGTTTGTGAAGCGCGACCTCCAACGAGTCTTGCAGGTCTGTCAGCAGGACGATGAGGTGGATGCCCTCTATCGCCAAATCCGAACCCAGCTTCAAGAGGTGATGCGCGAACACCCGAATATGGTCACCCCTGCCTCGTGGCTGTTGATGGTGGCGCACTACTTGGAGCGAGTCGCCGACCACTGTGTGAACATCGCCGAGCGGGTCTGGTTTATGGAGACGGGGCGTTTGGAGCAACTCTCTAAGCGCCACAAGAGCGGGACTCTGGAAGAGGCTTACGCAGAGGCAATCCAACACGCCACCGAAACGCATACCCCTACCACGGATGAGTGAACTTGCTGACCGCTGGAACGCCCTTCAGGAGGTGATTGCGAACGCCTGCGCACGCGTCGGGCGCGCCCCCTCCGAGATTGCGCTCGTGGCGGTCAGTAAGGGTGTACCGATCGAGCGTATCCAAGAAGCGTACGCACTGGGTCTGCGTGATTTCGGCGAGAACTATTGGCAAGAATCACGCGAAAAGTTGCACTCTCTACCAAGCGACATACGCTGGCATTTCATCGGGCACCTCCAGACCAACAAAGCCAAATATATCGTAGGGCGATTTGCCCTCATTCAATCGGTTGACCGCTACGAACTCTTGCAGGAAATTCAAAAAAGGGCGCAAAACCTTAACCTACAACAGGCTGTGTTGGTGGAGGTTCGCTTAGACCCGACCGAGAGCCGAGCGGGTGTGGAACCCGACCAGGCGGAACGCCTGATTGAGCAGGTGCTGGCTCAACCGAACCTCGTTTTGCAAGGGGTGATGGGCGTCGCCCCCTACACGGATGACGAGGCGACTTTGCGTGAAGCGTTCCGTACGCTCAGGCAGGTCTATCAGAAACTGCCCCCTGCCAACCAGCGTTGGCTATCGATGGGCATGAGCCACGATTTTGCGCTCGCTATAGAAGAAGGCAGTACGATGCTCCGCATCGGAACCGCTCTCTTCGGCGCGCGCCACTAACAGACAAGGAGGTTAACTATGAGCCGATACTACGAGGATGAGCTGGAGCACGAGGAGCGCCAAAGTTTATGGGCGCGCTTCCGAGGCTGGGCATTCCCCCGCCCTCACGAAGAGGAGACACCCGCCACGACCGAGACCACCGTACGCTACCGAAAACTGTACCCCTACCATGTGGTCATCCGCCAAGAGGTGAACTCGTTGGAGGACGCACGGGTGGTGGCGGACGGTCTCAAGGAGGGTGTTCAACAGGTGATCAATCTTGCCTCAACGCCCCAAGGGATGCGAGAGCGGATAATTGACTTCCTCAACGGGGTCGCCTATGCCATTGAGGGGAGCGTCGAGCGTGTCAGCGAGCATGTCTTTCTGTATGCTCCGCCTCAAGCGATTGTTGAGCCACTCTCAGGGTCGCGAGCGCGCCCAGACGAGCGTCGTTAAGAATCGGACGGGGTCTCAACCAGAGAACCCCGCTCCACCCCATATTTGAGCATTAGCCGCTCAAAGTCGCGCGCGCTCATCAACCGTATTTGGATGTCGGGGCGCAGAAGCCTCAGCAGGGCAATTTTGCGCTTCTTGCGACGGTTGATGTTCGCACGACGCACGGTCAACTCAATGTATAAGTTATGGTCGGGAAGATAGAAGTCGGGGGTGAAGCACTCTTTGGGGTTGCCGTCCTCGTCGGTGCGGAGGACAAAGGTGTGTGGCTCATATTCCCAGCGAATTTTGTAGTAGTCCAGGAGTTTGGCGAACTCCTCTTCGCTGGGATGCACGAACGCTATGGTCGCTCGGCGACCGCGCACTCTGTCCTTATGCATCTAAACCGATTATACCCCGCCTAAATGTTAAGGGCAGGTTATAAAAAGTCAGTTCGCCCTGCAATTCCCGTGTTTTTACCGTGCGCTGGCGCAGTAGGTTATCTGTTGGAACTCGTCAGCATCCAGGCTCGCCCCGCCCACCAGAGCGCCATCTATTTCAGGTTGATGGAGCAAAGCGTGGGCGTTGGAGGCTTTCACACTGCCCCCATAAAGGATGCGTACGAACTCCGCCATCTCGTTGCTAAACAGCGTCCCAAGATGCTGGCGGATTAGCCCGCACACTCGGTTCGCCTCATCGGCATCACACACTTGCCCGGTGCCGATTGCCCAAACAGGCTCGTAAGCAATCACCAGCTCGTATAGTTCGTCTGCCGAGAAGCCTTTCAAGGCGCCCTCCAACTGCCTTTGGATGACGGTGTCCGTTTGTCCCCTTTGGCGTTCTTCTAGTGTTTCGCCTACGCAGAGGATAGGCTTCAGCCCGTGCGGAAGCACGGCGTGGAGTTTCTTGTTGAGCGTCGCCTCGGTTTCCCCAAAGTAGCGCAGATGCTCCTCGGTGAGTTCGGAGTCGGGCGTGCCGAACCGTCCACGGGTCTCGGAGTGCCCCAAAATCACATATTCACACCCAACGGCTACCAGCATCGTAGGCGAAATCTGACCCGTGTAGGCACCCAAGTCGCGCCAGAACACATTCTGTGCGCCCAGTTTCATCTCGCTTCCCCGAATTGCCTCGGCAACCGCAGGCAGAGCCACGAAGTTCGGACAAAGCACTATCTCCAAATCGGAACGCATCCCAATTCGTTGGCGCAAGGTGGTCGCCAGCCCCGATGCCTCTCTGGGGGTCAAATGCATCTTCCAATTTCCAGCAATCAAACAGGTACGCATTAGATAATCACCCACTCTACTTATACGCCGAACGAGGGGGGAGTCCTGCGCAATTCCGCCCATCCCTCAACGATAGTGATCTGCGAGGCTTGGCACCTTTGCCCATCGTGCTTCTTCTGGTTTGAGTTCCTTGAGATACTTCGCTTCGCTCAGGACGAGGAGGAACAAAACCCACAAGCGCATAAATTCGGCATTGGGATGGTATAATCTGTTGGAGGCTCGCAACGATGCAGATGATGGTTAACTGGAACGGCACCCTAATGCCCCTATCAGAAGCGCGTATCCCCGTCTTTGACCACGCTTACCTGTATGGCGATGGCTTATTTGAAGGGATTCGGTTATATAATCGGCGTATTTTTAAGTTAGACGAGCACCTCAAACGCTTATACAACGGATGCCGACACCTAGACATCCAAGGCATGATTCCCTACGACGAACTCAAGATGCGTATCGTGGATACAGTTGAGGCATCGGGAGCGGAGGACGCCTACATTCGTGTCTCGGTCTCGCGGGGTACAGGCATCGGCTTGAACCCGCAAAACATAGACCAGACCCCGAATGTGATGATTGCCATCACTCGGCTGGCGCTGTATCCCCCTGAGTGGTACGAAAGCGGTTTGAATGTCGTGACGGTTTCCCTTCGAGTGACGGCGCCCGATGCGCTTAATCCGCGCATCAAGTCCATCGGGCGCTATGTGGCGAATATCCAAGCAAAAATGGAGGCGAACCGTCGGGGTGCCGGCGAAGGGCTGATGCTCAACGCCCAAGGTTATGTCGCCGAAGCGACGGGCGATAACCTGTTTATTGTCCAAGACGGCGTCCTGCGCACACCTCACCCCTCTTGTGGGATCCTGCGTGGGATTACCCGTCAAACGGTGATTGAAATCGCCCGCGATTTCGGCATTCCCGTCTACGAAGATTGGCTGACCCTACACGATGTCTACAACGCTGATGAGGCATTCCTTACGGGAACCGCAGCCGAGATTATTCCGATGGTGCGTCTGGACGAGCGCGAAATTGGAGAAGGACGCCCTGGTGACCTGACCCTGCGCATCATCCGCGAGTTCCACAAGCGTACCCGCGAAATCGGGGTTCTGGTTGCAGCGCGCTGATGGCAGTTTGTGCGTATTGCGAGCGACCTGCAAGCTTACGCTTTCGAACAGGGCTGAACACAGTCTCCTTGTGTTCAGCCTGTGCACCCCAGTGGGAGCAGCGAACGCTGGGCACAGCGCTTGTGCCTCAGCTTTTGACCTTGCAAACCACTCCCTCTCAGTCAGATACTTGCCCCCACTGCGGAACGACTGCCCAGCAGGTTCGCTCTACGGGGCTATACGGGTGCTGTCTGTGCTACCTGTGGCTCTACCCTGCTGAGTGAGTGATGCTCCAATTACCCCTATCCCCCACGAGGGTGAGACTTGTTGTACACCTCGCGTAGGCGTTCCACGCTCACCTGCGTGTAGATTTGGGTGGTGGCGATGTCGGCGTGTCCCAACAGTTCCTGCACGGTGCGAAGGTCTGCCCCACCGTTGAGCAGATGCACGGCGAACGAGTGGCGCAGGGTGTGAGGCGAAATGTTCTTGGTGATGCCTGCCTGCTCGGCATAGGCTTTGATTTTGCCCCAAAATGCCACGCGACTGAGCGCGCCCCCACGGTCGTTCAGGAAGAGCGTTCGGTTCGGCTTTTTGGGCGCAACAAGTTGCGGGCGCGCCTCACCTATATAACGTTGAAGCCAATAGACCGTCTGCTCGGTGAGGGGCAGTACACGCTCCCGCGCACGCTTGCCCCACACCCGCACGAACGCCTCCCGCAAATCCAACTGGTCTAAGGTCAGCCCCAACAATTCCGAGACGCGCATCCCTGTGGTGTAGAGCATTTCAATCATCGTACGGTCTCGCAGTCCATGAGGCGTGGTGAGGTCGGGCGCCATCACTAGGCGTCGTACCTCGCTGGCTGTGAGTGTATCGGGCAAGGTGCGATGCACTTTGGGCACATCCAGCATTTCGGGCGGCTCCTGCTCCAGGACTCCCCTCCGATGAAGGTATTTCAGAAAAGTGCGCACGGCACTCAACTTGCGCGCGATGCTCTTCTCGCTCATCCCGCGCCGACGCAGGAAATAGATATACCCCTCCCACAGAGTGGCGTCCCACTCGTAGGGGTCGTCGCGTTTAGAATGGCGCAGGTACTCCACGAACTGCGCCAAGTCCACCGCATACGCGCTCACCGTGTGCGCTGAGACCTGACGCTCCTGCGCAAGAAACTCTAGAAACGGGTCGATGTGCTCTTCCACGATTAGCCTGCTTCGCCTTCCACCTCACCGACCTTGAGGTCAAGCTCACTGCGCAGTTCCACACGCTCTATCTTCCCGTCCCGTATCCACACGATACGGTCGGAGATGTCCAGCATCTTGAGGTCGTGGGTGGCGGAGATAATCGTCACGCCCCGCTCCTTGTTGAGCCGTTTGAGCAGTTCAATAATCTCCTTGCCGGTTTTGAGGTCCAGGTTGCCCGTTGGCTCGTCGGCGAGGATGATGGAGGGGTTGTTAGCGAGCGAGCGGGCGATGGCAACGCGCTGTTGCTGTCCACCCGAAAGCTCGGTGGGCTTGTGGTGCAAGCGTCCGCCCAAGCCGACCAGCGTCAGCAGTTCGATGCCGCGCTCGCGTGCCTCATCGGCGCTGACCCCAGCAAAGGTCATCGGTAGGGTCACATTCTCCAGCGCGGTCATCACGGGGATGAGGTTGAAGGTCTGGAAAATATAGCCGATTCGGTGGCATCTCAGGAACGCCAGCTCCTGAGGGTCTAACTGCGCCATATCCACATCGTCGATGAACACCGAACCGCGCGACGGTTTATCCAACCCACCTATCATGTTGAACAGGGTACTTTTGCCTGAGCCAGACGGTCCCATGATGGACAGATACTCGCCACGATAGATATCCAGGTTCACTCCATCCAGTGCGCGCACGGTCAGTTTGCCCATCTGGTACTCTTTGACCACATCGCGCACGCGCACCACAAACTCGGTGGCACTCTCGGTGCGGGGTTGCGCCTCGTTGCGAATCGTTTCTTGCATCGCTTTCACCTGAGATGACTTCGTTGTAGTCCTATCGATTCGACGGCTCTCCAGCCGATTCCTGCCGAGAACCGAAAAAGCCCCGCAATCGTCTATAATTATTACGGAGGGTGTGGGATGGGAACTCAGGTCTGCTTGCCTTCGTATTCCCCCTTAGAGCAGAAATGACCCATACCGCATTAGCACAGGCTGTGAACGAAAGAAGCCATGAAGAGTTTGATGCGCTGGTGAACCGCTACTATCACCAGGCGTACAACACGGCTTATCGCCTGACAGGCAACCATGCGGATGCAGAAGACCTGCTTCAGGAGGCGTTCTTACGCGCCTACCGCTTCTTTGACCGCTACGACCGCTCGATGCCCTTCATCAACTGGTTCAATCGTATCTTGACCAACCTCTACATCGACGAGTACCGTCGTCGTGGGCGCCTGCGCACACTCTCGCTGGACGAAAGCTATGAAACAGAGGACGGAGAAGAAGCTCCCGCCTTCGATTTACCCGACCTCAGCCCCAGCCCGATGGAACTGGCGCTCCAGAAAGAGTTGGAGGACGCCATCCAAGAGGGGTTGAGCCTGCTGAGTCCCGAGTTTCGCGTAGCGGTCGTGCTGGCGGATATTGAAGGGCACTCTTACGAAGAAATCGCCGAGATGATGAACACCTCGGTGGGCACGGTACGCTCGCGTATCCATCGCGGGCGGAAGCAACTGCGTAATCTGATTATGAAGCACCATCCCAATCTTTTTGAGCGAGGTGACTTGAAATGAATTGCCGTTTTGTGCAGTCTCGCCTTTCCGCTTATGTAGATTGTGAACTGACCGGGCACGAACAGCAAGCGATTAGGGTTCATTTGGAGCATTGTTTGGAATGTTCGCAGGAGTACGAAACGCTAAGAAAGACAAAAAGCCTCATGCGCCAACTACCTCTGGTACAACCCACCACTTCTCCCGAATGGCTGTTGGCGCGCCTGCACCAGCAGAACGGTGTGATGCGCCGCTCGGCGCGCTGGAGTTGGAATCAGGTACGCTGGTGGCAGTTTGCGGGGGGGCTGGCGCTCATCTCGGCGTTTATCGCATGGGACCTCCGCTCCGACCCCGATAGGAGTGAAATCCAGTTGACCGAGACCCCAACAGCCCCTGCGTTCGTTTCTCAGCCCATCCCGAATTTCGAACCCGCCCCTTCCCCTGCCCTTCCCCAAGTTTCCAGTAGCCTTTATCGTTCCAGTCTGTTCCCCACCAGTTCTTCACCCTACATTCCGACCAACTCCTACTGGATTGATGAATCGAATTCCCATATAGTTAGCCCCCTGCAACCGACAAGGGGCTTCTATACAACTTTCGGACTGAGACCCCGCTAATCAGGAGGAACGCGTATGAAACGATGGTGGATTGTGTTAGGCTTAGGATTGGTGTTAGGCTCGGCGGTGACCCTCCTGGCGCTCCAGCATGGGGGTAGTGTCATCGCCCAAGAGCGTACAACGGTGGCGTTCACCCCGCAAGAGCGTGCTACGATTGTGAGCCTCGAATCGGCGCTCACACGCATCGCTGAGAGCGTCCAGCCGACGGTCGTGCATATTCGAGCCACCCGCCAGCTCGGACGCGCACGCCCACAGACCGACGAGGATGAGGAGAACCCGATGCAGTTCTTCTTTGGGCGTGGCGCCCCGCGCGTGGAAGGACAAGGCTCGGGCGTAATTATCCGAAGCGATGGCTACATCGTAACGAACGACCATGTGGTAGACGACGCAACCGAGGTGGAGGTGACCTTCCACGACGGTTCTAAGGCGAAGGGCACGGTGTTCCGTGCGCCCAGCGCCGATATTGCTCTCGTGAAGGTAGACCGCTCTGGGCTCCCCACTGCCAGCTTGGGCGATTCGAGTAGGGTCAAGCCCGGACAGATTGCGTTCGCTATCGGTAGCCCCTTCGGGCTGGAGAACACCTTCACGATGGGCATCATCAGTGCGGTAGGACGGCGAGAGGCGATTGGCGGGATGATGGGGCGTGCCCGATTCTATCCCGATCTCATCCAGACCGACGCCGCCATCAACTCGGGCAACTCAGGTGGTCCACTGGTCAACTCACAGGGCGAAGTGATTGGGATTAACACCGCCATCGTCGCAGGAAGCCTCACAGGGGGCAATGTGGGCATCGGCTTCGCTATCCCCATCAATCGGGTGAAGACGGTCGTGAGCCAACTGCTGGAGAAGGGCAGTTATCAGCGTGGCTATCTCGGCGTCGGACTGCGCGACCTGACCCCCGAAGAGCAAGAGACCTTCAACACCAAGCAGGGTGCGCTCGTCGGCACGATACAAGCCGATACCCCCGCCGACAAAGTGGGACTTCAACCGGGCGATGTGATTATTGAAGCCGATGGTAAGCCCATAAAGAACGAAGTGGAACTGCGCGACATCATCGCCAACAAAGGTCCCAACAGCACGCTGAGCCTCAAGGTGTTGCGCGACGGCAAAACGCTCAATTTGGAGGCGACCTTAGGCGTCCATCCCGACGATGCACCCAGCGCCCCACGCCAGCAGAGCGCACGCGAACCGCAGACGCGCCCGCTGGAGAAACTGGGCATCCGCGTGGGCGAAATCCCCACTAACTTGCGAGAGCGATTCGGCAATCAGCGTGGGGTCTATGTGGAGCGCGTTGCGCCTGATAGCCCCGTAGCCGAGCAGATTGAGTCGGGCGACCTGATCGTGCGCGTGAACGGTACAACGGTCAACACGGTGGACGAACTGGAGCGCGCCCTGAACCGTATATCGTCTGGTGAGATGGTGCGTATGGTGGTGGTGCGTCGTTCAGGCGAAGACACCGTGCGCGAGTTGGTGATGTTCCGAATGCCCTAAAGGGGCTACTCCTTAGATTGATACGGGATTAGCAACGACACACGCCGATTAGAGAAGTGAAACGGGTCGCTGGGAGTACGCAGGCGGGTATCGGCATAACCCCGCACCTCGGCGACCTGTCCTTTCCAAAGCCCTCCCGCCTCCATCACGCGCCGAGCGGCGTTCGCACGGTCGGTCGAAAGCTCCCAGTTGCTGTATCCGCCCCCATACCGATAGGGCTGAGAGTCGGTATGCCCTTCCAAAATCACACGGTTGTCCAGCTTGCCGATTTCGCGGGCGATGAGGCTCAACAGTTGGCGTGCGGGCGCAGTCACCTCCGCGCTTCCCGAGCGGAAGAACACGGGTTCGGGTCCCTCAATCAGTTCAATCCGCAAGCCTTCTTTGACAAACTCAATCTTCACATGCTCGCGTAGGCGCGCAAGGTCGGGGATGTTGGCGATAGCCGTTTCAAGGTATTTCTTGAGGGCTTCCATCTCGGCGCGCTCGGTCCTGCGGTCTTTGAGAACCTTCTTGCGCGCGCCCTCCGTATCCTGGTCTCCCTTCTCTTTGGGCATATTTGCCGTGTTTTTGGCGCCCGGAGGGAGTTCATTGGTGAGGCTAATCACTGCCTTGCCTTTCTGAACCGCTTCCATAAAGCCGATGGGGTCGCGGAAATACGCTGCGATGGCAGCGCGGGTCTCGGGGCTCATCCCTATCAGCCACATCACCATAAAGAACGCCATCATCGCGGTCACGAAGTCGGCGTAGGCGACCTTCCACGCGCCGCCGTGGTGCCCGTGATGTCCGCCCCCTTTGCGCTTGATAATCCGAACTTCTCCGCCTTCTTTGGACATTCAGGATTCCCCCTTAAGCCGCCTGTGCCGAGGCGCCACCACCGCCCTTCACTGCCGCTTCCATCTCTTGGAAGCTGGGGCGCAGGTGGGGTTCTATACTGCGTCGGGCGAACTCCACGCAGGTCAGCGGCGCATCGCCCCGAGCGAACGCAATCAACGCCTGACGAATACACTGATAGTACTGCGCTTCGGCGTGTACGCTGTGTTCCATCGATGCGGCGAGGGGTTGGAAAACACCATACGCCAACAACACACCCAAGAAGGTTCCTACCAGCGCCGCAGCGACCTTCTTCCCGATGGTCTCGGCACCCTGGTCCAGATAGCCCATCGTAATCACGACGCCCAACACCGCCGCCACGATACCGAAGCCGGGCATCGCATCGCCGATTTTACTGATCGCCTGGGAGGGGCGCAGTACCTCCTCGTGGTGTTTCTCCAAGTCGGTTTCGGTGAGCTCCGCCAGTTCAAAGGGCCCCACCGCTCCCGTCAGCACTATCTTCATCGTGTCACATAGGAAGTCTAACGCGTGGTGGTTGGCCTGCAGGAATGGATACTGGGCGAGCAGCGAGCTTTCTTGGGGGCGTTCCACATGTTGCTCTAATGCCAACAGTCCCTCTTTGCGTGCCAGCGTGAAGAGGGCGAACAGTGCTTGAAGCAACTCCAAAAACACATCCTTTTTATAGGGACTGCCTTTGAGCAGACCGAGCGACTGCTTGATAATCGCTTGCACCACGCTGGGCGGGTTGGAGGCTAACAGCGCCCCTATGCCTGCCCCACCGATGATTACGAACTCGGAGATTTGGATCAGCGCGGCAATCTTTCCGCCGTGCATGATGAATCCGCCAAACACTGCGCCAAACACCACCACGAAGCCGATGAGTACAAACATTCGCTCGACGCCTCCCGTGCAACAAGGGGGTTATTCCATAATGGTCGGGCGAATTTCAGCGAGGAGCCCTGAAAAAGAAAGGAGGGCAGCCGATTAGGCTGCCCTCACCACACGCCCCGTCGCGTGCCCTATATCAATAGCCTCCTGCTTTGCGCTCTTCTGCTGCGCCGCCTGCGGTGTCAGGAGCAGATTGCTGCCCCATCGGGTTCGTGGTTGGAGGTGGATTGGCAGCGCCCTCCTCGTTCTGCGAACCGCCACAGGCGTTCAGGTGAAGGGCGACGACCAGCGCCATCAGACTCATCATCAGCCATTTACGCATCATTACCTCCACCTTAGGGCCAGTTCTGACCGTCGGGCAGGTTCAAGCGCGAGATAGCGGGCGAAATAGCAAAACGCCCCCTATCCGAGTAGAACCACTCGTAGCGCACCCACTTAGCGTGACCATCGGCGAAGATGGCGTTCTGACCGCTACTGTGGCGTCCGGAGAGCATTAGGAACACCTCATTCCAGTTCGTGCCACCCGGCTCGATGTAGGGGGGCATATCGAAAGGCAAGGTGCTCGTGCCGAACACACTGCGCAGTCGCTCAGGCACTCCCTCCGAGGCAGAGCGCGACTCGGCAATCAGGATCACATCGGAAGTGGTCTCCCAAGCAGCTTCGTTGTGTTCCAAGCCACTGTAGGTGGTGCGGTTGTAGCCGTAGTTGGCGATGAACTCCTCGTTCTTAGCGTAGTGTCCGTAGATGCGCGGAGCTACTTTGGAACACCCTCGAGCCGTCACAGTGCTGGGCGCGTTGGTCGGGAATGTGCCTACCAAAACAGAGCCGGGCGAGTCGTCGTTCGCACGGCAACCGTCCGCAGCAGTGTAGTCCACCAAACGAGGCTTCGGCGCAGAGGAGCTGGGGCACACGAAGATATCCCAGTTCTTGATGTAGGGGTAGAGCGGAATGTGCCACTCCCACCACATGTACACATGGAGACCGTCATAATCCTGGGCGTACATGCGCATTGTGGTGCCGAGTTGGCGCATGTTGGACACACACGAGGTCTGACGCGCCTTCTCGCGCGCTTGGGCAAACACGGGGAACAGAATCGCAGCCAAAATGGCGATGATGGCTATCACCACCAGTAGCTCAATCAGTGTGAAACCTTTCCTTTGCATGGTTCACCTCACTCTATATTCTACAGGACAAGAGATTAAGCCTAAGTTAAGAAAGCACCTCTCCTACAGAATTTCTCGGATGTGGATGGGTGGTTCGGCGTTTAGCGATTCGGCGCCATGTTCGGTCAGTGTGTACACATTCTCTATGCGAATGCCGAACTTGCCTGGCAGGTAGATGCCCGGCTCGATTGTGAAGCAGTGCCCCTCTTCCAACAGGCTGGTGTTACCCTCCACGATATAGGGCGGTTCGTGAACCGACAGCCCGATACCGTGTCCAGTGCGATGCACGAAGTAGTCGCCCAATCCCGCTTCGGTGATGACGCGCCGTGCGGCGCGGTCGACCTCTTGGGCGGGCACGCCGGGTTTGGCGGTCTCACGCGCGCGCATATGCGCCTCGTAGACCACTTGATACACCTTCTGTGCCTCTTCGGAGGCGGGGCCGATGCTCACCACGCGCGTGATGTCGCTACAATAACCCTCACACACTCCGCCAAAGTCGATCACCACGATGTCGCCCTGACGAAGCGGGCGATGGCGGGTAGTGTGATGCGGTTTGGAGCTGTTCTCGCCAGCGGCAACGATCGGGATGCCAAACGCTAAGCGCGACCCTGCGTCGTAGAGGGCACGCTGGATAGCGAGCGCGACCGCCCATTCGCTGTAGCCCTCCATACAGCGCTCTAATCCTGCTGATAAGGACTCATCGGTCAGCCGTGCCGCTTCGCGCATCAGCGCCAGCTCGGTGGCGTCTTTCACGGCACGCACTTGGGCGACCAGCTCTGCGCCCCGACGAAACAGTGCTTGGGGCAGTGCCTCTTGAAACATCAGCAGGAAGCCTGCGGGCATCTCATCATCCACCGCGATGACGCCCGTCTCTAAGGGGAAGTCGCTCACGCAGGCGCCTAATGCCTGCATCGGACCTTGCGAATCGTGCCACACATAGCGCACTTGCCACCCTGCAGGGTTCGTGGCAGTGCTTTCAGCACTGAGCGCGGGCACGAACCACACAGGGGCACCTTGCTGGGGCACCAGCAGGAACATCAAGCGCTCAAGAGGCGGCTCCGAAAACCCGCTCAGATAGAGCATATTCACAGGCGTAGAAGCAAAGAAAGCATCTACGCCCTGCGCTAACATCGCTGTCTGCAGGCTTACCACACGCTGACGAAACAGGTCTTCCCTCATCTTAGCCTCCTACGCGGATTAAGAGCCAGTCGCTGAGGATGTAATAGGCTCTTCCAATCAGCAGAGCCATGCGCGCCATCACCGTGTTGCCGAAAATCGCGCCCAGCCCTATCATCAGGAACCACCGCCCAGCCGTCGCTATGCCCTTCACCGTGCCTTTCTGTTGGTACGAGAAGGTGAAGTAGGTCATCACCGTGAGCAAGATAGCCAAGAAGATATAGTTCTGGATGAGGTTGCCGACGGTGAGGTCGGGGTTGCTGGCGCTAAACCACAGCGGACGCTGAAGTGTGCTGTTGAGCTGGACGAGATAGCGCGAGGAGAACTCTTGGAAGAAAAGCCCCGCCGAAGCGCCAATCAACAGCCCAATCACCAAACGACTGACCCAGCCGTAACGCTCACTATAGATGAAGTAGAGGTACAGCCCGAAGGGCACCACAAACGCCCACGCCCAGTACCCCTGCACCCAAATCGGTTCTATCCAATAGCGGTAGAGGATATCCACGCCTAATGGACCGAGCGAGTATCCCGCCGCCAGCCCGATGTACATATGCTCAAAGAAGCGGTAGAATGGGTTCTCGCGATACAACAGCGAATAAATCGCTATCGTGCAGAGGACACCTATCCAAACGACGGCGCGGTCAAAAGTGAGCGGTAAAAAGTTCTGGAGCCATTCCATACTATGCTTCCCTCCGTTCTGCCAAGCGGTTCATAAACATCGCTACATTTCCCAACAGGATAAAGGTGATAATCAGCACATGCGAAAAGGAGATGGCGTTGGTGAACCGCGACGCCAGCCCAACGATACCGAGCAGCTGCTCATACTCTTGAGCGCCTTTGGCGCCAGTGACCATGCCCTTGATTTGTCCCGAGTCGAGGTAGGTGTACGCCTCCGCCGCCATCACCGAAGTAGGACAGTAGATGATATTGACCTCCTTGGGGGAGTAGGAAATCCAGATGGGCACAGTGCCCGACGGCGTTACATCAATCACCAACTTGTACTGGCGCAGGCTGTTGACCCCCTTGAGCATCTCTATCTGAGACACTCGGGTTCCTCGCACATCCTGCTTGATGGTGTTGGGCAAGTCGGTCACCATGCCCTTGATGGCGACGGTAAGGTTCGGCACGAACCCGAAATGCACCCAGTCGCGTCCGTACTCGTAGCCCTCTGCTTTGGTGACCCGCTCAGCAAGCCGATACGAAATATCGCGCGACTGCGCCTCTATGGAGATGATACTAAAGCGCGCCTTCTTGCGCATCAGGTGCTTGATCACCGCCTCCAGTTGGGGCTGGTTCTCTGCCAGCGTGCTGGCACTCCAGTTGGACGAAATCATCACGAGGTCGCCCGGTTGGAGCGCCTCTATCGTGTCGTAGAACTTTTGTACTGGAGGCGAGATAGACGCTGGCATGCGCACGGGCACCAACAAGAACATCACGATGTTGACCAGCAAGAGCACATAGAGCAAGCGCCGGTCCACTGCCAACATCTTTTGCCAAATCGTTTGTGGTTGCATAGCCTTCCTCCCCTCAGGTAATCCCGCGCTCCAAGCTGAGCCACAGTCGGATTGCCATCGCCAAACCGCCAATGCCAACCCCGAACTCAATGGCGCGTTGAGCCGGGGCGTTTAGCGAGGTCAGAATCCAGTTCGCCACTTTCGGCAGACCTAAGTTGTGGACGAGCATCTGAACAAAGCTGGCGCCCTCTGGGGTCGGCTCAGCAGAGAAGCCCATCAGATCGTAGCTGATATATGCACCCAAGGGTACGACGCCAATCATCACCACCATCGCAGTGAACATCAGAATGCTCGCCTCAATAGAGCGAATGCGGAACGCTCGGTAAGCCGCCGAGAAGATGTAGAAAGCAATCAGCGAGAACATCGCTGCGTCCAGCTGAACGAGCGTGAAATCAAACAGGAGTTTGAAGGAGTTCTCTAGGAGGGGCGTTTTGGGCGCAAGCTCTTTCTCGGCTAAGGTGTTCCAGATGCTGAAAAACGCCATCGTCACGAACGAGACCAACAGCACCACACTATAACCCCACTGCGTGCGCTTCTGCACCACATTTTTCAGGTGGAGCCTCACAAGCCCGTAGGTGCCCAAGCCCAGCGCCAACGCTCCAATTAGCTGAAGCAGGTTCTGAGCGGGCTGGATGGCAGGCGTGAGCATATTTTTCTGCTCTTCGTTGACGGGCATGAAGAACTCAGCGGCGAAAAACAGCCCCGCCAGGAAGGTAATCCCCACCACCAACGCCCGTCGTCCACGCGGGGGCAACACTTGAAGCAGAGGGATTAGCCCCAACACCAACACAAAGGCGCCCAGTACAATCGCCCAAATCCAGAGCCACTGGTCCTGTGGATTCAGTTGCCAAGTCATCGCTAAGGAGTACCTCCCCCGAAGTATTCTTGGATGAATGCATCGAAGCCTCCGGGCTGACCCAACAGTTTGATGATCGAGTCATCCACTCCGAAGACGGTGGCAAGGGTCGCCCCACTCAGAGCGAGGAAGGCAAAAGTGAACTTTGCGATGTCTTGCCCGACAAGGCTTCCTAACAACACCGGTTCACGGCTCAGGTAGGCGCTGGTGGCGTAGAACTCATCGCCGATAATCGTGTAGTCGCACGCAGCGACGAAGAAGGGCACCTGCGTGAAGCTAATCGTGCCCGCGACTTGAATTGCGCCCACCATGTTGCCCGTCTCTGCGAAGATGAGCGACTCGGCGTAGAACTCGCCGAACATAAAGTTCGCCGCAACGCGCTCACGCTGAATCAGCCCCGCCACACCTGAAGCGAAGGCGAACTGACGGTCGGACAAGAAGCGGATGCTATCCCCATCGTAGAGGTCAGGGCGCCCCGACTCGTTGTAGGCGTCGGCGATCGCCTCTTGAGCCACTGCAAACACGGTCGCGTCGCCAGTGAGCAGGCGCATCGGGGTTGCGAAGCGGGCAATCTGCTTCGTGATGTACTTAAATATCGTCAGCGATTGCACGGCTACTACGCCGAACGATGTCATGCCCGGTATCATCGTCACGGGGCGACCCATCTCGGTGGAGCGTCCAATCGCCTCGTCAATCGCATCTAAGCCAGGAATGCGCCGAATAAACAGCTGCGCGCCCACCCGCGCTCGGAAGATATTGAGTAGCACCATCAAGGCGATAAAGCCGATGATGATTGCCGAGAACCAGTTGTCTTGTGCGTGTTGGTAAGTCATCCTTCGTTTCCTCGTTGTGCGGGGCGTCGGTTGCGCCTCGCTTCGTCCAGTTCTTCAATCCGCTCCACCAAGCGCGTCCAGTTCTCACGCTCACTGAGGAGCTGAGTGTAGACATCCACTTTCTCAAAGCCGAAAAACGGCGCCAAGAACGGCGACGCCACGATACCGAGCTGGGACGAGACAAAGGCGAACGGGCGATGCAGTTCCAAAAACAGCACGGCAGGCGATGCCAAGCCCCGTTTGACCACCTGCTCGGCAAGCTGGTCTATCAGTTGTTGTTTTTGCTCCTCGCTCAGTGCCTCTTTCCAGAACTCCCGCATCGCTTACGCCTCCACGGTTCGTCGCTTGCGCTTGCGTTTGGGCGCATGCTCGTTCTTGTCGTGTTTCGCCTGCTTGCATCGTTGGAGAAGCAGTTGTTCAATCTGCTCCCGCTGGTCGCCGTACCACAAAAAGATACCCCGAAAAGCGTTGAGGCGGGTGGGGTGTTCAAACGGGCTGAGCAACACGCCCTGCTCGCCCCACACGACCCGCTTCACACGCTCCCAGCGCATGGCGCGAGGTGTCCAGCCGCGCATGCGGACTCCCTCCTCGTCCGCCTCGTAGCGCATCGGGAACAGGTAGTCCGCCGTTGAGGTGAGTATCATCCACAACGCCACCAGCGCAAACAGCCAGTGCCCCATCAAGAGCCACCCCAGCACAGGCACTCCCACCAACACCAACACCACCACGGGGAGTCGGTCGGGTGATTGCCTTGCCAGATGTACCTGCCACCGATAGGTCGTCGGCTGTTCGTCCATCGTTTATCCTCAGTTCGTCGCGCTCACTTCGGTTCCTGCTGATTGCTCGCGGAAAGTGAGCGCAAACACAATCCCCGCCAGCACTGTGATGACCGTCGGCACGAGAAAGACCATCGTGTAGTTGGTCACCTCGCCCTGCGTGAAGAAGTCTTTCAACCAGCCTGCAAAGAAGCCTCCAATCAGCATCCCCACCCCTAACACGGCGACATTGATGAGCGCTTGGGCAGAGGAGCGGATGTCCGCAGGGGCGACTATGTCGGTGTAGATGAACGCCACCACGAAGAAGAACACATAACAGAAGCCATGCAGAGCCAACGAAGCGACCGCCAGCCACACGATGGCAGGATTCGTCTCGTGGAGCGCCCAGGCAATTGCGAAGATGGCATAGCGCAGGGGCCAAGCGAAGATGCCAAGCATCATCGTCTTACGAATCCCCCAGAGGGGCAACACCGCAGGGAGCATGAAGGCTATCGTCAAAATCTCTGCCCACTGCCCCAGCGTCATCCACGCGGGCAGGTTCTCGCCCGTCAACCCAATGCCGCCACCTGCCGACTGCAGGAACGGGAAGGTCAGAATGTAGTAGAGGGGCAGTTCGGTCGCCACAATCATCGCCACCACGAAGAAGACGAGGTAGTTTCGGTTCGCCAGCAGTCGGAATGCCTTCATAAATGCCAGCGGGTCGGTTCCCTCGCGCGAGGGGGGCGTGTTGGGCAAGGCAAAGCTGATCAAGCCTGCCACCATAGA
>OGCI01001373.1_pt1 | contig 20718 bp, 14 predicted proteins | sample 1570021 | NCBI WGS metagenome assembly OGCI01 (sample SAMN06264664, study PRJEB24512) | hot springs metagenome | isolation source: Hot spring water | place: South Africa: Tshipise | collected 2015-06-21 | reverse complement strand
CGCGAGGGCCGCGTCTCCTCGAGATCTCATCGAGAGAGCGCCGGGGGCGACGGCGGGCGTGCCTGCGGGATGCAGGTCGCCATGGATCGCGGTCGCCCCTTCAATGGCGCGGCGCCCTCCTTCTCCCCGCTCTCGCTGTAACATATAGTAAGGTACAAACCGCGGCATGGAGGGAGCGTGACGGAATGGCGCCGCGCGCTGCTCCCTTCATGCAGCGGGAAACGCGAGCCACGGCTGGAGGAAACAGCATGCCCGAGCTGCCGGAGGTGGAGATCATACGCGGACAGCTGGCGCGCGAGCTGCGCGGCGCGCGCATCTCCTCCTGCGAGGTCCTCCTGCCACGCCTGGTAAAATATCCCACGGCGCTGGGCTTCCGCAGGGGAGTCAGGGGCAGGGAGGTACGCGAGGTGAGGCGGCGGGGGAAGTACCTCCTGTTCGCGCTGGACGGAGACCGGGAGCTCGTCATACACCTGGGCATGACCGGTTCCCTGCTCCTGCTCCCGCGCGGCGGCGAGCGGCCGCGCCACACGCACATCCTTTTCCACCTGGAGGACGGAAGGGACCTGATCTACGTGGACCCGCGCACCTTCGGGGAGACCGCGCTGGTGCGTCGCGGCGACTACCGCTCCCTGCCGTGCCTTTCCAGGATGGGCCCCGAGCCGCTGGCGGACGACTTCACTCCCTCCCGCCTGGCAGCGGCGCTGCGCGGAAAATGCCGGGTGAAGGCGGCGCTCATGGACCAGGCGCGCCTGGCGGGGCTGGGCAACATCTACGCCGACGAGGCGCTGCACCGCGCCGGCATACATCCCCTGCGGCGCGTGGACACGCTGCGCGGCAGGGACGTCGCGCGGCTGCACGCCGCTGTGCGGGAGGTGCTCGACGAGGCCCTGGAAAGCGGCGGCTCCTCGGTGAGCGATTACGTGGACCTGCAGGGGGAGAGGGGTAACTTCCAGGAACGCCACCTCGTCTACCGGCGCGCCGGGGAACCCTGCCGCGCGTGCGGCGAGATCATACGCCGGGAGACGGTTTCCGGCCGCGGCACCTATTTCTGCCCCTGCTGCCAGAAATAGGAAGAAGGCGCGCTTTCCCCGCATCGTTTCCCCGTGCTTTGCGGGAAGCGCTCGCGATGATGGAACGAGCGCCCCCTCGCAAGCGCCCCGCCCCCGCCCTCGTGAAACCGTCACCGCTCGCGTGCGTTAACGGCGGCCTTTCAGGACACGAGCGGGGCCGCTTTCCCGGAAAGGAAGGAGGGGGCGGGACCGTACCCGCCCCCTCCGCAAGCCCGTCGCTCAATAAGTGCCGTAACCGATGGAGCAGGAGCCGCCCGACTTGCGCGAACCGTCGGCGGGATCCACGTAGGTGAAGTACATGGCCCTCTCCACGGCCACCCCGGCAACCACGCTCGCGTTATAATCGGCGCTCGCCCCTCCCAGGAGCTGCGCCTCGATCCTGGTGGAGACCTCGGTCGCTGCCAGGGACGGGTCCTGGTCGTCCACCTTGATGGTGAGGCGGTAGTTCGCGGGCAAGTGGTATTCCTTCTCCACCGTATGGCCTTTGGGGGTCATGTAGGTGACGATGATCTTCATGGCCATATTCATGGGGTTCATGACGCATACGTAGGTGTCGAAGGAGCCGCCCGTGTAGCCCTCCGCCAGGAACCAGAAGTTGTAAGCATGGCAGGCGCCGATGGAGGTGTGGCCGTCGTTGGCCGTGCCGTAGCGGAAATACATGGCGCGCTCGGCTACGACATCCGCGGGCGTGGTGGTGCCCGCATTGAACGCCTGCACCTTGGTGGAGACGTCCATCCTCTCCAGGCCGGGCACGGAGTCCACCTTGATGGTGTCGCGCGACCACGGCTTGACGCCTGAGTGGGTCACGCTCACCGGCGTGAAGCCCGGCTCGTTGGAGTAGAAGGTGTACACGATGTCCAGGTAGTTGCTGGAGGGGTTCATGGTCTCGATCCAGGTGTCGAAATCGCCCCCCGTGTAACCCTCGGGCAGGTACCATGTGTGCGACGTCTGGTCGGCGCCCACGGAGCAAGACCCGCCAGCCTTGCCGTAGTAGTCGAAGTACATGGCCCTCTCCGCCACCAGGCCCACGCTCGAGAAGACGATGGTGGAGACCTCGGTGTTGTCGAACTTCACCTCCTGCCCGGTGCCGCCACCGCCGGTGGCCGCGCCCACGTCCGCGATGACGTTATCGGTGCCCTCCTTCCACACCAGGTCGTCGACCTTGATGGTCTTCCTGCGCTGCGCCGGCACCGTGGTCTTGAACATGTAGTACTTGTCGCTCCAGGGCACCAGAAGCTTCACGTGCACGTCGGTGGCGTCGGTGCCCCCGGGGTTCATGAGCACCAGCCAGGTGTCGAAGGACCCTCCCGTGTAACCCTCCGGGAGGTACCAGCAGCCGCTCGTGCAGTCCGCCCCGATGGAGGCATGCCCGCCGGCGCGGGAGACGCCGCCCTCGCTGTATCTGAAGTACATGGCCCGCTCGGCGATTATGCCGTCTCCCGTGGCGGTGACCTGGGTGGCCACCTCCTTGTTCTTCAGCGCCGGGATGGAGTTGAGGAGGAGGGAGGTCCTGGTCTCCTTTCCCAGCGGCAGGTCCATCTCCACGGGAGCGGCGTCGGTCAGGAAGAAGCGCAGGTGCGCCGTGGCGTCCACCTGGTTGGGGTTCTGGATGGTTATCCAGGTGTCGAAGTCCCCACCCGTGTAACCTTCCGCGAAGTACCATCCCGTGCTGCCGCAGCTCGCCTTGAACTCCCCGCCGTCGGCCGCCAGCACGGGCAAACCCGACACCGTGAAAAGAAATAAGATGAGAGCGACGAAAGCGATAGAACGGACCCGGTAACGCATAAGCATCCCCTCCTCGCATCCCTGGGGGCGAGAAGACACCCGGAGCGGGAGCCATCCCCTTTCTCCCCACATGACCTTACCGATAAGATGAGGCATGTATCGACGTAAAAGCTTTACAATTTTTATCGACAACGACGACCTGCCTCTTTAACCGCGACCAACCGGTTGCCGGCCATGTCCTGCGGATGAAAAAGCAATGCGGGTAGATATGGCTGCTCTACTTTAACCGCAACCAACCGGTTGCCGGCCATGTCCTGCGCGGGAAGCAGCGGATGGTGCTTGATAAGGCATGGGCCATTATGGGGCACGTGGCGGAAGCGGAGGCGCGCGGCAGGCAGCGGACGGTGCCAGGGAAGGCATGGGCCATCATGGGGCATAGTGGTGGAAGAAGGAACGCGCGGCAGGCAGCGGACGGTGCCAGGGAAAGGGCTATACGGCTATGACCAACCGGCACGGTTTCCACCGACGCGTAAGGCAAGGGGGCGGCAACCGACCTTCCGTCGCCTCCGGTTTAATATGACCAACCGGCACGGTTTCCACCGACGCGTAAGGCAAGGGGGCGGAAGGGACCGGAGCCCGGCCCCCGGCCGCCCGCTATCCGGGGTGTCGCAGCAGGCATGCCGTCGCTCCGGCGGCCATGGACAGCGCCTCACGCATCCCTATGGTGGAGCGGCCGTATCGCCGCGGCCGCATCTCCACCTCCACCTCACGGACGCGGTCGCCGCCGCGGGTCAGGAGCAGGAGCATGAACACCTCGGGGTAGCGCCGCGAACCTTGCCCGGCGAGGAAGCGCATGGCCTCGCGGGAATAGGCCTGGAAACCGGAAGTGGGGTCGCTGAAAGCGCGCCGCGTGGCTATCCTGAGGATAAGGCGGAAGTAGGCCATGCCCAGCCTGCGGGGGAGGGAGGGTTTGTCGTGGACGGGGGCCTCACGCAGGAACCTCGAGCCTACCGTCACCTCCGCCTCTCCCCGCTCGATCGGTTCCAGCAGGGCGGGTACGTATTCCGGGGGGTGCTGTCCGTCCCCGTCGAGGCGCACCGCGAAGCGGTAACCGCGGCGGTAGGCGAAGGAGAGGCCCTGGCGCATCATCTCCCCGACGCCGCGGTTCTGGCTGGACCTGAGGACCGCGGCCCCCGCGCCGTAGGCCTGTTCCGCGGTGCCGTCCCTGGAGCCGTCATCGAGCACCAGGACATCCGCCTCCGGATACATCCCCTTTATCTCCCGGACCAGCCTTGCCACGCCTGCCGCCTCGTTGTAGGCGGGAACGAGGAGCAGCGTCTCGCTCGGTATCGCACCGGGAACACACATCCTGCCCATTCCGCCGCCCGCGGCGGGTCCGTTCAGCCGGGCCCCACCGAAGAGCGACAACGTGCTCCCCTGCCCCTTGTCGTAGGTGTTCGCCCTGCCGCCTTCACCGTATCCGCCGCCTCCGCCGTGAGGTGACCCGGCGCGGCCCACGCCCCCGCCGCCGCGGGGGAAGACGGGTCCACGGCGGCAAAGGTCCCAGAAGCAGGCCACTACGGCCAGGGCCAGCAGCGCGTACGCTGCGCCCAGGGGCACGGCGGCATCGCTGGTTCTCACATCACCACCGCCCAAACCCTCCTTCGCCAGCACCACGTAGCGGCCCTCACGGGCCACCGTTTTCCACCCGCGAGGGTCTCCCGGCAAGCCGTTTCCTCGCCCGGCGGTCCCCTGCCCGGCGGTTCCCTGCAAGGCGGTTCCCTGCAAGGCGGTTCCCTGCAAGGGCCCTCCCACACCGCCTATCACCGCCAGGTCCGCGCCGGCGAGTTGCTGTATGGGCTGGCTCCCGTCCTCCGGCTGCACCTCGTGGAACATGCCCCGCGTCGTGTACCTGCCGGTCATGGCGTAGATGAGGTCGCCTAGCCTGCCGTCGAGGACGAAGACAACGTCGCCCGGCCGGCTGTTCTCCCGTACCGCGAGCATCAAAGCCTCGTTCTCCTCGCCGAAGACCTCCTCCCCCGCGAGGGGTCGCCTCGCCGCCTCCTCCATCCCGGCGAGGACCAGGAAGGAGGTGGGTTCGAGCGCGAGCCGCAGGGGGCTTTCGCGGGCCTCGCGCAATCCCGGCAGCCGCTCCCGTAGCTGTCTCGCGACCGGCCCTCGCGGTTCGCCGGCGGGAGGGGGAGCCTGGCCGAGGGGAGGACGCGCCGTACCCATACCAGCCGGGGGGTTTCCCGCCTGCTTCCCCGGCAGCGCCTGCGCTCCGCCCGTGCCCCCTGCGGCGAGCACGGGGTCGACCAGGAGGAGGAGCAGAGCCATGGATGTGGCGAGGACCGCGACCGCCGGGCGGGAGGCGGCGGCCGCGACGCCGCGGCGGTCAAGCGCGCCACGCAGGGCAGCGCAGAGCCGGTCCAGCGCCACCGCCCCCAGCATGGCCAGGGGCAGGAAGACGTGCCCCTCCCAGAAACGATTAGGGTAGAAGAAGGCTATGGGCACCATGGAAAGGAGGTAGGAGGGAAGCAGGTAATAGCGACCTTTCTTGCGGTAGCAGACGGCGGCCCCCGCCAGCGCCGCCAGCCACGCCAGGAGGTGCAGGACGATATTCCCGCCCCCGCCCGGCTCGGAAAAGTGAAGGCTCGAGAGGTTGGTAATAATTACCAAACCCCAGGGGAGGTAGAGGAGGTAGGCGAGCGCCAGCGCCGCGAGTATCCTCTTCCAGTACCGCCGCCTGTGCGCCAGGTATACGACGAGCGCCAGCGCCACCAGATGCCCCAGGACCAGGTGGGAGTAAAGGCACATGGCGAGCAGGAGCGCCGCTGCGACGCGGCGGTCCTTCTCCAGGGCCAGGAAGACCAGCGGCGTCAGCGCCAGCACCAGGGAGGCGGCGACGGTGATCCCCGTCTGCCATAAGAAAGCATAGGGGACGCACAGGAAGATCAGTGACAAGAAGGCGGCGCGCGTCCCGAAAAGCCTGCGCATCATCCACCAGAGGGTGAGCATGACGAGGGGGAAGATGGCCAGGCAGACCAGGGTGGCTACCGCCCGCTGCGAGAGGCCCAGGTCCATCAGCAGTGACATGCCCACATGCAAGAGGGGCGGATAGAGGTGGGGCCTGCCCTCGGGAGCATAGTCCCAGAAATCCCAGGTGGTCACGCCACCCGCCTCCCGGAACCCCTGCGTGACCGCCATGTGGTAGGGGATATCCAGGAAAACGGGGTACGCGGATATGTTCACCAGGACGAGGACGAGGAAGAGCAGCAGCAGGGCCACGGAGGCCAGGTCCCAGCCGTCACGCCCCCTTATCCATCTCCCGATCCCCTTGATCCGCTCGGCCATGACGTACTCCCCCCTTCGCCTTCCCACCGCGTTCCGCGTTCACTCCTCTCGTTCCTCGTTTCCCCCGCTTCCTATCTTCGCCCGGCACCGTTAATGCGCGCTTGAGGAAATGTAAAGAATCCATTAAGGAGGGATTTTCCCTTGCGGGGGATGGGTGCGGCTAAGGCCCGTCCAGAGGGACGAGACGCCCTCCCTGCCCAGGAACAACCCCTCCCAGACATGAACGCGGTTTGACCCCAAAGTATGTCTGCGGGGGATGGGTGCGGTGAAGGCCTGTCCAGAGGGACGAGACGCCCTCCCTCCCCAGGAACAACCCCTCCCAGACATGAACGCGGTTTGACCCCAAAGTATGTCTGACTCCAAAGTGTTGACGTTCAGCGGGGGAGGCGGAAGTACATGGGGCGCTCCACCACCGTGGGCAGCGAGGTGCGCACGTGCACCGAGAGGTCCCTGCCCGGCCCCAGGAGGTGGTTGACGTTCACCGTGGTGCGGGAACGGGGAGGGAGGTAGAGGCGGTGGGGGGTGACCTCCCCCTGCGAGCCGTAGAAGGTGAGGTCGGCCGCCACCGTCTCCCCCTGCGGGTTCTGCAGGCAGAGCCATTCCTCGAAGCCCTCCCGCGTGGTCCCCTCCGCGAAGTACCAGTCGCTGCGGGCCTCCTGCGCGCCCAGCACGCAGTGGCCGCCGGTCCAGGAGCCGCGGTAGAGGAAGTACATGGGGCGCTCCACCACCGTGGGCAGCGAGGTGCGCACGTGCACCGAGAGGTCCCTGCCCGGCCCCAGGAGGTGGTTGACGTTCACCGTGGTGCGGGAACGGGGAGGGAGGTAGAGGCGGTGGGGGGTGACCTCCCCCTGCGAGCCGTAGAAGGTGAGGTCGGCCGCCACCGTCTCCCCCTGCGGGTTCTGCAGGCAGAGCCATTCCTCGAAGCCCTCCCGCGTGGTCCCCTCCGCGAAGTACCAGTCGCTGCGGGCCTCCTGCGCGCCCAGCACGCAGTGGCCGCCGGTCCAGTCCGCCAGCCGCCTCATGTCGCGCAGGTGCACCGTCATGCGCGCGGGATCGAGGGTGACGTCCTTCCCCCCGGAGGCCAGCACCCTCGCCGTGGACTCGAGCATGATGCGCAGGGCGTTGTACGGGTACCCGGTGTTGCGCGTGCCGTCATGGTAAGGACTGGTATTCTCCCCGAAGGGGGTGTCCGGGTCATGCCTCCCGTAGCCGCTGACGGGGAGGAGGACGTGTTTGGCGGCGTACCAGTCCAGCGCCACGGGGTCCGTCCCCGCCAGCAGGATGTCGGTGCGCACCGCCTTCGAGTAGGGCCCCTCCGGGCCGGCAGGGTGGGAGGGGCTCACCCAGATGGCGTCCAGGATGTTCAGGCAGGGGTAGATGACCTCGTTCATCATCCTCCCCATGAAACCGTTGAAGATGAGGTCGTGGTGGACGTTGGTGGTCATGTGGATGCTGGGCACCCCCATGAAGTTCTTCAGGCAGGCGGTGACGCCCGTCGCGTTGTGCGACTTCAGCACGGGGACGTTGATGAGCTTCATCCTGCCCTTGTCGTAGCCGCTCCCCGTCCAGATGCCCCGTCGCAGGGAGACGCAGGTGCCCCTGCCGGTGATGAACTTGGGATAGGAGACGTTGTTGCCCAGGTTCACGTATCCCTGCCGGAAGTCGCCGGCGTCGAACTCCCCCACCAGGTTGTCGGTGAAGGACCACCAGCTCGAGGAGGAGACGCGGGAAGGATCACCGAAGGAGTCCACCACCGCTTGGAAGGACTGGCGGGTGTCCTCGGCGTTGTTCCTCACCTGGGTGTAATCCGGGCCTCCCTCGCAGTTCTCCACCACCACCACCTCGCCGGTGAAACCGTCCGGATGCCGCAGGACGGCGGCGATGAGCCCCTTCACGACGTCGGTGTTGGTCATGCCCCTCTGGTCGAAGGCCGCGTTCACCTTGATGAGCACCACGTCGTCGCGGGCGATGAGCCCGCCCGGGCCCGCGCCGTCCCCGTACCTGTCGCTGCGGTAGAGGAAGAGCCCGCCCTCGCCCATGAAGCGTACCAGGGCGTCCACTCCCGCGTGATAGGGGCTGCCCGGCACCGGCCGCGGGACGTGGTTGACCACGAAGATATCGTGCGCCGTGGAGGGATCGGAAGCCTGCCAGGTCGCGGGAAGCAGGGAAGCCGCGCGCGCGCGGGCCGCGGCGAGGTCCGGCAGTGAGGCCACCGCCTCCGCCGGCGCCTGCCCGCCCAGCGAAAGCGGCAAGACGGCCAGGAAGAGGAGGAGCAGCGCGGGTATCGCCCTCGCCCTGCCCTTGAGCGCCTGCCTGCACGAGGCCGCGCACCAGGCGCCTCCCAGGGCAAGCAACCACCAGGAATGCGCCATGGCCGCCTGCTGGCAGGGGTAACGCAGGCGCGAGGGCTTGCGCCCGCTCCTCGCCAGCAGCCACAGCAGGCAAAGGAGAGAGAAGAGCGGATAGGAATATTTTCCCAGCGCAGTCGCGACGCGCCGCAGCGCGCCCCCCTCATCCTCTTTTTTACCGCGACACGCGTCCTTCATGTCCTCGATTCCGCGCGGCCGCAAGCCGCCTCACCGCCCCGCTTACGCCGTTCACCCCTGCCTTCAAGTATAGCAATCCCCCCTCGCGGGCGCAGCGGCGGAGAGGCGCGCGTCTCGCGCACGTCGGAAGCCGGCGACGCGAACCGTCACAACCCGTACCTGACGAAAGCGGCGACCGCGGTAAGCTGGCGGAACCACAACTGGGTGAGGAAAGCGTAGGCGTAGAGGAGGATGCCTTGTCCCTTAAGGATCCCCAGTTCCCGCCTGGCCGCAAAGACCGCGCCCGCCCCCACCAAGCCGGGGTAGAGGCTGGACACGCAGAGAAAGGCGGCGAAGGGAAGCCATCCCACCTTGCCGAGGGCGAAGAGGGCCGCCGCCACGGCGTAGGAGAGCAAGCCTATGGCCGGCGCCAGGTTCACGAAAAGCCAGAAGGTGGGCAGCTGCACCATCCCCAGGTACCCGTAACGGGGCCTGAAAAGCATGTCCCTTCCCGACCACATGGCCTCGGCCACGCCCTTACGCATGCGGCTGTATCCCCGGAAGTGCTCCCGCCAGCTGCGGGGAAAGCCCCTCCGCAGGGTGACCTGGGGAAGGAGCACGAACCTGTAACGCCTTCTTTCCGCGCGCAGCAGGCGGTGCAAGCGGATGGTCATGTCCATCTCCGCCTCGGTGACGGAAAGGCCCGCGCGGAACCCGCCCGCTCTCAGGAGGTCGTCCTTGCGGTAGACGATAAGCGAGCCCGACATCACGGAAGGCCCGCCCAGGTAGGGTGCGCCCGCCAGGTAACCCAACTGCAGGCGCAGGGACTCCATGAAGGAAAACCTGGCTATGCGCCCGCCGGGGAGGAGGTAATTCTCCTCCATCTCGGAGGGGATCTCCACCCCCATGACCGCGGCGGTTTCCGATCCCCCCTCCATGAAGGGTCTTATCAGGCAAAGCAAGGCATCTTCCTCCAGGCGGGGCCCCCTGTCTAGGACGGCGAAGAGGGGGTAACGCGACAGGTTGAGGGCGAGGTTGAGGGCGTGGCCCTTCTCTCCTTCCATCTCGGCGAGAACCAGGCGGCGGTCCCCGCTCTGGTACAACGCCGCCGGTTCCGGCGACGGCAGGAACCGCCTGTACACCCTGTCCATGCGCCGGAGGTAGTACGCTTCCGCGACCCCCCGAAGCCTCTCGTCCCCACGGCGGGCGAAGAGGATCAGCTCCAGGTGCGGGAAGCGTTGGCCCAGCAGGTGGTCGATCCACTGCACCGTATCCCCGTCAACCGCGTCCAGGTGGGCGACCAGGGTAATCGGGGGCACCAAGGTGCTGCGCGTAAGGCGGTGCGCTTCCTCAAGATATCCCATGTTTTTCCATTTCAGGGCCGCCCCGTGCCCCAGCGCCAGGTGCAGCAGATGGATGCTGTAGATGAAGAAATAATAGGAGATGGCTATGTAGACCAGCAGATGGTAAACGCTCACTCGCTTCCCCGTTCCCGTCTCTCATCCCCTGGGCCGGCGCTCGCTTCCGCGTTCCCTCCGCCGTCCTTGTCGCCCCCCGGTGCTGCGGCTTCGCGCTCCGCTGCCCTCTTCCTCGCCTCTTCCAGCTCGGGATGCTCAACGCCGGCCAGGAGGGACAGGAAACCCTCCACCACCGCCCTTTCCCGGGAACGGCCGAGAAAGTCCGCGATGCAGCCGACCCTCCCCATCTCGGCCAGGCGCCGCACCGCCTTCTCCTTGCCGCGGTCGACGCGGCCTTCCCGCATCTCCATGGCCAGTTTCTCCAGCAACCCGGCCTCCTCCAGGGCCTGCGCCGCCGTCTCGCGCGCGAACCTGTCCCCGTCCCACAGCGCCGCCTCCAGCGCCCTCTCGCCCCGCTCGCCCAGCTCCTGCAGGGCCGAGGCCGCGTTCTGCCTCACCCACCAGGAGGTGTCGCGCAGGGCATCCGCCAGCGCCAGGGCGTCATCCCCGTCACCCAGCAGCCCCAGCGCCTTAGCCGCCTGGCAGCGCACCTCCCACGCCGGGTCCTTCAACGCCTGCCGCAGGGCGGGGCGTGACGCGCGGTGCCTGAGCCTGCCCAGGGAGGAGGCGGCCCGGGCGCGCACGTCGATCTCGGGATCGCGCAGGGCCCCCTCCAGGAGCAACGCTTCCTCGTTTCCTCCCACCGTCCCCGCAACCTCCGCGGCGAAGGCGCGGCAGGCCGCGTTGCCCTCCTGGAGCAGCTCGCAGAGCACGAGGTGGCATTCGTCGCCCATCTCCTCCATGGCCTCCGCGATCTTCTCCTGCGCCCAGCGATCGCCCGCCCCCAGCATCTCGCACATGGCCCGGAGGGCCGGCAGCGTCCCTATCCTCCCCAGGGCGAAGAGGGCCGCTTCCCTGACCTCCTCCCTGCGGTCTGAAAGCAGGTCCTTTAAAGGACCGACCGCCTCCGGATCACCTATCCTGCCCAGGCGGCGCGCGGCATCGGACCTCCGGGGCTTCGAGTGCGAACGGAGCTGGCGCAACCTCTTATCGGCGTACCCCCTTATGCGGTAGACCTGTATTACCTGTTCCTTCCATTCCCCCTCGGCTTCGTCGCCCATTCTCAGGAGGACTTCCTCCAGCGCGGCGGAATCCGGCTGTGGGAGCAGCGCGCGCAGCGTGTCCTCGGGCCCCAGCTTGGGGAGGGCGGCGTAGAGAATGGTTTCGTAGTTGCGCATGGTCTCCAGCCTGCGCGCCCGCAGGTAGATGCCGATGATGCGCACCAGGAGGTAGAAGGCGCTGGCCGCGAGGGCGACGACGATGAAGAGAAGGAGGTAGAAGAGGATCGTTCCCATGCGTCTACCCGTGCCGTCCTTTCTTTCCCTTGTAACACGCCACCTGCAAGCCAACCGTTATATTATCGTAATATTATAATGTTCTTTCATCCCGGGCGCGGGAAAAGGGCTGGCGCGCACGCCGGGATCCGGGCATGGAAAGGAATGGCAAGATGGTCATCGACGCGCATACTCATCTCTTCTCCCCGCGCGCCAGGGAGCGCCCCGCCTCGGTCAGCGAGGAGGAGGTGGCTTTCCGCCTCATGTTCGGGCACGGCGGGCAGCGCATGGTCACACCGGAGGAGCTGCTGGGGGAGATGGACGCTTCCGGGGTGGAGAGGGCGGTGCTCTGCCCCTTCCCCTGGACCACCCCGTCCTGCTGCGCGGAGAACAACGACTACCTGCTGGAGACCGCCAGGGCCCATCCGGACCGCTTCATCCCCTTCGCGGTGATCAACCCCGCGCACGGCGGCGAGGCCCTGGCCGAGGCCCGGCGCTGCCTGGAAGCGGGGGCGCGCGGCCTGGGAGAGCTGCACGCCCAGCCCCAGGGCTTCGACCTCCTGGACGAGGCGCTGCTCGCTCCCGTGGTGGAGCTGGCCATGGAATACGACGCGCCGCTGCTCATCCACGTCAACGAGCCCGTGGGCCACGTATATCCCGGCAAGGGGCCCGTGACCCCGGAGGTGATCTACCGCTTCGTGCTCGCCTTCCCGGACGTGAAGCTCATCCTGCCGCATTGGGGAGGCGGCCTCCCCTTCTACGAGCTGATGCCGGAGGTGGCGGAGGCCTGCCGCAACGTGTGGTACGACAGCGCCGCCTCCCCCTTCCTCTACAGACCCTCGATCTACCGCCTGGCCTCCGAAGCGGCCGGCCCACACAAGATCCTCTTCGCCACCGACTACCCCCTGCTCCCCTACCCGCGCACCCTGGCCGACGCCGCGGAGGGGATGGGGGACGACCCCGCCCGGGAAGCGATCATGGGCGGGAACGCCGCGCGCCTCTTCGGCATCGCATAAGGAGGCGCCGAAAGCGGCGCACCCGTGTACGGCAAAGCCCCTGGAAAGGGAAGGGATGTCCGCGGTGCCGCGCCTCGGCGGCTGCCGCCCGCGCCGCCAGGCCGCAGGCGGAGGTATCTTCCGCGCGGGCGCATCTGCCGATATACTTACCGGCGCGGCGCCCCGCCCGGGGAAGGGCAGGGACGCGGAGGGGGCGGAGGGAGGAGATGGGTGCCGCGGGGATGAATATAGAATAGAACGCCTAAGAGAAGGAGAGCAAGCAATGTCAACCGCGAAGAAGGCGAGTGCCGGGCGCAAGAGGCGCCATGGCTTCCGTTTCCCGCTGACGGCATGCATCCTCATCCTGGCCGTGATCCTCTCCGCGGCGGGATGTTCCGCCGCCAAGCCCAGCGACGGGCAAGAGCCGTTCCCCGAGCCGGAAAAACCCGCCGTCAACCCCCTCACCGGCGAGACGGTGCCCTCCTGGGAGGTGGTCATGCGCCGGCCTCTGGCGGTGAAGGTCGAGAACGATCCCAAGGCCAGGCCGCAGAGCGGCATCATCGACGCCGACCTGGTCTTCGAGGAGCTGGTGGAGGGCGGGGTCACCCGCTTCATCTGCATCTACCTCTCCAAGGAACCGCAGGTCATCGGCCCCACGCGCAGCGCCAGGCCCTCGGACATAGACATCACCTACTTCTTGAATCCCCTACTCATCTGCAGCGGGGGAGCCCGGGAGGTGATGTCCATGATCAGGGCCTCCGGGATGAAGTACATCGAGGAGGACGACACCCATTTCTGGCGGGACCGTTCCCGGCGGGCGCCGCACAATCTCTATACCAGCAGCGAGCTCCTGCGACGTTACCTCGCGGAGACCGGTGACGATTACCATGGACTCCTGGAGAGCGGTCTGGTCTTCACGGCGACGGGGGAAGGGGGCGATTCCGGAGAAGAGACCTCCGGCGGCGAGGGGGAGGGCGGGAGCGTCATGGTCTCCACGGCCACCACCATCGAGATACCCTACAAGGCCCCCGCATGCGTCGCCTCCTACCAGTACGACGCCGCGAGCGACACCTACCTGCACTCCATCAGCGGCGCTCCCCACAATGACCTCACCACCGGAAAGCGGGTGGCGCCGCGCAACGTCATCGTGCAGTTCGTGACCACGAGCAGGAGCGGCATCCGCGACGTCACCGGGTCCGAAACCCCCAACATGCAGGTCATCGGGAGCGGGAAGTGCCTGGTCTTCTCGGGAGGAGAGGTGCACCACGGCACCTGGAAGAAAGCCAACCGGTCATCCCCCACCCTCTTCCTGGACGAGAAGGGGAACTTGATACCCCTGCGGCCGGGCCAGACCTGGATCCACCTGGTGACCGAGGACATCGGCGCCACTTACAAGTAGGGGGAAGGGCACGCCCCGCTCGCGCCCGCCCTAAGCCCTCAGGGGATACGCAGCCTGCCGGAACGCTTCGCCCGCCGGTAATACCACGCCCCGTGCAGGTTCTGGTAAGACCAGGCGAGCCTTATCAGCCAGGGCAGGCGGGGGATCCAGAAACCGTCCGGCGGGTCCTCGGCGGGGGCCAGGCGGCCGGGCTGTACCTCGGCCGTCGCGATACCCTCCCCATCCTCCCGGGACAACCCGGCCAGAACCTCGCCGGTGGCGTCCACTATCATGGTCTCGCCCAGGAAACAAGAACGGTAGGGCAGGCCGGGGAGGAGGGGCATGCGCGCCACAAAATCCTCCGCATGCGCCGCGTGGATCACCGGCACCCCCAGCATGCGCGCCATGCGCACCGGCGTCTCGCGCATGATCTCCAGGTTGCGGCGGCGGGCGCTCCCCTTGCCGGGAAGGGGTATGGCACGGTCGGGCACCGTCCACCAGCAGGAGCCCCCCACCAGGAGGTCCACCTTGCCCCGCAGCCGGTGCACGGTGCGCGTGCGCACCAGCTCCCAGCACAGCGCGGCCCCCACCGGCCCCAGCGGGGTTTCCAGGATGCCGTCGTCCTTGCCGCCCAGGTAATAGCAGTTCTCCCACATGGTGGGCTGGTCTTTCTCATGCACGGCGTAGCCGCCGTCGGGGAAGGCGAGCACGAAGGCGTTGTAGTTGTCGCCGCCCCGCGAGGCGATGAAGGACCCTCCCACGTAACCGCCGTGGCGCCGCGCAGCGCCCCGCAGCATCTCCAGGGCCTCTCCCTCGAAGGGAAGGGCCGCTCGCAGCATGTCGGGGTGGAAGGCTACGCCGCTGGTGAAGAACTCCGGGAGGATGACCATCTCGCATCCCCGCCCGAAGGCCTCGTCCACCAGCGACGCGGCCTGCTCCAGGTTGCGGTCCACGTCCGCCAGCCGCGCCGTCATCTGCACCGCCGCCACCTTCATCTTCCCCGTACCTCCGCGTGAGTTCTCAGGCAAAGACGCCGGAGAGGATCAGCTCCGGCAACTCCCGCAGGCTCGCGATCACCGGGCAATCCGGGTTGTCCGCCATCCCCCAGCGGTCCAGTAGCACCGGGTGGATGCCCGCCGCGCGAGCCCCGAGCACGTCCGCGTAGTAGTGGTCTCCCACGTGCACCGCCTCCCGCGGCTCCAGCCCCAGGCGGTCCAGGGCCGCCTGGAAGATGGAGGCCTCCGGCTTGATGCGCCCCAGGTTGGCGGAGCTTATGACGAACTCCAAGAAGGGGCTGAGGCCGAGGTGGTGGCAGAGGCCCGGAAGGCGCACGTCCCAATTGGAAATAATACCCATATGAAGCCCCATCTCCCGCAGCCTCTCCATGGCGGGGATGACGTCCGGGTAAAGGGCCCAGCGGTCGCCCTTGCCGAACTCGTCGTAGAGCTCCCTTCCCAGGGCGGGAGGCGAGGGCCCCCCCACCTCCTCCACCGCCAGGGCGTACATCTCGCTCCACATGGCCGCCGCCTCCTCCTCAGAGGCCCAGAAAGTGTCGTCGGCCCAGTAGCGTTCCTCGTAGTAGCGTTCCGCCCTCTCCAGCCCCTTCCTCACCGCCTCGAGGGGCGGGTGGTACCCGTGCCCGGCGAGTACCTCCGCGCACACCTCCTCCACGGAGGGATGCGGCAGCAGCAGGGTGTTCCCGGCGTCGAAGAACACGGCCTTCACGACCTCGTCGCCTGACGCAGTCAAGAAGCTCACCTCCACCGAAATTGTACCAGGAAGCCACGACGGCGGGGCGGCCTCCTCCGCCACGAGCCCCGCGAGCCGCACGGCTTTCCAGGCCCCTAACCGTCCCCTTATCACTTCCCGCCCGGGAACCTTTACAATGGTCACATGGAATTACGGCTTGCGGCAGCGGTTGCGGCGGGAAAGGCGACCACCTGGGCGTCGCGCCGCCTGGGACTGGGGGCGGGCTCCAACTTCCCGGGCAAGGTCATGCTGCGCCTTCACCCGCGCGCCCCGGAGGAGATGGCCGCCCGCCTGCCTCGCGGGTGCGTGCTGGTCAGCGGCACCAACGGCAAGACGACCACCTCCAACCTCCTGGCGGCCATGCTGCGCGAGGGAGGCATGTCGCCCGTGCACAACCGGGTGGGGGCCAACCTCGTCACCGGCATCACCGCCGCCCTGGCCCAGGCCTCGGACCTGGCGGGAAACCCGCGGGGAGACATCGGCCTCTTCGAGGTCGACGAAGCGACCCTGCCCGCGGCCGTCACGCGCCTGCGCCCGCGCCTGGTAATCATCACCAATCTCTTCCGCGACCAGCTCGACCGCTACGGCGAGCTGGAAACCCTCGCCCGCAAGATGGACGGCGCCCTGGGCACGCTTTCCCCCGACGCCAAGGTACTCCTCAACGCCGACGATCCCCTGGTGGCCTCGCTGGGGAAGGAAAGCCCCGCCTCCCTCTATTACTACGGCATCGAATGCGAGGAGGTCACGGAAGCCTCCCTGCGGCACGCCGCCGATTCCAAGCACTGCCGCACCTGCAGGACGGCGCTCTCTTTCTCCGCGCATTACTTCGGCCACATGGGCAAATACTTCTGCCCACGTTGCGGCTCCTCTCGCCCCGAGACACACTTCTCCGCCGTGCGCGTGAGGCCGCGGGGCACAGCGGGCAGCGAGGTCTCCCTCTCCACGCCCCGATGGGAGGCGGACCTCGACCTCGGCCTCCCCGGGATCTACAACGTGCATAACCTGCTGGCCGCCGCGGGGGGCGCCTGCCTTCTCGGCCTGGGCCGCGAGGAGGTGACGCGAGGGGTTGCCGGCTATGCCACCGCCTTCGGCAGGGGGGAGCGCATCCCCGTGGACGGGCGCGAGCTCTTCCTAGTGCTCTCGAAGAACCCCACGGGGTTCAACGAGGTCATCCGCACCCTCAAGGGGGAGGGCACGGGGCTGGTGGTGCTGGCGGCCCTCAACGACCGCATCGCCGACGGGCGCGACGTCTCCTGGATATGGGACGTGGATTTCGAGGAGCTCGCGCCGTTGCCCCGCCACCTGGTCGCCACGGGGACCCGCGCCTACGACATGGCCCTGCGCATGAAGTACGCCGGGCTGGATCCCTCCCGCCTGGAGGTGCACGGCGACCTCAAGGGGGCCTTGCGCGCCGCCCTGGAGCGGGCCCGCGAGGGGGAGACCGTCTACGCCCTCACCACCTATACCGCCACCCTGGACCTGCGCCGCCTCCTCTCGCGCCTGGGCGCCGCCCCCGCTCTCTGGGAAGGGAATTGACGCCATGAAGGGTCTCGACCTGCGCATCTGCCATCTCTACCCCGAGCTCATGAACATCTACGGGGATCGCGGAAACGTCATCGCCCTGGTGCGGCGCTGCGCGTGGCGGGGCATCGAGGTCACGGTGGGGGCCCTGAGCCTCGGCGACCCCCTGGACCCCGGCCGTTACGACCTCTACTTCATCGGCGGCGGCCAGGACCGCGAGCAGATGCTGGTCTGCGAGGACCTCTCCACGGAGAAGGGCGAGGCCCTGCGAGAGGCGGTGGAGGGGGGCGCCGCCCTGCTCTCCATCTGCGGCGGTTACCAGCTGCTGGGAAAGAGCTTCCTCACCTGGACGGGAGAGTACCTGCCCGGCATCTCCCTCTTCGACGTGGAGACGGTGGGTGGCGACACCCGCTTCATCGGCAACGTCGCCGTGCGTTGCGAGCTGGAGGGCGCGGAAGGCGTGCTGGTAGGGTTCGAGAACCACTCCGGCCGCACCCGCCTGGGGCCGGGGTGCCGCCCGCTCGGGAGGGTTCTCAGTGGGCACGGCAACAACGGTGAGGACGGGACGGAAGGCTGCGTCTACCGCAAGGCCGTCGGGACCTACTTGCACGGCTCCCTGCTCCCCAAGAACCCCCGCCTGGCGGACTGGCTCATTCTCAACGCCCTGCGGCGCAGGCACGACCTGGAGGGGCTGCCGCCCCTCGACGATTCCCTGGAGCAGGCCGCGCACGGCGCCGCCCTGGCCCTGGTGCGCAGGGAAAGGAGGCTGCCCGCCAGAGCCGCCAGGAAACGGTCGCCCTGACGGGAGCGGAAAAGGAGCGTGGCATGCGTTACGTGATCATCGGCAACGGGTGCGCGGGCCTGCGCGCCGCCCAGGCCATACGCGAGCGGGACCCCGCGGGCGACATCACCATCGTGGACTGCGAGCGCCATCCCTGCTACTACCGCATGCGCCTGCCGGATTACATCAGCGGGTGGAGGAAGCGGGACTTCGTCTTCATGGTGGCCGAGGATTTCTACCGCGAGAACCGCATCCGTCTCATGGCGGGGGAAGTCGTCACCGCACTGCGGCCCGGACAGCACGAGGTGACCCTGGCCTCGGGCGGATCCCTCGCCTACGACCGCCTGCTCATCGCCTCCGGCGCCCGCCCGCGGGAGCTTGCCGTCCCGGGGTCCGACCTGGACGGTGTGGTCTACCTGCGCACCCTCGATCAGGCGGACGACATCATCCGCCGCGGCAACGAGGCCCACCGGGCCGTGGCCCTGGGCGGAGGGCTGCTGGGGGTGGAGATGGCGCGCGCCTTCAACGAGATGGGGCTCGAGACACATTACCTCATACGAGAGGACCGTTTCTGGCCTCAGATGCTGGACGCCGCCGGATCGGAGCTGGTGGAAGGGGTTCTCAAGGAGAACGGCGTCCTGCTGCGCAAAGAGGACGGGATAGAGGAGATCAGGGGGGAAGGGGGCCGGGTGCGCGGGGTGCTCACCGCTTCCGGGGAGGAGCTGGAAAGCGATCTGCTGGGAGTGGCCATCGGCGTGGTTTCCAACCTGGAGTTCCTGGAGGGGAGCGGGGTGGAAACCGACCGAGGAATCATCGTCGACGACCACTTACGCTGCAACCTGCCGGACATCTACGCCGCAGGCGACGCCGCACAGGCCCTGGATGTCGCATCCGGCGAGCACCGCGTGGTCACCTCCCTGCTCAACGCCCAGCGCCAGGGAGAGGTGGCGGGGACCAACATGAGCGGGGGCGATGCGGCCCTGGAAGGGGTGGTCCCCTACAACGTCATCGTCATCTACAAGCTGCCCGTCGCCTGCATCGGGCTGGACCTGCCGCCCGACGAGGAAGGCTACGAGATCCTCACCGGCGACTATCCTAAGGACGGGAAGTACCGCAAGCTGGTGCTGCGCGACGGCATCCTGGTTGGCGCCACCTTCATCGGGGATATCGGCGAGGCGAGGTTCGCGGAAGCCCTCATCCGCAAGCGCGCCGACCTCTCCTCCTGGCGGGACCGCCTTTTCCGGGAAGACTTCAACCTGCGCCACCTCCCCTGAACCCAGCCGACACCTCAAGGCCAACACTTTGGGGCCTGGCCTCGTCCGTTGCCTTTTACAGACATATCCTGGGGTCAAACCGCGTTCATGTCCGACATATCCTGGGGTCAAACCGCGTTCATGTCCGAGAGGGGTCGTTCCTGGGGATGGAGGGCGTCTCGGCCTTCTGGACGGGCCTTCGCCGCACCTACCCCCCTAAAGCGAGAACCCCGCCCTTCTTCCGGTGTCAACACCCGGGGTCACGCCTCATTCGCTGCCTTTTCCCTCCTTCCGGCCCGGGGCCCTTAGGGGTTGGGGAAGCCGGGGCCGGGGAACAGGGCTCGCTTCGCGATGCGTGGCCCCGCGCAAGCCTTTCCTCGTCCAGCGGACAAACCATTTACGCCCTCTACCGCTGCGCCACACCCGGGCAGGAGGCCGCTTGCGATGTCGCTCGCCCGACCCCCGGCCCAGCATGGTGCAGTTCAGCCAAGGGCCGCTGCGACCGGCCCCGCAGTTCTCCGGGCTGGATAGGAGCAAAATCCTGGGGGCAGGCCTCGTTCATGTCCGGGGTTGGTAAGGGGTTGATCTTCCTGTTGCCTGGATATCCGCTCTGTGCTATAGAATATGAGGAGTTTAAGCCCTTGGACCGAGGCGAGGTGAAAAGGAGGAGATTTAATGGGTGAGCCGAGCGATAAGAGGCCGGTCATCGACGAGGACGAGTGCACGGGTTGCGGGCTTTGCGTGGACGAGTGCCCCAACGACGTGCTCGAGCTGAACGATGACGACGTGGCCTTCGTGGCGCGTCCCGACGATTGCGACGGCTGCGGGACCTGCTCCGAGGAATGCCCCTCCGAGGCCATCTCCATGGAGTAGGGGGCGGAAGTACGGACAGGGGAGCCCGGGCTCCCCTTTTTCCTCTTAAGGAAAAACATGGAAAATAAAGAAAGCGGAGCCTCCAAGGTCAACATCTTCTGGAAAATCCCCATGTTCGAGTTCCTGGAGGCGGATGAGCTGGACCGCCTTCTCGCCCTTTGTGCCACCGAAAAATTCCCCAAGGGGGAGTACATCTTCCTCGAGTGCGACGCTCCCCAGAAGCTGTACGTGGTGGCCAAGGGAGAGGTCAAGCTGCTCAAGCAGACCGAGGACGGAAGGGAGATGATCGTGGAGATGGCCTACCCGGGGGAGATCTTCGGGGAGGAGGCCATCTTCGACGGACAGCCCTACCCCATGACTGCGCAAGCCCTGGACGACGTGGAGGTGCTGACCATCTCCCGCAGTGACTTCTTCGCCTTCATGCGCGACAACCCTGACCTGGCCCTGGAGATCATCACGGAGCTCGGGGCGCGCCTGCGCGAGGCGCAGAACACCATCCGCGCCCTGGCCATGGAAAGGGTGGAATGGCGCATAGCGCGCGTCCTGCTCATGCTCTCGCGCAAGGCGGGGACGGTGGAGGCGGATGGGGTGAGCATCGACCTCCCCCTCACCCGCCAGGACATCGCGGATATGGCCGCCACCACGGTGGAGACCACCATCCGCGTCCTCTCCAACTTCAAGAAGCTGGGCCTGGTGGACACGG
>OGCI01001372.1_pt1 | contig 20737 bp, 15 predicted proteins | sample 1570021 | NCBI WGS metagenome assembly OGCI01 (sample SAMN06264664, study PRJEB24512) | hot springs metagenome | isolation source: Hot spring water | place: South Africa: Tshipise | collected 2015-06-21 | reverse complement strand
ATCCGCTTGATGTTAATCACTCTTTCAATAAACTCGGATTCCCGGGCAATGGTTTCCTGGGTTACCTCGCCAGAACTTAAACTGTCAATCAAAACTCCAGCCCTCCTTGCCGTGCTCCTTCTGCAACTGCCTTCACCCGACCATGATAACGGTAGCCGGCACGGTCAAAGACTACCTTTTTTATCCCCAGCTCTTTTGCCTTGCTGGCAATCAACTTTCCCACTTCAAACGCCATCTCGGTCGGTTTTACCTTCCTGTCCCGCAGCTCGGGCGTTAAACTGGAAACACCGGTAATTACCTTGTCAGTTGTATCATCAATCAACTGGGCATAGATATACTGGTTGCTCCTTTTAACGCACAAACGCGGACGCTCCGGTGTCCCGGAAATCCGACGGCGAATACTCAAATGTCTGCGTAATAGACGATCACGAATCATAGCCTAAAATCCTATTCATATTTCTTTCTCTGTCAAGAAATCCAGTACATTACTCCAGCGCATCGGCAAGGATACGGAAAATCAGTTCATCGTAAGATATTCCCGCATGTGCTGCCTGCCGGGGAAGGTCAGAGAGATCGGTTAAACCGGGAAGAGTGTTCACCTCCAGAAAATAGGGCTGACGACCATCTTTAACAATCAGGTCGATCCGTGAAAAACCCTTGCACCCGAATCCACGATGGACCTTCCATGCCAGTTCCTTTATCCTTGTCTCAACCCGGCTACCAACCCGGGCAGGAACAATAAACTCTGTTTCACCCCGAATATACTTCGCCTCATAGTTATAAAACGGTTGCGCCCGTGGCACCAGTTCCAGTATCGGCAACACCTGCTCACCAACAATGCCTACCGTCGCGATCATGCCGTCAATGAACGGTTCAATAAGCATATCCCCGAACCCGCGCCAGACTCGTTCACACCGGTCAATGGCACCGCGTTTGCCCTCAAGAAGTTCTATGCCCACACTTGACCCTTCACAGCGTGGTTTCGCAATCATCGGGTAACCGAACCGCCGCTCTGCCTCGGCCAGTCCTTCGGCAACGTCATCGTCCCTGCCAATGCTAATAAAATCCGGCGTCGGTATCCCCATCTGTTTGAGCAACATCTTGGTAAAAACCTTATCAATGGCAATCGCTGATGCGGTCACACCTGAACCGGTATAAGGGATTCCCATCAGTTCCAGAAATCCCTGCATTGTGCCATCTTCTCCCGGACGCCCGTGGAGGATAATAAAAGCCATATCTATCTTTGCCTGACGAATCTGGTCAACAAAACTGCGATTAATATCAATTCCGACCGCCTGATAACCCTGGCGTTTAAGCGACTCCAGCACCTTCTGTCCGGAAAGCAAAGAAATCTCCCTTTCACTGGACCAACCACCCATCAAAACGCCGATTCTGCGCTTGCGCAAGCGACGGACGATGTCACTCCTGCTCATCCTGCCTACTGCTTACAGAAATAAACTCACCCATTTACTTTTTTATCTCGTCCCACTTCCCGGTGCGCAAATATTCTTCTATTGACTGTGCTGCTACCCTTCCCGCACCCATTGCCAGAATCACGGTCGCCGCCCCGGTGACAATATCACCGCCGGCAAAAACACCCTTTTTTGTTGTCCTGCCGGTCATGGGGTCAATAACAATTGTCCCCCATCTGGTTGTTTCCAGTCCCGGGGTGGTCTGAGGAATAAGCGGATTAGGGCTGTTACCAATCGCTACCACCACCGTATCAACAGGAATCCGGAATTCACTACCGGGAATGGGCACCGGTCGGCGTCTGCCCGAAGCATCCGGCTCGCCCAGCTCCATTCGGATGCACTCCACCTCCTGGACCCAGCCATCATCTTTGACGATATAGCGCACCGGGTTGGTAAGCAACTGAAACTCAACCCCTTCCTCCTCAGCATGATGTATCTCAGCCGCCCGGGCGGGCATCTCATCCCTTGACCGCCGATAAATAAGAATTGACCGTTCCGTACCCAACCTTAATGCGGTCCGTGCCGCATCCATCGCCACATTTCCGCCTCCGATTACCGCAACATGCCTTCCTCGCACGATTGGTGTATCATACCTGGGAAACAGATACGCCTTCATTAAATTGGAACGGGTCAGATACTCATTCGCCGAATATATCCCTAAACTATTTTCACCCGGGATATTCATAAACAGAGGCAGTCCGGCACCGGTCCCAATAAACACCGCATCAAACTCTTCCAGCAAATCGTCCACGGTCTTAAGTTTTCCCACCACATAATTCAAGTTCAGCCGCACACCCATGGAAAGGAGAAAGTTCACCTCACGCTCCACCACCGCCTTGGGCAAACGAAACTCCGGAATTCCATACATCAAGACACCACCCGGCTTGTGCAGTGCCTCAAATATCGTTACATCATGTCCAAGTTTTCGCAAATCACCGGCCACAGTCAGTCCGGCTGGACCCGCTCCAATAACCGCCACCTTTTTCCCGGTTGCGGGTTGAATCTCACACATCACACATTCGGACTGCATCGCCTCCCAGTCAGCGATAAACCGCTCCAGATTGCCAATCGCCACCGGCTCCATCTTCTTGCCCAGGATACAGGCGCCCTCACACTGAATCTCCTGGGGACAAACCCGACCACAAATCGCCGGCAGGACATTGGTGCGCTTCATTATCTTCATCGCCTCCCAGAATGCGCCCTGGGCAATCTGAGCGATAAAACCCGGTATATCAACCTGGACCGGACAGCCGTTTACACAACTGGGTTTTTTACATTGCAAACAGCGCTGTGCCTCACTAATTGCCTCCTCCGGCGTGTAACCATAGGGAACCTCATCAAAATTACGACGCCGTTCCTGAGGTAACTGTTCCTTCATTGGCGTTCGCCTGGGGTTAACTTTTGCCATTATTTCTCCTTCCGGTTAGCGCACCGACAGTTCTCATTACGGCTCTTTAAAAAAATCTCCATCGCCTGTCGTTCTTCTTTCACATAGGTCTTGAGCCGCGCCATCAAAAGGTCAAAATTCACCTTATGCCCATCAAACTCCGGACCATCAACACAGGCGAATTTGGTCTCACCACCCACCTCTACCCGACACACCCCGCACATTCCGGTAGCATCAAGCATAATCGGGTTAAGACTCACGATCGTGGGAATACTGTATTTCTTCGTCAAAAGTGAAACCATCTTCATCATTATCACCGGACCAACAGCAAAACAGCGATCAATCTTCTCACCGCGGTAAATCACCTGTTGCAGCATATCGGTAACCAGACCCTTATTGCCATTGGAGCCGTCATCAGTCGCCACAATCAGTTCATCCGACACCCGCCGCATCTCCTCTTCCATCAATATTAAATCTTTATTACGAAATCCGATAATTGAAATAACTTTGTTTCCTGCCTGTCGTAACGCCCTGGTAACCGGATAAATCTCCGGCGTCCCCACACCACCAGCCACACAGACAACTGTGCCAAACCGCTCAATCTCGGTCGGCTTTCCCAGAGGACCGATTAAATCCATAATCGCGTCACCAGGCTCCAGTGTGCCCAGAAGGGCTGTTGATTTCCCCACCTCCTGAAAAACAATAACCAGAACCCCCTCCTCGGGTCGGGTGTCGGCAACGGTTAAAGGAATTCGCTCACCCTCTTCATTCACCCTCAGAACTACAAACTGTCCCGGCTGGGCACGCCAGGCAATTTCCGGGGCATCCAGTTCAAACCGTTTAATTCCCGTTGCTAACACCTGCTTATTTAATATCTTAACCACACTGCCTCCTTATGAATTTTTCGGGATTTAATAAATAACAAAAATAACACCAGTCAAAATTTTAAAGGCAATTATAACCTAAAATTAATAAAAGTCAATAGTAAAGGAAAGATAAGTTTTATAACTCAAAGATTGACAATAAGTTAAGGACAGTTACAATCTGACGTGCCCAGGAAACGTCCGCACAAATCGCAATTCTCTGTCCGATTACGCAACCTCTGGCTCCCGATTATTGCCGGCTTGATAATAATATTCATTATCTTCCTTCTCGCCCGAACGCTTTCCCGTCCTGCCCGGATAAAACCGGAAACCGTTACCGAGCTGAAAAAGATTGATCTCAACGCCTATACGAGTATGCTGGGCGAAATCCGTATTGACACATCACTTCCGGTTCTTTTCTCTCCGGAATTGTGCCGTCAGTTACTTTCCATTGATACAATGATTGCCAATCGCGAACTGCGCGATGCCATCGCCCGTTTAAACAAAATCTACCACAAAAGAAACACACTGGAAAAGGCGCTCCTGCACGGCTACACTGGATTCTGTTATCATGAACTTGCCCAACCTGCTAATGCGCTAACAGAATTCAAAAAGGGTATCGCCCTGCTGGAAACAGTGCCCGGTCTCACATCGGTCCGAATATTACGCTGGCTGGCGTTTAACACCGGTTATCTTTTTCAGTACTTCTCATATCCAGAAAGCGCCCGCAACTACTATCGCCAGAGTGTAAAGGCACTCGCCATCACCGGACAGTTTTCTCCGGAATTTGCCGGTGCCCTGTTTAATAACCTCGGTGTCGCACTGGAGTTGCTCGGCGATACACTGGAAGCAAAAAACGCCTACCTCCAGGCAGCTGGCTATATTGATACCACCGCTGACACGCCGCAGGTGCGGAAATTAAAAACCAACATCCACCGGTTAGGTAAAAAATACCAACCCTGACCCTGAGCACCAGGAAAGCCCGGAAGAAAAACAAGGGCTAAATAGCGGTCTAAAACCCTATTCAAGGCACAGATAAAGTTAAAGATAACAACCGGACTAAAAGATTAGAAAACCGAGTTAACCGGATACAATAGTTATATCATATTTAAATGGAAAAAAGGATTGAATATTAAATCCGGGACTACTCCGGGGATAACCCCGGGGATAACCCCAGGGATATCACCCCGCCTATCCCTTTCAACAGTTTTCGGTTGATGATTTTTATTATATAACTATTGTTAAATAAACATCTTAACCCGGTCAGCCTGCCGGTTTAAAATACCGGTTAAATAATGTCCTTCGGGTCAATATCAACTTTAACCGTAACATCACCTTTTCTTTCCCAGCCCCCCTTTGCCAGAAGAAGCATAAGGAACCTCCCGGGCATAATGTTGGTGGGCAACCTCATAATCAAATGGGCGGTGGGTTTACGTTTACGGAGTAAAAGTGGACCCATTATCTCCACATTATCAACCCGACTCAGTATCCTCCGAACAACATCAATCACCTCCATTACTCTGTCCCTCTTCCTGCCAGAAAAGGTAAACAAAACCAGTCGCCGATGCGGCGGAAAACCGGTGTCCTTACGCATCCTTAACTCCCAATCGTAAAAACCGGTTACATCAGCGGTAAGGGCACAGTTAATCACCCCATCATCCGGACGATAGGTTTGAATAATTACCTTTGCGCCACAGTTGCGCGCCCGGCACAAAACATCCATAAGTAACCCGAACGCCTTTTCCCGACCCCGGAAATCGGGTAATGCATACTCGGTATCAAAATTGATTATCCCCACCACACCTAAATCATCAGGAAACGGCGCGAATAAGACACTCTTTGTCCCGACCACAACCCTTTTCCCATCGTCCCACAATCCGTATTCCTCTAATTTCCTTTTCACCATATCAACACCAGGGGCACGGTACTGGAAATCAACACCACGACAGTTAGGACAACTGTCCGGTGCTGGCTTTGTTAAACCACAGTAACGACAGCTAAGCGTTCCATCACTCATAAGGACACCGGGCACATCACAGTCCGGACAGCGCAGAACTGTGCCACAGGTCTGGCAGACAACATACCGGCTTACACCCTTGCGATTGATATAGCACAATGCGGTCCTGTTTCTCTCCTTTGCCCGTTTTAATTCCGTCACCAGCCGGGGAGAAAGAACCTCTCCTTTATGCAACCGCATATCAACAACAAACACACCTTCACGCATTGGTCTGGACCAGGGTGGTGTAACAACCTGAAACCTGCCCCTTTTAACATTATACCATGTCTCCATTGCCGGGGTTGCATCAGAAAGAACTACCGGACAGCTGTTTAACCTTGCCCGGGTGATGGCAACATCACGGGCATTGAACCTGGGTTTCCTTTCCTCTTTAAAACCGGAATAATGCTCATTCAGGATAACAACACCGCGCAGGTCTTCAACCGGCGCCCAGACCACCGAACGCACCCCAACCAGGAGTCTGTTTCTTGCCTGTTTAATTAAATACCACAAACGACGCTGGGTAGCCGGTGTCAGGCGGTTATGGTACTCAATCACAACATTTCCAAACCGCTCTTTTAAAAACGGCAACCAGTCTGCCAGTCTCGGCTCCGGCATCATCAAAATTAACGAACCGTAAATGAGTCCGCGCGCCAAAAATTCTTCCACCGTCTTCTGATTCTGATATTCAAAATCCACCCAGACCCCAAATTGTTTCTCCTCCAGCGCACAGACCAATCCGGAAGGCAGCCCGGCTTGCCGGGGCAAAACGGTCTCCTGAACCAGAACCTTTTCTTCCTCTCCGCGCACCAGCAACGCCCTGCTTACCATTCGGGGCAGAACAAACCCCATCACCTCGCCCAGTGCCGAAGCATAATAATCCGCCACCCAGCGAACCAGATTGAGCATTTCTAAAGAAACGACCCTCTTGCCGATTAATCCGGCAACCGATTGAATAGCAGAACAATCCAGCGCTGCTGGACCTTCCCGGTTTATCGCCCACACCACCCCGAGGGTCTGTCGCCCTCGCAATGGCACCCGAACACAGTCACCCGGCTCTAATTCACCTGTCTCTTCCGGTCGGAAACAATAGGTTAAACAATTCAACGGCGTCCGGGGAATAACAACTTCACAGAACATCAGTAGCGGATTTTAAAACGGTAACGGAAGGAATACCTGCCATCCGGTGACCTCTGCGCCAGCAGTTCATTACGCCGGTTTAAATAATACTCAACCTGAAATGCTGGCTCTAAATGCCCGGCGAAACTCTGGGTATAAGATATATAAATATTCCGCCCGATATACTTTCCCACCGTCACCTTGGCGCCGGTGCCGGATAAAATTCCGGTCTCCAGCTCCAGATAATCTAACCTAACAAACTCCCGCACCTTCTTGGCAACCTGGGTCTCGAAATAACCGAGAACCCTTTCGGTCAGCATCCGGTTTAAGAGCTCTTTTTGCTCCATTGCTGATATCTCATCCATCGTCACATTGAGCCCCAGATAACTTATAATCTGAGTCTCGTCCCAGATTGAAGGCTCGGAATAGAATTTAAATGTCGGTTCAGCAAATGTCCCGGTGAGATTCAATATCAACCGCTCCGGAGTATTATTCTTTCCATTCCGAACAATGGGCAACTCCGCAGTGATGTCTAACTGCGGATTAAACGAACTGATGTTGGCGAATACCAGTTTGCCCTCTTTTACCCGCAGGATATGGTCAAGATAATAAACACTCCCCTGCCGGCAGACCAGCTCACCGGTGTAAACCGCCTCTTTCCCCACCTGCCTGACGGTCAGGTCGCCACCCATTTCAATGTCCATATCCCGATTACGCAACCAGATGCCCCGGCTTCCCTGAACCCGGATGTCAAAATCAACACCTTCGTCTCCGCCACCGCTGCCACCAGACTGACCGAAACCCATAACAACCAGCGCCTCTTCTATCTCGGTTGCGCCGGAAATAAACGCCCGGGGCTCACCATCGCGCCAGGAGATATTGATATCACCACCGCCAATCGCATAGACGCCGGGGATTGGCACCGCTGAAACACCGTTGAAATGTGTCCGGAAAAGAATAGAATCCAGTGCCAAACTTTCATCTAAATCAATAATCCCCTCGGCGGTTACCGCGCCTCGTGCACTCCGACCACTCATTTTCTCAAGAAAAATCTTGTCCTCGCGCAGTGTCAAATCTGCCTCTATTCGTTCCACCGTTGTCGCCACTGCCGGCACGGTCATCACCCCCTGACTCACCCGCACCCGACCGGAAAATTTCAGTAGGTCCTCCTGCCACTGCACCCTTCCGGAACCGTAAACCAGACCATCCTTTATCTCCACATAAGGTCGGGTCACCATAAAGAGCGCTATGCCCGGGTCAGCAAGACGCATGTCAAGTTCCACCTCGTTAATCCGTAACCCATCAGCGAGGTTAAAACTAAATTCACCACTGACCGAACTGGTATCATGACGATGGACAAAATCAACCCGCTCCAGAAGTGCCCAGGAACGTCCAGCCATTACCTTACCACTAATTGATTTGAACTCTAATTCCAGTTCGGAAATGCCAAAATCTGTCCCGGCAAATGTCAGAGTCATCGTGTCACTACCGGTAAGGTCAAGGTCAAATACGCCTCTTATCCCGGGTAGAGACAGTTCCGGAAAAACCGCTGCTAAAAACCGCTGCAATTTAGTAAGATCTAAATGCCGGGCGTAAAAATCTAACTCTGGTGTTGCGGAACCAGCGAGTTTGAGGTCTAAACCCGCCTCGCCACCGGCGATCAGCACCTTTAATCCGCTGAGCGTTAACGAATCAGCACCCCAGAATAACTGAGCCGGATTCACCCCCACCACCGTTTCCTCGGGTGTTATCACCACCAGGGTTTTAATTAAACCTTCCCCACCTTCACCGGTCAGGAAAAAATCGCCCATAAGGCTCAATCGCTCTTCACCCCTTTCCAGTCTGATATCAAACTCCGGACCGGTCCAGACGAATTGTGCGGCGTTCCATTCCTGACCAGCAAATTTAACCCCTTCTCCTCCTATCGCCAGCCGACCGGACACATTCCTGAACGGTTCGGGGTGAGAGTTTCCCACCCCGATTAACTCTGCGGACACGATTCCCTCGGTCACCTCAATTTTATTACCCGCACTGAATCCGTTAAAAAACACCGCACCAGAAAACGCCCAGCTGTCCCTCTCCCATATCAGGTTAAAATTACCCATTGCCCGTCCAGAAATTCCAGCATTCAGGAACCTGTCTATTACACCCAGATCAAAATTCTCCATCGCACAGCTTGCCCGCAGTAACCCTTCCCCTGCCACGCCGATAAAGTTAAAATCACCTGCCGGTCCTTTTAAAGTCAATCTCCTCAACTGCACCCTGCCTGACCGATAATTCATCACCGCAAAGATGCTATCTGCCCCCAGTTCCCGCACACTACCCTTAACTATCTCCAGAGAGACCGAATCAACTGGTCGCGTAACCTCTCCTTTTTTGAGAATATCCGCCAGTGACCCAAGGACACCGCCCAGCTGAATTTCTGCGGAAATCCGGAACTCCGGTAATTTCTCCTCTAAACGGCCTACCGCCAGACTTTCCACCCGGGTAAAAGCGGTAAGACGATAATCGTTAATGTTGATCCTCCCTGCAATATAAAAACTTCCGAGAACGGTATCACCACCGGAAAATACAACCTCGGCTAACGAATCATCAACCTGCAAACCTCCGCTTAAACGGGGTAACCGGATATTACGCCATAATAACCCCTCCGCCTCCCAGCCCACATCCACCTGCATCTCCTTCCCCTCTTTCGTTGCCTGACCGGTAACCTCCAGCCTGCCTGGAAGACTCAAAAACTCCTCCATATTAACACTGAGTTCGGACAGCGCAACAGCAACCCCTCCTGTCCTGAACTCAACCGCCAGGTCACCCCGTAACCTTGAACTGCGCGTAACAACTTTAAAACCCGCCACGCGCAAGGAATCAGCAGAAAACGCCACCTGTCCGCCAATATGTCTGACCGCAATGTTTTCCTGAACTAAACGACCGCGCAACGAATCAATCGCTATGTTCAAACCCGCCGGGCTGGAAAAGAGCGAGAGCAGGACACGCGCCGAATCAATGCGGTTAACACCATTTAATACCAGTTGCCCGTCAGTTAATTCCAGACGGCGCACCGTCAAATCAGGAAAACTTGGTTGCAATCTTCTCTCCTGCTGAAGCATTACCTTTCCCCCATTAATAAATACCTGTAAACCCCGAGCCCGAATCTCGGAAAAAACTATTTTTCTCTGCAGTAGCGCCAGGATGTCATAGCGCACCGAAAGTTCGCTCAGGAAAACTGAATCGCCATCAAACACTACCCGAACATCAGTGAGACGGGGCGCGGTCCAGATATCCCCGCCCAGTGCGGAATAGGTAACCTCAGCATTAAGGCTCTTCTTTAAAGAAAATAGTATCCGGTTTAATATGAAACGACCAATTGACTGTCGTAATCCGGCAATGGTTAATAGAAAAACAAAGAATAATAAGATAATATAAAGCCACCAGTAGCGTCTAAAACGCATGCAGTACCCCGATATAAAACCTGCCCCAGTCACCGGCAGGCGCCGACTTTAACCGCTTGCCCCAGTCAACCCTTACCGGTCCAATAGGTGTTCTTATTCTAACCCCGGCACCCGCACCAAACTCAATCCCGCGCAAAAATATGTCCCGCTGTCCGGCAACCTGCCCCAGATCCAGAAAGCCCACTATCCCCACCCAGCGGAACAAATAAGGTCCGCGTAACTCTAAGTTGCCGTTAACCACCACCGGACCATAACGCCCATCGGTCGCGGTGTCCGGACCAAGCGCCCGTTCTGGATAACCACGCAGGTTATTACTCCCGCCCAAAGAGAACTCCTCGTAATACGGAACGATCCGGGAACGTCCGTAAGGAACCGCTCGTCCCGCTGCAGTGCGTAGTGCCAGAGTAAGGATGTTGGCAATCGCCTGGTAATAGCGCAGGTCAACAACAGCACGGAAAAAATCGTTGTTTCCTAAAAATGGACCGCCCGCCAGTTCAATCTGTGGTTGAAAGAATATTCCTGCGCGTGGATCAAGGATGTTATCCCGGGAGTCATAGGTCAAAATTAGAAGAACAGAATTGGTCACACCCCGGCTGGTATCAAGAATAACACCACTTTCTGAAAACGGTCGGTTCTGCTGGTACCAGCGCAGACGATTAAAAATACCTATCCTTAACTGAGGCAACATATCACGCGCCATCCCGGTGAGAATACCGTAGTCCTTCTGGGTAGTGGAATCAAATCGCTCGTAGTAAAAAAATGGGTGGGTCTGAAAATCTACCCGTGCCCAGAAAAAATACGGCACCCGCCAGGTGAGGTCAAAATTTGCCCGGTAATTGCCCGCCAGGTCCGGACCGAAAGAACTACTGGCAATCAACCACTGTCCGCGATTAAGAAAATTGTTGTGTTCCCATTCCACAGAGAAAACCGCCCGACTGGGCGGGGTCTCAAAACCCACACCTAATGCAAACCCCCGCTGTTCCTGTTCAACAACATCAAAACGCACCGCCACACTGGCGGTTTCCGATAATTCGGTGTGCAAGGAGGCGGTAGTTGCTGTGGAATCAATCCTGGAAACATAGAACAGCGCACGCGCGAACAGTTTAGTTGCGTAGAGTCGGCGCTGTGCCCCTTCTAAACGCCGCTGGGAAAAAATCTCTCCCGGTTTGATTTCGGTTGTCCGGACTATTGTTGCGGTGCGCACCCGCCGATTTCCCCTGATCCGCACCGCGCCGATATAACACCTTGGTCCTTCATCAATCACAAACCGGACCCGGGCAAATTTTTCCTCCTGCTCCTCAATACTATCGTGCACCGATACAAATGGGTAACCGGAATTAAGATAGACGCGGCGTAACACCTCCACACCGGAAAGAACCCCGGCTTTGGTCAATGGTGCACCAGTAGCAATCGGTATTTCCCGCATCAGTTTCCCGGTGGAAAACGCCCTGTTTCCCTCAATGGTAATGGCACGCACCCTGGTCCGCTCCCCTTCCTGGATAAAAAAGGTTACCACCGTCTTCCCTTTAACCACCGCGGTACCTTTATCCACCCGGACAGAAAAAAATCCCTGCGAACGATAAAAATCCTCCAGTGTTCTGAGATCCTGATTAAGAATAACCTCGGTTAGTGGTTGATTGGGTCTTGTCTGGACAATACTCAGCAGTGTGCGCGCCGGAAAGGTGCGATTGCCCTGAAACTGTACCCTACCTACCATATTCATTAATGGGTTCTGCCCAAGAATGAAAATTGTCAGAAAGAGATTACTCATCTCGGTCGGGACAGTTTCTGACCTGCCCTGGCTTTGCTGATAATTCGGCGTTTTATCAATTTTTCCAGTTCCACCGCCCAGAAGACAACGGTACTCAAGCCCAGGCTAACGCCCAGTTCTACCGGATTTAGGGCAACTGTGCTAAACACGAGCTGGAGTCCGGGCAGACAAATCACAGCAGCTGTAGCAGAAGGGTAATAAGAAATGTCCACACCATCGCCGGGTTGGTGAAAAAACCCATTTTAAAAACCGAATCCCGAAAGGAACGCAGTGCCAGAGATTGCCACAACTGTGCCATCGTCAATGTGGTAAAAAGCATCGTCCGCCAGGTATGAGAACCCTTTGACCAGCCCCAGAGACCCACCCCTAACGATACCAGCGCCATTAAAAGCCCGGTCCAGATAATGCTTATCGCCATCCCGTGGGCAAAAATACTCTCTTTTAACCGGCGGGGCGGACGACGCATCACATCTCTTTCTGGTGGTTCAACACCCAATGCCAGACCGGGGAGACCATCGGTAACCAGGTTGACCCACAGAATCTGTAAGGCGGTCAGGGGAAAAGGCAAACCAAGAAATGGAGCGATAATCATTGTCCAGATCTCCCCGACGTTGGAGGCAAAGGTGTAACGGATAAATTTGCGAATGTTATCGTATATCGCCCTGCCCTCGCGCACCGCAGCAACGATTGTGGCAAAGTTGTCATCCAGCAGCACCATATCCGCCGCCTCCTTTGCTACATCGGTTCCGGTAACACCCATCGCCACACCAATATCTGCCCGTTTCAGCGCCGGTGCATCGTTCACCCCGTCACCGGTCATCGCCACCACCTCACCCCGCTTCTGCAGCGCGGAAACAATCGCAAGTTTATCTTCTGGTGTCACCCGGGCATAAATCGCAATCCGGTCAACAAGTCCGGTCAGCTCCGCTACCGACAACCGGCTCAATTCCCTGCCGGTAATCAGGCGCTCCTTACCAGCATCGTCGCTACCAATGATACCGATATCCTGCGCGATAAAAAGTGCTGTCAAAGGATGGTCACCGGTAATCATCACCGGTTTAATCCCTGCCTCACGACACATACGCACCGCATCCTTCACCTCCGGACGTGCCGGGTCAATCATCCCGCTCATGCCGACAAACACCAGGTCTTTTTCCAGCGCCTCTTTCGTTCCTGACCCTGCCAGTTCCTCTGCCTTTACCAGCCGGAATCCAATCCCCAGTACTCTGATGCCCTTTCCGCTCAACCGCTCCTGGGCAGAAATAATCCGCTGTCGCCACTCTTCACTTATCGGCTCCACCCGTCCATCAACAAAGACACCGCCCGACAACCCCACCAACACATCTATCGCCCCTTTTGCCCAGAGCACCAATCCGTCCGCTCCGGTTACTTTTTTCAATGTTGCAACCAGCAGCTCCTCGTTTTTCGTCTTCACCTCTGATACCGCAATTTTATGAATTGTACTCATCCGCTTCCTCTCCGAGGAGAATGGCACCTCTGCCACCCTGGGCAACATCCCGCGCAGTCGGTCCGGATCAATACTTAATTCCCGTGCGGTCAAAACCAGAGCAGACTCGGTCGGATCACCCATTACCCGCATCGTCTTTTCTGCGCCGGTATCATCCACCACACAGCAGGCATCGTTACAAAGAGCGCCACCCGCAACCAGTAACGCCAGTCCGGGCGAAAGTTCCGCCGCCAGTTGCTCCCTGCCACCCTTTTTTGCCCTGATTACCTGCAGGTCAAGTTCCTCACCGGCAGCGTCTAAAACTGTTACCATCATCTGATTCTGGGTTAAGGTGCCGGTCTTGTCGGAACAGATTACCGTTACCGAGCCCAGCGTCTCCACCGCATTCAGGCGCCGGATCAGGGCGTTACGCAAAAACATCCGCCGCGCCCCAAGGGTCAGGGCAATTGTCACCACCGCTGGCAAACCCTCGGGCACCGCTGCCACCGCCATCGCCACCGCAATCATAAACATCTGCCGGTAATTCTCACCACTTAATACACCAAGGAAAAATACAATCGCCACGATCACTAAAACCGCTGCTGCCAGTTCCCTTGCCATTCTTTCCAGCCGCTTCTGCAAAGGTGTCGGCTCCCGTTTCGCACTCTGCAGCAGGTCAGCAATCTTACCCAGCTCGGTTCGGACACCGGTCTCGGTAACAACCATCACCCCCCTGCCCGCCACCACCGCCGTGCCCATATAAACCATATTCCGTCGTTCGCTCAAAGGCACATCATCGGCTGTGTTCGTGTTCAGACAAACATCCGCATCCTTATCCACCGGCTCAGACTCACCGGTCAGCGCCGCCTCGGTTACCCGCAGGTTCACCGCCTCTAAAAGCCTGCCATCAGCAGGGACCTTTACCCCGGCATCAAGAAGGACAACATCACCGGGCACAACTTCGGCAGCAGAAATATCCTGCACCGTCCCGCCCCGTCGCACCCGCACCCGGGGCACCGCCATCTGCTTTAAAGCCTGCAACGCCCTTTCTGCCCGAAACTCCTGGAAAAAACCCAGACCGGCATTCAAAACCACAATCGCCATTATCGCCACCGCATCCACCATCTCCCCGAGAAGAAAAGAAACCACGCCCGCTATCAGCAGGACAATCACCATTATTGATGTAAACTGGGAGAAAAGTATTTCTAAAGGACTCCGGGTTGCCCGCTCTGGCAACTCATTTCTACCGGTCGCCTCCAACCGCCGCTGCGCCTCTTCCGGGCTCAGCCCCTGTTCCCCATCCGAACCCAGCCGGGCAACAACCTCCTCCTTTTTCTTCTGATGCCAGTCACTCATGCTCTGCGCTCCGGGTAATTCTGCCTCTATCTGGTGCAACCGGCTTTTTATTTTTCTGTGCCTCCTGCCTTATCCCTTAAACTTTCCAGCACCACTGTCAACGCACTCAGAATTCCGGACGCCTCATAAGGAACAAACAACTTTGTCGCCTTGCCCTCTGCCATCTTTGCCAGCGCCTCCAGATACTTAATCGTAATCAAGTCCTTCGTTGGGTTACCTTTATGAATTGCTGCATAAACCCGTTCAATCGCCTGCGCCTCACCCTCGGCCACGGTCAACAACTTATATTTCTCCGCATCCGCCACCCGCTGAATCGCCGCCGCCTGGCCCTCCGCCTCGAGAATCCTTGCCTGCTTCTCTCCCTCAGCCTTAAGAATTGCCGCCTGCCGCACACCCTCTGCCTCCAGAACCACCGCCCGGCGGTCCCGTTCCGCCTTCATCTGACGGTGCATCGCCTCGGTAACATCACTGGGCGGCTCAATCCGCTGTAACTCCACCCGGGTTACCTTTGCGCCCCACTTATCGGTCGCCTCATCCAGCACATCGCGCAACTTGGCATTGATCCGCTCCCGTGATGTTAAAGACTCATCCAGGGTCAGGTCACCGATAACATTACGCAGATTGGTCTGCGCCAGCTTAATCGTTGCCAGCCGGAAATTGGCGACATTGTAAAGCACCTTCACCGGGTCGGTGACCTCATAATAAACAATCGCATCAACCGTCACTGTGGCATTATCCTTGGTAATTACCTCCTGCGGCGGCACATCCACCACCTGCTCGCGCATATCAACCTTAATTAACCGTTCAATAAACGGAATAATTAGATTCAAACCGGGCTGAACCACCCGCTGATATTTTCCCAGCCTCTCCACCACGCCCCGTTGATAGGGTCGGACAATCTTCAAACCCAGGAGCGCCCAGAGAAAAAGAAACGCCAGAACTACAACAATCAATGCGGTCATACCTTCCTCCTTTTAGCCCTTTAATCGCTCAACAATCAGCCGGGTGCCTTCCACCCGCACCACCTTCACCCGCTCGCCCGTGCCGATACTCTCATCTGACTGGGCAAGCCACTCCTCACCGTCAACCTTAACCCGCCCCAGTTCAGGCGGATTTATCTCCTTAATCACCAGCCCGATCGCCCCGAACAACCGCAGCGCACCAACCGGCTCGGGCTCGGGTCGGGTAATCTTCCTGCCGATCCACTGGGCAAGAAAAAGCGCGCCACCGGACAGAATAATAAAGGCACCATAATGCACATAAGGATTATGCACAAAAATTGCTATGATGCCGGTCAGAATTGCCGCCAAACCAAACCAGATAATCACATTACCCGGCACAACCATCTCCAGTGCGGCAATGACCAATCCCGCCACAATCCAGACCACCGGTTTCAAAACAGGCATACCTGCCTCCTGTTATCTTTTGCCATCATCACTTTATAATGCCCGCCATCAGATAAAAGTCAAGGCAAAGCCCATATTAAATAAGAGCCATAAAAAAGGTAAAAATAACGGTTGAAATAATACTGATATTATTAACCGGTTGATTTTCCTCAAGATATTTATTCGGGTGCGTCAAGAGGGGTATACCCCGGGTTCCCCTGGGAATTATCCCGTCGTTCTGTCTGATTTTAACCGGAAACCATTAACCTTTAAGAAAGAATTGGGCAAGCGGAGTATATACCGGACCATCAGGATACAGTTCACTCCGGTAAAGCGTTAACCGGTCAATCTGCCATTCAGAACTGACAAATTTTATCTCCTGAATAAAGCGGGCATCACCGAAATCTCTTATCCGACCAAGGGTGAGATGCGGGGTAAATGCTCTTTTCTCCGGCAGATAACCAATCCGCCCCAGCGCCCGGCTCACCTCTTTCTGCAACCCCTTTATCTCCTTATCTCCGGTTGTAACACCAGTCCAGAGCACCCGTGCCCTTGCCGGGTCAGGAAAAGCGCCCAGCCCGGACAGCTGACAGCGAATCGGTGCAAACCGCACCGCTACCGCAGCCAGTTGCTCCTTTGTCCGCTCAATAAACTCTGCTGCCACCTCACCGAGAAAGGCAAGCGTCAGATGCATCTGTTCGGGCTTAACCCATTTAACATTCAAACGCGTTTTGCCCATCAGACCGCTCAGCAGACAGGAAAGTTCTGCCTTTACCTCCGGAGAAGTGTCAACCGCCACAAAGGTGCGCACTGTCCTGCCCGAACCACCACTCTCTTTTCTCATAACCCATCCCGGTTAAAGCCCAGGTCAGGCAAGCAAAATGGCATCATAACCATCAAAGTCGTCAATCTCCCGAACTGAGCACACGCCGACAAAGGTCAAGTGCGGCATAGGCAGAACGCTCTTTTATTAACCGCCGGTTACCGGAAAAATTGTGCCGTTCAACAGTTACCTTTCCTTTTACCGCCACGCCAATATCCACCAGCCCGACCGGCTTTTTCCTTGTCCCGCCACCGGGTCCGGCAATACCCGAAACCGCAATCCCGACATCGGTACCGAAAAGCCGGCACACACCTAAAACCATCTCCTGAACCGTTTGCCGGCTCACCGCACCGTAACGAACAAGGGTGTTTTCCCGCACACCTAACAGTTTCATCTTAACCGAGTTACTGTAGGACACAACTCCGCCCTGATAATAGTCAGAACTACCCGGAACATTTGTAACTAAATCACCTATCAACCCGCCGGTACATGATTCAGCGGTCGCAATGGTCAATCCCCGGGCACGCAACAACTCGCCCAGCACCTCTGCCAGCCCTTTATCCTCAGTGGCATAAACCGCCTTTCCCAGCAACCTGACTACCGCACCAACCACCCGCTCCACTACCGCTTTTCCCTCTCCGGTAAATAAAATGTCCACCCCACTCACCCCTGGATAAAAACCAACCGCCACTCCCGGATACCGATCGCTGATACGCATAATCCGGGGTGCAATTACCGACTCCACCAGTCCAAAGGTGCGCACCAAGCGTTGATAAACCACTTTACCTTTCAACCTTTTTTGCAGATAGGCAATCAAACCGTCTGCCAGCAAAGCCTCCAGTTCCTGCGGCACACCCGGCAGAAGGACAATTAAACTCCCCTGATGCTCAATCGCCATCCCGGGTACCATCCCGACCGGATTGAGAAAAACATCTGCCCCCCGGGGTATGAGCGCCTGGCGCCCTGCCTGCTCTGGCATAGCCATATTCCGGCGCCGAAAAATGGCTCTGATCCGGTTAAGCGTGGGCTGGTGCACCACCATCTCCCGGTTGAGCAATCGGCAGACCGCAGCCAGTGTCCGGTCGTCAGGAGTTGGTCCAAGACCACCAACAACAAACACCAGTCTGCTCTCCACCAGGGCACCGGCAACCGCCAGTCCAATCGCCCGCTCATCATCACCGACCCAGACAACCCGCTGGATACCAATACCGATTTTAAATAACGCCCGGGCTATTGTTGTGGAGTTGACATCCACCACCCGGCCGCCCAGAATCTCGTCACCAACGATAACAATCGCCGCTTTCATTTTTATCCACCGAGGATCGGCAAGAGGAATACCAGGAGCCTTAAAACAAGGTTGGCACAGATACCGCTGAGCAGGTCATCAAGCATCACGCCCCAGCCACCCCGGACATTCTGAACCCGGTTAATAAAAGGCAGTTTAATAATGTCAAAACCACGCCAGAGAACAAAACCAACCCCGATTCCAAGAAAGGAGACCGGAATCAAAAAGAAGGTCAGGAGTGTACCGACGATCTCATCAATTGTTACCCGTGCCGGGTCTTTACCCCAGACCTTTTCCAGGTCATCTGCCAGCCAGACGCCGAGAAAGAACAGCCCGATAATCACCACCGCAGCAATCAGGGGGTTCCGGCTGAGAAAATAGGCAGGGATCAGGGTAAATAAACTGGTAACAGTTGCCGGGGCAAAAGGAAAGTAACCGGTGAAAAAACCGCTCGCCAGCGCTGCCTGGAGAAAAAACCTGACGCCCGAACGCCCTTTTACCTTCGGCGCCGGGTTGGGAACCTCTGCTCCCACTCTACCACCGTATTGGCAACAACAAATATTGAGGAGTAGGTACCAACAATGATGCCCACCGTCATAACAAAGGCAAAGTCCTTTATCTCGGCGGCAGCCAGAATTAAAAGGGCAATCGTGACAAAAAGCGTTGTCAGCGCGGTAATCACCGTTCGGTTTAACACCTGATTGATCGCCCGATTACACACATCGGCGAACTGCTCCCGGCGCATCTTTTTCATATCCTCCCGGATGCGGTCGGACACCACAATTGTGTCATTGACCGAGTACCCGATCATCGTCAATACACCGGCAATAAAGGTAATGGTGACCTCACGGTTAAATAACGAACACAACCCCAGGGTAATCAGTGTATCATGAATGAGAGAAAGCACCGCACCGGTACCGAAGCGAAAGTCAAAGCGAAAACTAACATAGATAAGAATACCCACCAGCCCGAGCAGCACCGCCCAGAGCACCTTGCTCTGTAACTCCTTGGAAACCCTTGGTCCTACCGCCTCATCACGCAGAATCTCAAATGGGTTATCGGGAAAAGCAATGGCAAACTGATCCCGCACCCGTGAGGAAAACCCGGACTCATCACTGCGCGCTTCCTTTGGTTTCACCCGAATAAGAAAGTCGCCTGTCTCGGTCTGCTGGATTGATGCCCCGCCCTCACCAATTGCGGTCAGCGCTGCCCGCACCGCATCAATCTTCACCGGACCGGAAAATCGCACCTGGATCAACCCTCCACCGGTAAAATCAACCCCGTAGCGGAACCCCTTCACCAGGATGGTAACAACGCTGACTAACACCAGCACCGCTGAGATGAGAAAGAACAACCGACGTTTATAAACAAAGGGAATGCTAGTCTCGCCAAATAGTCTCATTTTATATCCTCAAGGTTTTGACTTCAAAACGGGCCAAGAACCAATCAAAGATAAATCTCGTCAGAAATACCGCCGTAAGCACGTTGATAATCAACCCGACACCCAGGGTTATGGCAAACCCGCGCACCGGACCTGAACCGATAAAGTAGAGCGCCAGCGCAGTAATTAAAGTTGTCACATTGGCATCAATAATCGTTACCAGCGCCCGCTGGTATCCGGTATCCACCGCCGCCATCGGAGTCTTGCCTGCCGCCAGCTCTTCCCGGATTCGTTCAAACACAAGGACATTGGCGTCAACCGCCATGCCGATGGTCAGGGCAATCCCGGCCAGTCCGGGCAGGGTCAGGGTTGCCCGCAACGCCGCCAGCACCGCGAGGAGCAAAAAGATGTTGCACACCAGCGCAAAGTCGGCAAGGGCACCACCAACACCATAATACAAGATCATAAACAAGATTACCACTATCGCGCCAACCGCACCGGCAATCAATCCGCGCCGGATCGCATCTGCACCCAGCGACGCACCGATTGAACGCTCCTCAACCACCTGAACCGGTGCGGGCAGGGCACCGGAATTAAGCACAATCGCCAGGTCGCGCGCCTTGTCCCCGCGACGGTCATTCATGGTAATCTGCCCCCGACCGTTGGGAATGCGCTCCTGAATTCGCGGCGCCGAACGCACCACCCGGTCAAGAACAATCGCCAGCCGGCGTCCGACATTCCTGCCGGTAACGGTGGCAAACTGCGCCGCACCTTCCCGGTCAAGTTCAAAATTCACCACCCAGGTGTTTGCTCGCTCCAGCTCTGCTCCCTGATAAAGTGCTGGTTCTGCCCGACGCAGCCGTGTCCCGACCAGCTCGGGCTCGCTCTTTACCAGATATACCCGCACCACCCGGCTATTTTCCAACACCTCTGCCGGTCCGTAGAGAAATTCATAGCCCTGGGGCCAGAACGCCCGTCCCAGGTTGAGCAACCGGCTGAACGC
>OGCI01001371.1_pt1 | contig 20740 bp, 16 predicted proteins | sample 1570021 | NCBI WGS metagenome assembly OGCI01 (sample SAMN06264664, study PRJEB24512) | hot springs metagenome | isolation source: Hot spring water | place: South Africa: Tshipise | collected 2015-06-21 | reverse complement strand
GGCGGAGATCGGGGCGCTGTGTGCCCGGCGCGGCATTCACTTTGTCCCCCTGGTGACCAGCACCCCCTGGGAACAGGTGATCCTGGCACAACTGCGCCGGGCGCGTGTGGTGCAATGATGACGGCCAGAGCATCCCTGTCAGTCCAACTGGCGTTGTTGCTAATCCTGCTGGGTGCGTTCGCGTTGCGGCTGTGGAATGTGGGCGAGCCGAGCGTCTGGCACGACGAGGGCTGGTCTATCCGCGCCATCCGCGACCCCATTCACACGCCCGACGACAACACACCGCCTCTGTACTACACGACGTTGCACCTGCTGTGGCGCGGCGCGGGCGACTCGGCGTTGGCGTTGCGCTATGGCTCAGTATGGCTCGACATGCTCACCATCGCCCTGGCTGCACGCCTCGTCCGACGCTGGGCAGGGAGTCATGCCGCATTGCTGACGGCGGCCTTGCTGGCGCTCTCACCCCTGTTATGGGCCTACGCCCGCGAGATTCGCGCTTATGTGGCTGTGCCCCTGCTCACTGTGCTTCTGCTGGCGCTGACCGACCGGCTGCTGGCGAATCCCGCCCGCCGGTCTCAGTGGGCTGCCCTGTGGATCGCTGAACTGGCATTGCTCTATACGCATAATCTCAGCGTGCCGGTGGTGGCCTGGCTGAACCTGACTGTAGGCGCGGTGTGGCTGGCGGAGCGCCAGTGGCGCTTGCTGGCGGTTTGGAGTGCAGGGCAGGCTGCCTTGCTGCTGGCCTATTTGCCCTGGTTGCTCGGTCAATCGCCCAGCGGTACGCCAATCAACACGCCGCCGCGTTTTTCCCCTGGCCTGGCCTGGGATATCTGGCGCGGCTATTTCGCTCCGCTGCCTGCCATGATCGGACGTGAACGCGCTGTGGAGGTGGGCAGTGCGGCGTTTGGCCTGGTCATGCTTGCGGCGATCGGAGCTATCCTGCTATGGAATCGGCGACGGCCCGCCTTGTTGCTGCTCTCGCAGGCGTTGTTGTTGCCCCTGCTCAGTACTCTGGAATTGCAGGCGGCGAACATTGATTTTCATCCGCGCTACTATGTGGCGGGCGTCCCGGCGACGGTGATGTTGTTGGCTGTCGCGGCGCATTCTCTGCCGGGCCGCGAAGACCTGGTGCGGCTGGCGGGGCCGGCGTTGCTGGCACTGGGAGCAGGGGTGGGAGCGGCAAGCTTCGTGGCCCTTTTTGATACGCCCGCCTATCAGCACGATGATTTCCGCGCCATTGCCGCCCATTACGCGACGCTGCCAGCGGATGCCGTGATTGTGATCCCCTACGGCTGGGAACCGGCTCTGGAAGTGTATTACGCAGACAAGATGGGCATCACCGCCCGTGTTCTGGGCATAGACCTGCACAGCAGCGCCGACGAAGCGATCCAGGCCATCAACCAGGCTCTGCAGGAACACGGCGCTCCGCTGCATGTGGAGCTATTGACCTGGTTTCAGTTGCCTGCCGACGTGCGCGGCATGTACCCTTGCCTGCTGGAAGCAGCAGGGCGGCGGACGGGATCGGTCACGGTGCAGGGCCTGGTCAGCACCGCCTATGTGCTGGAGCGCCCGCTTGCATTCACGCCTGTTCAAAACGCGGTGGCCGACTATGGGGTGCTCAGCCTGAGCGAAGCAACCCTGGCGGGTGTGTCAACCGTCTGTTTGCGCACCCATTGGGCGACGCACACGCCGACGGATGAAGACTGGCGCGTGTCGGCACGGCTGGTGACGCTCGATCCGCCGGGATGGATACTGGCTCGCAGCGATAGCGACATCCGCACCGACGAACAGGTGCCGACTTCGGCCTGGAGAACTGGTCAGACGGGCGAAGCCTTCAGCCTGTTGCGTTTTCCGGCGGGCGCGCCGCCGGGGGAGTACGCGGCTCAGGTGATTTTGTTCAGCGCCAGGCATCCTGATGGGGTGGATCGGTTGGTGAATGGGGTTCCGGCGGGGCGGACGCTGGCCCTGGCGATGGTGACGCTGCGCACTCCTGCGCCACTGGTAGGACAAACGCCCTCGCCGCTGGTCTCTGTGGCGGAGGGGATCGCTCTGGTGGGGCACGATGCGCGGGGCGGGATGCTCAGCGTCGGGCAGGAGGTGCGCGTGACGTTGCGCTGGATGGTCACGCCAACCTGTTGCAGCGATCCCTGGACGGCAGCGACGCTTGTTCTCCAGGGCGAAGGCTGGCGTGTGGCACAGCCGGTGCGGGCTTTTGCCCCGTATAGCTTGGACTGGCACGCTTTCCTTGTCCCGCCAGAAGCTGAAGGCCCGGCGGAGCTGATGTTAGAAGCGCCCAGCATGGAGCCGGTGACCCTGGCGCAGTACATGGTTGAGCGCACCGAACGGCTCTTTGCCCCGCCGCCTTTCGACGTGCCCGTGCGCAGCGAATTCGTGGGTGTGGCCGTGCTGGAAGGTTTCAGCGTGGCGCAAACGACTGTGTCACCCGATGAGACGCTAAGTCTGACGCTTATCTGGCAGGCTACCGATACACCTGGCACCTCCTACCGCGTCTTCACGCACTTGCTCAGCGAAGCCGGGCGCGTTATCGCTCAGCACGACGAGGTGCCGCTTGGTGGGATGCGCCCCACGACCAGTTGGGTAGCAGGCGAGTATCTGGCTGACACCTATCGCCTGGTTTTCAACGACGAGGGACGACTCTATCGTGGCCCGGCGCGCCTGGAAGTGGGCTTCTACGACCCGCAGACCGGCGCGCGGGTGCCTGTCGTCGGCGGTGCCGATCATGTGGTGCTGCCGGTAGAGATTATGGTCGAATAACATGTCGCTGCTCACACCGCTGGCACTGGCTCTGTCCGCACTGGCGCTGCCGATCATCATGCTCTACATGCTGCGCCTGCGCCGGATTGAGCTGCCGATCTCCAGTACCTTCCTGTGGCGACAACTGGTGCGCGACCGCGAGGCCAACGCCCCCTGGCAGCGCCTGCGCTTTAGCTGGCTGCTGGTGCTGCAACTGCTTGCTTTGCTGGCTCTGGTGCTGGCACTGGCCCGCCCCTTCGGGGAGATCAGCACCATCAGCACGGGGCGCATGGTGTTGTTACTCGATGCGTCTGCCAGCATGGGGGCAACCGATGTGTCGCCCAGCCGTTTTGCCCGCGCACAGGAAATCGCCCTGGAACTGGTGGATACGCTGGGGCCGGATGACACGATGACGGTCATACGGGTGGGGGCGGTGCCGGAGGTGCTCGCGGCGGCTTCGCGCGACAGAGTGATCTTGCGCCAGGCCATCCGCGACGCTGCCCCCGGCCAGAGTAGCGCCGATTGGCAATCCGCCCTGACTCTGGCCGCGGCGGGCGCGGTGGGAGTGAGCGACCTGAAGGTAGTCATCATTTCCGACGGGGGATTGCCGCCTGGCCTGCCGCCTGTGCCGGGGGAGGTGCGCTATGTGCCGGTCGGTGAGCGCGGCGACAACCTGGCGATTTCGGCATTGGCAGTAGCCTCGTTGCCAGGGCAACCCCCGCAACTGTTCGCGCGACTGTCTAACTATGGCGACGAGTCCGCCGAAGTCATTCTCGACGTGCGGCTGGATGGCAGCGATGTGCTGTACACGGCGCGGCGTTACGCCGTGCCCGCGCAGGGATACGTAGATATCTTCGATGTCGAGTTGCCACCAACTTTTCAGTCACTGGCGGCGCGGCTCACGCTGCCCGCGCGAGCAGGAGAGCGGGACTATCTGCGCGCCGACAACAACGCCGTTGCCGTGCGCGAGCGTTTGGGGGCGGGGCGCGTGTTGCTGGTGACCGACGAAAATCTGTTCCTGGAACAGATTTTTCGCAGCCTACGCGGGGTGGAACTGTATCTGGTGGCCTCTACCGACGAATTGCCCTCACAGCCTTTCGACCTCTACGTCTTCGACCGCGCGCTGCCGCCGACATTGCCGGAAGGCGATCTGCTGTTGATCGATCCGCCTGTGAGCGCGGCCTTTTTCCAGGTGGGAGCAGAGTATACGCCCGTAGGAGCCGTGCAGGTCAACCCGGAGGACGCGCGGATGCGCAATCTGGGGGTGTACTTGAGTCAGGTACGCATCGCCCGGATGCGCGCGCTGAGCGAAATCGGCTGGGCGACGGTGCTGGCCGAGGTGGACGGCTACCCGTTGGTGGTGGCGGGTGAAGTCGGGACGCGCCAGGTAGCGATCTTGCCCTTCGATGTGCGTTATCCCAACACGGATATGGTACTGCAACCCGCCTGGCCAATCCTGATGGCGGAACTGGCTGCCTGGTTCTCGCCGTCTCGCATCACCGATGCCTCTGCGAGCCTGCCGCCGGGCGCGCCGGTGACGGTGCGTTTCCTTGGCGATGCCGACGAAGCGGTGATCCGCCGACCGGACGGGCACAGTGTAACGCTGCGCGCCGAGGCCAGCACCGCTGTGTTTGCCGACACTCTGCAACCAGGGCTGTATACGGTGACGTTGCGGGACGATGGTGTGGCTTTGGAGAGCGAGCAGTTTGCTGTCAACCTGTTCGATCCCGCTGAAAGTCAGATTGCGCCGCGCAGCAGCATCACTGTGGGCACGACCGAGGTGAGCCAGAATGCCCGTCAGGAGACCGGGCGACGCGAGTTCTGGCCCTGGGCGGCGGCGATCGGGTTGCTCTTGTTGCTGGTGGAATGGGGGGTCTATCAGCGATCGTTGCGCCGCACGCCGCGCCTGGTATTAACCGGACCGGGGAAACGAACAATGGGCAGTTGGCGACGGCGTGTCTGGCGCTTGGGGCGGGCGCATCGCCGGGACGGGCTGAGCGGATGAGCGTCACGAATCCCGCTGCACTGTGGTTGCTGGTTCTGCTGCCTGTGGTGGCTGTTCTGGGCTGGCCGCGGCTGGCCTACCGCCGACTGCGCGATGCCCTGAGCCTGGCGATCCGGCTGCTGATCGTGTTGTTGCTGGTGCTGGCGCTGGCCGGACTCCAGCGCCATCGTCTGGCCGATAAGCTGGCAGTGGTCTTCTTGATTGATGTGTCCGACAGCGTGTCGCCCGCCCAGCAGAGCGCGGCGGTAGAGTATGTGCGCCGTGCGGCGGAAGCAATGGGCGATCAGGATCAGGCGGCGGTTGTGGTCTTCGGGGCGGACGCGCAGGTGGAGGTGCCGATCACCGACCGGCTGGAACTGGTGCAGATCGGCGCGAACCCTGGGCGGCGCAATACCAATCTGGCCGAGGCCATGCGCGTGGGATTGGCGCTGTTCCCCGCCGATACGGCCAAGCGCATGGTCATCCTCAGCGATGGGATACAAACAGTAGGCGATGCGGAGCAGGTAGCGCGGCTGGCCGCAGCCAGTCAGGTACAGATCGATCACGTGGCGCTGGCTCCTCTGGAAGTGTTGCAGGGAGCAGGGCCAGAGGTGCTGGTGGCAGCGGTGGATGTGCCAGCGCTGGTCAATCAGGGTGAGCGTTTCTCGGTGACGATCACCCTGGCGACGAACCGCCTGGATTCCAGTGTAGAAGTGCGTGTGCTGTCGCGCGGGCGCATCATCGAGCAGCGGGAACTGGTGTTGCAGCCCGGCCTGACCAACACGGTCTTCGAGGTGACGGCTGCACAGCCGGGGTTCGTGGACTTCGATGTCGTGGTCGAGCCGCGCGGCGCGGATACGTTCTACCAGAACAATCACCTGGCCGCTTTTACGGAAGTGATCGGCGCGCCGCGTGTGTTGCTGGTGACCTCGGATGGGCGCGAAATTGCCTCGCTGCGGACAGTGCTCGCTGCCTCTGGCCTGCAGGTGGACGTGCAAGGGCCGCGCGACCTGCCCATTGGTCTGGCTCCGCTAAGCAGCTACGATAGCGTCATCCTGGCCAACGTCTCAGCGGCGGAACTGGCTGCCGATCGCATGGCGTATCTGCAGGCCTATGTACGCGACCTGGGGCGCGGTCTGGTTGTCATCGGCGGGCCGAACAGCTTCGGCGTGGGCGGTTATTTCGAGACGCCGCTGGAAGAGACGTTGCCGGTGGAGATGCGCCTGCGCGATCAGCGGCGCGTGCCGCAATTGACCATGCTCTTCGTGCTCGACCGGTCGGGGAGCATGGAGCTTTCCAGTTCCGGAGGCGTATCTAACCTGGAACTGGCCAAGGAAGCGGTAGTACGTTCGTTCGACCTGCTCAACGACAACGATCGCACGGGCGTGGTCTCGTTTGATGTCAGCGCGTACTATGTGGTGGAAATCCAGCCTGTGGGCGACGAGATCAACCGGCAGCGCCTGCGCGATCTGGTGGGGTCGCTGCGACCGGGCGGCGGCACCAACATCCGCCAGGCGGTTCTCTCCGCCGACCAGTTGTTGCGCAACGATCCCTCGGAACTGAAGCACATCATCCTGTTGACCGATGGCGGAGCTGATCCCAGCGGGATCGCCCTGGCTGTTGACCGCATGTACGAGAATTATGGCATCACAACCTCGGTGGTGGCAGTGGGGCAGGACTATGCCCGCTGGCTGGAGGAAGTGGCGCGGGCGGGGCGGGGGCAGTTTCATCTGGTGCTCGATGTGAGCACCATCCCGGCGATCTTCACCGCCGAAACGTTGCTGGCAACGCGGGCTTATATCCAGGAAGAGCCGTTCGTGCCGACCGTCTCGGCACCCTCTCACCCGATCCTGGGCGGCCTGAGCAGCACACCGCCTTTGCGGGGCTACGTGGCGACCAGCGCCAAAGAGTTGGCGACAGTCCTCCTGCGCGGCCCGCAGGACGATCCGATCCTGGCCGCCTGGCAATATGGCCTGGGGCGTGCCGTGGCCTTCACGTCCGATGCCAGTTCGCGTTGGGGGGCGGATTGGATCGGCTGGGAAGGGTACGCCGACTTCTGGAACCGGGTCGTGCGCTGGACGATGGCGCGCGGGAACACCGCCAATGTGGAAACCACGATTCGCGAGCGGGGCCAGGACGCTGTCGTAAGGGTGTCGGCGCGCGATAGTCAGGGCGGTTTCCTGAACGGCCTGGTTCTGCAGGCGGCGGTCGTCGGTAGCGATCTGACGACGACAGTGATCCCGCTTCAGCAGGTCGCGCCAGGGCAGTACGAAGGCACCTTCACGCCGACCGGCGAAGGGGCCTATTTCGTCACCGTGGCAGGGAGCACCGCCGAGACAGATCAGACTTTGACGCCGCAGACCATCATGCAGACGGCAGGGTGGGTGCAGGGCTATTCCCCCGAATATGCGTTGCGCGATGTGGGGGCCTCTGGCAAGAGCGGCGAGGCTTTGTTGCAGTCTCTGTCTCAGCTAACCGGCGGCGGATCGCTGGCCGAGCAACCGGCTGCTGCTTTCGCCCATGACCTGCGCCAGGAACGGGCGGCCCAACCCCTGTGGCCCTATCTGGTGGGGGCGGCGCTGTGGCTGTTGCCGGTAGACGTGGGCATCCGGCGGCTGGTGGTGACGCGCGGCGACTTGGCCCGCCTGGCAGACTGGTTACACCTGCGCCGCGCTGAGCCATTCGTCAAAGGTCGTCCGGAGCACATGGATCGCCTGCTGGGGGCCAAGGAGCGCGCCCGCCGACAGCGAGTCAGCGAGAACGCGCCCTCCCCGCAGCCCGGCGAACGCCCTTCTGCGCCGTCAGAGCGTGCTTCGCGGCGCATCCCCAGAGTTCCGGCGGAACCTCCTAAGCCGCAGGAGACCCTGGCCGCCCGTCTGCTGCAGCGCAAGCGCGTTGAGCGCAACCAACAGGATCAGGACGAAACCGATACATGAGACTATCTGTCGCAAAGATGCTCCAGCGCGCTGTCAAGAGGTCGAGCGTGTGCCTGGCTCTGCTGGCGCTGTGGGGCTGCAATCTGTCGCGGGCCGGTCACGTTCTGCCTACTGCCTCTCCTCTGCCTGCCGACCCCGCCGCTGGCTGGATGGCGATCGCGCCGGGGATCGAGGTGCGCGAGATGGATTTGCCAGTCGCTTCACTGTTGGCGCGAGGCACAATGGTTGTGGTACGCCTCGATCCGGCAACGGTGACGTTGCGCGTGCACTACACGCCGGGCGAGGCCCATTCGCTGGCCGAGTGGCAACAAGCACTGCCGGAAGCGCAGATCATCGTTAATGGGGCCTTCTTCGACGAAGCGAATCGGGCGTTGGGGCTGCTGGTCAGCGATGGGCAGGTATACGGGCGATCATTCACTGGCTTCGGGGGTATGTTGCAGGTGGACGGGGCAGGGATGCGCGTCCGCTCGCTGGTGACAGAACCCTATCAAGGGGAATCGCTGTGGCAGGCGGTGCAGGCGTTCCCGCTGCTGCTCGAAGGGGGGACGCTGGCGGCCCAGGGGCCGGGCTTCGACGAGCGCTCGCGCCGGACATGGGTGGGACAGGATCGCTTCGGGCGGATCCTCTTCGGCGCGACGCACAACCTGATCGGGCTGGCGGATTTGCAGGCGTGGTTGCTCGGCACTGACCTCGATTTGACGATTGCTTTTGCGCTGGACGGGGGGCGCTCGACCGGCATGACCATTCGCACTCCGGCGTATCAGCGCGTCTTGCCTTCCTTCGACCGGCTCCCTTCCGTGATCGCTATATACAGGCCGTAGGTTTTGCTGTAAGATGAATAGGTTAGCTTGCCCCGATCCAGACAACAGGTAACCCATGGCCCAGATCGTGCAGACCATTCCAACTTACATCCTGACGCCCAACAGTTTGCAGCCCACACCCTATGTGGCTCATTCGCTGAGTGAGGCGGTGCAGTATGAGCCGCGCGGCGTTTATACCGTGGCGCGGACATTTCACGGCGATCATGCCCTGTTATTGGATGCGCACCTCGACCGGCTCGAACAGTCGGCGCATCTGGTCAACATTCCCCTGAAGCTGGATCGTCCGCGACTGCGTGCAGCTCTGCGCGAACTGCTGCAGCAGGCCGGTTTCCCCGATGCCAAGTTTCGCATCACCGTTTCCTATGAACATCCCGACTGGGTTTACCTGGCGCTGGAACCGTTGCAGCCCGTGCCGGAGGCGATCGTGCGCGAGGGCGCACACGTGATCACCACCCCGCTGGTGCGGCCCAATCCAGTAGTCAAGACGACCGATTGGATGATCTTGCGCAAGCCCGCTTTCGAGAGTCTGCCTCCGGGCGTATACGAGGCGATTCTGGTGGGGACGGACGGTTGTCTGCTGGAAGGGCTGTCCAGCAATTTCTACGGCGTGCTGGATGGTGTGCTGCGCACCGAGAAAGAGCGAGTCTTGCATGGTATCACGCGCAAGGCCATTCTGACGCTGGCTCCGGAGGTGCTGCCGGTGGAACTGCGGGCTGTGCACCGCGACGAGGTGTCACGTCTGAGCGAGGCCATGCTCACCAGCGCTGGCCGTGGTGTGGTACCGATCACCCGTATTGATGGACAGCCGGTCGGTGACGGGCGCGTGGGGCCGGTGGTCTCCGAGTTGCGCCGGCGCTATGACGCCTGGACGGAAGAACACATCGAGCCGATCTGACCCGTCAGCGTTTCAGGGGGCAGACTGTTCATGCGAAGTCAACCGTTGCAGTACGCGCTGCTCCTGTCTGTGCATGACTGACTCTTCGATTTGGCGACGCAGGGTTTGCAGGCGCGGGTAGCCGTCGGAGAACTCAGCGGTCCATTCCTGGGCGAACGAACCGCGCCGGATGGCATCGAGGATGGCCTCCATCTGACGGCTGTAGCGGATTTCGCGGAAGCGTTCCAGGCGAGAGAGCATCCCGTAGGCGGCAGTGCGCGAGTGCTGATCGAGGGTGGGCACGATTCCTTGCCGTGCCCAGCGGCTTAGCAAGTCGCCCAGTTCGCCGGAAAGATACAGGCTGGTGCTGACAGCCTCCGGGGGAAAGCCTTCGCGGTTGAGCACCTCGACGGCGGTCTGCAAGATGGTGAGCAGCGCGGGCAACACGGCCTGATGGGTGAAAAGATCGAGTTCGGCTTCCTGTTGGAAGGTGAGTTCGATGGCTCCCTGGCGCAGTGCGCCCAGCGCCTTGGCAATGGCCAGCACCCGCGTCCACGCCTGCCCTGAGGCATCTTGGGCTACGCCCACGAAGCTGAAGAAGCCCGACCCGTCCACGAAACTTTCGCGCACCCGCGTGGCCATGGCCTGCGGCGCGACCAGCACTACGTCCACAAAGGGCGGCGGCTCGATGAAGCCGAAGGCCACATTGTAACCGGAGGCGAAGACCAGTACGTCTCCCTGGCGCAACCCAAAGGCAATATCCTGCAGGTAGACGTGAGGAGCGATTTCGTCGGGCAGGGTGAGCAGCAACACGTCGGCGCGTTCGGTCGCGTCGGCGATGGAGGTGACCTCAAATCCATCATGGTAGGCCTGTTCCGCGTATTCGTCGTCACGGTTGCCAATCAGTACCCCGAACGCGTTATCGCGCAGGTTGAGGGCGAAGGCTCGTCCCATTTGCCCGTAGCCCAACACAGCGATGCGGCGCGGGATCAGCAAAGCCAGATCGGCATGGGACTCGCGATAGATGACAGTCATCGTGGCGGCCTCCGCAGAGAATGCAAACCAGGATGGGGCCACTCTGGCCCACCATGCAGGGCATTCTACTGCGCGAGGGAAGACCTGTCCACTGAAATCGCGCCGCAGCGCAACAGCGCGGTAGTGGCTGCGTATATCATACATAGTAGGGGTGAACGTCAGTTCGACCAGGTAGGGTGATCCTGTGAGTGAGGACAGCGATGCCCTGTGGGTGCAGCGAACGTTGGCGGGCGATCCACAGGCCTTTGGAGAACTTGTTCGGCGCTACGAACGGGACGTGTTCAACCTGGCCTACCGTATGCTGAACGAGCGGGGAGAAGCTGAGGACGCGGCGCAGGAAGCGTTTATGCGCGCCTACGTCAATCTCGACCGTTATGATCCGGAGCGGCCTTTTAAGACCTGGTTGCTTTCCATCACATCTAATCATTGCATAGATCGGCTGCGGCGGCGGCGGCTGATCTGGCTGTCGCTGGAAGAACCCTTGCCGCCGCATCCGGCACTGACCAGCGATACTCCTGGCCCAGAAGAAGCGCTGCTCACCAGCGAGCGCAATTTGCTGGTGCAGGAGATGCTCGCCGACCTCAACCCGGAGTATCGCCTGGCTGTGATCCTGCGTTACTGGTATGACCTGTCCTATGCGGAGATTGCCGAGATGCTGGGCACCACTGAGAGCGCGATCAAGAGCCGCCTGTTTCGCGCCCGGCAGACCCTGGCCGATTACCTGGAGTCCCGACCTGTGTCTACTCTTGACCCTGTGCTGGAGAATTCGTGATGGCTCGCGATGAGATCAAACTCCAACAGCAGATGAACCGCGCGCTCGATGGCGAACTGGCAGACCAGGAACTGGCTGTGCTGCACGCCCGTCTGCAAGAGAGCGCCGAAGAAACCACGCGCTGGGAACGGCTGCGCAAGACCGATGAGTTGCTGCGCACCACGCCGCTGGTCGCGCCGTCGCGCGGTTTCGCTGAGCGGGTCATGGCGGCCATCCTGAGTATGCCCATGCCAGAATTTGCGCGGCGCAGCCGTGGCCTGGGGTTGGCGTTGGGCTTGTTGGTGGCGGCCCTGCTGGCCGTGCCAGTGTTGTGGGCGGTGCTGTTCGTCTTCGTGAGCGTGATCACCAATCCGGACGCACTGGCGTCCGTTTTGCAGACCATTCTGGACGCCGCGGGATATGTGGCCGGGCTGCTCCTCAGTCTGGCGGAAGAGGCGCGGACGTTGACCGGAGATATAGCGTTCGTGGGAGGGCTGTTGGCGGCTGTGTTGACGATAACCGCTTTGTGGGTCTGGTTGATTCGGCGGGTGACGGGAGGGCGGGGCGCATTCGCCCGCCGTTCCAAACCGTAGCGCAACGGGCACTGCGAAAGAGAGAGCATCATGCCGGCGAACATTTCGCGACTGCGTAAGGGCCTGTGGTTCGTGGCGCTGATAGGGTTGGCGCTGTTGTTGAGCGCCTGTCAGTCCACGGCCAAAGACCTGGGCGGTTTCAGCCTGAATTCTGCCTATACGCTCGCTGCGGGCGAGACCCGCTCCGGCGATCAGGTGGTCGTAGCGCAAGATATCACCCTGGCTCCCGGCAGCAGTATCGCAGGCGATATCACGCTCATGGGCAGTCAGGTGACGATTCGCGGACAGGTAAACGGCGAAGTGATCGTGGTCGCCGACCGTTTTGTGCTGGGGGACGAGGCGAATATCAGCGGCGATCTGGTGGTGTGCGCCAAGGAATTTCAGCGCGGCGCTGCGGCGCGGGTCGGCGGGACGATCAGGGAGGAATGTGCCCGTAGCAGCCGGGTGAGCATCGCCAAAGCGATTGACTCCGGCTGGTCCGACTGGCGCAGCAGCTTCTGGTTTGGCCTGGGCACGGCGCTGGCGGGCGCGCTGTTCTTCGGGGCGTTGTCGGCGTTGCTTACGGCGGTTTTCCCGCGCCCGCTGGGACGCATGGCCGCTTCCATCTACCGCGCGCCAGCAGTCGCAGGCGGGGTCGGTTGCCTGACCATTCTGCTGGCGCTGGGCGTGTCCGCTGTATACGGGCTATCGTTGCTGCTGGTGTTGCCAGTTGTCTTGTTGCCCCTCGTCTTGTTGGGATGGCTGACACTTGGCCTGCTCTCCATACTGGGCTGGGCGGCCCTGGCACAGCCAACCGGCGTGTACGTGTTGCAGCGTCTGGGCCTGGAGCGGCAACCGCCCATGCTGACGGCGGGCGTGGGCGGGATCGTGCTGGCACTCCTCTGGCGGGTGTGGGGCATCTTCTGGTTTACGGCCTGGATCGGGCTGATCATTGGGGCGGCCCTGGCGTCGGTAGGGCTGGGGGCGGTCATCCTGACTCGTGCGGGCAGCCGACCCTATACGCCGCGCGAATCGCCGACTGCTGGCTGACAGAGTCGGCGGCTGCGCGGTGAGCGCTTCACTCGCGCTCGTAGACGGCGATCATGCTGATCAGCGTCGCTCGCGTGAACTGATTGACCTGACGTAACGTTTCGCCCCAGGTGGCAGCAGGGCGGGCGGTATTGGTTTCGGCCAGTTGGACCACGGCTTCGATCAGGAAATCCACGAAATAGAAGTATCCCTGTAGCGCCTGCGACAGCGACATTCCCTGCCCCTTGAGCAAACGGCCATAGGTGGTGCCAACATCCTGCGCAACCTGCATCCCGGCGGCGGAAGCCGGATTGGCCAGGTGATCGATCAGCGCGTCCATCAGCCGCAACCCCTGGCGGCGCATGGTTTCGCGCGCTTCTGGGCTGAGCCGCTGATACCAGGGATGGTGTATCAACTTTTCGCGATCGCCAATTTGGAGGCGGGCGCGGCCCAAAGCTGTCTGTACCAGCACCTGAGCCTCGGTGGGTGGGATGATACGATGCATGACGAGCCACTGTTCCAGATCGGCCCGCCGGAAACGCCGGTGGCCACCGGGCGTGCGCCGGAAGGGGAGTTCTCCTCGTTCGGCCCAGTTACGAATGGTGGCCGGATGCACCCCGATGATCTGTGCGGCTTCCCCCAGGCTCACCCATTCTGAGGGATCGCTTTCTGGAACAGACGGCGTCCTGTTGCGCTGCTGATTCATCGGCCTTTTGCTCTCGTGAACGTGCCAGTAGCTGCTGTTGCAATTCTACAGCATATCTACCGGATCGAGGTCTATGATCCACTCTTCAGGAAAGTCGAGCGCGCCGAGCAGGGCGGGCAGATTGGTGCCGCGCAGCACCAGATGCCAGCGATAGAGATCGTTGCGACGGGCGAAGAAACATGGCGTGGGGCCGATGATTTCGGTGGCCGTGAATTGCCCGCTGGCAATGCGTCCTTCCAGCAACAGACGTGCCCGCTGAGCCTCGGCTTCGGCGCGATCTGCGGTGGGGTACTGAAAGATGAAGCGGGCCAGGCGACGAAAGGGTGGGAAGCGCTGATCGAGACGATACGCCAGCTCCTGCTGGTAGAAGCTGACATAATCGTGCTGGGCCGCGGCGCGGATGGCGTAGTGATCCGGTTGATAGCTCTGCACTACCACACGCCCGCCTAGCGGGCCGCGACCGGCCCGACCGGCTACCTGGGTGAGCAACTGAAAGGTACGCTCCGCAGCGCGGTAGTCGGGCAGGCCCAGCGCTGTATCGGCGGAGATCACCCCGACCAGCGTCACCTGGGGCAGGTCTAGCCCCTTGGCGATCATCTGTGTGCCGATGAGAATGTCCGCCTGATGTTCGGCGAAAGCGTGCAAAATGGCGTCGTGAGTGGCTCCGGCGCTGATGGTGTCGGCATCCCAGCGGATGGTGCGCGCCTGGGGAAATTCGCTGCGCACGGCGGACTCGATTAGCTCGGTGCCCTGGCCGAAGTGCCGGATGCGTTGACTGCCGCAGGCCGGGCAAACCGTGATATGCGCCGTTTTGTAGCCGCAATAGTGGCAGATGAGCGCCTCGCGCGGGCTGTGATAGGTCAGGGGAGTGCTGCAACGCGGGCAGGTGGCGATATAGCCGCAGTCGCGGCACAGGATAAAGGTGGCCGTCCCGCGCCGGTTGAGGAACAGGATCGCCTGCTCGCCCCGCGCCAATACTTCGCCTAGCGCTGTGTGCAGCAGTCGGCTGAAGATGCTGCGGTTGCCCGCCCGCAGTTCGGCCCGCATGTCTACCACCTGGACGGCGGGTAGCTCGGCATAGACGGCATCTGCGGCGTCAGTGGGATGGTAACGGGCCTGTGGGGCGTTGAGGCGACGTGTCAGTTCGGCGATGCGCTCACGGTGTGCGATCACGCGGTCGGGCAGGGTGAGAAGCTGATAGTCACCCCGTTCGGCGCGGAAATAGGTCACCACGTCGGGGGTGGCGCTGCCGAGCAATACGGTGCCGCGTGTCAGGCGCATCAGCGCGATCGCCGTCTCGCGGGCATGGTAGTAGGGCGGGGCGATAGGCGGCGATTGTTTGTAGCTATCGTCGTGCTCTTCGTCCAGGATCACCAGGCCCACATCGGGCAGCGGCATGAACAGCGCCGAGCGCGTGCCGACGATCACGTGAATGTCGCCAGAGCGCGCCCTGCGCCAGGTGTCGTAACGCTCGCCAGGCGCAAGTTCGCTGTGCGCAACGGCCACTCGCCCAGGGAAACGCGCCGCAAAACGGCGTACTGTCTGCGGCGTCAGCGCGATCTCCGGCACCAGGACGATGGCCTGGCGGCCCTGTGCCAGCGCCCTTTCAACGGCGCGCAGGTAGATTTCGGTCTTGCCAGAGCCAGTCACCCCGTGCAGCAGAAAGACGCCGGACTGCTCTAGCGGCGGCGAGATTGCGCCCCAGTGAATCGTATCCATATAGCGCTGGATTGTTTCCCAGGCGCGCTGTTGTTCGCGCGTGAGTGGGGGCGCAACGGTGGGGATAAAGTCGTATCCGGCCAGCGGATCGCGCACGATCTCCTTCTCGCCCAGGCAGATCAGCTCGTCCTCGGCCAGGCGCTTGAGGTGAGTGAGCTGCGTGCCGGTGGCGGCGTAGATTTCGCGCACGGGCACCGGCTCGCTCGCCTGGGCCAGATAGTGCAACACGGCGAGATAGGGCGCGCCGCCGCGCAGTTCGATGATGCGCTCGACGGTCTCTGCGGGGCTGCGCAACAGCTCAACCATGGGCGGCTCGACCCAACGCCGCACCGTGCCCGCCTTCTCCAGCTTTTTGACGATGGTTGGATTCAGTTCACGTGCCGGTATCGGCCCGTCTGCGGCTACCAGTCGTTCCAGCACGGCCTGCTGCGCTTTGGCCCGGCGGTAGTCGCCGGCGGCCAGGCGCGCGGCCATCTCGGCGGGGGGCACGGCCAGTTCGACCCAGGTTTCGCCGCTGGTGATGCGCACATCGCCCGCTTCGGCCAGCGTCTGGATTGGGCCTTGAGTGCAGCCGACGGCCAGCATCACCGCGCTGAGCGCCAGGCGATGGTGCCGCGCAGCCAGCAGCACTTCCAGCACATTGGCCCGGCGCGACTCGCGCCCCAGCCGCGGCGCAATGCTGGCGATGCGGTCGGGCGAGATGCTCAGGCGGGCTGTGCGCACGGTTTTCGGGCGCACGTCTGGCCCTTCGAGCAATGGGTCTTGCCGCACAATGCCCCGTTTGACCAAACTGGCCAAAGCGCTCTGCCAGCGGACGCGCGGCAGGGCGTGCGCGATCTGCTTGCCACGCAGCGGGCCGCGCCGCTGTAACAGGCTGACCAGCCGCACCTGTGTCTTTGAGAGATCGGTCGCCTCTGGCTCAACCAGGGTGTAGAGGAAATCGCCTCGCTTGGCAATGCCCGGCGGCAGCATGAGCCACAGACACAACCCCAGGGGCGCGAGGGTCTGCTGGGCCAGCCAGCGAGCCAACGCGAGCTGAGCGGGCGTGACTACCGGCAGCGGGTCCAGGCGCTCTAGAATCGGCTTGGTTTGCGGGATGGGGGCGTGCTCGTGCAATGCAACCACAATGCCGGTCGTGTGTGCCGTGCCGAAAGAGACTTTCACCAGGTGGCCCGGCTCGATCTGCCCGGTCAGGTGAGGGGGAATATGATAGTGAAATGTGTTGTGAACACGACGGTTGACGGCGACTTCGGCGAACATCGGCTGACTCAGGCGTCCGCCTGCCCGGAGTCGTGCTGATAGAACAGGGCCGCGCCATAACCGACGACCTGGCTGGTGTCGCCAGTCACATCGCCGGAGGTGGCATAGCCGACGACCTGCGCGGTGTCGGCTCCCAACTGCCGGGCGGCGATCATCACCGCGGCGATGGCTCCCCGTCCACAGGCGAAGCCAATGCCCTTCTCTTCAACGGCGATCACCTCTGCCGGGTCGAAGCGGGCCACTGCATCTAGCACGGTCTGGTCTAGACGGCGGGCGATGTTCTGAGGGTAGAAGTGCGAGAGATCGGAACTGGCGACCAGCAGAGCTTTCTGCCCGGCCAGTAACTCCGCCAGCGCATGACCGACCTGCTGCGCGAAGGCATAGGACTGATCTACCAGCGCCAAAGGGATCAGGCGGAACTCGCCCAAGACCCTTTGCAGAAAGGGCAGTTCGATTTCCAGGGAGTGTTCGGGATCGGTGCGCACCATATGCAGCGGCAGAGTGCGCTGCAAAGTGGTCAGCGCCGCACGGTCTACCGGCACCAGACCCAGCGGAGTCTCGTAGGCGTCGTGTGCTGTGGCGACGACGGGCGCGCTGTAAGGGTAGTGCGACGGCCCTACCAGCGCCACCACGTCTACCGACAGTCCGCGCACAGCTTTGAAGGCATAACCGGCTATCGGGCCAGAGTAACGATGTCCGGCGTGCGGAGCCAGGACGCCGATCAGTTGGCCATTCAGCGGGGGAATGCTGGCGCGTTCCAGGTAGTCGTCTACGGAACGGGCCAGACGTAGCGGATCAGCCGGGTACCAGCGCCCGGCGATAGGCGACGGGCGCACATCCTGAAGCCGGTGAGTTGCGTTCATGGTCGGCTCTCCCCGCTCTGCAGGGCGTTGCTGCTTACTCACATTCTACTATCACCCTGGCTGGCAGACCAGTACCCGACGCCGGAATACATTCGCCGCATGGAGACGGGGCGAGCCGAGCGATGCGAGCCTGGAGGTGAAGTAAACCAAAGCGCGACAAAATGCCCGACATATTTTGCACGTCCCCGACGCCTGTCCCTGGGGCAGAAAGCAAACCGGGCGATCAGGGTGCGATCGCCCGGCGCAGGGGGCTATGGACGCGCTTACTTGATACGGGCCAGCACGTCTTCTTCGTTCATCAGCAGGTAGGTCTTGCCCTGATACTTGATCTCGGTGCCAGTGTACTTGGGGAACAGCACGCGATCGCCTACCTTCAGGTCGGTAGTTCTGTCTTCCGAGTTGCCGATCGCCTCGATCGTACCCTGCTGCGGTTTTTCCTTGGCGGTCTCCGGCAGCAACACACCACCCGGCGACTGCGATTCCCCTTCGATTGGCAGAACGAGAACACGAGCGCCCAGCGGTTCGATATTGATCTTGTTGCTCATGTGCCTTTCTCTCCTTAACACATCGAGTTAGCTGATTCCCAGTTTGCCAGGGCCGATAGACCGACCCGTTGAGTTCCGCCGGACCGGCACGAAGCGTGTTACCGGACGGCGGCCTTTAACTTCTCCAGCAGCATCTGTTCGGGTACTGCGCCTTCGATGTAGGTATGCTCGTTGATCACCGTGCGCGGCACGCCGTAGACGCTGTACTTCTGGCCCAGGTGCGGAAATTCGGTGACTTCCACCATGTCCGCCGTCACCTTATCCGAAGCGTAGGCAAGCTGGTGTGCCAGCATGACTGCGCGCGGGCAGTACGGGCAGGTTGGCGTCACGAACACCTGCAGGTGCAGGGGCGTTTGCAGCGTCTCCAGGAATGCCCGTGTGCTGTCCAGCAGCTCGTACTCCCCGGTGCCCACCAGCAAGATTGCTTCGAGCAGCGACGTGAACTCGTAGCCAGAAGGAATGCCGAAGAAGCGAATGCCATAATCCTTGCCGTCTTCGCCCAGGACAACGATGGCGGGGATTTTGTCCACGCTCATTTGCTCGGCCAGGGCTTTGTCGGTCACGAAGTCGTGCACTTCCAGCGTCACCAGGTCGGAAAGCTCGGCCACTTCCTCGGCGATCTGGCGCGTTTCCCGGCAATAGCCGCATTCGAAATCCTGGGTGAACAGCTTCAGCGTCACTGGAGACTTGAGAGCCTTCAGCAAGTCGCGAACCTGTTGCTGGATTTGCTCATCCATGAGAGGCATGACAACCATCCTTGTTGCGCTGAGTATGCGTTACACCTCTTAGATGCGCTCATGCCGGACTGGTCGCGCCAATCTACGCTCATAATACCGGAAAATACGCTGCGTTTCTAACAGAAATTCGTTAGAGGTGCGTCAGAAGAGCGCCTGACAGTATAATCCTGCTGTGATCTCGTACACCTGACCAGGAAGGGAAAATGGGCAAAGCGACAGTGACCTGGGTGCAGCGCCTGCAGTTCGTGGGCACCGATAGCACCCGCCATTCGGTTGTGATCTCTGCGCCAGATGAGGCCAATGGCGTAGGTATGAAGCCCAGCGAACTGCTGCTCGTGTCGCTGGGCGCGTGTACGGCGTATGACGTAGTCAATATTCTGCAGAAGAAGCGCAAGATACTTCATCATCTGCATGTGGAGGTGGAGGGGGAACAGCAGACCAGTGCTCCCTGGCCGTTCACCCGCATTCATCTGCACTACGTGATCGCAGGCGAAGGGTTGTCCGAGCGTGATGTGGCGCAGGCGATCCATCTCTCGCACGAGAAATATTGCTCGGTGTCGGCCACTTTGCGGCCCTCCGTCGAGCTGACTTACGATTTCGAGTTGACAGCGGACGGCGAACACTCCGCTCCCTGATGGTGGGCGTTGCTGTGTAGCGCGGACAGAGGTGCTCCATGGATTTGATCGATATGCTGCTCGGTCGTGGCAAACGGTTCGAGCGCGCCGATGGCCTGATGGGCTGGATTTCGCGGCGGATGGTCAGTTGTGGCTGTTTGCTGGCTGCCCTGGTCCTGCTGGGCGCTGTCCTGGTGATCACCGGTTTTGTGGAGGTCAGCGACAACGCCCTGACGGTGGTGATCGTGTTCATCACCATCATCGTGGCGGTCGCATCGCTGATCCGCACCAGCCTGGGCTATTAGGGGGCAAAGCACGCTGCTAGGGAAATGCTTGCTGCACCCACTGCATGGGGTCTACCTGCACGCCGCCGACCCACATTTCCCAGTGCAAATGTGGCCCGGTTGACCGTCCTGTCGAACCAACCGTGCCGATGACCTGGCCGGACATCACCACGTCGCCCACCCGGACGTAGATTTCGGCCTGGTGCCAGTAGCCGGTGAAGACGCCCCAGCCGTGATCAATGATAGTGGCATTGCCGCGCACGGGCAGCGGTTCGGCCAGCACCACGACGCCGGCTGCCGGAGCGGTCACGGGTGAGCCGGGCGCTCCGCCGAAGTCGGTGCCACTATGAAATGTGCTCAACACGCCCCCGTTGTAGGCTCGCCGTGTGCCAAATTGCGAGGTGATCGCGCCTGTAGAGGGCAACCCCATCAGGCCGTCGAAATAGCGCCGGGCGGTGAAGGTGCTCATGATCTGGGCGACGCGCTCCCATTCGGGTTCTGTCACCTGCGGGGTGAGCAGGTCTTGTTGCTGCGTATCGAGCGAAATCTGCTCGGTACTGTAGTCACCATCTCCAACGTATACCTGCAGGGTGAGTTGTGTCTGCTGGCCGTCCGGACGGGTCAACGTCAGCGCCAGGGGATGTACGCCCGGCGCGGTGAAAGTGTGAATGCCGAACAGTGCGATATAGTGGTTGACTTCCTCGCTGGCGAATTGCAGCGGATAGCCCACAAACGAGCCGGTCACAGTCACCGGATGACTGGTGATCAGGTGCACGGCCATGGTCTGGCCCTGCACAGGAGGAGTCGGGTTGATGGTCAGCGAGAGCAGAGGGGCGGGCAAATCGCGCGGAGGGTCGGCAGCGCCGGGAATCCACAGAGCCTGTTGGCTGAAAAGTGGCCCCGCTACGGACAGACCGTTTGCGTTGGCCAGAGAGAGCCAGGAGACGCCTGTGCGCAGCGCCAGACGCAGCAGGTTGTCACCGGGCTGAACGCGATACAGGCCGGGCACCTGGGCGGCAATATCGCCGCTCGCGCCCTGGCGAATGGTCAATTCCTGGCCGACAAACAGGCGCGAAGGGTTGGTGATGTGGTTGGCTGTTGCGATCTGTTCGGGGGTTGTGTGATAGCGCACCGCCAGCGTTTTCAGTGTGTCACCGGGGGCGACCAGGTGAACGACCGGCGTGCCTGTGACATCGGGGCGGGCATTGGGGATAAGCAAACGCTGCCCGACGGTGATGTAACGCGGATCGCTGATG
>OGCI01001369.1_pt1 | contig 20757 bp, 7 predicted proteins | sample 1570021 | NCBI WGS metagenome assembly OGCI01 (sample SAMN06264664, study PRJEB24512) | hot springs metagenome | isolation source: Hot spring water | place: South Africa: Tshipise | collected 2015-06-21 | reverse complement strand
TTCGCGTATTACATCCCGCTGCGCGATGCGGGCGGCGCCTCGGTGATTGACCCCCTCAGCGGCGACGACGCCCTCTCCTGCAACAACGCCTCCGGCGGCGGCGCATGGACTCCGCTCGACCCGCGCGACAGCGGCGGCGTCTTCGCCCAGAACCCGGCCGGCTGCGAACACACCCTGACCGACAAGTCCATCGCCATCCAGAAGAGCGTCAGCGTGGTGGGCGGCGGCGGCCCGGCCCCCGGTCGCTATCTCGAATACACGCTCGATTTCCAAATCTCGGATTTCTTCGCCTTCAATAACATCGTCGTCACCGACGTCATCTCCGACGGCCAGCGCTTCGACCCCACCTTTGTGCCAACGTTGCAAATTAACGGCAATTCCTACACCCTGCCGGCCCTGGCCATGCAGGCCTCGAACATCAACGTCCTCTGCGATTACAGCGGCGCCAGCGCTTCGCCCCCGGCGCCTCCCGGCGCGTGCGATGCGCTGGATTCGGCGCCCGCCAGCGGCCAAACCACCCTGGTCTTTGACGTTTCCAAAGAGATCATCGCCCGCGGCCAGGATGGCCGCCTGATCGGCGGCTGCGTGCCGACCAGCGGCACTGGCGGCGGCGACCCCAGTTGCGGCTCTTACAACGACGGCCCCACCACCGGCCGCATCGTCTTCCGCACCCTCATCCAGCAGGACTTCAGCGATGACTACCCCTCCGGCGACCCCAGCGTGGACCAGGGCGATACCCTGGAAGATGGCGTCCGGATTGAAGGAGACGTGCTCTCCACGAGCGACGCCTCCACCCCGACCGGCCAACAAGAAGACGACGCTTCCGCCGCCTCCGTCTCCATCGGCCGCGGTGGGCTGACCAAAGCGGTCTATGCCGTCAACGGCAGCACCTCCTTCGGCACGCCGGTGGAGGTCAAGCCGGGCGACACGGTTACCTTCCGCCTCACCTATACCCTCCCCACCGGCGACGTGGAAAATCTCTACCTGCACGATTACCTGCCCCTGCCGGTCTTCCTCGTGACCGACCCCGACGCCGATGGAACGCCCGGCCCGGCCTGGACCTTTTCCACGCTCGGCGGAATCCCGGCCGCCGGCGTGGCCACCTTTGGCCCTGCCGATACCTTCTATGCCTATTCGTCCATCGTTCCGACCCTCACCGCCAATTCCACCAACAACCGCCTGGAATTCGACTACGGCAATTTCGACGGCCCGACCGAACAGACCTATACCGTAGATATTCTCTTCACCGTCGCCGTCACCGCCGAGCCCTTCGCCGACCGGCTGTACCTGACCAACCAGGCCAACGCCTTCGAAGGCTCCACCAACGCCGGCACGGCGGAGGCCAACGCCATCGTGCAAATCATCCTCACTGAGCCGGTGCTGAACCTCCGCAAGGGCGTGATCTGGACTGACAACCCTACCGCCACCTTTAGCCCGACGCCTCCTGGCCCGGTTTCGTTCCTGCCACCGAGCCACAGCCCGCGCTGGAGCGGGACAATTCACTCCACCAATCTGGCCGCCCAGCCGATCAACAGCAACCTGAGCGGCGTGGACGCCGGCGATATTGTCACCTTTGCCATTGTCATCGAGAATACTGGCTCCAGCCTGAAGGGCGCCTTCGACATTGATATTCTGGATACCCTGCCGGCCGGCTTCCAAATCCCAGGCAGCGGCCTGAACCTGCAAATCTATTACGGCAATGGCACGGGTCCAATCACATACACCAGGCCGGATGGTTCTCCTGCCAGTCCCAGCGATTTGTTCGGCCCCGGCATCCGTCTGGTGGACCCGGTCGGTCGGGGCGTCTCCTCGGCCTATGACCCTAACCTGGGCAACAACGTCATCCTCATCACCTACGATCTGGAGGCCAGCAGCACCATTTCGCCCGGCGCCATCACCAACACCGGCACGATCGTCCATTACGCCGGCGCCGAGGGCGGCCCGAATCACGTCCCGACCCCCTCGCCCATCAACGACGACGCCGTGGTCCAGGTGCGCTCTGCCAGCCTGGGCAAGACCTTTACCACCGAGATCGTGAATTCTTTCAACACCGACCCACAGGCGGTGATCGGTGAACTTGTGGATTACACCCTGACCATCACTGTGCCCGAAGGCCAGATGACCAATGTCACCCTGGAGGATACCCTGCCCGCCGGCCTGGCCTTTGTGGACTGCTTGAGCATCGCTGCTTCGTCTGACGTCGCCACCGATCTTGTCGGTGGCTTTGCCGCGGCCTGCAACGATCCAACCAACCCGAGCGTCAGCACGCCAGGACAGAACTTCACCTTCACCCTGGGCACGATCACCAACGCCAACCGCAATAACAGCGTCCACGAGACCATCACCATTGTCTTCCGAGCGGTTGTGTTGAACGTGCTTGGCAACCAGGCCGGCACCACCCTGCGCAACACCGCTACCTTGCGCATTGACGGCGGCGCCGGAGGCATAGCCAGTGTGCAGAGCGATCCGCTCACCGTGATCGAACCGACGGTCAATACCGTAAAGACCGTCTCCCCTGGCCCCTACGATGCCGGCGACCGAGTCACCTTCACCGTCACCTTGAGCAACCCTTCCAGCGGTTCCACCACTGCCTACGATGTCTCGTGGAGCGACCCTGTTCCGAGCAACATGACCTACGTCGCCGGTTCGCTTGCCCTGGGCACCTGCACGGCCTCGACTCCCCCAAGCTTGAACGACTCCGGCGCGCCAGTCTTAACCGCCTCTGGAGGCCTGCTCCAGCCAGGGCAATCGTGCCAGATCACCTTCCAGGCGGACATCAACCACAGCGTCGTCCCCGGCCAGACCATCACCAACACTGCCCAGACGCGCTGGACCAGCCTGCCGGGAAACATCTTGGACCGCTCGACGTACAACGCCGCCTCGGACGAGCGCACTGGCGAAGACGGCCTGCTGGGCTCTGGCGTCCTCAACGATTACCGCACGCAGGGACAGGTGAACGTGGCGATCTCGAACATCGCCCCGACCAAGTACCTGTTTGCCACCTCCGAAGCCCACACCGGCCCGGTAGGCGGAATACAACGCGTCACCATCGGCGAGATCATCCGCTACCGCCTGGTGGTGCGATTGCCCGAAGGAACCAGCGTCAACTTCCAGATTCAAGATTATCTGCCCACAGGATTGATTTTCCTGAATGATGACACGGCCAAGGCGGTTTTTGTCTCAAATGAAAGTGGGATCACTTCCAGCGCCTATGGAACACTCCCTGTTCCTGGAATTACCGACCCCGATTGCTTCCTGACCGGAAATTTCGCCGACGGCGCCGCCCCAGCCATCCCGGCTGCCTGCGATCCGCTCGCAGATAACAACGTGGGCAGCACGAACAGCACCTCCTCGGATGTGGATACGTACACCACCGGCGCCGACCCGTACTTCAAACTTGGCACGCTGATCAACAACGATAGCGACGCCGACGCCGAATATGTGATCGTCGAATTCAACGCGCTGGTGGATAACACCGCCGCGGGCAGCAACGACGCCGGCGACACGCGAACGAACTTTTTCCGAGTGTTCATCAACAACATCCAAAACGGGCCCAATTCCAATTCGGTAGGGGTAGTGATCGCCGAACCATACTTGACCCTTTCGAAGTCTGCTGCGATAGCGCCCACCCGCGACGCCGGCGATGCGGTCACCTATGCTTTGAGCATTACTGCGGCTTCCGGCGTTAACCGCTCCACCGCCTTCGACCTGACCCTCACCGACGCCTTCGATTCCTACCTCACCAGCTTGAGCGTGGCAAGCGTCACCACCACCCAAGGCGCGACTTGTGTGGGCAATGGCAGCGGCACAACGGCGTTTAGCTACAGCAGCAGTTTCATCGGCAACACGCTCACCTTCACCGCCTCCTGCCTGGACCCGGGCCGCAACATCATCGTCACGGTGACCGGCACCCTCGTCTCGAACGTCCCGGCCGGCTACACCCTCCCCAACGTTGCCAACCTGGTCTACACCTCGCTGCCTGGCCCCAACGGAACGACCAGCAACCCGACCGGTTCATCCACCCCCGGCGCATCCGGCAGCGGCACTGGCGAGCGAGATGGTTCCGGCGGGATTAACGATTACGCCTTTTCTGCCAATGCCTCCCTCAATCTGAATACGCCTCAGGTGCAAAAACAGGCGCCAACGCCCACGGCCTACCCCATCGGCGCTACCGTCGCCTACCCCATCCGCATCACCTTGCCGGAGGGCGTCACCCGTAACGTGCGCGTCACCGACCAGGTGCCGGCCGGCATGCAATATGTGTCCTATGCGCTGGACACCAGCGGCTTCAACGGCGCGGTGCCCGCGCCCAGCGTGAGCGGCGGCGCTTCGGACGGAGATGATGTGACCTTCAACTTCGGCGACATCACCACCGCTGACGACAACCTCACCACCAACAATGCCTTCACCCTCTACGTCATCCTGCGCGTCCTGAATGTGCCGGGCAACGCCATCGGCACTGTCCTGACCAACGGCGCGACCCTCACCTACACGCCCGGCATCGGCGCTACCGACAGCACCATCAGCGGCGGCACGCAGAACATCACCGTCATCGAACCGATCCTCACCACCGCCAAATCGGTGGCTCCCCCTAGCGGCGTCCAGGCCGGCGATACGCTGACCTACACCGTTCGCTTCACCAACACCGGCACCGCCACGGCTTACGACGTGACCGCCCAAGACATCCTGGCTCAGGGTGTAACGTACAACAACGATGCGGCTTGTGTCTTCTTCAACGGCAGCACGAGCAACCCGATCGGCGTGACCGTGACCGTCAGCAGCGGTGTCCTGACCTTTGACGGCAACCCGGCCGGCGCGTGGGACATTCCGGCTACCGATCCAGACTCCTACATCGAATGCACCTACACGGCCACCGCCCAGAGCAGCCTGCATCTCGACGGCGACCATACCAACACCGTAGACGCCGACTGGTCCAGCCTGGACGGTCCCGATCCCAACGAACGCGTCTACGACGATAGCGTCCACCGCCCGGGCGTGGATGGCACCCAAGACACCGCCTCGGCCACCTTCGCCAGCCCGGCTCCGTCGTTTGACAAGAGCGATACCCTGACTCAGGCCGTTATCGGCCAGACCTACACCGTCACCCTCACCCTGACTTCGCCGCTCGGCACGCTGCGCAACCTGACGGTCACCGACCTCCTGCCGGCCGGCCTGATCTACGTCGTCGGCTCCCAGAGCGTGAGCGGCGGCGTCAGCCCGGCCCCGACCTTCACCGTCTCCTCGCCCAACGATGGCAGCCTCCCGGTTACCCTCACCTGGACCTTTGGTGATGCTGTGATCTCCTCCTCGCCGATCACCTTCACCTACACGGTTCGGGTGGCCAACGTAGCCGGCAACCAAAACGGCGAGACCCGGACCAACACCGCCACCCTGAGCTACACCAATGCCCAGGGCGCCCCCCGAACCCAGACCGATAGCGACGACGTGACGATCGCCGAACCCGAGCTAGACGTGCAAAAGGCGGCCGACGACCCCACGCCGGCCTACGGCCAGACCTTGACCTACACCATCACCGTCTCCCACCTCGCCACCAGCACCGCAGTCGCCTACGATCTGGTGATCACTGACGTCGTTCCGAGCGGATTGACCTACGTCTCCGGCTCGATCACCGCTCCGAGTGGATGCACGGCGGACGACTCGGCGGCTCCAACCTTAACCTGGGCCTGCGCCTCCCTGCCGATCGGCAACACCCTGGCCCTGACCTACCAGGCCACCGTCAACGGCCCGCCCGGCCCCCCGAATCCTGGCGACACCCTGACCAATAACGTTGCCCTCACCTGGACCTCGCTCGCCGGCCCAGACCCGAACGAACGCGACGGTTCCGGCGGCGTGAACGACTACCGGGATGCCACCTCCCAGGTCGTCATCCTCTATAACCCCGATCTCACTGTCACCAAGACCGATGGGCAGACCACCTACATCCCAGGCCTGTCGGTCACCTACACCATTGTGGTGAGCAACGTCGGCAATGGGGATGTCACCGACGCTAGGGTGAGCGACCCCATCCCCTCGCAGGTCGCCTCGTGGGAGTGGACCTGCACCACCACCGGCGGGGCGACGTGTAACGGCTCTGGCGGTCCGATCACCACCGACTTCACCGATACAGTGGACCTGCCAGCCGGCTCCTCCATCACCTACACCGTCGTTGCTAACATTGCCTCCTCGGCCACCGGCAATCTGGTCAACACCGTCACCGTTTCCCCGCCGACCGGCGTGATCGACCCGACCCCAGCCAACAACACCGCCACCGACATCGACGAGCCGAACATACAGGCCGACCTGAGCATCACCAAGGACGACGGGACAGCCCAATACGTGCCGGGGAGCACGTTGACCTACACCGTGACTGTCTCCAACGCCGGCCCGAGCGATGCGCCGAACGCCACGGTGAGCGACCCCATCCCCGCCCAGATCGCTTCCTGGACCTGGACCTGCCAGAGCGTGAGTGGCGGCGCCTCGGGGTGCGATGGCTATAGCGGAAGCGGCGACTTCACCGACGTCGTCAACCTGCCGGCCGGCGCTTCGATCACCTATCAGGTGGCGGCCTCCATCCGATCCTCGGCCACCGGCGATCTGACCAACACGGCTACCGTCGCTCCGCCGAGCAGCATCACCGACCCCGATCCGAACAACAACACCGCCACCGACACCGACTCGGCCGATCCCCAAGCGGCCCTCTCGGTCACCAAGGATGACGGGGTGACCCAATACGTTCCGGGTTCCAGCGTGACCTATACGATCACGGTGACCAACAGTGGCCCGAGCGATGCCCTGGGCGTGGTAGTGAGCGACCCCATCCCGTCGCAGGTCGCCTCGTGGGAGTGGACCTGCACCACCACTGGCGGGGCGACGTGTAGTGGTTCTGGTGGTTTTATCACCACCGACTTCACCGACACGGTGAATATGCCAGCCGGCTCGACCATCACCTACACCGTCGTTGCCAACATTGCCTCCTCGGCCACCGGCAATCTGGTCAACACCGTCACCATCACGCATCCAGAAGACACTACCCCCGGCGACAACCAAGCCACCGACACCGACACCCAGGACGTACAGGTTGACCTGTACGTGACCAAGACCGATGGGCAGGCCAGCTACACGCCTGGCGTCGGCCTGACCTATACCGTGGTGGTGGGGAACAACGGCCCGAGCGATGCGATCGGCGCCCAGCTCACCGATATCCGACCCAGCCAGGTGAGTTCCTGGACTTGGACCTGTGTTGGCGCCACTGGCGGCGCTTCCGGTTGTGACGATGACTTGAGCAACCCGGCCGTCTTCACCGATACAGTGGACCTGCCGGCCGGCTCCACCATCACCTATCAGGTCACTGTGGTCATCCCTTCCTCCGCCAGCGGCACCCTGACCAATACGGTGGAAGTAGATCATCCCGAAGAGACTGACCCACGCAACAACCAAGCCACCGATACCGATACCCAAGAGTCGCAGGTGAATCTGAGCGTCACCAAGGATGACGGGGTGACCCAATACGTTCCGGGTTCCAGCGTGACCTACACGATCACGGTGACCAACAGTGGCCCGAGCGATGCCCTGGGCGTGGTAGTGAGCGACCCCATCCCGTCGCAGGTCGCCTCGTGGGAGTGGACCTGCACCACCACTGGCGGGGCGACGTGTAGTGGTTCTGGTGGTTTTATCACCACCGACTTCACCGACACGGTGAATATGCCAGCCGGCTCGACCATCACCTACACCGTCGTTGCCAACATTGCCTCCTCGGCCACCGGCAATCTGGTCAACACCGTCACTGTTGCCCCGCCGACCGGCGTGGTCGAGACCGATCCCACCGACAACCAAGCCACTGACACCGATTCGTCCGATCCCCAGGCCAACCTGAGCATCACCAAGGACGACGGCGTCACCGTCGTGGCGCCTGGCTCGATCATCCTCTACACGATCACTGTCTCCAATGCCGGTCCCAGCGACGCCGTCGGCGCCCAGGTCAGCGATGCCCGCCCGCCCGAGATCGTCTCCTGGACATGGGTCTGTGCTATCACGACCGGCGGCGCCTCTGGCTGCGACGGCGACTCGAGCAACCCGGCCGTCTTCACCGATACAGTGAACCTGCCAGCCGGCTCCTCCATCACCTATCAAGTCACGGCCACCATTGCCGACACCGCCAGCGGCGATGTGGCCAATACCGCCTCTGTCGAGCCGCCAGCCGGCGTCGACGATCCCGATCCAACCGACAACGTCGATGACGACGTAGACAGCATCATCACTACCCCGGCCGGCGACTTGAGCAAGTCGTTGATCGGGACCAATCAAGGCTTTACGCCGGGCCGCTCGGTGGCGATCGGCGAGATCGTGACCTACCGCGTGCAGTTCACCGTCCCGGCCGGCGGCGCGATGCCCGACCTGACTCTGACCGACGTGCTCGATCGCGGCCTGGCCTTCGTGCGCTGCGTGAACATCAGGTTCACGGGTGAACTGTCCACCTCTTTGCCCGGTGGCTTCGACAACGCCTGCGACGATCCCACCAACCCCACGGTGCACACCCAACCTCCCGGCTCGACCAACCCAGCCGACCCCGGGCGAGGGGTGGTCTTCTCGTTCGGTGATGTGGTCAACAACAGCAGCAGCAGTAGCGGCACGGTGACCGTAGAATACGAGGCCGTGGTGCTGAATAGCCTGGAGAACCAAGATGGCCTGAGGCTGGACAATGCAGCCACCTTGCGTTGGGCCAGCGGTTCGCTGCAGGCTGCCGCGCCCGAGGTGGTGATCGTTGAACCCGATCTCTTCCTGCGCAAGGAAGTGGACCAGACACTGGCCCTGCCCGGCACGGTGCTCACCTTCACCTTGACCTTGGGCCACACGCCTGAAAGCAACGTCAACGCCTACGACGTGGTCCTGATCGACATCCTGCCGCCCGAACTGACCTACGTGCCTGGCTCACTGCGGATTATCACCGGCCCAGCCGGCGGGACGACCGACGACAGCGCCGCGCCCACCCTGCGCGTCACCTGGCCCGATTTCCCCTTGCTGAGTGGTGGTCAGCGTACCCGTGCTGTGGTGGAATTCCAAGCCACCCTGGGGAATCTGCGGCCCGGCCAAAAGGTGGAAAACGAAGCCGCTCTGGCGTGGACCTCTCTGCCTGGCGATTACACCACCCCGCAATCGCCCTACAACGCCCTCTCTACCGAGCGCTTCTTCGACCCGCCGAGCAACATCAACGTGTACGGCGTCTTCGCCAGCGTGGAGATCCGCCTGCCCTACCTGCCCGATACGGGCTTTGCCCCAGGCGTGACGACCTCCATCCCGCCGCAACCGCCGGCCAAGACCTATCAGAACATGGGCGACCTGTGGCTAGAGATCCCGCGCCTGGGCGTGAAGACGGCCATCGTGGGCATCCCGGCCGTCGGTGAGACCTGGGACATCACCTGGTTGTGGAATCGGATCGGCTGGTTGAACGGAACCGCCTTCCCGACCTACCCAGGCAACTCGGCCCTGACCGGCCATGTATACCTGCCAGACGGCACGCCAGGGCCCTTCCTGCAGTTGGGCGAGCTGCGCTGGGGCGATCAGGTGATCGTCCATCTCGGTGGCCAGCGCTACGTGTACGAGGTGCGCGAGGTGCGCCAGGTGTCGCCTTACGCGCTCTCGCCGCTGCGCAGCGAAAAACTGCCCTGGCTGACCCTGATCACCTGCCGTGAGTACGACGAGCGAAGCGGCAGCTATCGCTGGCGCATTGTCGTTCGGGCGGTGTTGATCCGAGTGGAGCCGAATCGCTAGGAGATCAAATCAGGGCGGATGATGATCCGCCCTGTTGCTTTTTTCAGCGCTCGTTTTGGCTCAGCCGATCTCTAGCCGCTGCGAGCCACGGCGCAGCGATTCCACCGCCGCCAGGGTAGCGCGGGTGACGCCCAGCAGATGCTCGTAGGGGATGGGGGCCGGCCCGCCCTGGCGGATGGCCTGTAAAAACGCCTTCCACTCGTTCACCCAGCCCTTGTCTTGAGCGACGCCTTCCCGTCTCGTGCGACCGTCCCGCACGAAGTGGAGGGTGCGGAAATCATCCAACACGGCAACTGCGCCGCCACAGAACACCTCCACTCGCTCCTTGGGGAAGGATTTGTCGCCGTTGGCCAGATAATCCACCACGCCCAGCGAGCCATCGGGAAAGGCGAAGGCCATCGAGACGTTGTCTTGGCGGTACTTGCCGCCGTCCGGCAGAGCGTGGGTGGCGACCGAGATCGGTGGGGCTCCCACCAAGAAGGTCAAGAAGTCCACAAAATGACAGGCCTCGCCCAGGATGCGCCCGCCGCCGATGCGCTCATCCTGGGTCCAGTGGGTGGGAGGCAGGTAGCCGGCGTTGACTCGGTAGTGGGCGAACAGCGGTTCCTGGCGCTCGGCGAAGAAGGCCTGGAGCGATCGGGCCAGGGGCGCGAAACGACGATTGAAGCCGACCATCAACAGACCGTTGCCCGGCTGTTTCAGTTGTTCGGCCAGCGCTTCCAGTTGTTCTGACGTGATGGCCAGAGGTTTTTCCACGAAGACGTGTTTGCCGGCCCGCAGAGCAGCGATCGCCAGCTCAGCATGATCGTGATGGCGGGTCAGGATGGCGACCACCTGGATCGCTGGGTCGAGCAGAATCTCTTCAGCCGACGAGGTGGCATAACGAAAGCCAAAGCGCTTGGCGGCGTGTTGGGCATGCAGGCCGGTCAAGGAGGCCACGCCGATCGGCTCGATGCCGCCGACTCTACGGATGGCCGGCAGGAGCACGCCGCTGGCAAAGGCGCCGGCCCCGATCAGCCCCAGGCCTGGCCGTTCGGTGGAAGGCGTGGCAGATGGGCTGGGGGCACGCAGCATGACGCGAGCTGCCGGCGGGGAGGCATCAGGCGCTTCGGGATAGGTCAGGATCACGCCCAAAAACGGTTCCTGGCGCTTGCCGGTGATCACCTTGTAGGCGGCGGCGGCCTGCTCAATCGGAAAACGATGGGTGATCAGCGGCCGGACGTTCAGCTTGCCTTCGGCCATCAGACGCAGGACGGCCTCCATGTTGCGGCCTTCCGTCCAGCGCACGTAGCCGATGGGGTAGTCCACGCCGCGCTCTTCGTAGGAGGGATCGTAGCGGCCGGGGCCGTAGGAGCGCGAATTGACGAAGAACAACTCCTTTTCGTAGTACACCTTGCGCGACAGGGTTTGGCCTACAGCGCCGATGGCCACCACGCGGGCGCGGTCGCGGGCGATGGCGCCGGCCAGTTCCACCGGGTCGTTCGAGGGGGTGGCAGCGCATAGGATCACCGCATCGAAGCCGCAGCCGGCGGTGAACGCTTGGGCGGCCGACTCGGCCTCTCGGCGGGCAACCACGCTCAGGTTCAGGGAGGAAGCGAGACGCACTTTGGCAGGGTCCACGTCAATCCCCAGGACACGGCAGCCGGCAGCAGAAGCGATCTGGGCGGTGAGCAGTCCCAACAATCCCATCCCGATCACCGCTACCGATTCGCCGATCTGCGGCTCGGCCAGGCGGAAGCCGTGGAGGGCAATCGCCCCCAGGGTGGTGAAGGCTGCCGATTCGAAATCCACGCCGTCGGGGACGGGGGTGAGCAGGTTGCGGGGAACCAGGTTGTATTCGGCGTGAACGGCATAGTTCAGGCCGGCGCAGGCCACCCGTTGGCCGATCTGGAAGCCGCTCATCCCCTCGCCCAGGGCGACGATCACGCCGGCCGAGGAATATCCCAACGGCATGGGCTGGTCTAGTCGGTTCAAGGCAGCCCGCACGGTGGGGAGCACGCCCTCGCGTTTGGCCCGTTCGAGCACCTGGCGCACTAGATCGGGACGGGCGCGCGCTTTGCCCAGCAGGCTCTTCTCGGCAAACTCGACCAGCATGCGCTCGGTGCCGGCCGAAACCAGGCTGGCCGCCACTCGCACCAGCGCTGTCCCCGGCTGCACTGCCGGAATGGGCGCCTCTTCCACCGTGGTCTGACCGGTTCGCATGTTTTGTAAGAGCTGTTTCATCTCGTTATTCCCATTCCCAAGGTTTTCGAGAAGTATACCCGGTTTTCCGAGGCAGCCGCTCCCTGCTTGTCGGTGATGGGCGGCACGAAGGAGGCAAGGTGAGAGCGCTCGAGGCCGCCAAAGAAATTTGTCTGACGAATTCAGAGAGGGTGGTAGAATATAGATGCGCCTGGGCGAGGAGGCAGAGAGTGAAGCAGCCGCCCTGCCCCCTGCTCCCTCCCTTTCAGCCCAGCGTCCGGTCGCTGTCTGAGAGGCGATCGGCCATTTCTTGGCTTTGCCTGGGAGTGTTCCATGCCTGTTCCCGTCATTGTGGATGCCATTCGTACTCCGGTGGGCGCTTTGGGGGGGATCTTGGCGCCAGTGCGCCCCGATGACCTGGCCGCCCTGGTGATTCAAGAGATCGTCCGCCGCTCCAATCTCGATCCTGCTCTGATCGAAGAAGTCTATTTGGGGTGTGCCAATCAGGCCGGCGAGGACAATCGCAATGTAGCCCGCATGGCCGCCTTGTTGGCCGGCCTGCCGGTGGAAGTGGCTGGCGTCACTGTCAACCGCCTGTGCGCTTCAGGGTTGACAGCGGTCAACTTTGCTGCGCGGGCCATTCAGCTCGGCGAGGGCGAGGTGTTCATTGCTGGCGGCGTCGAATCCATGTCGCGCGCGCCCTACTCGCTGCCCAAGGCCGAGGCCGGCTACCTCTTTGGCAACCTCACCGCCTGGGATACCGCCCTGGGCTGGCGCTATCCCAACCCTAAGATGAAGGAAAAGTACGGCCTCGAATCGATGGGCGAGACGGCCGAAAACATCGCCGCCGAACGCCCTCATCTCAACCGCGAACGACAAGACGCCTTTGCACTGCGCTCCCATCAACGGGCGATTGCGGCCATCGACTCGGGACGCTTTGCCGAGGAGATCGTGCCAGTGCCGGTGCCCCAGAAGAAGGGCGAGCCGCTGCTGGTTGCCGCCGATGAGCGACCGCGCCGCGACACCACTCTCGAATCGTTGGCCCGCCTGAAGCCGGCCTTCCGCGAAGGCGGCACAGTGACCGCCGGCAATTCGTCCGGCCTGAACGACGGGGCGGCGGCGATCCTGATGATGAGTGAGGAGCGCGCCCGTGTCCTGGGGTTACGGCCGCTGGCGCGCGTGGTCGCCTCAGCAGCTGCCGGCGTGCCGCCGCGCGTGATGGGCTATGGCCCGGTGCCGGCCACCCGCAAAGCCCTGGCTCAGGCCGGCCTGACCGTGCACGACCTGGACCTGATCGAGATCAATGAAGCCTTTGCCGTCCAAACCCTGGCTGTGATCGAAGACCTCGAACTCGACCCGGAGAAAGTCAACGTCAACGGCGGGGCCATCGCCATCGGCCATCCGCTGGGCTGCTCCGGCGCGCGCCTGGTGACCACCATGGTTCACGAGATGCGCCTGCGCGCCCAACGCAGGCAACCTGTTCGCTACGGCCTGGCGACCCTATGTGTGGGCGTTGGACAAGGCGAAGCAACCATTTTGGAGTGGATCGGATAACCTGCCCCTCCGGGCGGATCGGCGGCCCACCGACGGATTGCCCATGAGACGCCTCCTCTTCGCCCTCCCGCTTCTGATCTACGCCGCGGCCTGCTCGGCCATCCCAGGCGCTTTCCTCCCCCCGACGGACAGCTCCTCGCCCGTTGCGAGCGCGACCATCCCGCCGGGGCCGGCCCTTCCCCCCCAGGCCCTGCGCAATGCCCTCTACCCCCTGCCCGGCTTCGGCGATGCGATCCATGCCTGCTCCCTTCAGGAGGGCGCCTGCACCGTCGACGACCCGGTAGTCGGTCGTATCGAGGTCAAACTGATCGAACCGTTCGCCTTCGGCGACCTGAACGACGATGGAGCCCAAGATGCGGCCGTGCTCCTGGCGGCCCGGGCCGGCGGATCGGGCGTGTTCGTCTCGCTGCATGCCGTGCTCAACCAGAACGGGCAGCCGCAGCCGGCGGCCTCCTCCCTGATCGACGACCGCCCGCTCGTCCAGAGATTGACCATTGACAACGGGAGAATCGTGCTCGACGCCACAGTGCACGATCACGACGATGCCGCTTGCTGTCCGGAATGGCAGGTCAGGCGCGCCTTTCGTCTGGTGGGCCTGTCGCTAATGATGGTGCAAGCCATCACCTACCTGCCCGACGGCCGTGAGCGCAGCGTTGTGATCGAGTCGCCGCGCCCGGGCGAAGAAATCGGCGACCAAATCTACCTGAGCGGCCGGGTGACCATTGCGCCGTTTGAGAACACCTTGGCCTATCGGGTGTACAATCGAGAGGGCAAAGAGCTGTTTGCCGGCCCTCTGATGGTAGACGCCCCGCAGCCAGGGACGCCGGGCGTTTTCTTGGCTCTGCTCAACGCCGATCGCCTGCCCCGCGGCCGTTTGCGCCTGGTGGTGGTCGATCTCAGCCCTGTCGATGCCTCCATCCTGGCTTTGGACTCGGTGGAGATTATGGTGCGATGATCGCCTCTTCCTGCCGATCCGTTTTGGTTAACCTCTCCATCCCCCTATCTCTGGAGGTAGTATGCCCTCTCTCGTTCGCGACTGGATGTCGAAACCCGTGGTTGTGGTAGACCCCGACTCGAGCGTCTCGTATGCCTTGACTCTAATGCGCCGGCGCAACATCCATAGTGTGATCGTGGATATCGGCGAGCACAACCCAGAGTACGGCATCGTCACCCGCAGCGACATTCGCGATAAGATCCTCCTGGCCGACCGAAACCCGGCCGAGACCAAGGTGCGCGAGATCATGTCTGGCCCGTTAGTCACCGCCCGGCCGGAATGGACGCTCAAAGAGTGCTCCCTAGTGATGCAAAAGCATGGCGTGGACCATCTACCGGTGGTTGACGAGAGTGGCGCCTTGATCGGCTTGATCTCCCTGACCGATATCTTCATGGCCGTGGAGGAACAGGGCTGGCAGGAAAAGTAGTTTGCAAGTGAAGGTAGGATCGCGTTGCGCAAGCAGAAATACTACGTCGTTTGGAAGGGACGCCAACCGGGCATTTACGCTTCATGGGAGGAGTGTGAGGCCCAGGTCAAGGGATTTTCCGGAGCGCAGTTCAAGGCGTTTGACAGTCTAGAAGCGGCGCAACAAGCATTTTCGGGGACATACGAGGAGCAGCTTGAAAAAGCGCGGCCGGTGCGCCGCTGGCTATTTGCGCTCAATCCGCCGATCATTCCTAGCCTGTGTGTAGATGCCGCTTGTGCCGGCTCGCCCGGGCCAGTGGAATATCGAGGAGTGCTCACCGAAACCGGAGAAGAGATGTTTCGGGCCGGCCCTTTCCCGGGCGGAACCAACAACATCGGTGAGTTTCTAGCCATCGTGCGCGGCCTAGAATGGCTGGCGCGGCGCAATCTCGATTGGGTGATCTATTCCGATTCAGATACCGCCATCGCCTGGGTGCGAGCGCGCAAATGCAACACCAACCTACCGCGCACCGAGGAGAACGCCATGCTGTTCCGCTTGATTGCCCGCGCCGAGGAGAGTTTGAAACACTTTAAAACCATACGTATCATGAAATGGGATACCGAAGCCTGGGGAGAAAACCCCGCCGACTTTAGAAGGAAGTGATTCGGATGACGTTACCGCTTCGAACGATTTGAAATAAGGAGATTACACCCTATGGATGACTTTCTTGTTCGCGGCAAACTTGCCGAACTCGATCCCGAGGTATACCTGCTTACTCAACTGGAAGCCGAGCGCCAAGCGCGCAAGCTGATCTTGATCCCCAGCGAGTCCACAGCGCCGCTGGCAGTGCGCGAAGCCTTAGCCTCGGCCTTTCACAACATCTACGCCGAGGGATACCCCGACGAAGAGACGCGCTGGATGACCGAGGAGGAGATTCTGAATTATCCGATGCGCCTGGCCCACTATCGTCGCTACTCAGACCCGCGCTACTATAAGGGCGTGGAGTATGCGGACATTGTGGAGGCGCTCGCCCGTCGCCGTGCGGCTGAGGTCTTTGCGGCCAACGGGTTCACCGCCGATCAGTTGTACGTCAACGTGCAAGCGCTCTCCGGTGCTCCAGCCAATAACGCCGTGTATCAGGCCTTGCTCAACGTGGGCGACACGGTAATGGGCTTGAATCTGCTCCATGGCGGGCACCTGAGCCACGGTTCGCCGGTGAACCGATCGGGCAAGTGGTTCAAAGCGGTGCATTATATGGTGGACGAGAACGAACGGCTGAATTATGACCAAATCCGCGCTCTGGCGTTGGAGGCGCGGCCAAAGTTGATCATCGCCGGCTATTCGTCCTATTCCTGGGTGCCCGATTGGACAAAGTTCCGTGCCATCGCCGACGAGGTAGGAGCGTACTTCTTGGCCGATATTTCGCACATCGGCGGGCTGGTGGCAGCGGGGGTGGCGCCTTCGCCGGTGGGCATCGCCCATGTGGTTATGTCTACCACGCATAAGAGTTTGGATGGCCCGCGCGGGGCGGTGTTGATCACCACCGACCCGGAGATCGCTCGCAAGATCGATCGGGCAGTCTTTCCGGGTGAGCAGGGCGGCCCGCACGTGAATGTGTTTGCAGCGTTGGCGCTGACTTTCAAGATCGCCCGCACCGAGAGCTTCAAGAGGCTCCAAGCTCAGACGGTGATCAACGCCCAGGCCATGGCCGATCAGTTCCAGAAGCGGGGTCTGCGCATCCCCTTCGGCGGTACAGATTGCCACCTGTTGAATGTGGATGTGAGCACTATCCGCGGGGAGGATGGCACCGGTCTGAGCGGCGATCAGGCGGCGCGCATCTTGGACCTAGTGGGTGTCGTGGTCAATCGCAACACCATCCCCGGCGACAAGAGCGCCGCCGATCCGAACGGAATCCGCCTGGGCACGCCGTGGATCACTCAGCGCGGGTTCAACGAGAAGACCTCGCGCCAGTTGGCGGATATTATCGCTGATGTGTTGCTGGCCTGTGCACCTCACTCGGTCGATACACCGCGCAAGGGGCGCGTCCGCCGCGCCAAGATCGACTTTGAGGTCTTGAACGAGGCGCGCTTGAAGGTGCGCAAACTGGCTGAGAAGGCCGGCATTGACTATTCCTATAAGAAGAGCGGGTATCCGCATTTCTATTACATTGACGATAAGCCTCTCGGCCGCGGTGAGACAGCTACGTATGAGTTGCGCGGCCGGCGCGTGCGCCAGATGTTGGATTACGCTGTATCCAGCGATCTCTCGGCGTTGAAGGCCGGCCAAGTACAAGAGACTTCGCTAGCAACGCCGAAGGGCGCGGTGAAGGGATGGCTGGCCAAGGTGGACGAGACTACGTATCGGCTGCAAGTGCCGGCGGCCAAGGCCGGCGTGGTGGCCACGTGGTTGCGCGATCTTTCGGATGGGTATGTGTCCTTGCGGCTGGATGGGGGGAAGGATTTCACTCCAGCGCGTCTGCCTGGGCCATTCGTGGTGATGGAGGTGCGGCAGAAGTTGCGGGCGCCGGCTCGGAAATCACCCGTCGGGCAGGAGAAGCCCTGGTTCGTGGGCGACACGCGGCGGGAGAGGAAGGAAGCGCTGCCGCCCTTCGAGTGGGTGGAGCCGGCCGAGGGGGAGTTGAGGAAGACTCGCTTGAATCCGGTCCATCGGGACCTCGGCGGCCGCATGGTTCCGTTCGCCGGTTGGGAAATGCCCGTGGTGTATACGTCCATTTACGAGGAGCATTTGGCTACCCGTCGGGCGGCCGGCCTGTTCGACGTTTCTCATATGGGCGTGTATGAGGTGCGAGGGGAGGACGCAGCGTCGTTCTTGGACGCAGTGTGTGCGAACGATTGTGGCGGGCTGCAGCCAGGTGAGAGTTTGTACACCCATTTTCTCACCCCGGATGCCGAGGTGATTGATGATGCGCTGGTGTATCGCCGCCAATGGGACCGCTATCTGGTGGTGGTGAACGCCGCTAACGACGATCGGGTCCGGGCCTGGCTGGAGGCGGTGCGCGATGGGCGGGTGCAGATCGATCGGGCTAAGCCATGGGTGCGCACATACGGCTATCAGGCTGAGATCCGCAATCTGCGCGATCCGCTGGCCGGCGACGAGATGCGGGTGGACATCGCCTTGCAGGGGCCGAGTTCGCGCGAAATTCTGTTGAGCTTGCCGATGGACGAGGACACGCGGGCCCGCTTGTTGGCTTTGAAGCGCACTGAGTTGTGCGATGCCACCATCGGTGGGTTCGATCTGATCGTCTCTCGCACCGGTTATACCGGCGAGAAGATGGGCTTTGAGTTGTTTGTCCACCCAGATCGGGTGGTGGAGTTGTGGCAGATGCTGCTCAAGGTGGGCGAGCCGTTGGGTTTGAAGCCGATCGGGTTGGGGGCGCGCGATTCGCTGCGTACCGAGGCCGGCTTGCCGCTCTACGGCCATGAGATGGGCGTGGGCTCGGGCCAGTTCGGCGAGCGCGATCTGGGTGTGGGGGAGAGCGGCTTTGGGTCTTACGTGAAAGTGTACAAGCCGTGGTTTATCGGGCGCGAGGCATACCTGGCTCGCGAGCATGAGCGCAAAGGGGTGGTGGTGCGCTTCCGCTTCGATGAGCCGCGAGTGCGGATGGCCCATCCAGGCGACCCGGTGGTGAACGCCCACGGAGAGCGCATCGGCTGGGTGACTTCGTGCGCCATCGACTCGGAGCGTTACCTGACCGGACAAGCGTATGTGAAGCTGGAATATGCCCGCGAGGGAACGCCGATCGAGATCCATCAGGGCAGGGCGATGGATCGCCCGCCGAGTCTGGCCAAGGTGGTGTCGCGCTTCCCGAAGTTTTGACTGCGCCTAGGGGTGGCCGAGGAGGTCGCCTGAAGGCCGGCGGTTCCCTGTAAAAAAACGTTAGGACGGCTGGATGGGCAGCCGTCCTAGCCCATTGTCGGCGGAGGAGCGATCAGGGCTGAAGGCCCATCTCGACCAGGATGCTGTCAAGGGTGGCCTGGAATACGGAGAAGGGTTGGGCGCCTTCAAGAAGACGGGTTTGGGTTTGGCCATTGACAGTGTAGGTGATGACGAAGGATGGAGTAGCCCGTACGCCGGCGGCGCGTCCGTCAACGCCGTCTTGGGTAACGCGCTGAGCGTATTTGCCCGTGTTGAGGCAGTCCCGAAAGGCATTCATGTCCAGGTTGAGAGCCTCGGCAAAGGCTTCCAGGCGACGCCGGGTGAAGTTGCCCACGTTTTCACCGGTGTGGTTGGCGAAGACGATGTCGTGGTATTCCCAGAATTTGCCCTGGTCGCCGGCGCAGTATGAGGCCTCAGCTGCGTCTCGAGACTCTTGGCCAATGAACAAGCCAAAGGAGCGATAGATGAAGCGCACCTTGCCGGTCTTGACGTAGGTTTCGATCAGTTGGGGTTCGGTCTGCTCAGCGAAGCGCTTGCAGAACGTACATTGGTAATCGGAGTATTCGGTGATGGTGATGGGGGCGTTGGGATCGCCAGTGGCATTGAAGTCCACGTTGGGGCGTTCGTAGAAGTCTGGTACAACGAATTCGACCGGTCGCAGATTGGGGTAAACCAGGACGCCAAAGATCAAGAGCGCTCCGATTGTGACGGCAATGATGGCCAGGATGCGCTTGCGCTGTTGTTCTCGCTGTCGTTTCTCGCGCAGGAGTTGGCGTTTGCTTTTGGCTTCAGACATGTGGATCTCCTTGATGGAAGGGATAAGTCAAAGAGGTATTGTAAGGAAAAACGCTCAAGGGCAAGCCTGAGAAGGCAAGATAAACCACACCAGCCTTTGCGAGCCGGTATGATAGGATTTTACCATGATGGGGAGAAGCGGATGCTGCTGGACAAAGGCCAGGAGTGGCTCAAAACTGGGCTAAAATCGCGACATGATAGAATGTCCACGATGTCAGCGAACCGAATGACAAAACCAAGCTGGGAAAACCGGCAGCGGCAGTCAGCGGTATCGCTGCCTGTTCTGTCACATCAAATACACGCCAGAACGGATACCCAATCTGCCCGTTCCTACTAGGGTCGAGAAGGTGGAAGTGGGCGAGTGATTCACCTTCGTTGGGGATAAAAAACAACAAATCTTCACCATCATCCTGGTAGACCGGTTGATGCGTCCCCTTTTGGGCTTCCGAGTGGTCTGGCAACGCAGCCGAGAAGTGATCCAGGAAATGGTGGACAAAGCGCCGAAAGTCTGATATTCCTACAGCGATGCCTTTGAAGGGTATGAGCGCCTGGGGTATCACGGCGGGAGGTATGCAATCTCCCAAGGCAAGACCGATACCTATTCGGTCGAAGGGAATAACCCCGAGTTGCGCCATTACCTGGCTCGCCTGGCGCAACGCTCACACTGTTTTTTGCGTTATCCAGAAGCCTGGAAGGCAGCCTTGAAGATTTTTCTGTACTGCTTCAACTGCCGTGAATTGCACAAGCAGCGTTTTCCGAACTATCCAGCTCATGTGTGTCAGTTTATCCAACCTATTAGCTATTCCCCACCCCCACATCGCCCTGGACACCGGCATCTACCGCACCCCCGACGACGGGTATATAGGGACGAGCGCCGCAGCCTGCGGGGCGTCACCACGGTGATGGACTTCGCCACCCAGTTCCCTGGTCAAACGCTGCGCCAGGCGGTGGAGGCCCGCCTGGAGAAGGCGCGAGATGCAGTGATAGACTACACCTTCCAAGTGATGGTCACCGACCTCCCTCCGGGCCGGGAGGGCGAACTGGCGATCCTGGCCGAACTGGGCATCCCCAGCATCAAACTGTATACCACCTACCGCCCCAACTATTACGCCGATGACGCGACCGTTCTGCGTTTGATGGAGACCGCGGCCCGTTTGGGGAT
>OGCI01001367.1_pt1 | contig 20773 bp, 17 predicted proteins | sample 1570021 | NCBI WGS metagenome assembly OGCI01 (sample SAMN06264664, study PRJEB24512) | hot springs metagenome | isolation source: Hot spring water | place: South Africa: Tshipise | collected 2015-06-21 | reverse complement strand
CGCATCCCTGCTTTGGCTACGAACCGATCCTCTGGTGCGTCACCTGCTGACCATCACAGGTGAAGATGAGCCGCGCGTCGTTTGCCACCGTTTCGAGGTGCACCGGACGCCCCCAGATTGTGTAGACATTGCGCAAGGTGCGTGTGGTGTAGTCGAGGTCGAGCGGCTTGCCGTCGTAGTGGTGCTTGAGGTACAGCTCGCCGCGGCGCCCATAGTCGCCATCCTCCACCGTCACTACCGGCACACCGAAGTTGGTCATCGAGTCCAGCAGAGCGTCGCGCACCTTTTCCCAGTCGGTCTCCTGCACACGCCACACCAGCTCGCCGTTCACCTCTTCCAGTTTGTAGGTGTACATGTCCAGTTTCCTGATGAGGTGCTCGGTGAGATATTTGCGCAGGAAGGTGACATCGCACTCCATTTCGCGCACTTCCAGCAGTTTCTGCCAGCCTTCGCCTGTGGGACGCGGTTTCGGGCGTTCCAGCCAGTCGACCTCGGGCTGGTCTTCCTCGGGCGGCTCACCGTTCCAGCGTCGCTCGATGTCGCGCAGAATCTGATATCCCACGTAGTAGGGGTTGATGCTCATGCGCGAGCCCGGTGACAGCACGCTAGAGTGCATTCGTCGAAACTCCAGGTGTTCGGCGGGAGTGAGCGGCGACGCCTCCAGCACGCGCTCGTGCACCAGCGACGCCCAGCCCTCGTTCATGATCTTGGTGCGGATTTGAGGCAGGAAGTACAGCATCTCCTCACGCACCATGCCGATGATGTCGCGCTGCCAGTCCTCGAGGTCGCGAGCGTAGTCGCGCAGGAACAGCAGAAGGTCCTTTTCCGGTTCGGGCGGGATACGGCGTGTGCTGGGCGTCTCGATTGTTTCTACACGCCCCAGCAGGTCGTCGAACTCGCTGGTGGGACGGGCAAGGGTCGGTTTCTGGCGTCCAGAATCCTTCGGATCGGGACGGCGATAGGCAGGCTCTACGGGGTCGATGTGCTCCTCGATACTCAGCACCGCATCGAGGAACTGCTCCACCCGCTGAGGACCGAACTCCATCTCGTATTGCCGGATACGGTCGGCGTGCAATCGGGCACGTTCCACCATCCGGCGGTCGGTGTGTGCGAAGTAGGTGTTGTTCTTGAAGAAGTCCGAGTGTCCCAGCACGTGCGCTACGACGAGCTTGTTCGCCAGCAAAGAGTTGTTCTCCAGCAGAAACGCCTGCGAAGGGTCGGTATTGATGACCAGCTCGTAAATGCGCGCGATGTTGTATTCGTACATCGTCTTCTGTCGATGGTAGTCGCGCCCGAAGGTCCAGTGCGAGAAGCGTGCAGGCAGTCCGTATGCGCCCACTTCGTAGATCACATGCGCGGGTACCAGTTCAAAGTGCACCGGATACGGGTCCAAGCCCATCTCCTGCACATTCTCCCACGCCTGTTCGATGAATTTCTCGAGTTCAGTCCGCTCTTGACTGGTCATGACGTTCCGCACCTGCACTTTGGACTTATACAGCGTTGACCTCGGGATGCTTGCTGAAGAACCGCTTCAGCGCGGGCCATACGTCCTCCTTACTGGTGATACGCACCAGCACGACGCGCGAATCATCGGCGAAGCGCTCCTGCAACGCCTGCCCCAGTGGAGCGAACGTGTCCGAATGTCCCCACAGCTCATCGGCGATTTCGCCATAGCCAATCAGGTTGCTGATGGATGCCATCTGCTCCACCAGCCGCACCACCTCATGGTCACCCCAGTTGTAGCCGTCTGAGAAGAGGAAGGGGTAGATGTTCCACTCACGCGGATTGTAGCGTTTGTCGATGATGTCCAGAGCCAGTTTGTACGCCTCCGAGAGCTTGGTTCCGCCCGAGTCGCCCGCGGCAAAGAACTCGTGCTCCTCCACCTCCGTCGCTACCGTGTGGCAGGTGATGAACACGATCTCGGTGTTGGTGTATTTGGTGCGCAGGAAACGCAACATCCAGAAGTAGAACGAACGGGAGATATATGCCTCGAACTCGCCCATACTCCCGGACACATCGCGCATGGCGAAGATGACCGCGTTGCGCTGTGGCTCCGGCACCACCTCCCACGAGCGGAACCTTCTGTCCTCTGCGTGGATGTGAAAGCCCGGCTTGCCCTCGCGGGCGCTGCGCTTGTACGCCTCCAACAGTGTACGCTTGCGGTCGATGTTGGACAGCGGTCCCTTTCGCGCGATGGTGTTGAACTGCGTGGTATCCGCCATCACCTGTTTGTTGCCCTTCTCCTGCAGATTGGGCAGGTGCAGGTCTTCGAACACCATCTGCATCAGTTCCTCGATGGTGAACTCCGCTTCGTAGAAGTCCACCCCCGGTTCGGTGCCCGCCTGCTTCCCCGCGCCCTGTCCTTCACCCGGCTGACGCCCGATGATGTCGCCCGGCTGAGAGCCGCCCGGTCCCTGCCCCACACGCTTGCCCTCGTTCGGGTCGAAGCGGATGCGTGGCAATTCCAGTCCGCGGATGGGGATTTTCACGATCTTGCCGTCGTGCGCGGTGATGATGTCCTGATGGCTGATGATGTCGCCCAGGTTCTGTTTGATAACTTCCTTCACCTTTTCGTTGTGGCGCTGACGGTCGCGTTCTGCGCGATGGTGCAGGTCCCACGGGTCCTGCGACAGGATGAAAGGCGGCTGGTTCCACATGTGCGTTCACCTCTTTGCTTTCGCCCCTGCCCCTCTCCCGACGCGGCGGGAGAGGGGAGGGTATCACGACTACCGATTCAGCAGTGTTCCGACGTAACGCATCACTTCGCTGGCGCACACGGGGCAGTAGCCATGCTCCGAGCACAATCGGTCTACCACCTCGTTCATCTTCTTCAGCTGCTCCTCGTTGGGCGTACTGACGGAGGTGGTAATCTTCACCACGTCCTTCAGGTCAGCGAAGAGCTTGCGCTCGATGGCTTCCTTGAGGCGTTCGTCGCTGTTGACGTCGAACCGGATGTTGCGCCGTGCCAGCGAAGCAACGGAACGCAGGATACCTTCGCGGAACTCGCGCTTGGCGTTTTCCGAGATGCCGATCTGCTCCTCGATGGAGCGCATCAGCCTCTCATCCGGTTCCACGTCCTCGCCGGTGACGGGGTCTTTCACCTTGGTGCGGTTGCAGTAAGCGTCGACGTTGTCCAGGTAATTGTCCAGCAGAGTCTGCGCTGCCCTCTCATAGGAGAAGACGAACGCCCGCTGGATCTCCTTCTTAGCGAGCTCGTCGTACTCTTTGCGCACTTCGTCGATCAAACCCAGCAGCTTGCGCTTCTCCTCTTCGTTGCTGGTGTATTCGGCGAGCCCGTCGCGCAAACTGCGCAGTACGTCGATGGGCGTAATGCAGGACTTGCCGCTGCGTGCAATCGCACTGGAGATGCGGTTGATGATGAAGCGTGGCGACACGCCCTGCATGCCCTCGTCGGGATATTCCTCCTGCAGTTCCTTCAGGTGCCGCTGGTCCCAGTCGCCTACCTGTTTCTCGCCGTCGTACAGCTTCATCTTGGTCATCAGGCTCAGCCCGCTCTTCTTCGAGGGCTTCAGGCGGCTGAGCACGGCGAACATGCTGGCGACGCGCAGGGCGTGTGGGGCGATGTGCACCTTCTTGAGGTCGACGCCGTCTTCCTGAACCTCGCTCTGGGCAATCAGTTTCTCATAGATGCGGACTTCGTCGCTGACGCGCAGGTTGTAGGGCACCTTCACCACGAAGATACGGTCAATCATCGCCTCGTTCTCCTTGTTGGAGAAGTAGGCGTTGTACTCATACTCGTTTGTGTGAGCTAGGACGACAAGGTCGCAGTAGATGAGTGCGAATCGCGAGGCTTTAATCATCTGCTCGCCTGCGACGGTGTTGAGCTCATACAGGAAACGCTTGTCCGCCTTCAACATCTCGATGAATTCCATGACGCCCCTGTTGGCGATGTTCAGCTCGCCGTCGAAGTTGTACACGCGCGGGTCACTCTCCACGCCGATTTCGGTGAGCATCTGCAGGTTCACGCTGCCGGTCAACTCTGACACATCCTGCGACTTGGGGTCGGACGGTTTGAAGGTGCCGATGCCGATGCGACTGCGCTCGGAGAAGAAGATGCGCTCCACCGGCACCTGATCGATCTTACCGCCAAACTCCTCCTTCAGACGCCACCGGCACACCGGGCACAGGTCGCCCTCGATGTAGATGCCGAACTGGCGACGGAAATCGAGGCGCAGGTCGTCGGGGATGAGGTGCAGAGGCTCTTCGTGCATCGGGCAGCCTTTGATGGCGTACACCGCGCCCTGCTCGGTGCGGGAATAGCGCTCCATGCCGCGCTTGAGCATGGTCACCAGAGTGGACTTACCACCTCCTACTGGACCAACCAGCATCAGGATGCGCTTGCGCACGTCGAGCCGTCGTGCCGCCGGAGCGAAGTACTCCTCCACAATCTGCTGGAGAGTCTTGTCCAGTCCGAATATCTCGGAGCGGAAGAAGCGATACTGCTTGGGCTGTCCCTCCGGCTCGTCCACACCGGCAGCCATGATCATGTCGTACACGCGCGCGTGTGCCAGGTCTGCCACCTGCGGGTTCCCGGTGACGATCTCCAGATACTCCGCAAAGGTGCCTTCCCAGTGCAGAGACTTTTCGGTTTGTCGTCGCTCCTCTGCTTGCTTGAGGAACTCAGATGGTTTCATACTTGACCCGTCTCCTTCCTGCTGTGGATTGCCAGCAAAAGCAAAGCGCCCCGTGCTGCAGATTGCACACGAGGCGCCGGGGAAACGGGCAGAAAAAGATTACCCGCTGGGAGGTCTCACCTCCCTGTAGATACCCGCAGCGCCTGCAGACGTGCTTTCCGCAGCACCAGTAAGGTCAACTGGCTCGCCGGTTGTCTCAACCGTGTCGCTCAATGTTCGTCTCCAACAACCTTTCGTTTCACAACGTTCTGTTTAGTTTGATAGACTGCCAAACGGTCAGGATGGTTCCGTCCGGAAAGAGCAAGGTTGCAGCAGTCACCCGAGTGGAAAGATTATACCTGCTTTTCATCCCATATTAATTATCGGTGCCAGAGTTGTCAAGTCCTGAGGGCATTTTCCAGCAAAAATGCGTGAGGGACGCCCGTCCCTGCGGGTGCAGGGACGGGCTACACCTGCTAGCCACCCCTCGAAGAATGAGGTGCCTGCACACTCTGCGCTGTGGTCTGGATACCGGCAGCGTGTTTGTCCGCAGCACGGTGCACCTCTTCCTCGCCAATCTTCTCGGCGATCTCCTCGGGGCGGTCGGCAATGCGCATCATCTCGTCCCTGTCGATAATCCCCTTGCGGTAGAGCGACAGCAGGAAGGAGTCCAGCGTGCACATGCCCCACTGCTGTCCCGTCTGGATAGCCGAGTAGATGCTGTAGGTCTTGTGGTCGCGAATCATGTGCTGAATCGCCGGCGTGCAGATCATGACCTCGAACGCCGCCACGCGCCCGGGGCGGTCGGTGCGCGGGAGCAGTTGCTGAGAGATGACTGCCACCAGGTTGGTAGAGAGCTGCACACGAATCTGCTCCTGCTGATCCAGCGGGAAGACGTCGGTGATACGGTCGACCGTTTTGGCAGCCCCGGTGGTGTGCAGGGTGGAGAAGACCAGGTGTCCGGTTTCGGCTGCAGTGATTGCCGCCTGAATGGTACGCAGGTCGCGCATTTCGCCCACCAGGATGACGTCCGGGTCCTCGCGCAGAGCACGCACCACACCGTCTGCGAAGGTGGGCACGTCCACCCCCACCTCACGCTGGGAGATGATGGATTTTCTCGGCGAGTGATAATACTCGATCGGGTCCTCGATGGTGATGATGTGGCAATCACGATGGGTATTAATCCAGTCGATCATGGTTGCCAGCGTGGTGGTTTTACCCGAACCGGTCGGTCCGGTTATCAGCACCAGCCCACGCGGTTCGTAGAGCAGGTCGATCACCTCGCGACCCAGCCCCAGCTCCTCGAAACTCAGCTTCTTGTACGGGATAAGGCGGAGGTTCATCGCCAGCGTGTTCTTCTGCCAGTACGCCGCCACGCGGAAGCGGCACTTGTTCTGGTGCGAGTAGCCGAAGTCAGTACTGCGGTCGGTCTGCAGTTCCTCCCAGTTGCGGTCGGGGCAGATGGAGCGCACCAGTCGCTCGGTGTCTGCCGGCGTCAGTACTTCGTACTGCTGAAGACGGTAGAGGCGTCCATAGATTCGGAGAACGGGGCACTCACCTGCGATAAGGTGGATATCGGAGGCGTCTTTCTCGAACGCCAGATCCATCAGCTGGTCTATCGTGACCATACCAACACCCTCCTTGCCTGTTGCCCCCGAAGTGGGGCAGGTTGACGTGCGACTGCAATGACAGTTTCCGCAAAGATGCAGTTATTCCCCCCGCAGCGACCAGCACGGCATGGGGAAACACATCTACACAATACTATAAAGCGACTGCTCGCCGTTGTCAAGCGATTTGCAGAACCGTGTGGGTAATCTTTTCGTGCCCGGGCTTGATTCTTCCTGCCGGGTCTGATATATTGATAATAGATGCATCGGAAAGCGAGGTATAACATCATGACAGCGATGGATCCGCTTTTCAAAGGCAGTACGCCGATGCTCATCCTGTCGGTGCTGGTGGAAAAGCCTATGCACGGCTACGCTATCGCCAAAGAGATCGAGCAACGAAGCGCAGACTTTCTGCGGTTCCGCGAAGGCACGCTCTATCCCGCTCTGCACGAGATGGAGCGGAAGGGATGGATTGCAGGCAGATGGGAGGTAACAGACGGAGGGCGTGAGCGCAAAGTGTACGCGATTACCCCGCTGGGCTTGCGCGAGCTGGAGCGTCAGCAACACGCATGGCGCCGTTTCAGCCGAGCTCTCGAAGCGGTCATTGGGCGCAAGTCGTCCGAAGGAGGTCTGGAGACATGTACAACCTGATCGAAGACTATCTGGACCGCCTGCTCCTGCCCATGGTGCATCGGGTGCCTTATCACGAACGACAGCACATTCGTCAGGAGATACGCGACCATTTGATGGAGCGCACTCAAGAACTGCAGGCGCAGGGCGCTAGCGCTGACGAGGCGGTGCCGCTGGCTATTAAGCAGTTTGGACAGGCGGAGTGGGTGGGCACTCTGCTTCTGGAAAAGTATTCGCCCTTACCGGTGCTCAACTGGTGGCGAGCGCTTCTGCTGGCGGTGGTTGTCATGGTCACGGTGATCACGCTGGCGTATCTTGTCGCCCTAACCCATACCAGAATGTATCCTCAGCAAGACGACCGTCAGCAGAAGGTGGTGGACGTAATGCTGTGGACAGTCGGGAAGGCAATCACGCAGGGTGATATATACCAGCAGCTCTGGGGTGCGTTGAACCCATCGCCGGCGCCTGTGCTGAGCTTGCCGCCGGGCTCCGCGCCGCGGCTCCCGGCTGACACCTCTCTCAGGTCAGTGCACACGACGGTGCAGGCAGAATATCTGACATGGCTGCTGAAAGCCGCTCGTGCCGGTATTCCACTGGAGGTGCACGCCTACGCTCGCCGGGTAATCCCCGAATATCCCTTGCCTCCGCCAGATGTTACGCTTTCTCGCTTTAACACCCTGGGCGACTCCGTGCCCAGACCGACACCGTCTACACCGGGGTCCGTCCCGTTGACTGCAGGCATTTTCCTGCTGTCGGCGTTTGCAGCGGGAGCGCTGATGCGCCAGTGGAGATGGGTGCTGGTGGTGGCGCTGGTCGCGCTTTTTAGTGTAGCGATATCGAGCGGCATTACGGCGAAAGACATCTCGCGCCGGTCGGTCTTGAATATGGCTTTGTCCCGGCAGCTGGGGGACACGATTGCCACTTTGCAGAATAGGGTGCAGAGCGATCCATCCCTGCTGAAGTCGTCGCGACCATATATTGACCTGAGGCAAACTGGCGTATCTGACGACGCAAGCCGTCGGCAGCGCATCGAGCAGCTGGTACAGCTGTTCCGCTTCTACCAGAGGGACTACGAACGCATGTGGCGCGAGTGGCAGCAGACAGGGTTTGTGGGGCAATCATGGCGTATGCTTTGGCTAACCGTCGTTCCCACGTGGTGGGCGCTCCCCTGTATTGCGCTGGCAACCGTCGCAGGCGGGTGGCTCGGCATCCTGTTTGGAGTGTGGGGCTGGCGCGTGCGACGTTACCTCGCCTTGCGCTTTTATCGCTACGTCTGAACATGCGAAAATCCTCCTGACCGATGGGCGTCCGCCCGGTGCGGACGCTTATTTTTTGTTTAGGCAGTACGGCTGCACCGTGCCCTTGCAGGACTACCCCTCTCGCCCTTAGAAGGTACACCTATATTCTCGGGAGAGGAGGTATCGGGTTATGCAGCCGGGTAGTGGCGGATACCCTGCCATCCGCTTCGATGCCATCAGCCGGGCATGGACTGTGTATCGCGATCAGATGGGGATGTGGATTGCCATTGCACTGATTGTGGCGCTCATCACCGTTGCAGTTGTTGTCCTGATCGACATTGCGATAGCCTTAGCGCTGAATATGCCTCTCGGCGCGTGGTCGCCATGGACGGCAAGTTCATTCGTGTCGGGCATTCTCAGCAGCACGGTGGCTTATTTGATTACTGCAGGGGCATTGAATGCGGCTATCAAGCAGATACGCGGGCACGGACTTCGGCTGGATTACCTGACGGAGGTGTCCGCGCGCGGCGCCAAACTGCTGGTGGTAGCCGTGCTGATGGCGTTGGTAACCACTGTTGCCACCATGTTGTTCGTGATTCCCTTTTTTGTCGCAGCCGGACTGCTGATGTTCAGCATTCCCCTAGTCGTGGACAAGGATATGGAGGCCGTGGAGGCAATTCGTCGCAGTTTCGAGATGCTTAAATCGCAGTGGCTGATGGCGACGCTGTTCTACCTTGTCATTGCGCTGATCGGAGCTGCTGGAATCATTGCGTGTGGTGTTGGTGTCATCTTTACCCTGCCCATATACTATTTGAGCATCGCCTTTGCTTACGAAGATTATATGAGCGGTATTGCAGAACCGTAGAACGCTGCGCCCCCGCCGGATGGCGGGGGCGCACTGGCTACGCGCTTACATGTCGTAGTCGGGCGGGGTCGGAGTCTTGGTCTCCTTCTTCTCCGGCTTCTCCACCACCAGCGCCTCGGTGGTGAGCAACATGCCTGCGATCGACGCCGCGTTCTGCAGGGCGGAGCGCGTCACCTTCACCGGGTCCACGATACCCGCCTTCACCATGTCCACGTACTCGCCGGTGAGGGCGTCCAGACCCATGCCTTTCTCCATCCCCTTCACACGCTCCACCACCACCGAGCCTTCCAGACCCGCATTCTCCGCGATCTGGCGCAGAGGCTCTTCCAGAGCGCGCCGCACAATGGCAGCCCCGTGCTGCTCGTCCGGCGTCTCACCAATACCGTCCAGAGCAGAAATGATGTTCAGGTAGGTCACGCCGCCGCCGGGCACGATGCCTTCCTCTACCGCCGCTCGGGTCGCCGACAGCGCGTCCTCGAAGCGGTGCTTCTTCTCTTTCAGCTCGGTCTCGGTAGCCGCACCAACCTTGATCACCGCCACACCGCCCGCGAGCTTGGCGAGACGCTCCTGCAGCTTCTCGCGGTCGTAGTTGGAATCGGTCTCCTCGATCTGCTTCTTGATCTGGCTGATGCGCCCCATTACCGCCTCGCGCGTGCCCGCGCCTTCCACGATGGTGGTCTCTTCCTTGGCGACAATCACCTTCTTCGCGCGCCCGAGCATCGAGAAATCCACGTTCTCGAGCTTGATGCCGAGGTCCTCGCTGAGGAACTTGCCGCCGGTGAGGATGGCGATGTCTTCCAGCATTGCCTTGCGTCGCTCACCGAAGCCGGGCGCCTTTACCGCCGCCACGTTCAACACACCGCGAATCTTGTTCACCACCAGCGTGGCAAGCGCGTCGCCCTCCACATCCTCCGAGATGATCAGCAGAGGCTTGCGCGCGTTGGCGACCTTCTCCAGCAACGGGATGAGGTCCTGCGCGTTGGAAATCTTCTTCTCGTGGATGAGGATGTAACAATCCTCCAGCACCGCCTCCATGCGCTCGGGGTCGGTGATGAAGTACGGCGAGATGTAACCGCGGTCGAACTGCATGCCTTCCACCACTTCCAGCGTGGTGGTGGTACCCTTGCTCTCCTCCACGGTGATGACGCCGTCCTTGCCCACCTTCTCCATCGCCTCGGCAATCACCTTACCGATTTCAGGGTCGTTGCCGGCGATGGAGGCGACATGCTCCACATCCTCTTTGGTGGACACGGGGATGGCGTGCTTCTTGATCTCTTCCACCGCCTTCTCCATCGCCAGCTCGATACCGCGCTTCACCAGTATCGGATTACCGCCCGCGGCAACATACTTCAGCCCCTCAGCGACAATCGCCTTAGCCAGCACCGTGGCAGTGGTGGTGCCATCACCGGCGACATCGTTGGTCTTGGATGCGACCTCACGGCAGAGCTGCGCACCCATGTTCTCGAACGGGTCTTCCAGCTCCACTTCCTTGGCGACGGTCACACCGTCCTTCGTGATGGTAGGCGAACCCCACTTTTTCTCCAGCACCACGTTGCGTCCCTTCGGACCCAGCGTCACCTTCACGGCGTCCGCCACCTGGTTCACTCCGCGCTCCAGCGCGCGTCGAGCGCTCTCGTCGTACAGAATCTGCTTGGCTGCCATACTCTCACACCTCCTCTCCGTCGAGTTTAGCCTTCACGGATCGCGTAAATCTGGTCTTCGTCCAGAATGGTGTATTCCTTACCGTCTACCTCCACCTCGTTGCCGCCATACTTCGAGAATATCACGCGGTCACCCACCTTCACCGACATCGGTGCGCGGGTCCCGTCCTGCAGCACCCGTCCCGGACCGACTGCCACCACACGTCCTTCCTGCGGCTTTTTCTTCGCGGTATCCGGCAAGAAGATGCCGCCCGAGGTCTTCTCCTCTTCCTCGAACACCTCCACGACCACCTTGTCGCCAATCGGCTTCAGCATTGCATGCACCTCCTCATCACGGCAAATTAGCACTCGACCCACTCGAGTGCTAATTTATAGATACCGCACTTTGTGCGGAATGTCAAGGGGGCAGGAGGGTGTTTCAATCATTCTCGCAAGCCATCAACGTGTACGCAGAAAGGCTGTCGCAAGCGCTTTCAAACCCCTCTCCCCACCTCTCCCCGACGCGGGGAGAGGTGCCGACTCCCCTCGCAGGGAGTGGGCAGGGGGTTAGGTTTCCAGAAGAGAACCGCGGAGCCGTTATCAAACACCCTCAGGGGGGCAGGAGCCTGCCCCAGGCGGGCGAAGCCATCCCCACGGTTTGTGGTATGTGCGGGCGATTGCTTCGTCGCTGCGCTCCTCGCAAGGAAACGAGGGTTGAGGGCGATTGCTTCGTTGCTGCGCTCCTCGCAAGGACACAGCAGGTATGGAGGGCGAACCTCCTGGTGAGCCCGCGTGGGTTGCATTCTCGGCTCAGCGTGGTTCCTCGCTCTCCAGTAGCGGGAGAGCGCGCAGAGGACACCAGTTGCAGGAGCCCTGACATCCGGGGCGAATCGGTTAGCGGTGAAAGACATGGTGGATTGAGGAACTGCAGGATGAGACGCTTTGGGGTTGTCGGTGCTGTAGTGTTCTGGCTGGCGACGCAGGTGGCGATGGCGACGCCGTTACGCGTACGGGCTGTTGTCACAGGTGAGGGACACGACCTCTTTTCGGTCTCGGCAACGCTTTCCTGGCTGCTGAAAAGACATGATGACGTTGAACTCACGCTCAGTCGGGATGCGGGTGCCCTAAACGCGCAGAGCCTGCAGGGTGTGCACGTGGTGATCCTGTATGCACCTGGAGCCTCGCTGGGCAGCGAGAGCGAACGGGTGCTGAGCGATTTCGTTCAGGCGGGCGGCGGGCTGATATACATCCATCATTCCCCGGGTAGCAGTTTTGCAGAGGGTCTGCCAGGGAACGTGGTGGTGGAGGTCACCCAACCGAGTCACCCTCTGATGCGCTCCATCCCTGCTTTTCAGGTCACCGATGCGCCAGGGCAAGCAGGGGACGTCCCCGCCGAGATGCTTGTGCTTGCCCGCCAGAGGAACGGACAGGCGCTGGTGTGGGTAGAGCAGAAGGGCAAGGGCAGAGTTTTCTACACGGCGCTGGGACACAGCTCCGCTTGCTGGAACCATCCTCACTTCCAGCAGGTCATTCTGAACGCCCTGTACTGGTGCGCCGGGCGCCCGTATCCCTCGGTGCACACACCTCGTCCCCCACGAGGGTTCACATCGCTGTTCAACGGAGTCAATCTGGAGGGCTGGGGCGAGGTCGGTCCGCCGGTGTGGTATGCACAGGACGGGGTCATGGTGTGTACCGGCATGAGCGAGGGCGGTGGCTGGCTGCGCTCGAACCGGATGTACCGCAACTTCATCCTCCGGCTGGAGTACCGCATCGCACCCGGCGGCAACAGCGGTATCTTCCTGCGAGCACCGCACTACGGCAGGAGCTCACGGCTGGCGATGGAGCTTCAGGTTCAGGACGATGGCACCAGTCCCCCCAGCAACACCTGTACCTCAGCGGTATACAGTGTTGTGGCGCCGCGCGTGAACCCTGCCAAACCTGCTGGCGAATGGAATCGGGTGGAGATTACGCTGAAAGACCGGAATCTGCGCGTGGTGTGGAACGGACAGCTGGTGCACGACATCCATCTGGATGACCCGGCGCTGAATGCCAATCTTCCGCGCACCCACCTTCTTTATCGCCGTCCCAACTCGGGCTACATCGGCTTGCAGAACCATCGCAGTCTGGTGGAGTTCCGCAATATCTTTATCCGCGAGCTTCAGTAGGCGCGCTGGATCAGCTCGTTCCACAGGGCGCGTTTGATCGCGTTGGACACCTGTTCTGCCAGCTCCGGCAGGCTTTTGCCGTGGAGGGCAGCATCCTCCGGCTCGACCGTGAAAATCGGGTTGCTGCGGGCAACCACCGTGCGCCTGTCGCTGGAGAGGCGAATATCGTACATCTGGATCCCGTCGTTCAGCAGGATGTCCAGGCGCTCCCGGAGCAGCTGGGCGCGCTGAGAGGAGGTCATTCCGTTCGAGTCGGCTGGTGCGAACACGGGCACGCTGTCCAGATACACCTCGGTGAGGTTGCGGTTATCCACCGACTTTTCTTTCAGCTCCACCGGCAGAATGCGTGCCACCGCTCGCCGGTTGACGGGGATGTTCAGCTTGCGGAACAGGTCCAGCATCGCCTGTGCACGCTGACGCGAGGGCGGGTGTGTGCGAAAGATGCCCAGTTGCCTTTCGGGACGGCGCGCCTCGTCACGAGCAAGACGCTCCATAAAGGTCAACATGCCCACGGGGTTGTAGCTGGTGCGCATCAGATAATGTATTGCCGCGTGGTCGGCGTCCATTTCCGCTTCCTGTGTGAAGCCGTTCAGTTTGGCAATCTGATACAGCTGCACGCCCATCATCACGTTTCCGAGGTCCCGGGCAGGCGCTCCCGTCAGCACCAGCACCAGCAGGGTCGGCAGGGTAACCCGGCGGTTAATCTTCTCGTTCTCCTGCCCCAGCCGCAGCAGGTGATGGTGCGCTGCGTGAGCGATTTCGTGAGCCAGCACTGCTGCCAGCTCGTGATCGGACTGCACGTAGTCCAGCAAGCCCTTGTTCACATAGATGAAACCGCCCGGCAACGAGAAGGCGTTGACATCTTTATCATCCACCACCTTGAAGGTGTACTGAAACTGCGACCGCTTGTTGATACCCCAGGTGATGGGTATTTCGGAAGCGTTGGCGACGGCGGCAATCTCCTGACCGATGCGGTTGACGCGCTCCACCAGCGCGGGGTCGGTGACCAGACGCAGGGTGCGCTCGATCTCCTGCGCCGCCTCCCGCCCCATGCGCACCTCGGGGTCCTCCTCGGGTTTGGACTGTGCGCAGACAATCCCAGCCTGTACAACCAGCAACAGGGTTGTCACGAGAGCATAGAGTATGGTGATTCGCTTTCGCGTTGTCATGAAAACCAACCTCAATGTGCTGTTCATTCCATTATAGCATACGGAGACTGTCCAGCTCCGCGTGCCTCCACCTAATCAGACGGCTTCGAACACGGTGTGGTTTCCGCGCACACCCCGAGCAAAAAACCGGTTCTTCCATCCCTGCTATGCTATAATAGGTCGTCCCGGTATCGCAGGGCATCTTCGTCTGAGGGCATAGCAAAGAATGGGTTTTACCGTGCGCTGTAACACTTGCCAGCCGATCCCGGTCCTGCAGGCGGCACTGCCCATACCCGAAGGGCTGTCCCTGCATGAGCTGTATGCGCGCCTGCCACTCGATCATCTGGGTACCGCATTGCTGGACAGCGCGGCGGAGCCATCACCCGGGGGCAGGTTCTGTCTGGCGCGCTACAGCATCATTGCGCAGGAACCGTTTGGCGTGCTGGAGGCGCACCCGAACGGCGTATGGTGGCGAACGGCAGAAGGAAGCGAATGGCTGACCGGCGACCCCCTGCAGTGGCTTCAGTGCTTTCTGAACCGTTACAGGCTACCTGCGCAACACGACGCGGTGCCGCTACCTGCCGGCGCGGTAGGCTTCCTGAACTACGGGCTGAAGGAGTTGCTGGAACCCTGTCCCAACCGCCTGCCAGCTGTCAACCGCCTGCCGATGTTCTGGTTTGCGTTTTACGACGCCATCGCCACCGTCGATCTATCCCGCAGCGAGGTGTTGCTTACCTCCAGCGGTTTGCCCGAAACAGACGCGAACCGACACCGCCGGGCGCAAGAGCGTCTGAGGCGGTTGCAGGCGCAATGGGAGAGGCTTCTGCACCAGCCCCCTGCGCACGCCCTTTCCACTTTCCGAGCAGGGGAGGTTCAGGCTATCTGGAGCCGACGAGAATACACGCGCGCTCTGCAGAAGGTGAAGGACTACATTGCCGACGGGCACGTCTATCAGGTGAATCTGGCGCAGCCTTTTCAGGCGCATTTCGAAGGCTCGCCATCCGCCCTGTTCCTTCGGGCGCGACAGATTAGCCCGGCGCCGTTCGAAGCGCTCCTGCGGACGGATGACTTCACCATCCTCAGCCTGTCGCCAGAGCGATTTCTGCATGTCTCCCCGTTAACCCGCCGGGTACACACCCGCCCGATCAAGGGCACGCGCCCACGCGGCGAGAACCCTTCGGAGGACCGTCGTCTCGCGGAGGAATTGAGGCACAGCATGAAGGATCGCGCGGAGCACATCATGATCGTGGACCTCGAGCGAAACGACATGGGACGAGTGGCGCAGACGGGCAGTGTGCGCGTGGCGGAGCTGATGGCGCTGGAGGGTTATGCACAGGTGTACCACCTGACCAGCACGGTGGAGGCGGTGCTGCTCCCCGAGGTGGATGTGGACCGGCTCATTCGCGCCACTTTCCCCGGCGGCAGTATCACCGGCGCCCCCAAGGTACGCGCTATGCAGATTATCGAGGAGCTGGAGCCGGTGGCGCGGGAAGTGTACACGGGGGCAGTCGGCTACATCGGCTTTCACGGCGGATTGGACCTGAATGTGGCTATCCGAACCGCCGTCCTGCGCGAGAACAAACTTACCTTTTTTGCCGGCGGTGGCATCGTTGCCGACTCGGACGCGGAGGCGGAGTACGAGGAGACTCTGGCGAAGGCGCGCGGCTGGTTCGAAACCGTTGCAGACGGAGGAACTCGCACCAATGCGGTGGGTGTGGAAAGACGGTCGACTGTACCCCGAAAATGAGGCGCTCGTGAGTGTGTGCGACGGCGCTGTGCTGCACGGAGCGTCGCTTTTCGAAACCCTGCGCTGTTACCGTGGTCAGCCCTTTCTCCTCGAACAGCACCTTCAGCGCCTTCAACGCTGGCTCGGACGGCTGCATCTGTTCGCACGGGCACGGGAAACGGTAGACCTCAGCCCCGACACCCTCCGAACCGCCATCGGCGAACTGCTGGAGGCGAACGGACTGCTTCTCAGCGACGCCCGTTTGCGCATCACCGTGACCGCCGGGGCAGACGCGCATCGTCCAAGTTGCTTTCTGCTTGCAGACGGCATCACACCGGAGCAAATCGCGCGGTGGGAGCAAGGAATTAGGGCAATCCTTCTGCCTGACCCCCGCGCCGCGTCAGGCGAATTGCCCAAGTGGGGCAGCTATGCCTGGCACATGGAGGCACAATGGCAGGCGCAGGCACGCGGAGCAGACGAGGCAATCTGGTTCAACCGCGACGGCTACCTGACCGAAGGGGCTGTCAGCAACCTGTTTGTGTTGCAAGGCAATCGTCTGCTCACTCCCCCGCTGGACGAGGGCATCCTCGCCGGGGTGACGCGGGCTGTGGTGCTCCAGCTCGCCGAGGAGCTGGGCGTCGAATGCCGGGAGGAGCGCATCCCCGTGTCCGCCCTTCAAGCGGCGGAAGCGGTTCTGTTGACCAACTCCGTGCGCGAAATAACACCCGTCATCCGTGTGGAGGACGAACTGCTTCCACAACACAGCACCATCAAACATCTGCAAGAGGCATACCGACGCGTCGTGCACCGGCAGATACAACGCTCTCAGTAGACCAGACCTCTATCATACGAACGCAACAGTCCTATCACTTTGCCGATGACACGAGTCTCTTCCGGGCGCACCTCGATGGGTTCATACGCTGGGTTGGCTGGCAGAAGCCTCACCTTGCCGTTGTCGTACTGGATGCGCTTGATGGTGGCTTCGTCGCCGATGAGCACTGCCACCAGCTCGCCGTTCTCGGCGGTACTCTGTGGTTTGATAATCACCAGGTCGCGGGGCAGGATATGTTCGCCCACCATCGAGTCCCCACGCACGCGCAGCAGGAACGCGCCTTCGATGTTGTGCACCATCTCGCGCGGCACGGGTACCAGCGCCTCGATGTTCTGCGAAGCCAGCACAGGCGTGCCCGCCGCGATCGTGCCGACCAGCGGTAGCATCGCCACGTCGGGGGAGCTCTCCAGATGCTGAACGAACTCGGGGTGCACGACGCGAATACTGCGGCTTTTGTGCTCGCGCTCGATGTAGCCCTTGCGCTGGAGGGCGTCCAGATGCACGGTCACTCCCCGCAGGCTGGATATGCCAAACTGGTTACCGATTTCGCGGATGGTAGGAGGATAGCCGTTTTCGCGCGTATAATGAAGGATAAAGCGGAGAATCATCTCCTGTTTGTGTGTCAGTCCTCGTGTCATGCTCCTCCCTCCTCCAAATACTATACAAAGTATATACTACAATTGGTCTACTTGTCAACAGCTGCGACGGAAGTATCACTGTGGCAAGCCCTTCAAACCGCTCTCCCAACCTCTCCCCGCGCCGGGGAGAGGCGCCGCCCCCCCTTCCCATGCGGAGAACTGGCAGTCAGGTCACCGGAGACAGCCGCTCCGCCAGCCAGAGGGGTCTGCTGTTCGTCGCTCCGCTCAGGCAACGACGAACTGCTTACAGCCCGTCGGTCTACTCCACCATCACGTACGGGTTCTCCAGAATGCGCTTCAGTTCGCGCAGAAACTCCGCAGCCACGGCGCCATCCAGCGCGCGGTGGTCCGCCGAAATGGTCACCTTCATGCGCGGTCGTACCACTATCGTGTCGTCGTCCAGCGCGACGGGCTGTTTTTGCACTGCTCCCACCGCCAGTATCGCCACGGCGGGCGGATTGATAATCGCAATGAACTCGTCCACGCCGTACATGCCCAGGTTGGAGACGCTGAAGGTAGCGCCGGTGTATTCCTCCGGGGTCAAACGTCCGGCGCGCGCTTTCTCCACCAGCTGGCGCGTCTCCGCGGCAATCTGCTTCAGGGTTTTGCGCTCGCAGTGGCGCAACACGGGCACAATCAAACCATCGGGCAGAGCCACCGCGATACCGATGTGTATCTCACCGCTCGGGTAGATGCGTTCGTTCTGGTAGAACACGTTCACGCGGGGGTAGCGCGCCAGCGCCAGCGCACACGCCTTGGTGACGAGGTCGTTGACCGAGAGTTTGGGGGTGTCTTCGGGCAGCGAAGCGTTCAGCTTCTCGCGCAGAGCCATTGCCTCGGTCATGTCGATATCCATCGTCACATAGAAGTGCGGCACGGTCTGTTTGGTGAGGGTCGTGCGCTCGGCGATGAGGCGGCGCATCCGGCTGAGCGGTTCGCCACCCGACAGGCTGGGCATTTCAGCTACCGCTACAGCGGGGCGTGTCGGCTCGACGATAGGTGGACGCGGAGCGGCTTGCTGGGACGCCAGGAACTGCTGCACGTCGCGCTCGACGATGCGCCCACCGGGTCCGGTGCCCTTCACCATCGCGAGATCGATGCCTGCTTCCTGCGCGATTCGGCGAGCAAGGGGTGACGCTTTCACTCGCTCCTGCACGGGAGGCTCTGTCCGCACCGCTTCAGCTTCGGGAGCACCTTCAGGCGCAGGAGCACTCTCGGCAGGGGCAGACGGTGCCTCTGCAGCACGAAAAATCTGCGGCTGTTCTCCCTGCGCCAGAATCTCTGCAATGACCGCACCCACCGGCACGGTATCGCCTTCCTTTGCCACGATGGTCGCCATCTTGCCCGCCACGTCCGCAGGCAGTTCCACGCTGGCTTTGTCGGTCTCTATTTCGGCAATAATGTCGCCCACTTCGACGGCGTCGCCTTCCTTCTTCAGCCAACGCAGGATGGTTCCTTCCGACATCCCGTCGCCCATCTTGGGCATGATTACCTGTGCCATCCGTCCTCCTCCTTAACCCAGTACACGCTTCACCGCGCGAATGATGTCGTCCTCGCTGGGGAACGCAGCACGTTCCAGATTGCGGGCGTAGGGTATGGGCACATCGGCGCTCGCCACACGCAGGATGGGTGCGTCCAGCTCGTCAAAAGCGAACTCCTGAATGCGCGCCACAATCTCCGCGCCAAATCCGACGTTGCGATGGTCTTCGTGCACGACCACCACCCGGTGCGTTTTGCTGACGGAGCGCAGGATGGTGTCCATGTCCAGTGGCTGGAGCGAACGCAGGTCGACGACTTCGCATTCGATGCCTTCCTGCGCCAGCTTCTCGGCGGCGTGCAGGGCAAGCAGGACCGGCTGAGAATATGCGACAATGGTCACATCCCGCCCTTCCCGCTTCACGTCCGCCACACCGAACGGGATGGCGTGGTCGCTATCGGGCACCTCGCCGCGCGTGGAGTACAGCTTGGCATGCTCCATAAATATCACGGGGTTATTGTCGCGGATGGCGGTCTTCAGCATCCCCTTCGCATCTGCTGGTGTGGCGGGCGTTGCCACCTTCAAGCCGGGAATGTGAGCGTACCACGACTCGAGGCTGTGCGAATGCTGTGCGGAGAGTTGCGCTCCACCGCCTGCCGGACCGCGAAACACCACCGGCACCGCAATCTGCCCGCCGAACATATACAGAATCTTGGCGGCGTGGTTCACAATCTGGTCGACAGCGATGAGGGCGAAGCTGAAGGTCATGAACTCCGCCACCGGTCTCAGTCCGATCATCGCCGCGCCGATTGCCATGCCAGCGATGCCCGACTCGGAGATGGGCGTGTCCACCACACGCATCTCGCCGAACCGCTGTAACAAGCCTTCGGTCACGCGGAAGGTTCCCTGATAGCGCCCGATTTCCTCGCCGAGAAGGAACACGCTGGGGTCGCGCTCCATCTCCTCGGTCAGCGCCTGACGTAATGCTTCCCGGTAGGTGATTACCGCCACTCTTCCACCTCCATATCGGTGTACACGTCGCGGTACAGCTCCTCCAGAGGCGGTTCCGGGCTGGCATCGGCGTAGGCGACAGCCTCCAGCGCCTTCTGTTTGGCTTCGGCGTCCCATGCCAGCAGGTCGTTCTCGGTAGCGAAGCCACTCTCGAGCAGCAGCCGCGCCGTGTTCACGATGGGGTCACGCTGTCGCCAGTACTCCACCTCCTCTTTGCTGCGATACAGCGCCTGATTGGTGGGGTTATCCGCGATGCCGTGACCTTCGAAACGGTACGTGACGACCTCCACGAAGAAGGGCTCGGGGGTGGTGCGTACGTGTTGGATAATCTCTTCCGCCTCGCGGAACACCTCGACCACATCCATGCCCTCGATCTGCCTGGTGGGCATACCGTACTGTTTCGCTCTTTGTGCGAGATTGGGCACGGCAGAGGCGAACTCCACCGGCGTTGCCATCGCGTATCGGTTGTTCTCACAGATGAAAACGACCGGCACCTTGTAGACCGCCGCCATGTTCAGCGCCTCGTGCACCGGACCGATGTTCATCGCACCGTCGCCGAAGAAGCACAGACACGCCTGGTCGGTGCCGCGGTAGCGGATGCCATAGCCTACTCCCAGTGCCAGCGGAACCATGCCGCCCACGATGCCGTAGCCGCCCAGAAAGCCGCGCTCCACATCCACCAGGTGCATCGAGCCACCCTTCCCCTTTGCCACGCCCGTGTAGCGCCCGAACAGTTCTGCCATCAATCGGCGGGGGTCAGAGCCTCGCGCGAGGGCGTGCCCGTGGTCGCGGTACGAGCAGATCATGTAGTCGTCATCGCGCATGTGGGCGACGAAGCCAGTCGCCACTGCCTCCTGCCCGATGTAGACATGCATATAGCCACCCATCTTACCCTGACGGTAGGCGGGGGAACATTGCTCTTCGAAGTGGCGAATCAGCAGCATGGTGCGGTAAAGTTCCACCAGACGCTGTGGGGTAAGCGATTCTGGCAGCGGTCTCTTTACAGGTACCTCAGCCTTCACTATTCATTCCTCCTCAATGTGCAGACGCCAGATGTGCGCCGGCGCCCATGCTGGCACGCAGGGAGGAAGTGCCCTCCCGATACATGCTATTGCGGCGTGCGCTGTGCCACGCTCGCCGCGTATGATATTGTGACACATCG
>OGCI01001366.1_pt1 | contig 20791 bp, 19 predicted proteins | sample 1570021 | NCBI WGS metagenome assembly OGCI01 (sample SAMN06264664, study PRJEB24512) | hot springs metagenome | isolation source: Hot spring water | place: South Africa: Tshipise | collected 2015-06-21 | reverse complement strand
CATTTACTATTATATGGTCTTTTGATATTAACTCTTGTAAAATAATTACAAAAACTCCCCCAGAAAAGATTATTTCACCTTCTTTCTTAAAAAGAAAGAAACAAAAAAAGCGCGCGTCTCTCTAACACACAGCCCACCCGAAAATATGATTTCTAAATACAAAGACGACATTCTCAAAAACTTTGATTTTTTGCCTTCGGCATCTTTGCATAAAAAGGAAGAATAATAATTTATGGCATAAATAAAATAGAATCGAATACTTGTCGCAGTTGTATTATTGGAGAAGATTGTTATTTTTAGGATATAGAAAATATTGTTCTAAAAAAAACATTTATCTCACAAAAATAAACAGATTCATTTTGCGAAAAAAATTGGGAATGTTCTTCAAATGTTTGTGTTTCTGGAAAATGTATTAATGAAGGATTCATACAAAAAATTCTAAACTGGTTCAAAAGATTATTCGGTGCCGATTCATTTTAAAATTTAACAAATTTTGTTTCTGGAACTTTAGATTTTTAGGATGTTTTAAATTTCTTCAAATCTTTTTTCTTCATTAAGAAGCTCTTTTAAAAGATTCTTTAAATCTTTTATTTTTACTCTTTTTTGTTTTCCTGAATCTCTTTCTCTTATTGTTACATCGTCGTTTTTTAGAGAATCACCGTCAATTGTTATGCAAAACGGAGTTCCTATCGCATCAAGGCGAGAATATCTTTTTCCAATACTTCCAGAATCATCATATAAATAAACAAATTCTTTTAATTTTTCTAAAACTTCTTGGGCTTTTTCAGGCATTCCATCTTTTTTTACTAAAGGAAGAACTCCAACTTCTATCGGAGCTATTTTCGAAGGCAGAGAAAGAACTGTTCTTTGTTCGTCAGCTTCTCTTCGGAAAAACGCCAAGTCTAGTAGTGCATAAAATGGCCTATCAACTCCAAAAGCAATTTCAATTACATCTAAAATAACATCTTTTCCTTTTTCGTCCTTTATTGATAAATCTTGTTTTGAGAATTTTGCGTGCTGGCTTAAATCATAGTTTGTTCTATCGCTTATTCCAACCATTTCTATCCAACCAAAAGAATTAAGTTCAACTTCTAAGTCCCAGGTATCATCGCTATAAAAAGCTCTCTCGTCGGAAAAATGTTGCCTAAATCTTATTTTATCTTCTTTTATTCCAATAGCTTTTATTATTTCATATGAAAGCCATAAATTCCAAGCATATGCTTTATTTTTCAAAATTTTTTCAGATAGTGCTTTTTCCAAAGAAATTTTCTCAAAATTTTTGTTTTCTTTTTGCATTTTTTCCGTCCATAAAGGAAGAACCACTTTTTTTATTTTTTCGTACAAAGAAAAATTCTCCTTCATTTCTTTTGTTAAGAACATTTGAGATTCTGCTTGTGTGAATTCTCTCATTCTTATTAAATTTTGACGAGGAGAAATTTCGTTTCTAAATGCTTTTCCTATTTGAAATACAGTAAAAGGAAGCTTTCCTCTGAAAAAATTTATATAATGTTTAAATGGAAGATATGTTGTTGTTGCTGTTTCAGGTCTTAAATATACTGGGGTGTCTATTCCTATTGTTGTTTTCATCATTAAACATTGTCTTTTTATTTCTAAATTAAATCGTCCGTTGCAAGAAGGACAATGAATTTCGTGTTTTTTTATCAAATCAATAATCTCTTCGTTTTTTAAGTGATCAGCATCAATTTCTAAAGTTTCATTTAGTAATTTGTCTGCCCTAAAAACCGCTTTGCATTTAGAACAATTTATTATTGGATCATTAAAACCTTTTAAATGTCCGGAAGCCTCCCAAACAATTTGAGGGCTTATTAATGGCAATTCTACCTCAAAAAAATTATTTGATTTGAATATTTTTCTAATTTGATTTTCTATCTTGTTCTTCATCGCTTTTCCGTTGAGCCCATAAGAATAAAAACCTGCCAGTGGTCCATAAATTTCAGGTTCAGGACCATAAACAAAATCTTTTTCAGAAAGATATTTTGCAAGTTCGGATTGAAAATCTTTTTTATTTCTTTCCATAACTACTATTTGAAAAAAGTGTTTATAAGGGTTTTTATTGTAATCTTTCTAAAATCCACTCTGAAAGCTCAACTATTCTTTTATCTTCTTTTTTTAAATGCATAGAACAAAGTCCACAAGGAGTTATTATTTTTTCCGCTTCTTCTGGAAAATCTGAAACTCTTTTTTGAGCTATTTTATTCGCTGTTTCTGAAAAGTTTGTTTTCAATCCGCCACCAGCACCACAGCAAATCGCGTTTTGTTTATTGTGTTTAGCTTCTTTTATTTCTCCTCCGATAATTTTTATTATTTCTCGAGGTTCTTCATAAATTCCGGCATATCTTCCAAGATGACATGGATCGTGATAGCTTACGATTTCTTTTTTTAAAGAAAATTTTATTTTTCCTTTTTTTAGAATTTTAAGAAAAGTTTGCGTAAAGTGTTCAACTTCAATATTCCATTTTGGAAAAACTTTTTTTGTCTCTATTTTAAAGGTTTTATAACAACCCGGACAAGGAGTTATTATTAGAGAGACATTTTTTTCTTTAAATATTTTATAGTTTTTTTCGATGAGATTTCTAAAATCTTTTCTGTAGCCGGCGTTAAAAATAGGGCTACCACAACAAACCTCTTCTTTTATCATTATAAAATCAATATCTGATTTAATTAGAATTTTTTTATAATTTTCAAGTTCTTTTTCCATCGCGAATTTTAACATGCAACCAGGATAAAAAAGAGTATTTTTCCATATATTGTTGAAAAAAGATAAAATCCCCATATTCTTTTTTCTTCCTCAAAGAATTTAAATTTTTCGGATTTTTTTATAAATTTGCTTTCTAGAAAATGTTCTTCCTTTATTACTTTTAGTAATTTAATTTATTATTTGAGTAAATTTATTCTTTTTCCAAATTCGAAAATCCAATTCTCACAAAAGTGTGGTGCTAGAATTTGCATTCCAACTTCTTTTCCTCCTATTTTTCCTAAAGGGACAGAGATTGCAGGAATTCCAGAAATATTTGCTAAAGTTGTGAAAACGTCGTAAAAATACATATCCTCGACCGAGATTTTTTCTCCTATTCTGTGAGCAGTCCTTGGAACTGTCGGCAAAACAATAACATCTACATCTTTAAAAATTTCTTCAAATTGTTTTTTTATAAAATCTTTTGCCCTTAATGCATTTCTGTAGTATTTTCCTTCGTATTCTTCTTTTGTTATTTCTTTTCCTCCAAGAATTCTTCTTAAAACCTCTTCTCCGCAAAATTCTTCTATTCTTTTTCCAAATCTTCTTCCTTCGAATTTTCTAGTAGCAGAAAAAAATTCAACATAAACAATAAGATAATAGGTTTCTAAAGAAATTTCTAAAGGAAGTTCAATTTTTTTTATTGTCCAACCAGAATTTTTTTCAACGGACTCTTTAACTTTTTTTTCTATTAATTCTTTTATTTCTTTCTTAGCAAATTTTTCTACATCAACTAAACCAATCTTTATTTTTTTTGTATCGAGTTTTTTTTCTTCATAATCTTTCGTTGTGCAGTCTTTTTCATCTTTTCCTTTTATTATATTAAAAATTAGTTCATTATCTTCTAAATTTTTTGTTAGTGGACCAATTTGATCGAAACTCATACACATATCGATTAAACCATAACGAGAAACACTTCCATAAGTAGGTTTTAGTCCGAAGATTCCGCAATGCGAAGCAGGATTTCTTATACTTCCACCAGTATCACTCCCTAAAGAAAAGTCGCAAAAATCTGCACTAACAGCAGCAGCACTTCCAGATGAACTACCTCCGGGTATTAGTTCTTTGTTTTTCGGATTTTTTGTCGGTCCAAAAGCGCTAGTTTCTCCAGAAGCTCCGCAGGCGAATTCGTCCATATTTACCATACCTAGAATAATTGCATTTTCTTTTTTTAATTTTTCAATAACTGTAGCGTCGTAAGGTGCTATCCAATCTTTTAAAACAAGAGAGGCACAATTTGTTTCTAAACCTTTAACACATATATTTGATTTTACAGCGACGCAAATTCCAGCAAGTTTTCCAACATCTTCTCCCATTGAAATTTTTTTATCTATATCTTCGGCTTCTTTAAGACAATTTTCATTGAAAGAAAGAAAAATGTTTAAATCTTTATTTTTTTCTTCTATCTTCTTTAAGTAATAAATCAAATTATCTTTTGCTTTTAATTTTCCAGATTTAATTAAATCGGCTTTTTGCTTAATTTTTATTGTAAGCATAGTTCTAAATCCCCTAAAAAGTTATCTGTTTTGTACCATCTTTCAGGTGTTTCTTGTCTGTAACTTCTTATTAAATATCGAAAATATTTTCTAGCTTCATCTTTATTTTTTGTTCCTAATAAAGAATATCTCCACAAAGCTCTTGATTTTTTTCTACCACTTAGTTTCTCCGACAAACTAAAAAAATATTCTTCAAGTTCTAACCACCTTTTACTTAGCGGTTCTGTTCTTTCCATTTCTTCTAAAATTTTTTTTATTCTTTCCATTTTCCTTTTTCCGCGACTATTGAATCTCCATCTTTTTGGGGTGCGTTTTTCAAAAAAATCTTTCTAAAATCCTCTGAATAGGTAGTTTTTTCTTCTTTTCTTCCCCTATCTTTGTTTACTTTTGAGGACCCTTCACTAAATTTTATTTTTTCAAGTTTTCTGTTAAATTCTAATAAAAGCTCTTTTGATTTTTTTTCTATTTCTTTAAATTTTTCTTCAGATATTTTTTTTTCCACCCAACTTTTTATTTTAATTGGTTTTTAATCTTTTTTATTTTTTTTGAAATTGTTTTTTGTCACTAAAAAATTACAACAAACGAAAGTTTTAAAAACCTTTAATTCTATATGTTATTATCACCTCTTTTTCCCCAGAAGGGGCTGAGATAGGGCACTTGCTCTTCTGAATTTGCTCTATTAAGCCCTTTCCAGGGTTTATCTATTTTAATAAATCTTTATTAATCCGTATTTAAAATGTTTTCTTCAAAAATTTTTAATGGAATCTATTTTTATTTGGAATAAATTGTACTTTGTAAACAATATTAATCTTTTAGGTTTTTCTTCTTTCATAAAAATTTTTTAGAAAAAGCAGACACCAGGATTTGCACCTGGGATGAGCGGGTTGCAGCCGCTTGCCTTACTACTTGGCTATGTCTGCATAAAAAATATTAAAAAAAATAAGTTTTTAATCTTTTTGTTTAGATGGCTCCGACGGGATTTGAACCCGCGGCACCTGGCTTAAAAGGCCAGTACTCTACCAGACTGAGCTACGGAGCCTTATTTAAATTTATTAATTATCCTTTAAAAAATTAACTTTGTTCAATTAAATCTTTTATTGATTCTATATAACCTGCTATTTCTTGGCCTTTTTTTGTTAATTTTATTATTTTTATACGACCTTTTTTTTCAAACATAACAAGATCCATTTCTTCTAATGCTTGCAATATCTTAACAGCATGGGAATATGTGCAGTCAACTTCTTTAGCTAACACAGAACCATATCTTGCTCGAGTAATTTTTTTTAATGCTACTAACATCATAGAAGGTTTTTTTCTAAAAAAAAGTTCAAATCCTTTTTCTTCTATTTTGTTTTTTTCCATTTTTATATATATTTTTTAAGATATATCTTAAAGTATTTATTTGCTTTTAAACCTTTCTTTAATAATTTGTCTCTTGTTAGTGGTTATAAAAAAATTTATGACTTTTTCAAAAATTGAACTAACAAAAGATTTAAATAATCTTGTTTATTAAAAAGATAATGGCGACCTTAGAAAGTGTAAGGTCTTATCGTGATGCTTTTTTGAGAGGTGATAATTTAGATAGTGGATTAAAGAGAGTTTTAGATGAAAGCGGTGATCCTTATTGGGTTGAAGAAACTCTAAGAAATTTTCAACAAGTATTCTTTCCAAATAATATCGGAGATTATTATGCTTTTGCAAATCTTGTAGATTTTAGTCTAAACTTTCATAAATATATACAGGAAAACATAAGAAGGATAAGAAAAGCTATCTCGTTAAAAGAGTGGAATTTAGGAAGAAAATTAACAAAAGAGGAAGAAAATGAAGAAGTCATACAAAACCATATAAGTAAGGATTTTAGGTTGTATTTTCTTTTAGAATATCCAGAATGTTGCAGAATTGACGAAGAACAATTAAAAAAAATGGAAGAAAGAGGTTATTGTTGGAGGGAAGCATTAGATTATCTCCTCTTATGCGCAGAAATAATTGATCCACAAAGAAGAAAGTATAGAGAAATAATAAAGAAAAACAACGAACTTCCACAGTAAAAAAATGCTGCTGCTTGAAAAAAAGGATCTACAGCTTTTTTGAAGAAAATTATATATAAATTTTTTTATCGGCAATAAATTTTTAATAATGAATTATATTAAGAATATCAAAAATTTTTAAAAAACAAAATTTCTTTTTTTATTGATGCCGCCTTAGCTCAGTCGGTTAGAGCGTTACCTTGGTAAGGTAAAGGTCCCGAGTTCGATTCTCGGAGGTGGCTTGGTTTAACAAACTTTAATATTAAAATTTATAATATTTCTGTTTATTCAATCCAAACTCCTGGATTTCCAGGAAGAGCTTTTTTCGATTTGTTTTCAGGATCATATTTATTTTGGTCTTTAACAGAAAAGACAAAAACTTCTTTTCCGATTTCTTTTTCTATTTTTTTTCTGTTTATTTTTTGGAATTCAAAAGGTAAAACATAAAGATAAACTTTGTTTTTTTCTGGAAATTTTTTTAAAATTTGTCTTAAATCTTGAATAACTTTTTCATTCAAATCTTTCTCTTTTTCTTTCTCTTCGATTTTTTTTGCTTTCGGCCAACTTTCGCAACATATAAAAGTTTTGTTTCCCAATCTTTCCCATAATTCTTCTGCAATATGTGGACAAAAAGGAGAGAGAACTTTCAACAATTTTTCAAAATCCTCTCGAGAAATCTCATTTTCTTTTTCTAATAAATCAAAAATTCTCCTTATTTCAATTGTAGCTTTTCTGTAATCATAAATAGTTTCAATATAATCTGTTAAATTTTTTATTGTTTTATTTAATTCTCTTTCAAAATATTTGCTTGTTTTTCCAAACTTTATTTTTTCAAAAATACTAAAGATTTGTTTTATAAATCTTAACGCTCCATGAATCCTCTTTTCCGTCCAATTAAAACCTTTGTCTGGCGATGCTTCCGAAATAAGATAAAACCTCATCGTATCTGTGCCATATTTTTCAATGATCTCTAAAGGTTCTACAGTGTTACCTTTTGATTTTGACATTTTTTCTCCCTTTTCATCATTAATCATTCCTTGGTGAAACAATCGCGGGGTACATTCTTCAAAATCTATTAATCCGATGTCATGTAAAAACATTGTATAAAACCTTTCATAAATTAAATGCATGCAAGAATGCTCCGCTCCACCGATATAAATATCTACAGGCATCCAATATTTAACTTTCTCTTTAGAAAAAATTTCTTTATCATTATTAGGATCGCAATATTTTAAAAAATACCAAGATGAATTAACAAACGTATCCATTGTATTTGCTTCTCTTCTAGCTTTTTCTCCACAAGAAGGACATTTAACATTAATCCATTCTTCATTTGTTTCAAGAGGGTTTCCTTTCCCGAATTTAACATTTTTAGGAAGAATAACAGGCAAATCTTTTTCTGGAACAGGAACAACACCGCATTTTTGACAGTGTATTAAAGGAATCGGTGTTCCCCAATACCTCTGCCTGGCAACACTCCAATCTCTTAACTTATAATTAATGACTTTTCTTCCAATCCCTCTTTTAATAAGCCATTGAGTTATTTTTTCTTTCGCTTCCTCATTATCTAAACCATTAAAATCTTCTGAATTTACTAACTTACCAGATTCTGTCCATGAACGGCTTTCAGTTATTTTTCCTTCGATGACTTGCTTTATTTTTATCCCATATTTTTTTGCAAATTCAAAATCTCTTTGGTCGTGTGCCGGGACAGCCATAACCATTCCACAACCATAATCAGCAACAACGAAATTTCCAACATATACAGGAACTTTTTCTCCATTTGCAGGATTTATAGCATAACTTCCTGTAAAAACACCAATTTTCTCTAATTCTTCCAATTCTTTTTCAGAAACAGAACCTATTTTTTCTAAAAATTTTTTGACTTCTTTTTTTTGTTCTTTCGTGACTAAATCCATTAATTTTTGATGTTGGGCAGAAATAACCATAAAAGTTACTCCGAAAATAGTATCAGGTCTCGTCGTAAAAATTGGCCATTTCTCTCCGTTAATTTCAAAATCTATTTCTGTACCATAACTTTTCCCTATCCAATTTTTTTGCATAGCTATTGTTTTTTCTGGCCAGTTCAAATTTTTATGCCCTTCTAAAAGTCTGTCTGCATAATCAGTTATTTTAATAAACCATTGTTCCATCTGCTTTATCTCTATCTTACTACCACACCTATCACATTCGCCACCTTGTGCTTGCTCGTTTGCGATTATCGTTGAACAGGAGGGACACCAATTAACAGCTGCTTTTTTCTTATAAACTAAACCTTTTTTATACATTTGAAGAAAAATCCACTGGTCCCATTTGTAATATTCTGGTTGAGAAGTATCTATTTTTCTTGACCAATCATAACTCAAACCAAGTTTTTTTTGTTGATTAATAAAATTTTTTATTGAATTTTGAGTATAAATAGCAGGATCAATTTTTTCTTTTATAGCAGCATTTTCAGCAGGAAGTCCAAGCGAATCAAATCCCATCGGATGTAAGACATTAAATCCTTGCATTTTTTTAAATCTTGCATAAATATCACCAATGACAAAATTAAAGGCGTGACCAATATGCAAACCAGCGGCAGAAGGATAAGGAAACATTTCTAGGACATAATATTTTTTTTTATTTTTATCTTCTTTAACTTCGAAAACTTTTTCTTCTTCCCATCTTTTTTGCCATTTCCATTCTATTTCTTTAAAATTAATTTCAGTCATATTTTCTTATTGTTCTTTTTATTTTTAAATTCTTGCCTTTAAATAATTCTTGTTTTGGAATACATCTACAAGCTATTGAGGTTGGATAAGTTAAAACAAAAATTTTTCTATTTTATAACAAAGAAAAATAAAACATTTAAATTTTTTGTTAAATTAGTTTTGGAATTGATTCTACAAAATTTTTTAAACTTTGTTTGTTTTATTTTTTTATGGCAGAATATTCTCACTCTAAAATCTCAACTTTTGAGCAATGTCCAAAGAAATATAAGTTTCAATATATAGATAAAGAAACTCCCGAGATAGAAACAACAATAGAAGCTTTTATGGGAGATATAGTTCATAGAACATTAGAAAAACTATACAAAGACAAAAAATTTCAAAAAGAAAACTCAAAAAAAGAATTACTTGATTTTTACAATAAAATTTGGGATAAAGAGTTTAGTGAAGAAATAAAAGTAGTTAAAAAAGAGTTTAATGCAAAAAATTACAAAAAAATGGGAGAAAAATTTATCCTTGATTATTATGACAGATTTTATCCCTTTGACCAATTTATTATTTTAGGATTAGAAACTGAAAATAAAATGATTCTCCCTGACGGCAATAAGTGGCATATAAGAATTGACAAGCTAGTTTGCGATAAAGAAGGAAACTATTATATTTGTGATTATAAAACAAACTCACGAATGAAACTACAGGAAGAAGCAGATTCTGATAGACAACTTGCAATGTATTCGATATGGGTTAGGGACAAATTCAAAGATGCAAAATCAATTAAACTTGTTTGGCATATGCTTGCTTTCAACAAAGACATAATTTCTGAAAGAACAAACGAACAATTAGAAAAATTACAAAAAGAAGTTATTGAAATAATAAGAAAAATAGAGAACGAAAAAGAATTCCCGACTAATCCCGGACCCTTGTGCGATTATTGTGGTTTTAGGCATATTTGTCCTTCTTTTAAACATATGGTCGAATTAGAAGCAAAAGAAGAAGTAAAAAAATTTAAAGAAGATGAAGGAGTTAATCTTGTCGAAGAATTAGCTAATCTCCAAAGGAAAAAATTTGAACTTGAAGAGGAAGAAGAAAAATTAAAAAAAGAGTTAATTTTATTCGCAAAGCAAAAAGGAATTGATATTGTTTATGGGAGTAATTTTAAAGCTTTAGTTAAAGACTATAAAAAAATTGTTTTGCCAGAGGATAAAGAAGAAATAATTTTTCTTCTAAAAAAGAAAAAACTATGGGACAAGTTTTCTACAATAAATTATTCAAGGTTAAATTCGTCAATAAAAAAAGGAGAACTCGACAAAGAGATATCTGAAAAAATTTCTTTCGAAGAGGATTGGAGGGTTAGTTTAAGCAAAAGAAAAGAAATTGAAGAATAAATTAAATATCTTTTTCCATATAAATTCCTCTTTTGTCTAATTTATAACCAAGTTTTCTATAATATTCCCTAACTCCAACCCCTGAAATTATTTTTATTTTTTTTAATTTTTTGTTTAAACAAATTTTTTCTGCTTCTTCTAATAATTTTTTTCCTAAACCTTTGTGTTGAATTTTCTCATCTTCTTTTTTTCCTATTTCTAAAGAAGGTCCGTAAATATGGAGTTCTCTTATTAAACCTTCTTTTTCCTTTTTTAAAACACGAAGACGAAGTAAACCAAATAGAATATCTTCACTATTAACAAACTCTAGAAAAAACTCTTTTTCTCCAGAAGCATTATAAACTGTTTTCTTTAAAAAAACTCTCTTGTCTAATTCATTATTAAGATGAAAACCAACTTCTCTAAATCTTATTTCTTTAATTTTTGTTTTATTTTTTCTTAACTCTTCTTCTATATCTTTTCTTAAATCGAGCTTGAAAACGCCAGCAATAAGATAATCTTTGGGAATTTCTCTTAAAACTCTCATGACTCGGCAATATCTTGGGACAATCTTTAAAATTTTAATTAATAACTCTTTTGTCTGTTCTTTTGTGTAAGGAACAAATTTTTTTTCATAAAAAAGTTTTTCTAATTCTGCCCCCTTAATAACTTGGCAAGGATAAATTTTTATTTGATCAGGTCTAAATCTTTCATCTAAAAAAACTTTTTTTATTAAAAAGAAATCTTTTTTTTGGTTTGAACCTAAACATCCAGGCATTAAATGATAACCAATTTTAAAAGCAGAATTTTTTAATTTTCTCGTTGCGTTGACAACATCTCTGATAGAATGTCCTCTTTTTGTTAATTTGTACATTATATCATCGAGAAATTGCACACCTAATTCGACTCTCGTTGCTCCAAAAAAAAGCATTCTTTCAATATCTTTTTTTGAACAAACATCAGGTCTAGTTTCTATACAAAGAGCTACACACCTATGTTTTGTAAATTCGTTTTTATTTTTCGCTTCTTCCAAATTCTTGCTTTTTTCTCCGTTTAAAGCATCATAACAACTTTTAATAAAATTCTGTTGAAATTCTTCAGGATATTCTAAAAATGTTCCACCCATAATTATCAGTTCTATTTTTTCAGTTGGATGACCCATTTTTTCTAGCATTTTAATTCTTTCAAAAACCTGCATTTCAGGATTATAATTTAAAGAAGAAGCTCTTAAAACAGCAGGACTTTTTGGAGTGTAACTTTGCGGAGAATTTAAACTAGGACAAAAAATGCAAGTTCCATGTCTACATTTTCTAGGGGGGAGCATAACAGCAACAGGCGTTACTCCTGAAATAGTTCTCGTTGGCTTTTTCATTTTTATGAAAATTAATTAAAATTTCTTCTGGAAGATATTTCTCCTGCAAAATTTTCAAGCATTTTTTTCTTTATTTCGTTTATTTTTCCTTGTAAAGATTTTTGTCCTAAAAGCCAAGATAACTTAATAAAAGCGCTCTCGGAGGTCATGTCTTCTAAAGGAATTATTCCTGTTTTTAGGAGTTCTCTTCCGGAGGAATAAACATTGAGATTTAAAGTTCCATAGATTGTTTGGGCAGTTCCACAAATTATTAAACCGTCTTCAATAAGTCTTTTTATTATCGGCAAAAAATTGTGTTTTCCGTCGGAAGTAGGAAGATGACCTAGGCCTACAAGTTCTATGATAATTCCTTTGTAACCTTTTTCTTTATAAAAATTAAGAATTTCAGGATCTTGTCCGGGATAAACTTTAACTAGAGCAACTTTATCAGAATATTGAACATTTGCTTTTATTTTTCTTTTGTTATCTCGCGCGTTAAATTCTCTTAAAATTTTGAACTCTTTTTTTGATATTTCTGCAAATGCTTCCGAGTTAACAATCTTAAAAGCATCTCTTCGAGAAGAATGCATTTTTCTTACTTTTGTGCCCGGCATAGCTAAACAAAATTCGTCATTTAAATCTTTATGTCCTACTAAAGAAACTTCTGCTATATCTGAAATAGCATATTTAAAAGCGCAATAAATGTTTAAATCAGCATCACTAGAAGCTCTATCTATACTTCTTTGAGAATAAGTTAATGCAACAGGTTTGTTTAATTTTCCTAACATAAAAGAGAGGGCTGCAGAAGAATAATGCAAAAAGTCAGTTCCGTGGGTTATAACAACACCGTCAATATTTTCATCATTTAGATATTTTTCGCAAACCAAGGCCAAATTTTTCCAGTCGTTTAAATGCATGTTTTCAGAAAATTTCATAAAAGGTTTTTCTATAGAATAAATGTTACATATATTTTTTATTTCTGGAGACAACTCTAAAATATCCTCGGCAGAACTTGGAACAACGCCACCCGTTTTCGGATCAAGTTTTGAAGAAATCGTCCCACCGGTAATTATAAGAGCTACATTTGGAAAATTTTCTTTTTTTCAGAGACGAAATCTTTTTTATCTTTTTCTTTTGCTTTTTCTAATACTTTAACATCTAATATGTCCCTTTCTTTTATCCCTATGTTATATCCAGAAGATAGTTTCAACAAAATTATTTCAGGGTCATAGCTTTCTAAAACGATTCCTTCCCAATCTCTTTCTCTACATCTAAAATTTACTTTATCCCCTATATTAAGGATTTTTTCTTTTAGCATGTTTATTTAAAACAAAAACACTATAAAAAGATTATGAAACTTGAAATGTTAGTTAATTCACTCTAAAAAGAATTTTAACTTACGAGGAAACTTTTTGTTTCAACTTGTGTTCCAGGTTTTGGAAAAGTAGATTAAGAAGCAATTTCTTTTTTGCTTTCAGCAAATTTTCTTCTTAAAAAATATAATTAGCCAAAAGTGTTTGCCTATTTTATAATTAAGTTATTACAAACAAATTCTCTTAAACCCCTTGTTTTGAAGGGAAAAAACGAAGGAATAGATGTTAAATTATAAAATAAAAAATATATGGATCTTTAGAGAAAAAATATTCGAATTACTCAATAACCTTAACTTTTATAGAAACAGAACGGGGAATTTGTAATTTCATAATTCCATGCATAACTTTATTATTTGAAGGAAGATCTATAATTCGTCTGTGAATTCTCATCTCAAATCTGTCATAAGTTTCCGTGCCATTTCCACAAGGGCTTTTTCTTGTAGTAACTTTAAGTCTTTTAGTAGGCAAAGGGATTGGTCCCGATATAACAACACCTGAGTTATTTGCTATCTCTTTTATACTCTCTATTACTTCGTTTAAAGAGTTTATACTTACACTTTGAAGATTTATTCTTACTTTTGACATAAAATTATAGAAAAAAATAGCTTTTTAAAACTTGCTAAATAGATATTTTTATGAAAAAAACAAAAAAAATTCTTTTATTTTTGTTATTCATTTTAAGCGGATTTCTTTATTATTTGATATTTGTTTATGAAGCAGAAAGTTCTGAATTTAAAAAAGAAGAAGTTTTTATAAAAAGGATTTTAGATGGAGACACTTTTGAACTTTTAGATGGGAGGAAAATACGTCTTTTAGGAATAAACACTCCAGAAAAAGGAAAATTTATGTCAAATTATTCATTATCTTTATCAAAAGAATTAGAAAACAAAAGCGTATTTATTTTTTATAAAAAGAAAGATAAATATGGTAGAATTTTAGCTTATCTTTTTTATGAAGGGGAAAATTTCAATAAAAAACTTCTTCAAAGCGGATTAGCACATCTTTATTATTATGAAAAAGATTTTTTTTATGACGAAATGAAAAAAACAGAAAAAAATGCAAGAATAGAAAAAAAAGGAATATGGAAGGATTCTGAAAATAAGAATTGTGTTTTTTTGATAAAATTCGATTACAAAGAAAAAAAGAGATGTAACAACGAAGAAATTTTGATTCTAGAAAACAAATGTGATCGGGAATTAAGTGTTTTAATAAAAGACGACTCAACGAAGCAATTTGAAGAAAAAATAAAAAAAGGAACATTTTCTAAAAACTTTTCGTGTACTTTTAATGATGAAGGGGATAGTGTTTATTTATGGGATAACAGCGGGTTAATTTTATTTCATCGATATCCTTAAAAAAAAGGTTTTTCTTTATATTTGATGATAAATGAAATAATCCTTGCAATAATACAAGGTTTAACAGAGTTTCTTCCAATTTCAAGTTCTGGGCATCTTGCTATTTTTTCAAATTTTTTTTCAGAGGTAAATATTTCTTTTTACATTTTAATGCATTTCTCTTCGCTTTTGGCCGTGCTTCTTTTTTTAAGGAAAGAAATAAAAAAAATCTTTTCTGAAAACAAAAAATATTTGATTTATATTGTTATAGGAATTTTACCGGCAGGAATTTTTGGATTTCTTTTTAAGGATTTCATTGAGAAAACTTTTTCTTCTCTTTTGTATATATCTATTGGTTTTTTTTTAACTTCTATTTTTCTTTTTTTAACAAAAATTAAAATCAAAGAAAAAAAGATTAACCTAAAAAATTCTTTTTTTGTCGGAATTTTTCAAGTTTTGGCTTTATTTCCAGGAGTTTCAAGAAGTGGAATAACAATTTCTTCGGCGAAAATTTTCGGAATAAAAAATAAAGAGTCTTTTAATTTTTCTTTTCTTATGTTTATTCCTCTTGTTATAGGTGCTCTTTTCATAGATATTTATGAGGCAGGTTTTTCTCTTTCTTTAAACTTTTTAGTTCCTTTTATCATTTGCTTTTTTGTGAGTTATTTATCTTTAACTTTTTTAAACAAGATTTTAAAGAAAAGCAATCTTTGGATTTTTGGAATTTATTGTTTTTTGATAGGGATATTTGTTTTGTTTAAATATTTTAGTTTAATTTAAAAAAGTTGTTTAAAAGAACAGCTGGTTGCGCCGCGAGCAACCAGCTTTTCATCACAGCCATTAGTGATGAATATAAAAATTTAAAAAGACGATTTTATTTATAAATTTATCTTTATTTTTTACCACTTGCAAAAAAGAAAACTATAAAAAGGAGATTAAACTTTAATCTTTTGCTTTTAGAATGTTAGAAGAAATAAACAAAGAAAAAACAAGTGCTGATCATTTATTTTATGTTAGTTTAAAATACACAAAAACTTGTGATGTTATTTTAAATCTAATAGAAAGATGGAGGAGTTTAATTGAACTGTGCTTTGAACAGATAATCAAGAAAAGTATAAAAAATAAAATAATAAAAAAAGTTCCACCGAGTCCAAAACATAAAGTAGAGTTTATAGAAAAAACTTTTAAAAAAAACAAAGAAATACAAGAAATAATTCCTATATATACTCTTTTTAAAAGGATTCCATTGCTACCTAAACAAAGAGAGGGAGAATTTAGAAAAAAAGTAGTTTTGAAGATTATTGAGGAAGATAAAACAATAGAGATAAATATGAATAAATTAAAAGAATATTATCAAACAGTAGAAAAGTTTATAAGTTTGGTAAAAAAAGATTTTTTATAGAATGGGAAGAATTATAACAATACTATCAGGTAAAGGTGGAGTAGGTAAAACAACAACAACAATAAATTTAGGGGCTGCTTTAAACTCCTTATCAAAAGAAACTATAATAGTTGATTTAAATCTTAAAACTCCAGATATAGGAGTTCATTTAGGTGCTCCAATAGTACCTGTTAGTTTAAACCATGTTTTGAAAGGAAGGGCTGAAATTGAAGAAAGTGTTTACGAACATCGCTCAGGGATGAAGATAATTCCTTCTTCTCTAACAGTAGAAGATATATCTGAAGGACAAATAAAAAAAATACCTTTTGTAATAAGAAAAATAAGGGATTTTGCCGACTATATAATTTTAGATTCTGCAGCAGGATTTCCTGACGAAGTTTTTTCAGCTATAGAAACAGGAGATGAAATAATTGTAATTACAAATCCGGAATTGCCTTCTGTAACCGATGCTTTAAAAGCAATTAAGATAACAAGAAACAAAGGAAAAGATGTGAAGGGAGTTATTGTAACAAGACACAGAAATGATAAATACGAGATGCCTCTTGAAACTATAAAAAATATGCTTGAAGTTCCAATAATCGGGGTTATTCCAGAAGATAATTCAATTAAGAAAGCAATTTGTAAAAAAGATGCAGTTATACACATATCTCCAAAAAGCAAAGTAGCAAAAAAATATAAAGAGATAGCACACAAAATTAATGGGACATATCAAAAAGAAAAAGGGATAAGAAGGTTCTTTTCTTTTTTTAAATAAATTTAAATAATCTTTTTTTCTATTTTTTTTATGGATAAAAAAGAAATTATTGAAAAACTTTCTCCTATAGAAAGAAAAATTTTTCCTTTTGTTGAAAAAGATATTGAAGAAATATGTGAAAAAACAAAACTTGATAAAACATCTGTTTTAAGAGCGTTTTCACTTTTAAAAAATAAAAACATCATAGAGTTAATAGAAAAAGAAAAAAAAGTTATTAACTTAGGGTTAAACGGAGTTTTATACTTAAGAAAGGGACTCCCTGAGAGAAATCTTCTAAACGAGCTTATAAACAAAAAAGAAATTATATTAAAAGAAATAAATATAAAAGAATTAAATGAAAATGAAATAAAAGTTTCTTTAGGGGTTCTTAAAAAGAAGGCATTAGTAGAAATAAATGGGGAAAAAATAATATTAAAAGCCAGTGAGGAAGAATTAAACAAAAAAACTCTTGAAGAAAAATTTTTAGAAGAGTTACCGCTTGATCTTAATTCTTTAACACCAGAACAAAAATTCGCATTTGAAAATCTGAAGAATAGAAAGAATATTATTGAAATTAAAAATGTAAAAGAAATTTCTGCAAAATTGACTGAGTTCGGAAAAAAAATTTCTTTGGACGATTTAAGGGAAGAGTTAATTGAAAAAGTAACAACAAAGATGATAAAAACTTCTTCTTGGAAAGGAAAAAAATTTAGAGCTTATGATATAAAAAGTCCTGTGCCAAGAATTTTTGGGGGAAAAAGGCATTTCGTAAATCAAGCGATTGACTACGCAAAAAAAATTTGGATAGAAATGGGATTTAAAGAGATGACTGGCAATATTATAACAACAAGTTTTTGGAATTTTGACTCTTTATTCACTCCACAAGACCATCCTGCTAGAGATACTCAAGATACTTTTTTTATTTCGAATGTTAAGGGAAAAATTTTAGATGAAAGATTAAAAAATGAAGTAAAAAAATCCCATGAAGGAAGAATAGGGCAAGGGAAGGGTTGGCAATGTGTTTGGGAAGAGGAAAACGCAAAAAAAGTTTGTATAAGAACCCACACTACTTGTATTTCTGCTCAAATATTAAAAAAAATCTCTGAAAAAAAAGAATTTCCTGCCAAATATTTTGCAGTAGGAAAATGCTTTAGAAATGAAACTGTCGATTGGAGTCATGGTTTTGAATTTAACCAAACAGAAGGAATAGTTGTAGATGAAAATGCGAATTTCAGACAACTTTTTGGTTATTTAAAAACTTTTTTTGAAAAAATGGGGCATAAAAAATTAAGATTTAGACCGCATTATTTTCCTTATACAGAACCGAGCGTCGAGATAGATTCATGGAACGAAGAAAGAAGTTGTTGGGTAGAAGTAGGAGGGGCAGGCATGTTTAGGCCAGAAGTAACAATTCCTTTCTTTGGAAAACACATCCCAGTTTTAGCGTGGGGACCAGGTTTTGATAGAATAATCATGAAACATTATGAAATAAAAGACTTAAGAGAAATGTACAAAAACGATTTAACTAAATTAAGAGAAATAAAGTTTTTTTTAGAATGACAAATATAACTCTAAAAATAAGTGAAATTGAAAAGTATCTTGGAAAATTAAATGAAAATTTAAAAAATAAAATAATTTCAACAGGAATAGAAATAGAAGATTTAAACGAAAGAGAGATAATTCTTGGGATAACACCAAATAGACCAGATTTACTTTCTTTTCAAGGTTTTTTAAGGCACTTACTTTATTATTTAGAGAAAAGAAAAGTTAGAAGTTATTATGCTAAAGAAAATAAAGATTATTCAGTTATTGTTGAAAAATCTGTTAAGGGAGTAAGACCATACACAGTTTGTGCCGTTGCAAAAAACATTAAATTTGACGATGAGAAAATAAAAGAAATTATTGATATTCAAGAAAAATTACATTTAACAATCGGAAGGAATAGGAAAAAACTTGCTATTGGAATTTATCCTATGGAGAAAATAAAATTTCCTATAAAGTTTTTAGCAAAAAATCCTAAGGAAATAACTTTTAGGCCTTTAGAATTTAATAAGGAAATAGACGGATTAAAAATTTTAAGAGAGCATCCTACTGGAAGAGAATACGCACATCTTTTAGAAGGAAAAAACGTCTTTCCTATTTTTGAAGATGCTGACAAAAAAATTTTAAGTATGCCCCCAATAATTAATTCTCATGAAACGGGAAAGATTACAAATGAAACAAAAGATGTTTTTATTGAATGCTCTGGTTTTGATCTTTTTTATTTAAACAAGGTTCTTAACATTATTTGTTGCGCTTTATTAGATATGGGGGCCGAAGTTTATAAAGTTAAAATTATTGATAAAAAAACTTTTTACACTCCTGATTTTAGCGAGGAAAAAATAGAGTTTACTATAGATCAAATAAATAAAACAATAGGATTGAATTTAAAAGAAAGGGAAATAGAAAAACTTCTCTTAAAAATGGGAATAAAAATTGAAAAAGGAAGAAAAAGTTTTTTTGCTTTAGTTCCTCCTTATAGGACAGATATCTTGAATTGGAGCGATATATCGGAAGAAGTCGCAATTGCGTATGGTTATGAAAACTTAATTCCGGAGATTCCTTCTATATCAATAATAGCTGAAGAAGATGAAAACTACAAGAAAAAAAGAAAGATTGGCGATATTTTATCAGGGTTAGGATTTTTAGAATGTTCTTCTTTACATTTAAACACAAAAGAAGAAATAAAAAGAATGCATTATCAATTTAAAGATTTTATTGAAATTGAAAACTCAAAAACAGAGTATAATAGTTTAAGGATCGACTTATTGACAAATTTGCTTAAAATCTTCTCCGAAAATTCAGATTCACAATACCCTCAAAAAATTTTTGAATTGGGCCCAGTTTTTTCTTTAGATGAAAAAGAAGAAGCAGGAATAAAAGAAAAGAATAACTTAGCTATAGCAATCTGCGACGATGAAACAAATTTTACCGAAATAAAAAAAGTTTTGGATTATTTATTTAAGATGCTTGGGAAAAAATATGAAATAGAAGAAACAGAAAATACAAATTTTATTAATGGAAGAGTTGGAGAAATTTTTGTCGATGGAAAAAAAATTGGCTTTATTGGCGAGATTTCTCCGAGAGTTTTAAAAAATTGGAAAATTAACTTCCCTGTTGCTGCTCTTGAAATTGAATTGTTTTTTTAAAAATTGGATTAAAATTCTTCAATAGTTAAAAATGTTCTTTTATATTAAAATGACCAAAAGATTCTGAAGTGATGTAGATTTCTTGTGTAAAGATTTAAATTAAAAAGATTATATTTTTATTGTCATTTATTTTTTATATTATTTATAACATTAAAAATTTCACAAGCCCTGCATATCTCTCCCCTCGATGGATCTCCACAAATTTTACATTTTTTAAATTCAAGGTTTTTTTTCTTTTTTAACTTTGGAAGAATTTTAATCCAATTTTTAACAATGAGCTTTTTTTCTTTGTCTGAGATATTCTTTAACCAACTACGCGTTTCAACTCTATACGTTCCGATAGCGCAAGGGCATCGGTCATAAAGAATTTTAAAATTTTTTTCTAAAGCATATTTTTTTATTTCGCTTTCAGGAACAAAAAAGAAAGGTTTAACTCTTTGAACAAATCCCTCAACTTTTTTTTCTCCAGTTATAGGATGAGAATTTATTCCTAAATAAATATTTCCTTTGAGGAAGTTCATTAAGATTGTTTGACACTCATCATCGAGATTATGGCCCGTAACTAAAACATCTGCTTTTAATTTTTTAGCCCATTTGTTTAAAATCCATCTTTTAGTTATTCCGCAAACAGTGCAACCAGTTAGGTTTTTTTCTCTTTTCAGAACAGATTTAATAAAACAAATTCCTTGTCCAATTTCTTTCCTTAAGTCAACCAAATGAAAAGGAATCTTAAATTCTTTACAAAAACTTTCCATGTTTTTTCTATGGATTTTGCTCCATTCGCCTAAATACAAATCAATCATTAAACCACTTACATCATAATTAAGTTTTTTTAAAATAAAAAGAATACTCGTCGAATCTTTTCCACCGGAGAGAGCAACTAAAATTTTGTCTTTCTTAGAAAACATTCTATATTTTTTTATTGTTTCTTTAACTCTTCTTTCTATATTCATAATAAACAATATTTACAAAGATTTAAAAATCCTTTTTTTCTAATTTTTTTATGGTTAAAAAGAAGCAAAAAGAAATTCAGGAAAAAACAGAAGAAAATAAAACC
>OGCI01001364.1_pt1 | contig 20794 bp, 19 predicted proteins | sample 1570021 | NCBI WGS metagenome assembly OGCI01 (sample SAMN06264664, study PRJEB24512) | hot springs metagenome | isolation source: Hot spring water | place: South Africa: Tshipise | collected 2015-06-21 | reverse complement strand
GGGGTGGTCGCAAAGGGCAAGAACAAAAGCGAGAGACCCCGGAAGCCGTAGTAGATGCACAGCAACAGGCGGGGGTCGTAGCGGTCGGTCAGGTAGCCCGATGCCAGGGTGCCCACAAAGTTCATCGCACCCATCAGGGCCAGGATGCCCGAGGCCGTGGTGGGGGTCAGACCGCACGAGACCGCATAGGGGATGAAGTGCACCCCCACCAGCCCATTGGAGGTCGCACCACAGATAAAGAAGGTAACGGTCAGCAGCCAGAAGGTAGGCGAGCGGAGGGCTTTGCTCATAATGCCTCCATCCGCGGTAACCTTTATGAGGGCTGAGCCAGGAGCCGCACCTAGGGCCCGCTGCCCGATCTCGGCGGGGCTGTCCTTCATAAAGAAAAACACCGGTATCAGGGCCAGCAGCGAGACCGCTGCCATAATCCAACTGGCCTCGCGCCAGCCTAGCCCGCTGGCCCAGAACACCAGCGCCGGAATGAAGATGAGCTGGCCTGCCGAGGTGGCCGCCCCAAAGATGCCCGTCACCAGACCCCGGTGCTGGATGAACCAACGGTTGGCAACCGTGGCCCCCAACACCCCGCCCACCACTCCGGTGGCTACTCCACTCAGCACCCCCCAGACCAGGCTGAGCTGCCAAATTTGCGTCATCAAGGCGCTCAAGGCCATGCTGAGGGTCATCAAGCCCAGGCCAACCAGGCTGATGCGTTTGGGCCCCAGTCGGTCCATCAGGTAGCCGCTCAGGGGCGCCCCCAGGCCATACAACACCAGGCCAATCGCAGTGGCGAAAGAAATACTTTGCATGGGCCAGCCGGTACCCTCGTGCAGGGGTTGAATCAGCGCCCCGGGTACCGAGCGGTTGCCAGCAGCAATTAGGGTGGCGACAACCGCCACCGCAACCACAATCCAGCCGTAGAAGAGTCTATTCATACGCATGATTCCTCTGCGCCTGGCGTAGGGCTGCATGGGTCTCTTGCATCAAGGTTTCTACTAACTGGGCTGCGGGCAGGGCACGGCTCAAGGCAACCGCCTGTCCAGCCCACAGCGACATGAAGTGGAGCCGACCCGCTTTGGCGGCAGCCTGACGAATCTCGCTGGTTAGGGCATTCTGAATGGGATATGGCGGCACCTGGGCTTCGTAGGGCTGCATCCGCTCGATAAAGGCGTTGCGCAACCCCCTGGCGTGCTGCCCCGAAAAGGTTCGGGTCAGCACGGTGGGGTCGCCCTGCGCTTGCAGCAGGGCCTGCTTGTACAAGGGGTGAATCCCCGACTCCGGACAGGTCAGGAAAGCGGTTCCCATCTGCACGGCCACGGCCCCCAGCAGCAGGGCCGCCGCAATCCCCCGTCCGTCCATGATGCCCCCCGCGGCAATCACCGGAACCCTTACCGCATCGGCAACCTGGGGCACCAGGGCCATGGTTCCGGTCAGGGACTGCTCAACGGGGCCCAAGAAGGTACCCCGGTGACCGCCGGCCTCGGCGCCCTGTGCGCAGATGTAATCGGCTCCGGCCTGCTCCCAGGCCACTGCCTCGGCCACGTTGGTAGCGGTACCGATGACCTGGCACCCTGCTTCATGCAGGCGCTCCACCGTCTGGGCCGGCACCAAATCGAGATGAAAACTGACCACCGGGGGTTTTTCTTCGATCAACACTTCCAACTGTGCTGCGAAGTCCTCGCTGAACTTGCTGGGGACAGTAGCTTGAGGCAACCCCAGTTCGGCCCGGATGGGTTGCAGCCGCTCCATGGCAGCCCTCAGCTCTTCGGATGTAGCCTGCACAGGCTTTAGCACGAACAGATTGACGTTGAAGGGCCTGGCAGTCCGGGTGCGGATCGCGCGGATCTCTTCGCGAAGCCTGTTTGGTGGCAGCAACACCCCCGCCAGCGAACCCAGCCCCCCGGCATTGGAGACCGCAGCCACCAGCTCGGGCGTGGTAGCTCCCCCCGCCATGGGCGCCTGGATTATCGGGAAAGCAGTCAGGGAAAAGCGCATGTGGAAAAGACCTCGTCGTCTTCATCCTACCGCCCCCAGCGCTGCTCACCGTGGAACCTGGCGCTGGTTCACGCCCTAATCTGCTCGAGCACAGTTTGCGTGCTTATCACGTGGCAGAATTCACCGTCCAGGCTGGATAGATGCTCCTGGTGCAGCAGCTCTGCAGCAATCGTCTGCCCTTGCAGGGTTCTCCGGGCGAAAGTGGCACAGGCATCGCCGACCAGCCAGACCTCGAAACCCAGGTTACCAGCCATACGAACGGTGGTAGAGACACAGTGATCGGTAGTCAGACCAGCGACCACCAACCGATGAATGCCCCGCTGGCGCAGGTAGACCTCAAGACCGGTTCTGATAAAGGCACTGTTGACCACTTTACCAAACACCGGCTCCCCGCCAAGCGGGCGTGCTTCAGGCTTGAAGTCGTGACCAGGCTGGCCAGGGCGCAGCGGCGACTGGAGCCTTTGCGAGTGATGTTGTATGTGAAGAATTGCGCGACCTAACACACGAAAGTGAGCCAGCAGGGCTGTAATGTTTGCCTCGAGCTGGGGGTTGTTGCGCTCTCCCCAGTAGGCGGTAACATCGAGGCCTTGTTCTAGGTCGATGAGCAGTAAGGCCGTTTGAGACATCCTCGCCTCTTCTCCAGAAAAGCTCAACCTGAGCCAGTAAGAGGATTGGCTAAAGCAGGCCTGCGGAGGATTACAGGCAGGTGGCTCAGGTTGAGAATCTGGGTTGATTCCCCGATGAGGGGGAATAATTAAACTATATCTGATATAGTGGGGTTTTGTCCATACATCATTTGGTTATTTGGTAAAATACCAAATATGTTTCATTTAGATGCCCGTGACCGGGCCATTTTGCTCGTACTACAGCGCGAAAGCCGACTTTCCTATGCTGAAATTGGCAGCCGGGTGGGGCTTTCACCGGCAGCGGTACATGACCGGGTTAAAAAACTCGAGCGCCGTGGGGTCATCAAGGCCTACAAAATTCAGGTAGACCCAGAGGCCCTCGGCCTCAAACTAACCGCCTTTGTCTCCATTCGCCTCGACAACAACTCCACCGTACGGGAAATTCAACCCAACCTCGAGCAGCTCCACCAGATTGAAGAGATGCACAGCATCGCAGGAGAAACCGACATCCTCCTCAAAGTGCGCACCACCGACACCAAGACCCTGGAGACCCTCATCTATCGCATCAAATGCGTACCTGGGGTGGCCCGCATAACCTCTACCATAGTGCTCTCGACAGCCCTGGAGGGCCGCCCTCTGGTTCCCAGCGAGTGCGGGGCGCAAGCCGTCTCAGATTAGAAGCGAGCGCTGGGCCTGGATCTGGGGATGGCCCATGCGCCAGCGCTGGCTATGCCGGTATGTCCATCCACGACCTCAGCCGGCCTTCCGGGCAGCTGCCAGTACCGGGTGTTGCGGAAGTGTCCCGGCTGACGTTCGTACAACCGGTCTGCCGCTACACTCGGAGCCATGAGAGAGCGCATGTATGCCATTACCACGGCCGAAGAGGCCGACGCCTTCATTGATAGCCAGCCCATCACCGCCATCTTCAAGGCCGGTACCTGCCACAAGACCATGCAGGGCTGGGGTCACGTGGAGAAGATGCTGCGAGAGAGGCCCGAAATCCCAGTGGGCATCATCAAGGTAGTCGAGGATCGCCCGGCCTCCAATCGAGTAGCAGAGCGCACCGGCATCGTGCATCACTCACCGCAGATCATTTTGTTCAAAAACGGGCAAGCCCTGTTTGAACTCAACAACTGGGAGATCACCCCCGAGAACCTCGAGCGCCTTTTCAGCCTGTACTTGTCCGAGGTGAAGGTCGAAAATCCCCAGTCGGGTGGCAAAAGCAACCTCGAGCCCTACAAGCGCTTGCTGGATGCTTACCTGAGCGGGGCCGTGAGCGAAGCTCAGTTCACCTGGACCTATCTCAACATGTTCCGGGAGGATGCCTCTTTGCGCTCACAAGAAGAGTTCGAACTGCTCAACTCGCTGTTTGGCAACCCCGACGAGCATCATATCCACCCCAGGGTCATTATGCAGTTCGAGCAAGAAAACCCCCCGGCCACCCCCCTGCGCGAACGCGCGCAGGCCCTGCGAGCCCAGCTCGATACGCTTTAGACCGGGTCAAACCACGCCCGGCTGCATTCGATACACTGCTGCGAGCGGTGTGCCCGCTGGGTTCCAAAGAACCGCCTAGCAAAAATATATCCCCCCCGGAGCGGGGAGGCTGGGAATGGAGTGCCTGGCTGCAGTACAAGTGAATAAAACGCCAGGTGTTTTGCTTAGCCTCGAGGGGTTCCAATGGGAACCTTATGAGCAGGGGTGGCTCGAGGCTAAGCAGGTTCAGAGTAGCAACTTGTTGTGCAAAAGATATGGAAGCCTCTACAGGCTACACAGGGCTCGAGGCTTTAGTGGCATTTTGAGAAGCGATGCGCCGTGCTTATTCCACTGCCCACTGCGTACTCGAGCTGCCCGATTACCACCCCTTCCCAAAATACAAGTACGCCGGTGTCGCCGAGGCGCTTGAGGACACCCTGGCCATCGTGCCATCTCCCGCCATCGACTGGGAAACGCTGGCTCTGGCCCACCACCCCAGATACCTGCAAAAGCTTCGCTCAGACGGGCTGAGCCGTCAGGAAGCCCACAAAGTGGGGCTACCCTGGACGCAGAGCCTGCTCACGCGGGCCCTGCATGCAGCGGGCGGTACCCTGGCAGCCACCAGGGATGCGCTGGATACCGGCCTGGGGCTGAACCTTGCGGGCGGCACCCACCACGCCTACGCCGACCGCGCCGAGGGCTATTGTCTGTTTAACGATGTGGCTGTCGCGATTGCCTGGCTGCGGGCCGAAGGCTGGGGTGGCAGGGTTCTGGTTGTAGACCTGGATGCCCACCAGGGCAACGGAACCGCGGTCTTGTTTCAGCACGACCCCACGGTGTTCACGCTCTCGGTACACGCCGAGCGCAACTACCCGCTCAAAAAGGAGCAGAGCGACCTGGATGTGGGCCTGGCCGACGCGACGGGCGACAGAGCGTATCTGGAGGCGCTCGAGCCTGCGCTGGAAAAGGCTTTCGCACACGGTCCCGACCTGGTCTTCTTCAATGCCGGGGTGGACGTACTCCAGAACGACCGATTCGGGCGGCTGGGACTCAGTATGCGAGGGCTGGCCGAGCGGGATGGGGCGGTTTTTGAGAAGGTCAAACAAACCAATAAACCCTTGGTGGTGGTGATGGGCGGCGGCTATAACCGCGATCCCCACACAACCGTGGCAGGACATGCCCAGACCTACCGGCTGGCCCTCGAGACCCTCGGATACCACTAAATACGCCTACCCCCAAGCCCGTTCCCTGCCGTTTGGTGTGAAGAGTACGATAGACTGCCCCCATGCAACCGCCTCGCAATATTCTCTCCATCCAAAGCTGGGTTTCCTACGGCCACGCCGGCAACGCGGCGGCGGTGTTCCCCTTGCAGCGCATGGGCTTCGAGGTCTGGGCCGTTCACACAGTGCAGTTCTCCAACCACACCGGCTACGGGCAGTGGAAGGGCATGGTCATGCCGCCGGAACACCTTACCGCGGTGGTCGAGGGCATCGCCGAGCGGGATGTGCTGGGACAGTGCGATGCGGTGCTGTCGGGCTATATGGGCAGCGGTGGCACCGCTGGGGCCATTCTGTCGGCCCTGGCCAGGGTACGTCAGCTCAACCCCAGGGCGCTGTTCTGCTGTGACCCGGTGATGGGCGATGAGGGGCGTGGACTGTTTGTGCGCCCAGAAATCCCCGAAATTATCAAAAACCAGGTGCTCCCTCAGGCCGACATCATCACCCCCAACCAGTTCGAGCTGGAATTGCTCACCGAGCTTTCGGCCAAAACCCTTCGGGAGGTGCTGGAGGCAGCCCACATTGTTCGCACCCATATCCACCAGGGCGGCCCGCGCATTGTGGTCGTGACCAGCATGCTACGCGAAGGCGCCCCCGATGGAACCATCGAGACCCTGGCGGTAGCCGATGGCGGTGCCTGGCTGGTGCGCACTCCCCGGATTCCCCTCGACCCGCCCCGCAACGGTACCGGAGACGCCATCGCGGCCTTGTTCCTGGGCCACTTCCTGCAGACCGGCGATGTAGCCCGCAGCCTGGAAAACGCGGTTTCGGCCATGTACAACCTGCTGCTCCTCACCCACCAGATGCAGACCCGCGAAATCCAGCTCATTGCCGCTCAGGACGAGTTCATCCGCCCCAGCCAGCTCTTCCCCTGTGAAAAGGTGGGCTAGGGGTCTGGTAAACTCTGCAATCCAACCTGCCGAATCCGGGTCGAAAACCAACCAGACCGCTAGTCGTAAAAGTAGGCCCAACCGGCCACGCGCACCGCGCTGTAGTAGGCATAGGCCGCCGAGTAGCAGGCCGCCCGGCTCAACAGGCTCTTGGGACGGCAGATGCTGTTCATGTTGACCCAAAAGTTGTCGTCGGCCAGCTTGCGTCCGGTCTCGTTGTATAGGAGGGGAAAACGCGGAAAGCTGGCGTAGCCAAAGTCGTGGACGTTGCAAGCGGGCCGGAAGGTGTCGCGGTAGCCCAAGCCCAGTCCCTCGGGGGCCGAGCACCCGTCACGGCTCCAGTCGAACTGCGGGTAGCTGGCCCGTACGTTGTAGAAGTATTCGTAGTTGGCGATGCTGCCCAGGGCGATGGTCTGCACCAGTTGCAGGTCACCCGCGCTCAGGCCTTGCACCGCCAGGCGGGCCGCCTCGAGGTTTTCCAAGGCCTGCTCATAGGCCGCTACCGCCTCGACCTCAACCCCCAGTTGGCGCATGTCCTCGAGGGTGTCGTCCGCCGTAACCTGAACTGGCTGGCTACAGGCTGCAAGCAAACCCAGGCCCAAAACCAGTCCCCATCGCAGTAATCGCATCGCAATCCTCCTTGTGCTTTCCCTGGCTGTTGGCTTAATCATCCGTTGCTTGCTCTCAAGTTTTACACATAGCGTAACCCCACCTACACAACCCTCGGCCCCTTTCTTGCACTATAAAAGTCAAAGCTTTGGAAGGAGGCGCCATGCGAAAAATCTGGCTTGCGGGATTGTGGTTGCTAGGTCTGGCCCTGGCCCATCACGGCTGGAGCAGCTACGATGCCAGCCGCGCGTTTCAGACCACCGGCACCATTACCGAGGTCACCTTTGAGTTCCCCCACGCCACCATCTGGATTGAAGTTCCCCCCACCGGCCTGATGATGCAGCGCAAGTGGTACGTGGTGCTGGCCCCGCCCTCGAGGATGGAGGCCCGGGGGTTGCCCAGCGGCAGCCTCAAGGTGGGTGCACGGGTAACGGTGATGGGCTATCCGCACCGCACCGAGCGCGAGGAGATGCGGGCCGAGCGTATTATCGTCGATGGCAAAACCATCGAACTGCGCTGATGCAGGAAGCCTGGCTGGCCTGGCTGGGGTGGCTGCATACCACCCCGGTCGCGCTGGCCATGCGCCAGTCGGGGTGGCTCTATCCCGCGGTAGAAATTCTGCACATCCTGGGATTTTGTGCCTTGGTGGGGTCTGCTGCCCTGTTCGACCTGCGGCTGCTGGGGGTATCCAGGCAAATTCCGGTGCAGCACATGGCGGCGCACCTGCTCCCGGTGGCCTGGGCGGGCTTCGCGCTGGCGGCCCCCAGCGGTTTTCTGCTGCTTTTGCCGGATGCTCAGAGCATCGGAAATAGCCCTATATTTCTAAGTAAAATGGCCCTGATTGGCCTGGCGGGGCTCAACGCCTGGGTGTTTCATCGTCGGCTGGGGCTCAGCATGCAGCTCTGGAACCTGGAGAAAAGCCCACCCCTGGCCGCCAGGCTCTCAGCGTTGGCCTCGCTTGGGTTGTGGGTCGGGGTAATTGCACTGGGCCGGCTCATCGCTTACCTGGGCTGAACAGCCCACCTCCGTTTGGGATGGCTTAATCCACAAAGCCTGACCCCTACAAGGGGGGGCGGCTCCCCTCGAGCCGCCCCCTACCCGCAACTCCAGAGCCAGGGCGTGGCATTTGAATGGTTTGGGCCGGAATGGTATCTCCCCTCGAGATACATCGTCCAAATAAACCACCGCACAGCTCCGAAGTGGTTTGCCTAGTATGCATCACCAGGGCCAAAAGCCTGGGTTATTTGCACCGGCCCCCAAGCCTGGTTCGCTCCCAAAGGCCGCTTTATGCGGCCGGCATCTGTGCAAAGCCGCTTTGTGATCCCCTCGAGAATACAGACGGGAGGTCCCTACACCAGTCTGCTGCGCAGCCACGAGGAAGCAAAATCGATGATGTTGACCACTACAACAATAGCAATCACACCTACGATCATCTGTTCGTACTGGCCCGAAGCCATCTTCTCGTTGATAAAATAGCCGATCCCCCCCGCTCCAACCAGTCCCAGCACCAGTGAGCTGCGGAAGTTAATCTCGAAGTTGTAGATGGTATAGGAAACAAACAGCGGCAGCACCTGGGGCAGAATGGCCCAGCGTACTACGTTGACGCCCGAGGCCCCGGTTGACTCAAGGGCCTCTACCGGCCCTTTATCGGCATTTTCGATGGCCTCTGAGTAGAGCTTGCCCAGCTCGGTCAGGGAATGGATGGCAATGGCCATCACCCCGGCAAAAGGCCCCAATCCCACTGCTGCCACAAGTATCAGGGCAATGATCAGTGTAGGAACCCCGCGCAGCACATTCAAGAACGTTCGGGTGACATAAAACACCGAGCGCATCAGGGGGGTACCGGCAGTCACGTTGCGGGCAGCTAAAAACGAGATCGGCGTTGCAAAGATTGCAGCCAGGAAGGTACCCACCAAAGCCATCTGCACCGTTACGGCGATCTGGCTCAAAACTTCTTGCAAAGGGTAACGCTCGGCAGCGGGGTTGGCCAGCAGAGGCGGCCAGGCCCTGTCCGCAAATTGCTGTAAAAAAGGCCAACCCGCTACCAGCTTACCCAGGTCAAACTCGGTTGCATCGAAAGCAGGGATCAGGAAGCTGGCCACAAGGGCAATCAGAATGCCAGCGCGAAAGTCGTCTGGTTCCTGCAAGCTGGCGTTTCGCAGTTGCATCAGGCCTGCCCCCAGCATCAGCCCTACCAGAAAGAAGACCGCAAAAGCACCATACTGGGTAGTCGCAGGCTGCACCAGGCGGTAGCCTTGGCTCGAGGCCTGCTGGGGGATAGCTCCTTGCAAATCGGCCAGGCTTCGGATGGGCTTTAGCTCCACCTGGCCTAGTTCTTTACGAATTGCGTTGAGTTCCGGGAGTGCGCGGTTATAGGCCTCGGCGATCTCCTGTTGGGTACTCGGTGCGGTAGGGTAGAGCAGCTTGTAATAGCCCAGGCTCTTGGGTAGGTAGGCTCCACCACCCTGTGGCGCATGAAACCACAGGAAGGCCAGCACCCCTGCCAGAAGCGCGCCCGTCAGGATGAGAACACGCTGCCGCGGGCGACTGAACGACAGCAGGGCTATCGAGCCTGCTACCCCTAGCGCAACGGTCAGTTCGATCAGACCCTCCACCGGATCGATCTGCACAATCTGAACCGGCTGCACATACCATAGCCCTGCCCCCACCAGGGCAGCCGCACCACCCAGCATGGCCCCCAGCCCAGCAACCCGCCCGCCACGACGGGCCATCACGAGGGCCCCCAGTACGCCCAGCGGAATCAGCAGTAGCAGTGGGAAAGTAGGCACCAGCGCTAGCAGGGTGGGGTCTGTGGTATCGCGGCTGAGGAACCCCCTGGCCCGACTAAAGGGAAAAGCGGCAAAGACCACCAGCAAGGCCAGTCCAGCCCCAACCGACCAGCGGCGAACCGAGCCCTTGGCGATGCCCGCCAGCACAACTAGAAGCACTCCGGCCAGCGTGTAGAGAAAGTGCTCGGTCATACCAGCATCTCCTTGCGCTCGTAAAGGTCATCCACCATATCCTCGCTCAGGTGCTCTGGCGGGCCATCGTAGACCAGCCGGCCACGCCTAAAAGCGATGATACGCTTGGCATACTTTAGGGCCAGGTCCAGGGCGTGGATGTTGATAACCACCGTCACCCCGTCCTGCTCGTTGAAACGCTTGAGGGTACGCATCACCTCTTCCGACAGAACTGGGTCGAGGTTGGCGGCCGGCTCGTCAGCCAGCATCAGGGTGGGTTGCTGAGCCATGGCGCGGGCAATGGCCACCCGCTGCTGCTGCCCGCCAGAGAGCGAGTCCACTCGAGCGTTTTCCTTGGCAGCCAGGTCCACACGCTCGAGCTGCTGCCGTGCAATCTGATAATCGGTTTCGCTGTACAAGCCCAGCAGCCCACGCCAGGTCGGCAAATAGCCCAGACGGCCATGCAGCACGTTGTCGAGGGTGCTCAAACGGCTCACCAAATTGAACTGCTGAAAGATGAAACCCACCGTGCGACGGTACTTTTGCAACTCGCGCTTGGGCAGCCTGGTGATGTCGGTACCGTGAACCACCACTCTTCCGGTCGTGGGAATCAGCAGGCCATTCAGGGTACGCAAAAAAGTGCTCTTGCCCGCGCCCGAACGACCAATGACCGCCACAAAATCCCCTCTGGGGATGTCCAGGTTCACATCTATCAACACCTGCAGCGGTCCTTTGGTGGTGTTGAAGGTCTGGTTAAGGTTGCGAACTTCGATCATGGACCCTCCTGCTGCACATTACACTCCACATCAGCCCCACGTCATCAAATTCTGAGCCCCCAGCCACAAACTGGGGGCCGATACCTACTCAAGCTACCGTTCTTTACTGACCGGCAACTTTACGAGCCTGGCGCACCACGTCGTAGTCGGAGTCCTGCGCCGGAATCATGTAGTCAATGCGATAGAGATTCATGAGCAGGTTGCTCTGGGGCGTACGGATGCCCTGCAAGGCCGCCGCAATGCCCCGCGAAAGGGTGGGGTACTTGGTGAAGAACTGCTTGGAAACCGAAAACGTGTCGCCAGGAATAGGACGGGAGTAAAAGATGGCTGTGAGCTGGGCGGCTTCCTCGGGCTTGAGGAACTGTGTCCAGGCCCCACTCTTGTTGCGGGTGTCGTTGGCAAAGGTTGCGCAGGCATCCACCGACTTATTCAGCACGGCCAGCACGCAAGCGTCGTGGCGACCCGCGAAGGTCTGCTTGGCAAATAGCCTGTCGGGGTCGAGGCCAGCTCCCACTACTGCAGCCCGGGGGAAGACATAGCCAGCAGCGGAGTTCTTGTCCACCCAGGCAATGCTCTTACCATCAAGGCCCTGAAGGTCCTTGATGCCGGAGTCCTTGCGCACCACAATGGCACTCCAGTAAAAAGGGCTATTGCCGCGCACGCTTTTAAGCAGCACCTGAGCGCCCACGTCCTGGTTGGCAATTACGTAACCATCGGGTGGGAAGAAGGCAAAGTCAAGGTTGCCACCCCGCATGGCCTCAATTAGGCCACGGTATTCGGTAGGGATGAAGATTTCTACCTCGATGGCCCCCTGGAAACGGCGTTCGAGGTAGTTCGCAATGGCCTGGGCCGCCGGGCGGAGCTGGTCGGAGTTTTGGGTGGGGTTGAAACCAATACGCACCTTAACGGGGTTCTGGGCCCAGCCCAGCGAAAAGCCAACCACCAAAAGAGCCAAAATGGCAAGCAAGCTGCGTTTCATATGCCGCATAGCCTACACCACGTTTTGTCAAATTTGAATCAGGTCAAAGTTTTGAGTGTTCTGGATTGAGTTTGTATGCCGGCTCTGCTCTGACCGGAAAGCGTACCCAGAACCTGCCGGGGCCAGAGCTGACCTGTGACTCTTGGACGGGTCGGGGTGTGGCTCTTCAAGCTGTCGGGTTGTACAATCCGGCCCGTGCAAGCCCTCATCTTCGACTTCGACGGCACCATTCTCGACACCGAAAGCAGCGAGTTTTTGGCCTGGCAGGCAGTTTATCAACAGCATGGTGTAGAACTAACGCTGGAATACTGGCTTCCTTTTGTGGGCAATAACTCGCTTCCCTTCGACCCGGTGGGTCAACTGGAAAAGCAGGTCGGCGAACCTCTGGACAAACACAGCCTGGAAGCCTGGGTCGATCAACGCAAGCAAGAACTCAACCAATCCCTAAGACCCCTGCCGGGGGTGCTGGACTACCTGGATGCCGCCAAGGCTATGGGTCTGAAGTTGGCGGTAGCCAGCAGCTCGAGCCGGGCCTGGGTGGAAGGGCACCTGGCCCGGCTGGGGCTTCTGGAGCGTTTTGAGGTCATCCGCACCAAGGAAGATGTCGTCCTCACCAAACCCGACCCCGCCTTGTTTTTGCGCGCTGCAGAAGGGCTGGGGGTGCTACCAAACCAAGCCATCGTACTGGAAGACTCCCTCAACGGAGTGCGGGCTGCCCGGTCGGCAGGGGCCTTTACGGTGGCCATTCCCAACCTCATCACGCGGCATCTCGACCTGAGCCAGGCCCATTTGGTGCTAACCAGCCTGAGCGACCTGCCGCTGTGGGAGCTGCTGCGAATCGCCAGGGAGCGCGGCCGCTCGCTACCCACCGTTGTTTAGGAAGCGCAGGATGCCCCTGGCCATAGCTTCGGCCAGAGCCTGGCGGTACTCGCTGGTCTGGAGCCGGCGGCCTTCCACAGGATGGTTGGCGAAGCCTACCTCGACCAGGATGGCTGGGATGCGGGCATTGCGAATCACGTAGAAGGGCGCTTGGCGCACCCCCCGATCCACTGCCCCGGTGGCCTGGAGCAGGGCCCCGTGCACGTAGTGGGCGAGCTGTCTGGAGAACTTAAGGTTAGACTGGGCAATCAAATCGCTCACCAGCCGCTCGCCCACGCTCTGGGCCTCGCGGGTCAGTCGGCGGCCCAGCTCTCCCCCACCGTTCTCGCGGATCACCTGGGCCAGCAGGCCTGGGTCAATGGTATTGCCAAAATAATAGGTCTCGATGCCCTGGGCAATGTTGGGCGCACTGTTTACGTGGATCGACACAAATAGGTTTCGCTTGGAGTTGGCCATATCGGCCCGCATGCCCAGGTCGGCAGCTTTGTCCCGCGAAAGCTGGGTATCGCTGTTGCGGGTCAGAATAACCTCGATGCCCTGTTCTTGAAGTAGCTTTTGCAGGCGCAGGGTCAGGTCGAGGGTCACTTCTTTTTCCACCACAAAACCCACCGCACCGGGGTCAATCCCTCCATGCCCCGCGTCAAGCACCACAATTTTCGGTTGGGTGCGGGGTTTGGGAGGCTCGAAGCGGGACGAGGATCCTGTACCAGGCGTGGTTGGAGCCGGACGAACCGCGCTCAAGACATCCACCACCAGCCGCCTGCGGCCCGCATCGGTCAGCAAGACGGTCTTGACTTCTACATCTGGCCGCAAGCGCACAAAAACGGTAGCTCCATTGGCCGCTGTAACCACCTGGAAGGAAGCCACCTGCGCCGAACCCACATCGGCGTCGCTGGCCACCGCTGTAATGCCACTAAAACGGATGGTCAGGGTATCGGGAGTTCGAGCAATCTGGTACAGTGCAGTAGCGTTTAAGTCGAACACCAGGCGGGTATAGCCTTCATGCAACCCCAGCCTTGGGAAAGCCAGAGCCGGAGCAAGCAGCACCATCAGAAAGGCAAACAACCGCATCTACATCGGAGTATAGCCGAAAAGACTGGGCCATTCTGAGGATTTGACCCCAGATTCTTAGTTAGGATCAAACTTCCCCCGAAACCCGAGGGGCAAACCCTCTTCCGCTGGCGGCCTGGGGTGAAGGATACAGGGTGAAGTGGTATCGCTGGAATGCGATACCGCTCTATTGCACTAACAGAACGTGACACCGCCCCTTGGAAGGGAGACGTTTTCTTCGCCGACCTACAGTGAGACGCTAGTTTCGCCGGCCCGAGGGAGGTGTGGGGTGTGCTCTAGGCTCTAGTTGCGCCGCGCGCAGCGCAACCAAGCCTCTGAAGTTTTTGACTGGGACGATAATCTTTTGAATCCGGTACCAGAGTCGCCCAGAGCGACCGGCTGGGCTGCCGAAGCGGAAAACCTACAGAGCATGCCGTCTATCGCTTGCGAAACAGTCTAAACAGTCCTTTGCCTTTGGTGGGCTTTTCTTCGGCGGGGGTTTGGCCGGAGCTGGGCTCGGCCGGTGAGGCCGCCTGTACGGTTTGCAGAAAAGCTTTGAGGGTAGCACGGATGGCGGGGTCTTTGGTCAGAAGATTACGAACAATCCGGTCTAGGTGGGGGGGCAGGTTGGTGGACGGAGGCATTTTGTGCAGGTGCGCGTGAGCGATCTCCTCCATGGTTTCCCCCACAAATGGTCGCTTCCCCACCAACAACTCAAAAGCCATCACCCCAAACGAGTAAGCATCGGAGGCCGGGGTTGCTGGCTCTCCCAGGAAGAGCTCGGGAGCCATGTAAAAGGGGCTTCCGGCCCGCTCGAGGGGCTTGGGATTTTCACGGGTCTTAGCCACACCAAAGTCGCCGAGTTTGAATAGCATTCCGTCTATGAAAATGTTGGATGGCTTAACATCTTGGTGAATGATGCCCCGGTCGTGCAGATAGAGGAGCGCCTGGGCAATCTGGGTGAGACACTCAATAGCCACCTCGCGACTTAGGGGGCCTTTTTTGAGGCTGTCCTCGAGGGTCCCCTCCTCAAAATACTCCAGAGCCAGAAAAGCACCTTCCCCCTCGGGGCGTCCCGATAGCCCGCGCACCAGATTGGCATGGTTGAGGGTCAGCGAGAGGGCTACCTCCTGGGCGAATCGCTCGGTGAGCGCACGGTCGGTGCGCACTTCGCGGCGGGGCACCTTGAGGGCCACTTTGGTGCCGTCGGGCGCGTGGGCCAGGTACACCTGTGACGACCTCCCCAAGCCCAGGAGCATCTCGAGCTTGTAGTTTTGGCGGGTCAGGCGACGGTAGTCCATGAAAGTCTCAGATACCCCAGCAATACCAACACAAGGTGCGTTACGAAAGTGTTAAACTTTCACCCGGTCTCAGAGCCTGCCCTCCTACTCCTAACAGGCCCGCCCGGCGAACGAAGGCCTCGCCATCCTGGGCAATGGGGGGAAAGGTGTTGTAGTGCACGGGTAAGACCTGCTTAGCTCGGATGAGCTCGAGGGCCTGCAGCGCATCGTCTGGTCCCATGGTAAAGTGGTCACCTATTGGCAGAACCGCCAGATCGATAGCATACCCAGCTACCCTAGCCATATCGCTGAACAGGGCCGTGTCACCGGCATTATAGATGCGCTTTCCACCTAGTTCCAGAATAAACCCCTGGGCCAGCCCGCCGTAGGTTCCATCGGGGAAGGAGGAGGAGTGCATGGCTGGGAACCACTTGAGCCAGCCCCCCTTGAACCTATACGTTCCGCCCAGGTTCATACCCACTCCCTGACCGCCTTGTTTCTCAGCGTAACTGACAATTTCATAGTTCGAGACAATGGGAGCGCCCATGCGCTTGGAGAGCGCCACGCTATCACCGTAGTGGTCACCGTGGGCATGGGTCAGCACAATTAGATCGGCCTGGACCTCATCGGCTGGCAGAGCAGCCGCGGGATTGCCGCTCAGGAAGGGATCCACCACAACGCGGGTCGTGCCATCGCTGATTAGAAGCGCCGCATGTCCCAAAAAGCGTATCTCGACCATGGTTTAACCTCCGCGCTCTTTTAGTATATGCCTGCCCCTTGAAGATTGCTGCTTGTTCAGGTGTGGGCAACAGAACATTTGAATAGATGTACCGGGCACAAGGCAGTTAGAGCCTGCTGTGCGCTCAGGTTTTGGCCAGCCGCTCGAGCACCCGCGCCACATTGCGTTCGAAAGCGGCTTCGGCCAGACGACCCAGAGCTCGACCGCCCCATTTTTCCCCCTGGGGCAGGGTGGCATGGATGCGGAGGGTGAGCTGGTAGTCAATACCCCCCTCCATGATTTCTCCAAAGCCCTCTAACTCAGCCCAGAACGCCGGGGGCTCTGCCAGGGGCAAGGCTTCCAAGCGGGCGCTGTTGCCCTGCGGATGAATGCGGCTGTGAAAAGGAAAATGGATCTCCCCAAACAGCGGCGCTTCGGCGACCAGATAGCCTAGGAGGGTGGTGTCTTGGCGGGTGAGCTCACCAAAAGGGGGCTTGCCCGCGAAAACCAGCTCGGGCTGTAGCAGGTGTTCGGGAGGTTCAACCAGCCGCAGTTGGAACGATTTTTCGAGCACCATTAACTGACCCACTCCACCCGTAGCTGCCCGGCCTGCGACAGTTGCTCGATTTCCTCGTCGGTCACGTTGCGCAGTCGTGAAAGATGACCGAATTCCGGAGCGGCGGTGGCCAGCCCTACCCGCACCACCAGCACCTCTTCGCCTTCGGCTTTGCCGATGCGCCAGACCAGATGATTGCCGAGCCGCTCGAGCAGGTCGTCCATAGCCCCTAGGGTAGCGCCTAGCCGGGACTGGGTAAAGAGAGCGGGGCAACCAAGTAAACTACAGGCGTGGAAGCGATTGTGTTGGCTGGGGGTAATGCCGACGATCCCCTGGCCCAGAAGTTTGGGGTCGCAAGTAAGGCCCTGGTACCCCACCGGGGTCGCCCATTGGTAGAGCACACCCTCGAGGCCCTGTCGCAAACCGGATTGGAGGTTATTTTGGTGGGCCTATCTGCCACCCTGAACCCGCCGCCCAAAATATCTTTGCCCGACCGGGGTAGCCTGATAGCCAACCTCGAGGCCGGCCTTCTGGCCGCCAAAGGCGGGAAGGTGCTGGTGGCTACCGGCGATATGCCTTTTCTGAGCATAGAAGCGGTGCGCTGGATACTGAACAACGCGCCCCAGGCCGGTTTTGTCTACCCGATCATCGCCAAGAATACCATCGAAGCCGGTTTTCCAGGTATGCGCCGCACTTATGCCCGCATCCGTGAGGGCTTCTTCACCGGCGGCAATATGGTCCTAATTGACAAAAAGCTATTTTTTACGGCCTTGCCTATGCTCAAACGGGCCATAGAGCTTCGCAAAAGCCCCCTGGCCTTGGCCCGGATGATTGGCCTCAGCACGCTTCTACAGGTGCTCCTGGGCCAGGCCGACATCGCCAGCCTGGAAGCCAGGGTCTCGCAAATCATCGGAGTTCCGGCCAGAGCGCTCATTACACCGTATGCCGAGGTAGGGATAGATATAGATAGAGAAGAAGACTTGCAGTGGTTGGGTTAACTGGCACTCCCACGTCCATTTCCAGATTCGGTTAGTTCGTCATCGGATGGTGACGAGCTAACCCGGCCGAAGTTATCAGCGCTGCAGAGGGCGATGCCGATTTTTTGCATTACTGGAACGCGATACCGCCCCTTGGAAGGGAGACGTTTTCTTCGCCGACCTACAGTGAGACGCTAGTTTCGCCGACCCGAGGGAGGTGTGGGGTGTGCTCTAGGCTCTAGTTGCGCCGCGCGCAGCGCAACCAAGCCTCTGAAGTTTTTGACTGGGACGATAATCTTTTGAATCCGGTACCAGAGTCGCCCAGAGCGACCGGCTGGGCTGCCGAAGCGGAAAACCTACAGAGCATGCCGTCTATCGCTTGCGAAACAGTCTAAACAGTCCTTTGCCTTTGGTGGGCTTTTCTTCGGCGGGGGTTTGGCCGGAGCTGGGCTCGGCCGGTGAGGCCGCCTGTACGGTTTGCAGAAAAGCTTTGAGGGTAGCACGGATGGCGGGGTCTTTGGTCAGAAGATTACGAACAATCCGGTCTAGGTGGGGGGGCAGGTTGGTGGACGGAGGCATTTTGTGCAGGTGCGCGTGAGCGATCTCCTCCATGGTTTCCCCCACAAATGGTCGCTTCCCCACCAACAACTCAAAAGCCATCACCCCAAACGAGTAAGCATCGGAGGCCGGGGTTGCTGGCTCTCCCAGGAAGAGCTCGGGAGCCATGTAAAAGGGGCTTCCGGCCCGCTCGAGGGGCTTGGGATTTTCACGGGTCTTAGCCACACCAAAGTCGCCGAGTTTGAATAGCATTCCGTCTATGAAAATGTTGGATGGCTTAACATCTTGGTGAATGATGCCCCGGTCGTGCAGATAGAGGAGCGCCTGGGCAATCTGGGTGAGACACTCAATAGCCACCTCGCGACTTAGGGGGCCTTTTTTGAGGCTGTCCTCGAGGGTCCCCTCCTCAAAATACTCCAGAGCCAGAAAAGCACCTTCCCCCTCGGGGCGTCCCGATAGCCCGCGCACCAGATTGGCATGGTTGAGGGTCAGCGAGAGGGCTACCTCCTGGGCGAATCGCTCGGTGAGCGCACGGTCGGTGCGCACTTCGCGGCGGGGCACCTTGAGGGCCACTTTGGTGCCGTCGGGCGCGTGGGCCAGGTACACCTGTGACGACCTCCCCAAGCCCAGGAGCATCTCGAGCTTGTAGTTTTGGCGGGTCAGGCGACGGTAGTCCATGAAAGTCTCAGATACCCCAGCAATACCAACACAAGGTGCGTTACGAAAGTGTTAAACTTTCACCCGGTCTCAGAGCCTGCCCTCCTACTCCTAACAGGCCCGCCCGGCGAACGAAGGCCTCGCCATCCTGGGCAATGGGGGGAAAGGTGTTGTAGTGCACGGGTAAGACCTGCTTAGCTCGGATGAGCTCGAGGGCCTGCAGCGCATCGTCTGGTCCCATGGTAAAGTGGTCACCTATTGGCAGAACCGCCAGATCGATAGCATACCCAGCTACCCTAGCCATATCGCTGAACAGGGCCGTGTCACCGGCATTATAGATGCGCTTTCCACCTAGTTCCAGAATAAACCCCTGGGCCAGCCCGCCGTAGGTTCCATCGGGGAAGGAGGAGGAGTGCATGGCTGGGAACCACTTGAGCCAGCCCCCCTTGAACCTATACGTTCCGCCCAGGTTCATACCCACTCCCTGACCGCCTTGTTTCTCAGCGTAACTGACAATTTCATAGTTCGAGACAATGGGAGCGCCCATGCGCTTGGAGAGCGCCACGCTATCACCGTAGTGGTCACCGTGGGCATGGGTCAGCACAATTAGATCGGCCTGGACCTCATCGGCTGGCAGAGCAGCCGCGGGATTGCCGCTCAGGAAGGGATCCACCACAACGCGGGTCGTGCCATCGCTGATTAGAAGCGCCGCATGTCCCAAAAAGCGTATCTCGACCATGGTTTAACCTCCGCGCTCTTTTAGTATATGCCTGCCCCTTGAAGATTGCTGCTTGTTCAGGTGTGGGCAACAGAACATTTGAATAGATGTACCGGGCACAAGGCAGTTAGAGCCTGCTGTGCGCTCAGGTTTTGGCCAGCCGCTCGAGCACCCGCGCCACATTGCGTTCGAAAGCGGCTTCGGCCAGACGACCCAGAGCTCGACCGCCCCATTTTTCCCCCTGGGGCAGGGTGGCATGGATGCGGAGGGTGAGCTGGTAGTCAATACCCCCCTCCATGATTTCTCCAAAGCCCTCTAACTCAGCCCAGAACGCCGGGGGCTCTGCCAGGGGCAAGGCTTCCAAGCGGGCGCTGTTGCCCTGCGGATGAATGCGGCTGTGAAAAGGAAAATGGATCTCCCCAAACAGCGGCGCTTCGGCGACCAGATAGCCTAGGAGGGTGGTGTCTTGGCGGGTGAGCTCACCAAAAGGGGGCTTGCCCGCGAAAACCAGCTCGGGCTGTAGCAGGTGTTCGGGAGGTTCAACCAGCCGCAGTTGGAACGATTTTTCGAGCACCATTAACTGACCCACTCCACCCGTAGCTGCCCGGCCTGCGACAGTTGCTCGATTTCCTCGTCGGTCACGTTGCGCAGTCGTGAAAGATGACCGAATTCCGGAGCGGCGGTGGCCAGCCCTACCCGCACCACCAGCACCTCTTCGCCTTCGGCTTTGCCGATGCGCCAGACCAGATGATTGCCGAGCCGCTCGAGCAGGTCGTCCATAGCCCCTAGGGTAGCGCCTAGCCGGGACTGGGTAAAGAGAGCGGGGCAACCAAGTAAACTACAGGCGTGGAAGCGATTGTGTTGGCTGGGGGTAATGCCGACGATCCCCTGGCCCAGAAGTTTGGGGTCGCAAGTAAGGCCCTGGTACCCCACCGGGGTCGCCCATTGGTAGAGCACACCCTCGAGGCCCTGTCGCAAACCGGATTGGAGGTTATTTTGGTGGGCCTATCTGCCACCCTGAACCCGCCGCCCAAAATATCTTTGCCCGACCGGGGTAGCCTGATAGCCAACCTCGAGGCCGGCCTTCTGGCCGCCAAAGGCGGGAAGGTGCTGGTGGCTACCGGCGATATGCCTTTTCTGAGCATAGAAGCGGTGCGCTGGATACTGAACAACGCGCCCCAGGCCGGTTTTGTCTACCCGATCATCGCCAAGAATACCATCGAAGCCGGTTTTCCAGGTATGCGCCGCACTTATGCCCGCATCCGTGAGGGCTTCTTCACCGGCGGCAATATGGTCCTAATTGACAAAAAGCTATTTTTTACGGCCTTGCCTATGCTCAAACGGGCCATAGAGCTTCGCAAAAGCCCCCTGGCCTTGGCCCGGATGATTGGCCTCAGCACGCTTCTACAGGTGCTCCTGGGCCAGGCCGACATCGCCAGCCTGGAAGCCAGGGTCTCGCAAATCATCGGAGTTCCGGCCAGAGCGCTCATTACACCGTATGCCGAGGTAGGGATAGATATAGATAGAGAAGAAGACTTGCAGTGGTTGGGTTAACTGGCACTCCCACGTCCATTTCCAGATTCGGTTAGTTCGTCATCGGATGGTGACGAGCTAACCCGGCCGAAGTTATCAGCGCTGCAGAGGGCGATGCCGATTTTTTGCATTACTGGAACGCGATACCGCCCCTTGGAAGGGAGACGTTTTCTTCGCCGACCTACAGTGAGACGCTAGTTTCGCCGACCCGAGGGAGGTGTGGGGTGTGCTCTAGGCTCTAGTTGCGCCGCGTGCAGCGCAACCAAGCCTCTGAAGGCTTTGGATG
>OGCI01001363.1_pt1 | contig 20801 bp, 23 predicted proteins | sample 1570021 | NCBI WGS metagenome assembly OGCI01 (sample SAMN06264664, study PRJEB24512) | hot springs metagenome | isolation source: Hot spring water | place: South Africa: Tshipise | collected 2015-06-21 | reverse complement strand
GCGACGTTCAGGCGTTCCTGCGCCAGGGCGTATTCCCCGCGCACATAGATATAGCCTTCATCGGCTCCCACCGCATAGCCGGCAATTGCCATGGCTTCCAGAATTGCATGGGGATCCCCTTCCAGGATAACCCGGTCTTTAAAAGTACCCGGTTCACTTTCATCTGCATTGCAAATGACGTATTTTTTGCCTCCGGGGGCTTTTGCAACGAATGACCACTTCAACCCCGTTGGGAAACCCGCGCCGCCGCGTCCTTTCAGCCCGGATTTTTGAACCTCGGCAATGACATCCTCTGGCTTCATTGAAGTGAGCACTTTACCGAGGGCGGCGTATCCATCATGCAGGATGTAATCTTCAATATTTGTAGGGTCAATCACTCCGGCGCGTTCCAGCACGATGCGCTGTTCAGCAGGAAGCGTCCCTTTTCGGGCAGTTAACCAGGCAATCCGTCCGCTTAATTCCTGGGGCGAAAGTTGCAATTCAGGAACAACCCGCCCTTTGTAGAGATGCTCTTCAACAATAAGAGGTACGTTTTCGGGCTTCACAGGTCCGTACAATACTGCTTCAGGATAAACAATGACAACCGGGTGGACTTCATGTCGTCCCAGATCGCCTACCATGGATACTTGCACTTCATCCTGTAATCCTTTGGCTTCAATTTCCTGTTGAAAGCGCTGGAATACTTCTTCCGCACCATACAGCATGCTTTTGGGGTCGCTGGAGATGAGAACCATCGAACGATAGATTTTCACGGCACCCTCCTTAGTTATATCGCGCCAAGATGTCGGGGATCATCTCAGGGGTTACATTTCCATACAGGTCTTCATCAATGACAATTACAGGTCCCACACCGCAAACTCCTAAACAGGACACTGTAACCAGGCTCCATTTCTTGTCCGGTGTGGTTTCACCGGCATCAATTTTTAATTCCTGTTTCAGGCGTCGCCACACTTCGCGTCCGCCAACCACATGGCAGGGGGCGCTTTCGCAGAACAGAATGATATGGCGCCCCATCTCTTTAACATTGAGCATGTGGTAGAAAGTAGCCACTGAGAACACCTGACTTTTCGGAATCTGAAGGAGTCGGGCAACTTCTTCCAGCCCTTGAGAAGGGATATACCCGTATTCTTTATTAATGTCCTGCAGAATAGGGATGAGTTCTTCGCGCGTTTTGCCATGAACTTCTACCACGTGTTTAACAATTTCGAGGATGTTTTTTCCATGAGGTTGTTCGTTTGTCATGAGCCTGTTCCTCCCGACGAAAACATGGTGATTGGAAAAAAGCACGAAGGCGCCCTTTTTGAGCGCCTTCGCTGGGTCCTTAGTTGACAACGATCGCATTGAAGTTGCACACCTGCATACAAATTCCGCACCGTACGCAGATGTCTGGGTCAATCTTGTGGGGCTGCCGTCTTTCGCCGGTAATGGCGTTGACCGGACAGTTACGCGCGCAGACCGTACAACCTGTGCAGGCTTCAGGCACGATTTCATATGCGATTAACGCCCGGCATACTTTTGCTGGACAACGTTTCTCGTAAATATGGGCTTCATATTCGTGGCGGAAGTACTTCAACGTGCTGGCAACCGGATTAGGTGCACCCTGCCCAAGCCCGCACAAACTTGCAGTGCGAATTTGTTCGCACAATTCTTCCAGCCGCTCGATATCACCGTCTTCCCCTTTCCCTTCGCAAATGCGGGTGAGAATTTCCAGCAATCGGCGGGTTCCAATTCTGCAGGGGGTGCATTTTCCGCACGATTCTTCCTGGGTGAACTCCATGAAGAATCGTGCAATATCTACCATGCAGGTTTCTTCATCCATGACCACCATGCCCCCTGAACCCATAATCGAGCCAGCCTGGGTCAGGGACTCATAATCTACTGGCAGGTCTAAAAATTCTGCCGGCAAACATCCACCCATGGGACCACCCGTCTGGATGGCTTTGAACCCCTTATCGTCTTTGATGCCACCGCCAACATCGTAAACAATTTCGCGTAGAGTAATACCTAAAGGAACTTCAATCAGCCCGGTATGTTTCACATCGCCTGCCAGGGCAAAGGTTTTCGTGCCTTTGCTTTTTTCAGTTCCCATGCTGGCAAACCAGTCTGCGCCTCTAAGAATGATCTGGGGAACGTTGGCATAGGTTTCCACGTTGTTGATGTTCGTCGGTTTGCCCCACAAACCGGAGACGGCGGGGAAAGGAGGACGGGGACGTGGCTCTCCCCGGCGTCCTTCGATAGAAGCCATCAGAGCGGTTTCCTCGCCGCACACAAATGCGCCAGCACCCTGCCGAACTTCCAGATCAAATGAGAAACCTGTTCCGAGGATATTCTCTCCCAGGAAACCAAATTCTCGGGCTTGTTTGATAGCAATGTTCAAAGTCTTTACGGCTAATGGATACTCAGCACGACAGTAGATATATCCCTGCCTTGCGCCAATAGCATATGCGGCAATGATCATTCCTTCAATCACTGAATGCGGATCAGATTCAAGCACCCGGCGGTTCATAAAAGCGCCTGGATCGCCTTCATCCGCGTTACAGACCACGTATTTCATGTCTGCCTGACTGTTTCGGCAGAACTGCCATTTCCGTCCCGTTAAGAAACCTGCGCCTCCACGACCCCTCAGACCCGAACGGGTTACCTCATCAATGACCTGTTCCGGGGTCATTTCTGAGAGGACCTTTGCCAGCGCCATGTAACCATCTTCTGCAATGTAATCCTCGATGTTATTGGGGTCAATGACTCCGCAATTGCGCAAGACGACCCGCACCTCTTTGGCTTTGGGAGCACCCAGTTCTTCATCTACCACTTTTTTCTCTTGAGCGCGGAATTTTTCAACAATCCGCCCCTTTAAGAAGTGCTCCTCTACCAGATAAGGGATATCATCGGGGCTTAAGCAGGCATAATGTACCCCTTCAGGGTAAACAATCATGTCGGGACCAAATAAGACGGGGTCGCCAATTCGCGATGTCTCTAAAACCTGAATTTCGTCGATGAGCCCCTGTGCTACTAACTCATCATTTAAGGCATCAATAATTTGATGTGCCCCTCGCTTCACGCACTCAGGATCCACCGACACCAGTACATGTGATCGGTAAAATGCCATAAACCACCTTCTATTCTTTTAGGATCAGGACAAGGCGGTAAATCCTTAACCTTCTAATAAATGATCTTTTACCACCTGTCCGTTCAGGACATGCTCTTTCATAATGCGAATGGCAGCATCAGGAGTCACCTTTCCATAAGTGACTTTTGGCTGTTCTCCAATAACAACCTGAACAATCGGTTCGTATGAATCCCAGCCAATGTTGCCCGTCTGTCTGACTGTAATTCCGGAAAGATTTTCTTTTTCAATGAATTCAAGGATGGCTTTTAGAGTTTCACGGGCTCCCGCAGCAATGCCCACAGTGCCCATTCCCACAATAATCTGAACCTCCCCTGAAGCGGTTTTTACCTTCCGCTTTTCCAAGGCCTGTTCCCGCAATTTTTTCAGATCCTCAAGGCTTTTTACCCTGTCCATACATGTCTCCTCATGATTATGAGATTTCTGAATAGGACGCCTGGAGTGCCTTAATACCAGATTCAAATTCCTTGCGCAGATAATTTAAAACAAGTGGATCTGTCAAAGGCACATCACCAAGTTCCTGTTTAACCAATGTATCATCAAACTCAAATTTTTGTTCATCCACTTCGTATATAAACGTCCAGTGGACTTCCGGACATCCCACTTCAAGAGAGAAGAAAGTTTCAGCAAGATTTCCTAAGGGCATTCGGTCAATGTGACTGCGTTGAAACGTTACTTTCACCTCAGTCCCTTTTCCCGGGGTGGAGTGGATTTCCAGGTTTCCACCGCACGCTTCGGCAGCGGCTTTCAAAAGGGGGATGCCCAGCCCTACATTGCGGGTGGTTCGGGTGGTTACAAATGGATCGATCACCTGTTGAACCATTTGGGCATCCATACCTTTACCGTCGTCTTTCACTACCAGGGTGAGCAAATCTGATTTTGTATCTTCTTTAACCTCAATCGTAATGTTTCGAGCGTTTGCTGAAACACTGTTGTGGGCGATATCCAGTAAATGTAAAGCCAGTTCTTTCACGCTTCTTTCTGTTCGTCTTGAATCAAACGAAGCAATTGCGGGAACTTGTTTGGACGAACGCGCCCCTGAATTTCTTCGTCCACCACAATCACAGGTGCCTGACTGCAAGCCCCAACGCACCGGCATAATTCAAGGGTAATCTGACCGTCGGGAGTGGTTTCACCGGGGTCAATTCCCAGAATCTGTTTTGCTTTTTCAATCAGTTGGGGGGTTCCGCCTACATAACAGGCTGTGCCCATGCAGAATTTGATAGTGTGTTTTCCCCGGGGAGTGGTGGTAAAGAAGGAATAGAAAGAGACCACGCCATGAACTGTACTCACAGGCACGTGAAGTTTATTGGCAATGTATTGTTGCATGGGTTCGGAGATGAAGCCAATCTGGCTTTGCACCTCATTGAGAATCACCATTAAACCGCCGGGCAAATGTTTGTTTTGCTCTAAAATCTGATCAATAATGGCGCGTTTCTCTTCGATGGCAACAGGGTCGTTTTCTGGTACGGTAACGGTTCTCAGCATACTTTGCTCCGAATGCATAAATTAGATACAAAATATATAAATATTTCCTGGAAACCTACATGAGTTTACCCTTTGAAAACCAGAATGGTCAATTATCAAATGTCATATAAACAAATGAGACTTGTCAATTCAGGTATTCCTCCAGACATCAATCCGGAATAATCTGGTGCTTTTGAGGACAAAGGCTCTTGATGGCTTCGGAAATATCTTTCAAGGATATTTCGGGTATGCTCAGATAATTCCATCCAAGAATATCTTCCAGAAAATGGGCGTCGCCGCTTTGAATCAAAGGGAGATTCTGGATTTGTGGGAATAGCATTGCCGCTTTTTCCACCGGGAGATGCCGGGAGATTTCCACAATTTCAATAGGGGTATCCAGGGGGATCATCCCCAGTATGGGGATCAATCCAAAGGCTTGCCGATTGACGTGTGCGGGAATGAACAGCCCTTCCAGTGCTTGGACTTCCTCCCATGCTTGATGAAGGGTCAGTGTAGTGGAGGTTAGCAACAGGCGTTCTTCTCTGCGGATGAAATCACCGGTCTCATCTACAACAAATTGTTCCCCAAAGTATTCGATGTTATTTTCAATGTTGGGCAAATGGGCATCAACGATTTTCTGAAAGGCAAGAGCCTGATCCAGTTCATCGAACAGGCACAATACATGCACTTCCTCGGAGGTTTGTAATTCCATACCGGGGAGGATTTTTAGTGGAGTATCTTTTGCCGCTTTTTGAACGGCTTCTATGTTTGCAGTGTGGTTGTGGTCTGTGATGGCAAGAATGTGAATTTTCTTCCGTAAGGCTTCCTCAACAATCAACGGCGGGATCATTTCAATATCCGCGCACGGAGAAAGGACAGTATGAACATGAAATTCTGCCCGCAGGAAGTCACTCATGGGAAATTCTATTCTTCCGGAGGCATTGCCCTCAACCCCATCTCCCATAACCGTCCAGCCACCTCAAAGGAGCCCTCTTTTGTCGAGAATAAAATTACTCCTTTTTCATTGGCCTTTTCAATGGTAGAGGGTTCAGGCTGTGCTCCTTCGGTGATGATCACCGCAGAGAGTTCTAACAATGCGGCAACGGCGATGATGTTCATATGGGCTTGTAATGTGATCCAGATCCCCCGATGGGGAGCACCAGCCATGACACAGGACAACATATCCGAGGTATACCCGGCAGAGGGACGGATTTCTTCCCAATCTTTCGATTGTGTCAGCAGTTCAAGGTTGAGGGCTTTTGCAATCTCTCCAAGGGTTAGATTCATGGATTCTCCTGTTTGACCTTATGATTATTTAAGCCGCAGATTCTTCAGGTTTCATAAATATTCTGACTTTCAAGCGCGTTCCTTTTCCCCAGGTCGATTCCAGACGGAATTGATCTACACAGCGCTTGATATTGACCAGTCCCATCCCTGCTCCAAAGCCCAGTTCGCGAATTTCTTCGCTTGCTGTGGAATATCCGGGTTGCATTGCCAGGTCAATATCACGGATACCAGGTCCATCGTCGGAGGCTTCGATAGTAATCTGGTGAGGTTCTATTTCCACCCGAATCATTCCTCCGTTGGTGGTATGGATGATGAGGTTCATTTCTGCTTCATAAGCGGCAATGCCACACCGTCGCGCTATGTTTGGCGTCGCCCCGAGCCGAAGTAATGCCCGCTTGATATTGCTGGAAGCGGCGCCTCCATGGCTGAAATCTCTGGGTTTGATCTGGTATCGGAGAATAAGGCTGGTACGGTCGGAAACAATATCTTCAAATAAATGACTGGCTCGATACCGTCGAAGTTCTTCTGCATGGAAGTCTTTCTGAAGAGCACGAAGAAGCCCTGCTGTAATGTCGCCTTTAGTCAGAATGCCAACAACCTTACGATCTTGGTCAACTACAGGTAATCTGCCATGTCGGGTAGAAACGAAGAGCTTCAAGGCTTCAATTACAGGATCCTGTGGGTGAATGAAGAAAGGATTGGGGGTCATGTAATCGGAGATGCGCGCATCCAGATCCTGTTTCAAGAGGCAGCGAATCAAGTCTTCCATACTGACTACGCCACAGAGGGAAGAATCGCAGGTGACTGGTGCGCCTGAAATCCGTTTTGTGCGGAATAACTCTAAAGCATCATGCATCAACATGTCGGGATGCAGACATTGAACATCCCGACTCATCACCTCTTCAACTTTTAACTCATAGGCAAGTTCTTCCGCGCGGGTAATCTGTTGAATATCTTGATCGGTGAGAATTCTTTGAGGGTTTGAGTTATCACTCATGATTCAATTATCCGCAGTCACAATCATCTGGGTGTATCACCTGTTCCAGACTCGACACACCGGCTACGTACAATTTCCCGCACACTTCAAACATCCCAAGCGGGGTTGAAATGAGGGGGATCGCTTCTTCATCGGCTAAATCAATTGTTTCCTGAGGGGGTTGTTTTCCTCGAACAAGCACAATAGCGGTGACATCTGCCATGACTGCAGTGCGGACTACCTGCGGATTGCACAATCCTGTGATAAGCACTGCATGAGGTTGGATAGTTGCCAGCACATCCGACATTAAGTCTGCCGCAAAAGCCCCTTTGATTTCTTTCATGGATGGCTTTGTATTGTTGAGGAATTTGCCGTTAATCAATCCAGATAATTCGTTGAGATTCATATGAACGCCTGTTGGAAGTTTTTAATGATTTTACACCAGATTGATTGGGAAAGGCATGAAACCCATCGTTTCCATGTTAAAATCGGGGGCAGGAGAGTGGAGGATATGAAAACAATCGTGCCTTCTGTTAAAGGAACCCGGGACTTCTACCCGGAAGTAATGGCAATTCGAAACTGGCTGTATGCAAAAATTCGGGAAGTATCAGAAAAATTTGGTTATCAGGAGTATGAAGGTCCCTTCCTGGAACGGGTTGATTTGTATGCAGCAAAATCGGGAGAAGAACTGGTTAATGAACAGTCGTTTGTATTTCAGGATCGTGGCGGAGACTACATTGCCCTGCGTCCGGAATTAACACCCACATTAGCGCGCATGGTGGCACAGCGCCAGAATGAACTGGTATATCCTTTACGATGGTGGTCCTTTGGTCCCTTCTGGCGTTATGAACGTCCTCAAAAGGGACGCACCCGCGAGTTTTTCCAGTGGAATATTGATATGATTGGCTCCCAGTCCATTGAGTCAGATGCAGAATTGCTGGCTGTGGCTGTGGAATTTTTCAAACGGGTTGGGTTGTCTCCCGAGCAGGTAAAGTTGCTGATTAACAATCGTCGTTTGATGGATGCTCAACTGGAAAAACTGGGAATTCGCGAAGAACAAAAGCGGGCGGTCTTTCGTTTGATTGATCGTAAGGAAAAATTGCCTTTGCAGGAATGGCGGCAGTATGCCCTGGAATTGGGGTTGACTGCAGAACAGTTGTCTGGAATTGAGGAGTTGCTCTCCAATCAATCTCTCTGGGAAACTTCAGACGAACTGAAGCGGGTGTTTGAACTTCTGGAGGCGATGGGGATCCGTGAATACGTGGAGTTTGCTCCCCAGATCATTCGTGGTTTGGATTATTACACCGGCACAGTCTTTGAGGCTAAGGATTTGGATGGCGGGCGTTCCATCCTGGGAGGCGGGCATTATGATAATCTGGTAGCCAATGTCGGTGGAGATCCTCTCCCGGGGGTAGGTTTTGCAATGGGCGATGTGATGATCACCCTGGTGTTGGAAAAATATGGCAAACTGCCGGCATTTGAAACCTCACCTGCCCAGATTTTAGTCACTGTGTTTGATCAGGAGCGACTACCACAGTCCTTCTCTCTGGCGGCTCGTCTGCGTGAGCAGGGGCTGAAGGTTGTCTGGTACCCTGAATCTGCCAGACTCCAAAAGCAGTTGAAATTTGCTGATCGTAACGGAATCCGGTTTGCAGTGATTTATGGCCCAGATGAAATTGCTGCTGGTCAGGTAGCCCTGAAAGACCTCGCTCAGAGGAATCAGGAACTTGTCTCTGTAGAGCAAGTAGGTGAGCGTATTCGCCAGATTCTTGCACAGAGCGAAAGGGTGTGATAAAATAATTTGCGCAAAATATGGTGCCTGTAGCTCAATGGCAGAGCGCTTGACTGTGGATCAAGAGGTTGAGGGTTCGAAACCGTCCAGGCACCCCATCAGTATGACTTTTAGAGACAACCTGAATCTTTATCAAGAGGGGTTGTCTCGAATTTTTTAACTTGTTTGTGCAGGTGGTGCCTGTGAAGTGCTCCATTGTGATCCGCGCTTTTAATGAAGCAGAACATTTACCCAAATTGTTTGAAGGGATTCGTCGCCAGACCATTCAGGATGTAGAAATTATTCTGGTGGATTCAGGTTCTACAGACTCCACCGTGAGCATTGCTCAATCTTTCGGAGCCAGAATCTGCCATATTTCTTCGAAAGAATTTACTTTTGGCCGCTCGCTCAATGTGGGAATTTCAGCAACAACCCGTGAATATGTGGTAATTGCCAGTGCGCATGTGTACCCTGTTTATCCGGATTGGCTGGAAAGGTTGCTGGAACCATTTACCAATCCCCAGGTGGGGTTGACTTATGGAAAACAGCGTGGCCCTGAAACTGCCAAATTCTCAGAAAAACAAATTTTTTATCAATGGTACCCCGAAAGGAGCAATTTCCAGCAGAGCACGCCGTTTTGTAACAATGCGAACGCCGCTATTCGTCGTTCCCTCTGGGAACGTCATCCTTATGATGAATCCCTTACCGGGCTGGAAGATGTTGCCTGGGCAAAGTGGTTGCTCAATCAAGGTTATATTGTGGCTTATGTCTCAGAAGCGGAAATTGTCCATATCCATCGAGAAACACCCAGAGGGGTTTACAACCGATACCGCCGGGAAGGCATGGCATTTAAACGCATCTTTCCAGAGGCGCACTTCAGCCTTTACGATTTTTTTCGCCTCAGTGTGGAAAACATCTTTTATGATGTGTGGCACGCATTGAAGCAAAAAGTCCCATATCGAGATATCCCTTCAATATTCTGGTTCCGTTTAATGCAGTTTTGGGGAACGTATAGGGGATATCGGCGCCCCGGAATGGTCACTCCCCAGTTAAGGGAAACCTTTTATTACCCGCGTGGAATGCAACGGATGGATGAAAATTACCGCAACGATGTTGAACCCATTGCCTATTCGTTAGAAAGTCATCAAAAATCACCGCCGAAGAATTGACATTTTGGGCACTTCGCCTTAAAATACACATCGCTCTGGCGAGGTAGCTCAACGGTGGAGCAGTGGACTCATAAGCCATTGGTTGTGGGTTCGAATCCCACCCTCGCCACTGGCAATCCGCTGAGTGGCGGGTTGGAGAAATACCTCGAGAGAGGTCATACTGGGGGCTCGTCTAATGGCAGGACGACAGACTCTGGATCTGTTTGTAGAGGTTCGAATCCTTTGCCCCCAGCCTGTAAGCGCCTCAAGGGCGCTTTTCTTTTTCCCAATACTCCCATAATTTCTGTACAATCCTTCTGATTCCCTTCTTCTAGAAATCTTCTATAATCAAAAATAATCCTCTCTTCAGAGTTTTTCCGATGAGTACCTTCAACGGTAAGGTTGTTGTTGCTGGACATCTCTGTCTGGATATTTTCCCCGATATGAATCATTTGCCTCCTGGGCAGTTAATGAAACTCCTCCAGCCAGGACATTTGATTCTTACCGGTGAGGCAGTTATGTGCACAGGGGGTCCGGTATCCAACACGGGGTTGTCATTACACCGTCTGGGTATTCCGGTTTACCTTATTGCTCGAATTGGCAATGATCCGTTTGGCTGGATTGTTCGAAAACTGGTTGAACAATATGGGGAACATCTGGCACAGGGATTGATGGTGGATCCGCATTCATCAACCTCCTATTCAATTATTCTGAGCGCTCCTGAGGTCGATCGGATTTTTCTCCATTCCCCTGGCGCCAATGACCTTTTCGGTGTGGAAAACCTCGATGAATCCTGCTTACGGGAGGCTTGTTTATTTCACTTTGGCTACCCTCCCATTATGAAACGAATGTTTCAGAATGACGGAGAAGAATGTATCAAGATTTTTCAAAAGGTTAAGTCTTTTGGTGTAACAACTTCTCTGGATATGGCATTGCCGGATCCGCAATCGGAAGGCGGCAGGGCAGACTGGAGGAAGATCCTGGAGCGCCTTTTGCCCTTTGTGGATATCTTTTTACCAAGTTTCGAAGAAATTTTATTTATGTTACACCGGCAAGAGTGGGAAAAATTTTATCAATCTGCCCCCTCAGGAAATATTCTTTGTTTGGCAACACCGGAACGGATGAGTGCATTAGGAGATGAACTGATACAACTCGGTGCCAGGATTGTCTTAATTAAAATGGGAGATCAAGGAATTTACCTGCGAACATCGGGAGGATGGTTGCCTGAAAGTTTTGGTAGAGCCAGACCTGCCCCATTGGATGAGTGGCAGAACCGTGAACTTCGTGGAGCGTGTTTTCAGGTTAAGGTTGTGGGAACTACCGGTGCCGGCGATGCCACCATTGCAGGTTTTCTTTCTGCTTTCCTGAGAGGATATTCTCCGGTAGATGCCCTCAACATTGCACTTGCTGTAGGCGCTTCCAATGTGGAAGCAGAAGATGCTCTCAGTGGTATTCAAGAATGGCAAGCCACGCTTTCCAGACTGCAATCAGATTGGAAAAGGAGAGACCTGTTACACTCGCTGGATCAATGGGTGCCTCTCATGGATGGTGTCTGGGAAAACAAAAAGTGAGAATTAACCATAACCATTTTAGGGTATCGTCATATAATAAAGATGACTGTTAGATGACAGAATGCCAGATGTCCTGAAGCAGGGGAGTTGTTATATGGCAGAATTCTCAAGGTATGAAACCTATATCTTGCTCAATCAGCCCAAACCCTTATGGTTGAGCCATATTGACCTGAGCGGAATGGATTTGCGCGGGGTAATGCTCTCTGGAGCCACTTTAATTGGCGCAAACCTTTCCAATGTAGATTTGCGTGGCGCAGTGATGGTTGAAGCCAACCTGGGTGGGGCAAATTTGAGGAATGCTGTCCTTATTGGGGCTGATTTGCGACGTGCTCATCTTCGCGGCGCTGATCTTCGGGGGGCAGATTTACGAGAAGCCAATTTAGCCGAAGCAGATTTGTCTGAAGCCAACCTTACGGGGGCTAATCTCATTGATGCAAACCTTGGGGCAGTAGATTTAACAAATGCGAATCTTACAGACGCTGATCTGACCGGAACAAATGCACCTGACCATCGTTTGTTACGAGCCAAATCGCTTTCAGGAACGATTATGCCTGACGGACAAAAACACGATTAATGACTGGGTTGTGGATTGTATGCCCCTGCTCAACCAAAAGCAGGGGCTTATTTTTTAAGTTCAATCAAAGAAAAGCGGTTGATAATTGGCTTGGGGTTGTTGGCATATAAGTTATGATAGCCAGGTCTCTGAAGGTATGTGTATACTTGAAATTAGAGGTGTGTTATGAGCAATCACGTGCAGATATTGGTGGAACCAGTCCCAAAAGCGCAATTTATGATTCTGGGGTGGCGTCAGTGGGCAGATGCCGGGGCAGTTTCTTCAGGGCTTCCGGTTTACCTGATTGAAAAATACCATGGCGAACGAGTAGCGAGTATTGATTCTCAAGGATTTTATTTGTTTCAAATCCCGGGTACTCATGATTTGCTGCGCCCGATTGTTCATTATCACAATGGTTTTCCTCATAGCCTGGAAGTACCGGAAAATCAATTTTTTATGATTAGACGAGCGGGTAAAAATATTCTGGTATTTATTGGAGACGAACCTCACTTAAATGTCGAAGAATATATCCAGGCGATATTGAGTGTAGCCGCAGCCTTTGGTGTTGAAAAGATGATAGGACTGGGCGGCGTTTACGGAGAGTTCCCTTATGATAAGGAGCGAGATATTTCCGGAAGTTACAGTCTGCAGGATATGCAACAGGAAGCCGAGAGGCTGAGTTTGCACCTGACCAATTATCACGGTGGTGCCAGTATCGATTCATATCTTTGCAAGCGTGCGGGAGAGGCAGGCATACCTTACATTGGAATGTATGCCATGGTCCCCTATTATGATCTTTCCCCACTATTGAATGTTGAGCAAACATTGCGCATTGAAAACGATTACATGGCTTGGCTGGGGATTATGCGCAGGATTAACTACCTTTTTAAGACCGATTTTGATGTTCTGGATCTGGCTCAAAAAAGCCGCCAGTTAATTCAGGAAGTTGCTCAAAATGTTCAGGAACTCTCCAGGCAGGTTCCTGAGGCTGGGATTCAAGAATATTTTGAGAATCTCTCAAAGGATTTTAAAGAAACGCCCTTTATTCCCCTGGAAGATGTCTGGGAAACGCATCTGAGAAAAATTTTGAAAAAGATGGATGGTGAGGGGGAATAAACCTGTATCCGGTCAAACAAATAAGTCTTTTGGACGGTATTGCAGGGCTTCTGCCAGATGAATGGACTGAATCTGCTCACTGCCGGAAAGATCGGCAATGGTACGAGCCAGTTTTAAAATGCGGTGGTATGCTCTGGCAGAGAGATCCATTTGGGACATGGCAGTTTTCATTAAAGCACTGGTGGCTTGATCCAGTGCGCAGTATTTTCGAATATCTGCCGGACGCATTTCTGCGTTGCAAGTCACTCCGTTGGATGTTCCAAACCGTTGCCGTTGAATTTCGCGGGCTTTTTCCACTCTTGCCCGGATGACTTCGACTGATTCACCGGTGCGACGGTCACTGAGCTTTTCGTAATCAATGCGGGGGACGGTGACAAAGATATCAATTCGATCCAGCAAGGGTCCAGAGATGCGTTTTTGATATTTCACCACTGTACCCGGTGAGCAGGTGCAGGGTTTAACAGGGTCACCAAAATAACCGCAGGGACATGGATTCATTGCTGCTACAAGCTGGAAGTTGGCAGGAAAGGTCAAAGATCCCTGTGCCCGGCTGATGGTCACAATTTTATCTTCCATAGGCTGCCGTAAAACTTCCAGAACGCGAGAACCAAATTCAGGAAGTTCGTCCAGGAAAAGCACCCCGCGGTGGGCAAGAGAAATTTCACCGGGGTGAGGCTGATTGCCACCACCAACCAGACCGGCATGGCTGATGGTATGATGTGGCGCGCGAAAAGGACGCGAACGAATTAGAGGGATGTCCTCGGGAAGTTGATCGGCAACCGAATAAATTCGGGTCACATCCAGGGCTTCGTCAATAGTCATCTGAGGCAAAATACCCGGCAATGCTCTTGCCAGAAGCGTTTTACCGGAGCCAGGAGGCCCGATCATCAGCAGGTTGTGTCCACCTGCCGCAGCAACTTCTAAAGCCCGTTTTACGTGTTCCTGCCCTTTAATTTCACTGAAGTCCGTTGCAACTTCAATGGGAATGTTTTCTGGTTGGGTAGGGGGATGCGGAGGGATGGTGATGGTATTTCTCAGATGAGCCACAAGTTCTGCAAGCGAGTCTACAGGAATAACCTCAAGATTGGGGAGCAGGGCGGCTTCGGCAGCATCCGTTTTGGGTACGAATACCCGCGAGATTCCCTGCTCTCTTGCCACTGCAGCCATCGGAAGGACCCCGCGGACGTGACGCACACTTCCATCCAGTGAAAGTTCTCCGATAACCAGACTGTTTTCCAATGCATCACAGGGAATTTGTTCGCTTGCCGCCAAAACCCCTAACGCAATTGGTAAATCGTAGGCAGGCCCTTCTTTCCTGACGGAAGCCGGCGCCAGATTGACAGTAACCCTTTTGCGGGGGAATACCAGCCCGGTATTTTTAATGGCAGACTGCACCCTTTCGCGGCTTTCCTGCACTGCCGTATCCGGTAATCCAACAATGACCATGCCGGGCAGTCCAGGGCTGGTATCCACTTCAACTTCAACCAGAACACCATCCAGACCAATGACAGCACAGGAATAGATCCGGGCGAGCATGAAATTAGTATAGGTAAGGAAAATAAAAAAGTCAAATCAAACCGTGGAATATCTGTACAAATACCATGATAGATTAAAAGAGGGCTGCCCACTACTTTTTGGACAGTTCCAGAATGATTAATCCGCACATCAGGGATAAGCCGAATTGTTTTCAATGTGGCAAATGTGGATACGAAAAAAATCGAATGGCTTTAGAAGCAAGGAAAACCACCCATGACCAGGCTTTTTTAGAGGGCAAGTAAAGGTGCATTTTCAGTGATGAAGAGGGAAAAAGTCAAACAGACCGGGTATTTTCACAGATCGAAGGATTATGTCAATTTGTTTGCAGAAAGCGAATTGATTGACCGGGAGCAGGGCTGTTCTGCCAATCTCCTTTGCTTTTAATGCTTTCTCGGGCTTTCTCATTGACATCGTTCAAAAATTCACATATACTACCTGTACTCACTAAGTGAGTAACCCAGTTGAACAGGAGAACATGATGAATCGGGTTTTGTTTGTTGTGATAATCAGCCTGGTGTTGTTAAACGCCTGTTCCGCACCTGCTAAACCGGAAACGATCACCCCCTTTGCACAGGAGACTGTTGAAGCGATGGAAACTGAAATCGCCCCGAGAACGGATATGGCGCAACCTTCCATCGTCATTGTGGATGCACTTGGTAGAGAAGTGACTTTTTCCAAAGTGCCCTCACGTATTGTGATCACCGGTAAGGGGTTGATTCAGATTCTGGATGCTGCGTATATGTTTCCAGAAGCACCCGAGCGGATTGTTGCTTTAGGTAAAGCCACCCAGGGTACCGGAAACTTTATTTCGCTTATTGATCCCGGTTATGGTTCTAAAAAACTTCTGGAAAACGATGCCAGTGCAGAGCAAATCGCCGCGGTACAACCGGACCTGGTCATTCTAAAAAGTTATCTGGCTGAAACGGTTGGTAAGCCAATTGAAACGCTCAACATCCCTGTGGTGTATGTGGATTTTGAGACACCTGAACAATATACGCGCGATCTTGCCATTCTGGGCAAGGTATTCCAAAATGAAAGCAGGGCACAGGAACTGGTTGATTTTTATCAAAATAAAGTCAACTTCATTCAAGAAGCGTTGAAAGATGTAAAAGAAAAACCGAGTGTTCTGATGCTTTACCACAACGATAAAGATGGAGCGGTTGCCTTCAGCGTGCCGCCAATGACCTGGATACAGACTCAAATGGTCGAACTTGCCGGCGGAATGCCTGTCTGGGGTTCTGCAAACCCGGGCAAAGGTTGGACTGTGGTCACTCTGGAGCAAATTGCTGCCTGGAATGCAGACCAGATCTTCATCATCGCTTATCAAAAGGATTCATCTGAAATTACTGCCTCGTTAAAAAAATGACCCGCAATGGAGCGCTTTGCGTGCAGTGAAGGAAGGGCACCTGTACGGATTTCCCGCCGATTTATACAGCTGGGATCAACCAGATTCACGCTGGATTCTGGGACTTTCCTGGCTGGCTGCCCGCTTGCATCCTGATCGCTTTCCGCAGTTTGATATCGTTGCTGAAGCCCAGCAGTTCTACCAGCGGTTATATGGCCTGGACGTTCAATTCTTTGAGTCCAGGATCAAGCCCACATTCCGGGGAGATTTACCTTGAACACTGCCGTCAGCATTGCTGCAATGCAGAAATTGAATTCCCGTAACCACACCAGAGCCTGGATATTCGCATGGCTGGGTGTTGGGCTTCTCACATTCTTCATTCTGTCACTGTTGTTTGGGCGTTATCCGGGAATGGGTTTCATATCCCTGGAACACCTCCGCAATGACGAATTGGCAAGGTTACTGGTTTTCAATTTACGTTTACCACGGTTGTTGACAGCCATGCTGCTGGGCATGTCGCTTTCCGCTGCCGGGACTGTCTTTCAAATGTTGTTCACTAACCCCCTGGTGGAACCCGGTTTTCTGGGGGTCTCCCAGGGAGCCGCTTTTGGAGCCGCATTTTGTATTGTTTTTCTGGGTGGAGCAGCAGTGGTGACGCAGATCAGCGCTGCTGCATTTGCCCTTGCCGGATTAGGGCTCTCTTATCTGCTCGCGCGGCACATCCGATACGGTGGCTGGGTGCTTCGCCTGGTGCTTTCAGGCATTGCCGTTTCAGCCATGTTCTCAGCAGGACTTGGCGTTTTAAAATATCTGGCTGACCCGCTCAGCCAACTGCCGGAGATCACTTTCTGGTTGCTGGGTGGGCTCTCCAGTATCACCTGGACAAAGTTCCTTTCCATCTTGCCTGCAGTTACCCTGGGCCTGGCATTTCTCTTTCTGTTTCGTTGGAGGCTCAACCTGCTGGCTTTGAATGAAGAGACTGCGTTCTCTATGGGACTTTCGCCAAAACAAGAGCGGCTGCTGATGCTTACTGCTGCTGTGCTACCTGCTGCGGCGGTGATCTCCGTGGCGGGTATGGTTAGCTGGGTGGGATTGATCATTCCTCATATCGCTCGCCGTCTTTTCGGCTCGGATACGCGCTTTGTGCTTCCGGCATCCATGTTGCTGGGTGGAATTTTTGTCATCCTGTGTGATGATCTCAGCCGGACGCTTCTGGCTGGTGAAATTCCGTTAGGTATCCTGACATCTTTGTTGGGAGCAGTTATCTTTATCGGGCTGATGATGTCTCGTGGGGTAAAGGTGGACCGATGAATGCGGAGTTAATCACCTTACAAGAAGTGGTGTTTGGCTACGACCGTCGAAAACCCGCGGTGATAGAGGGTTTCAATCTCTCCATCTACGAAGGTAGCATCACTGCGATTTTAGGTCCAAACGGAGTTGGGAAAACCACATTACTGAAACTGGTGGTGGGCTGGTTAAAGCCATGGAGTGGGAAGATCCATTTGAATGGAAAGCCCCTGGAACATTACAGCCGGCGGGAAATGGGTAAGCAAATTGCTCTGATCCCTCAGAGTGAACACACACCTTTTGAATACAGTGTTCTGGAATACGTCCTGCTGGGTCGCACACCGTATATGCCTCCATTGGGCTTACCTTCCTCATCTGATGAGATGATCGCTTATGAGGCGCTGGAACAGGCAGGCATTGCTCACCTGAGTGACCATTCCATTATCGGGCTTAGTGGCGGAGAGCGTCAACTGGTACTGGTTGCCAGGGCACTTGCGCAACAGACGAAAATTCTGTTATTGGATGAACCCACTTCTCATCTGGACCTCAGTAATAAACACAGACTGGTTAATATCCTGCAGAGATTAAAAGAAAATGGCACAACAATTTTGATGACCACTCATGAACCGGATATTGCCTTGGCGCTAAGCAACCAGACTATCCTGATAGCAAACGGGCGTATTCTGGCTGCCGGTCCTACGGACGAAGTCGTTAACAGCGGATCCCTCACACAGGTTTATCATCTTCCAATAAAAATCATTAACTTAGACGGAAAAAAACAGGTATTATGGCTGTAAATCTCTGGATCGTTACAGGGTGGCGCGGAAGTGGGAAAACCACATTTTGCCGGGAAATGGTGCAGGCAGCCAGTCGGATCGGTTTGGACCCGGCTGGACTCATATCGCCAGCCGGTTTCAAACAGGATCAAAAAGATTCCATTTGGGCTGAAGCAATCCGCTCCGGAGAAAAGAGATTATTAGCAACTGATCGCCCTCGCACACAAGAGGATTTGGCTTTTGGCGACTGGTACTTTAACCAAAGCACATTAGAATGGGGTAATGAGGTACTGAAATCCAGCGTTCCCTGTGACGTGCTTGTGATTGACGAGTTAGGTCCACTGGAGTTTCATTTTTCTTTGGGTTGGGTGAGCGCAATGGATGTGATCAGAACAGGAAACTATCATCTCGCTCTGGTTGTTGTCAGACCTGAATTGCTTGAAACTGCAAAAATAATCCTTCAACCTGTTAATACCATCCAGATGACCAATGTTGAAGAGGTAAATTCCAGAGTACTTCAATTCACACCTTTGTTGTTTCAGGTTAAAGAGATTGTGTGCCGAACCTCAATGTAAACACACAGAGATTCGTTCTCTTGACATTGTCATGGGAACATGATAATCTTGCGCTCACTGTACGACGCCGGGAATTCGCCTGACCATCGCGCAGCCCTGGACGGCTCGGGGGTTGTTGGCGAGCAAGCGTCATCGAATTCAATTTTATGGAGTGTGTTTCATGTCTGTTCGTTATACTGGAACCGTAAAATGGTTCAACGCCACAAAAGGGTACGGCTTCATCGGGCGTGATGACAATGCCGGGGATGATGTGTTCGTTCATTTCTCGGCGATCCAGATGGAAGGGTATCGCACCCTGAAAGAAGGTCAAAAGGTTGAATTTGAAATTGAGCAGGGTCCAAAAGGACTTCAGGCTGCTCAGGTCATTCCACTGTCCTGACACCACGAGAATCAATACTTATGCGCCGTTTCGAAATGAAAACGGCGCTTTTTATTTTTTGCCCAAAAATGCGAGCAGAGAAATTAATTCCCGAACAACCGAATTCCTGGAATCCCTGTCCAGATACCACAGCCATGCATTCAAACGGGGTTCTTTTGAAGATACGACGATAAATTCTACAGGCTCTTTGCTCAAAACTTGCTGGAATATGAGTTGACTCCTTCTCGTGTGATATGGGTCGGTCACCACAATCAAGGTGTTCCATCCTCTTTCTTTGAGGATATCCAGAGTGGCAATGGCTTCTTCTTGAGTGTTTGTAGCAACTTTTCGGGTAATGACGATTTGGGGTACAGGGATACCCCGTTGGTGGGCTTCACTGGCTAGATAGTCGGCAGTTTTCCATCCACTCTCAGTTGTTTCCTGCGTTTCAGTCAGAATTAAGTATCTCGCTTTTTCCGCCTTGATGATGTTGACTGCTTTCTCCAGCCGGTCCAGTTCTCCGCCACTCAAGACGACCACGGCATCTGCAGGTTGCAATGGCTCATTTACGACTAAAAAGTTTCCCAGTGCTCCCAGGACAAAGAGGGCACTACACAAACAAAATAAGCCGATTCCTGCCAGGATCAAACCGATCGAAATAATGTGTTTGTGTTTCATGAGTAAAGGGCGTGTTTCATTCTTTCCAGTGCTTGCTGGAGGGTCTTTCTTGGGCAAGCAAAGTTCAAACGCACAAAACCTTCCCCCTCTTTTCCGAACCATTTTCCATCCACTAATGCAACTTTTGCCTTTTCAAGGAAAAACTTGGCGGGGTTGGAATGAGTAGAGAGGAGTTTTCGGCAGTCAATCCATGCCAGGTAAGTCCCTTCAGGTTTGGACATTTGAAGTTCAGGGAATTCGGTATATATCATCTCGAAGAGAAAATCCCGGTTGGATTGAAGGTAGTCTAGAAGCTGGATAAGCCATTCTTCGCCATCCTGGTATGCTGCCAGAGCAGCAGTCAGTCCCATCACATTGACTCCACCGACCAGCCCTTGTCTGGCAATTTGAAACGTTTCTCTCAATTTTGGATTTTGGATGATGGCGAAGGAACAATACAAACCGGGCAGGTTGAAAGTTTTTGATGGTGCCATCAATGTAATGGTGTTTTGCGCAATTTCTGGTGAAATTGCTGCAACTGGTGTGTGAGGGTGCCCTTCGTAAACCAGGTCGCAGTGGATTTCATCCGAACATAATATCACTTCGTTCCGAAGGCAGAATTCTGCAACTTGTTCCAATTCTTTTGACGTCCAGACTCTGCCGACCGGATTATGTGGACTGCAGAGAATCATTAGCCGGGCTTCATTTGAAAGAGCAGAAGCCAGGATATCCCAGTCGATTTCGTATTCTCCGGTTTCTTTTTCCACAAGGGGTGCATCAATACGAATGGCTCTGGCATTTTGAGGGGCGGTTAGAAACGGACCATAAACCGGAGGCTGGATTACCACCCCTTTATTTTGGGCAAAAGCGTGGCAGGTGATATTGATTCCCGGAACAACACCCGGTATCAAGACAATGTCATCGGGAGTAATTTTCCATGAGTATAGTTTTTCCATTCGCGAGACCAGGGTCTCTTTTAGAGCCAATGCCTGGTTGGGATACCCAAAAATCCCATGATCTGCTCTTGCTTTCAGGGCTTCTATAACGGGTTCAGGAGAACGAAAATCCATATCGGCTACCCAGAAAGGAAGCACATCTGCTGGTTTTCCTCTTGCCACTGCGAAATCATATTTCAAACAGCCCGTATTTCTTCTGTCAATGATGACGTTTAGATCTTCTTTAGTCATGGGAAACCTCCTTCTTTTGAGTGAGAAGTTAGAAGTGAGAAGTTAGAAGTGGTGGAAGGGGCGCACA
>OGCI01001362.1_pt1 | contig 20813 bp, 15 predicted proteins | sample 1570021 | NCBI WGS metagenome assembly OGCI01 (sample SAMN06264664, study PRJEB24512) | hot springs metagenome | isolation source: Hot spring water | place: South Africa: Tshipise | collected 2015-06-21 | reverse complement strand
CGCTGGGGGAGGGAACCGGGCGCCTCCCCGCAGGGAGGGGGTTGGGGAAACCCGGTTTCCCCATATGTTCACCTCAGACGCCCATTCGCGGGGCGCACAACGCCAGAATGAAAATACGTGTTCTTGGGAGGGCTGCGCCCTCCCACACCCTCCCCGCTGGCGGGTTGGTTCCTGGGAGGGGGCAGGGGCGCGGCGGCGCCGCGCCCCTACACCCAAACCCTCCCGCGGGCGGGCTATGTTCACCTCAGAAGCCCTTCGATCGGGCGGATCACGATGCGCCCGCCGGGAATGTCGAGGGCAACAATAAAGTCGCGAACCATAGGCACCAGGGCATCGGGATGGTCAGGACGGGCGATGACCAGGACCTCGCCGGCGCCCGTTTCGAGCACCTCGCGCACCTGGCCGATCACCTGGCCGTCTTCGGTGCTGGCGCGCAAGCCAATCAACTGGTGAAGAAAATACTCATCGTCGGCCAGCGGGGCGGCCTCGCCAGCGCGGATGTAGATCTCGACGCCGCGCAGGGCCTCGGCGGCCTCGCGGCTGGTGACTTCGCGCAGGGTTATGACCAGGACGCCAGGTTTGTGTTCAATCACCCCGCCCAGTGTCAGCGGCGTGCGCTCATCACCGAGGTAGACGGTGCGCACGTGGCGACTGAGATGATCGGGGCGATCAGTAAAGGATTTGACCTTAATCTGGCCGCGGATCCCGAAGGGTGCGGCAATCTGGCCGATCAGCAAGAATTCATCAGGTGGGAGATCGGTCATAGGCAATAGTGTTTGAGTATCTGAGAACAAAGTCCGTAAACTGAGGTGAACATAGCCCGCCCGCGGGAGGGTTTGGGCGTAGAGGCGCGGCGGCGCCGCGCCTCTACGCCCTCCCAGGAACCAACCCGCCCGCGGGGAGGGTGTGGGAGGGCTACGCCCTCCCAAGAATAATTATTTTCATTCCGGCGTTGTGCGGCGCAGCCGCATGGATAACTGAGGTGAACATAGCCCGCCCGCGGGAGGGTTTGGGAGGGCGCAGCCCTCCCAAGAAAAACCCATGTTCATCTCGTCATTGTGCGGCGCAGCCGCATGGACGACCGATGGGAAATACGGGGAAACCGGGTTTCCCCACCTGCGGTGAGCCTGTCGAACCGCACCCCTGCCTGCGGGAGCGCCAGCCGCTCCCAACAGCGGTTGGGACATGGGGAAACCGGGTTTCTCCAACCCCCTCCCTGCGGGGAGGGTTTGGGCGTAGCGGCGCGGCGGCGCCGCGCCGCTACGCCCCTGATGGGGAAACCGGGTTTTCCCATGCCCCTCCGGGAGAAGACATAGGGAAAGCCGGTTTCCCCTCTGTTCATATCAGTCACTCAATATCAACGTGGACCCGCTTGTTCTGCCGGGCAGCGGCAACGCCCATCAAGTCGCGGATAGCCTTGGCCACGCGCCCGCTGCGCCCGATAACTTTACCGGTCTCGTCCGGGGCGACAGAGAGTTCGTAGGTCACGGTAAAGCGACCAACCCGTTCCTTGATCTGCACGGCCTCGTGGTTATCCACGAGGTTCAGAGCGATATACTCGAGCAACGCTTTCATAGGGTACCGAAAACAAAAAAGCCCGAAGTAGCGCGCGCCGTCGGCGTCGCAGGCGCCGGTCAAGCCTCCACCGGAGCGGGTGTGAGGCGGCCGTTCTCATCAAGCACATTCACGCGCTGGAGCAACTTGACCACTGTGTCAGTGGGCTGGGCCCCGACGCTCAGCCAGTAACGGGCGCGATCGGCCTTGATTTCCAGCACCTTGGGCTGGCGGATGGGGTTGTAGTGACCGATGATCTCGATAAACTTGCCATCGCGGGGCGAGCGCGAATCGGCAACCACCACGCGGTAGCTGGGCTGCTTGGTCTTGCCGGTGCGGCGAAGACGGATCTTTACCATGGGTGTGCTTTACCTCCAGTAACCAGTCTGCACAACGAACGTACATCCGGGGTGTGCGGATTTGCCTCTATCCTTGCCTGAAGGAAGGATCGTGACAGGCACAAAGAAGCTCCCTTCTCCACCCCGGTCATGCGGAGCAAAGCCGCACGGACATCTGACCCACGATTATACCATACCCGGGCGCGCCTGGCGGAAAGGCGCACCAGCAGTACGTGTTCACATGTGGGGTAAGGCGTCACCCCGGGTGCGCGGGCGTCCCGCCCACAATGGCCTGGATGCGGACAAGATGCCCGCGCACCCAGGAGAAGTATGAACACGTATCACACGTATCACCAGCCGTACAACACCAGCCTGAACATACTTGTTCCTGAAAGGGCTACGCCCTCCCGGACCCTCCTTCAGTCGGGAGGGCTTGTCGCGGCCACAGGCAGGGGGACGGGGAAACCAGGTTTCCCCATATGTTCACCTCAGGACGTGGGCGCGGTCACTTCAGCATCCGCATCAACTCGTTGATATCGAGGCCACCGGGGCCACCCGGGCCGCCGCGCCCGCCGCGCCCGCCACGGCGTCCGCCGCGGCCCTGATCACTGGCGATCTGCTTCATCATGCGCTGCATCTGCTGGAACTGCTTGACCAGGGCGGACACCTCTTGCTCGGAGGTGCCGCTACCGCGAGCGATCCGCGTGCGGCGGCTGCCTTTGATCACTTCGGGGTTACGACGCTCATACGGCGTCATCGAGAAGATCATGGCCTCAACGCGCTTCAACTGGCGCTCATCAACCAGTTCTTCGTTGCGAGCAAGCTGGCCCAGGCCGGGGATGAGCTTGAGCAATTCCTGAAGCGGGCCGAGCTTGCGCATCTGCTGCATGGAGGTCAGGAAGTCCTCGAAATCGAACTTACCCTTGCGCAGCTTCTTTTCCATTGCGCGGGCTTGCTCGGCATCGTACATCTGCTCGGCCTTCTCGATGAGCGAGAGCACATCGCCCATACCGAGGATGCGCGAGGCCAGCCGGTCGGGGTAGAACGGTTCGAGGGTGTGAGTATCTACCTTTTCGCCGGTGGAGAGGAACTTGATCGGCACGCCGGTCACAGCGCGCACCGAGAGGGCCGCGCCGCCGCGGGCATCACCGTCCATCTTGGTCATCACCAGGCCGGTAAGGTTCACACGGGCGTTGAAGGCCTCGGCCACACGCACCGCTTCCTGGCCGGTCATCGCATCAACCACCAGCAGGCGCTCGGTGGGATGCACGCGGGCGTCGATCTCGGCGAGTTCCTGCATCAGCGGCTCGTCGATCTGCAGGCGGCCAGCGGTGTCGATGATCACCACATTGACCAGATCGCGCCGCGCCTGCTCCAGGGCGCGGGCGGCAATATCCGGCGGGCGAGCGGACGTGCCCTCGCTGTAGACGGGCACGTTCAACTGCTTGCCGAGCGTTTGCAACTGCGTAATGGCGGCCGGGCGGTACACGTCGCAGGCGGCGAGCATCACGCGGCGGCCCTTCTTACGCAGGTGCAGGGCCAGTTTGGCGGCAAGGGTGGTCTTACCAGTACCCTGGAGGCCAACAAGCATAATCACCGTCGGGCCGGGCCGGGCCTCCTGCAAGGGTGCATGTTCAACGCCAAGCAGGTTGATCAGTTCGTTGTGAACGATCTTCACCACCTGCTGGTGAGGCGTCAGGCTCTTGGTGACCTCTTCGCCGATGGCCTGTTCGGTGACCCGGGCGACAAAATCTTTGACAACCTTGAAGTTAACATCGGCTTCGAGCAAGGCCAGGCGCACCGCTTTCATCGCCTCGCGGACATCGTTTTCGTCGAGGCGGCCCTTGCTGCCGAGTTTTTGAAAAACCGCCTGAAGGCGATCGGAAAGACTTTCAAACATTGGCGCTCACTTTGATACTGGCGAGCCAGACAAAACTGATTGGCACATCCGGCTCTCTAGCTTGCTCGTGGTCGGAGAAGAGAGCATTGGCGGCAAAGCCAGGCTCTCGCGGCCCCTCCCGTTCACGGTCCTACCGGATACACTCCTGAGGGGCCGGGCGCGGCCCGGGGCGGGATTGCAAAGCCGCGCGCCTGCACCATCGCATAGTAATACGACCCGTTAGCGCGGGATGATTACCGGTTCATTGTAGCCGTTTGGAGGGAGGGAGTCAACCTGGCTCGCAGGTCGGCACTCAGAGTCGGGGTAGCCACGCAAGCCCGGGAGCAACGCGGAGCGTGGGGGTTGTTCCTGGGAGGGCTGCGCCCTCCCAAACCCTCCCGCGCACGGGCTATGTTCACCTCAATCATCCATGCGGCTGCGCCGCACAACACCAGAATGAAAATATTTGTTCTTGGGAGGGCTGCGCCCTCCCAAACCCTCCCCGCTGGCGGGTTGTTTTCTGGGAGGGCTGCGCCCTCCCCAACCCTCCCGCGCACGGGCTATGTTCACCTCAAGCGCTGATGCCTGACCCGGTGGCTTCGGCGCGCACCAGGGCGAGCGCCTGTTCGCGCGAGTGAACGAGCGTCTCCAGTTCCGCCAGCAGATTGGCGAGGAGACGGTAGTCGCGCCGGAGGGCCTGTTCCTCGGCCTGGTCGAACGCGAGGTACTCCATCGGGCCGAGCCAATCGTCGAAGCTGGCGCTGCCGATGCATGGCTCCAGCGCGTGGATGGCGCTCAGGCGCTGCCAGACCTGAGCCGCGCTATCGGTGAGCAGTCGAATGCTGTCAATGGTCATAGGCGCCTGCTACGTGCGCGCAAGCTGCGCTTGCGGCATCGCGATAGTGGAGGATTCCTCCGCATGCGGCTGCGCCGCACAACGCCGGAATGGAAAATATTTGTTCCTGGGAGGGCTGCGCCCTCCCAAACCCTCCCGCGGGCGGGTTGTTTCCTGGGAGGGCTGCGCCCTCCCAAACCCTCCCGCGGGCGGGCTATGTTCACCTCAGTTACATGGTACGACGGACCGGTTGAGCGCAGCATCGGTCGGAAGATTTACGTTTGTCTCATTCAAGCGATGGGGAACGCGCCAGCGCCGGTTGGAAGCTCGCCATTCCCTCCGTATGGAGGTCATCGCTGGAACGGGGTTTCTGGTATAATCCTCAGGAGAATCAGTAAACCAACGGCGAATATGACGCAAGATACACAGATCTCCGGCGTGGCTGTACCGAACCCTGATCAAACCGGCGTACCCCGCTCCAGCGCGGCGCCCCGGTTCAACGCGCGCCAGCGGTTTTTACGCGTGTCCACGTTCCTGCTTCGGGTTGTTATTCATATCTTTATCTGGGACATCTCTCTGATGCGCATTGGCATGCTGCGCTGGCTGGTGCGGCGCAGCGCCAATCAGCGCTGGAGGCGCCTGGCCCGCGATTTCCGCAAGCTGGCAGTGGAACTGGGCGGGATGCAGATCAAGCTCGGTCAGTTCCTCTCCTCGCGCGCCGATGTGGTCCCGGATGTCGTGCGCCAGGAACTCGCCGGGCTGCAAGACGAAGTGCCGTCTGCCCCGGCAAGTCACGTGCTTCAGGTGATCATCGAAGAGCTGGGCGCTCCACCCAGTGAGTTGTTTCTGCGGTTTGAGGAGGAGGCGGTTGCCGCGGCCTCGCTCGGTCAGGTACACTTTGCGACCCTTCACGACGGGCGAGATGTAGCCATCAAGGTGCAACGCCCCTACATCGAACAGATCATCGAAGTGGACCTGAGCGCGGTCTCGTGGGTGGTCCGTCTGATAAAGAACTATCCGCCGCTCCGGCGACGGGCCGATCTCGAGGCCCTGCTGGCCGAGTTCTCCAGGGTCCTGACGCTAGAACTGAACTATGTGGAAGAGGGGCGTAACGCCGCCACGTTCCGCAAGAACTTTGTGGGGGTGCAGGGGATCTATTTTCCCGAGCCGATCATGGAGCTGACGACCAGGCGCGTGCTGGTGATGGAACGCATCAGCGGGATCAAGATCACCGACTTGCGTACCCTGGAAGCGATGGGGGTGAGCCGGGTAGAGCTGGCGGCGCGTCTGAACAACTGCTATTTGAAGCAGTTTTTTATTGATGGCTTCTTCCACGCCGATCCGCATCCGGGAAACCTGTTTGTGCGCGTTGATCCCGAACTCCCGGTGAACTATAGTATCTCCTCCAATGGCAAGGGGGCTTCGAGTAAGCCCAACGGGAACGGCGTGCTCCCCGACGGGCGCCTCTTCGGTGACGCGGAGGCCCATGCCGTCGCGCCGGGCCGGCCCTTCACCTTGATCTTCGTGGATTTTGGCATGGTCGGCGCGTTGCCGCCGCAGACGATGGATGTTGTGCGTAGCGGAGTGCTGGGTCTGGCGACGAACGATGCCGAGCGGATCGTCGACGCGCTGGATCGGTTGAACATGATCCTGCCTGGCGCCGACCGCCGCCCGATCGTCCAGGCGACGCAGATTATGCTGCGTCATTCGTACAACCGCTCGATGCGCGAGATGACCAGCATTGATGTTGAGGCGATCTTCGAGGAAACCAAGGATATCATCTACGATCTGCCGTTCCAGATCCCTCAGGACCTGTTGTACTTCGGGCGGGCCTTGAGCATGGTCGCCGGCCTGGCTACGGAGATCTGCCCGGACATTAACCTGTTCCACGAGTTGCGCCCCTTTGCGCAAATGTTGCTGGAGCGCGAGCGCAACGGGATCAACTGGGCCGAGCGGGCGCAGAAGGAGTTGCTCGATCTCGGGCAGTTGCTCTTCTCGCTGCCCCGGCAGATGGAGGCGTACTACCGTTCGGCCAATCGAGGAGAGATCCAGATGCGCTCGGACCTGTCGCGCCTGGAGCGTGGTATTCGCCGCGTCGAGCGGTCGAGCGACCGGCTCGCTGGCGGCATGCTGGCGACGGGATTGTTCCTCGGCGGGGTGCAGTTGCGAACCCGCGGGTTCGAGAAGGAGGCGAACCGGGCGTGGATGGCGGCGGCAGCGGCGATCGTCTGGGCGCTCTGGCCCCGCGGGGAGAAGTAGCCGGGCTATGGGGGGGGTGTGGGGTCACGCTTTCCAACCCCGGTGGATTCTGCTGGCGCTACCGGGCTGGGCCGCGCTGCTGCTCGGCCTCGGGCTGGCGCTGGCGCTGGCGTTGCGGCCCGATCCTCGCGATGCGCTGCGCGAGGCTGAGCGGCTCTTCAGTGCGGGGCGTTACCACGAGGCGTTGACCGTCCTGACTCCGCTGGCGCCGGATCTGCCCGAGGCACAGGTGCGGCTGGGGATGCTGCGGGCGCTGCGAGGCGAGCATGCCGCAGCCGAGCGCCAGTTGCGCGCGGCGATGCTGCGCGGGCTGAAGCCTGCCGACTACCAGCGCGCCCTGCTTTACCTGGGGCGAACGCTCGCCGACTCGGGGCGGAGGGATCTGGCGGCGCGCACGTGGGCGCTGGTGGAGGACTGTCGTTCCGCCGAGACCTGCGCTTATCGCGCCCCGGCGCGCCTGCTGGCCGCCGATGAGGCCCTGCGGCGGGGCGAGTACCTGCTGGCTGAAGCCGGGTTGCAGGCGGCTCTGGCCGAACCGCTGGCGCCAGCCTGGGCTGAGTCGGCGCGCTACCGCCTGGCCCTGTTGCGCGCCGGCAGCGCCCCTGAAGCGGCACGCCCGACGAGTTCAGCGGCGCCTGGTCGTAACGACCCGCTGATCCTCCCGCTGCTTCCCGTGGTCGGCGACGGCCCGCGCCGTCTCCAGGCGGCGCTTGACGCGCCGCCCGCCGAGCGGCCACAACTCCTGGGCCTGCTCTACCTGCGTCTGGGCCTCTACGGCCTGGCCGAGGAGCAGTTTGCGCGGGTTGACCCCCATGGCCCCGACGCCCTCGGCGCCGCGGCCTACGCCGCCTACACCCGCTGGCGCGCTGGCGATGCCAGTGGCGGCTTGCAACGACTGCAAGCCCTGGTCGAGGCGCACCCTGATGACCCGCGGGCGCGCACGCTGCTGGCGCTGGCCTACCTCACCACCGCCGCCGACGATGCCGCGCACGACGAGCTGGACACTGTGGCGCGGCTGCGGCCCGATGATCCGGGCGTGGCCCTGGCCTGGGCGAGCTGGCACGCCGCTCGCCGCGAATACGACCAGGCCAGCCGCTCCTACAGCCGCGCCCTGGCGCTGGCGCCCGACACCGAACGAGGCCGCTACGCGCTGCTGGCGGCAACGTTTCACCTTGCCACCACGTTTGAACTGTGCGAAACGGGGTTGTCGTTTGCCGAAGTGGCCGCCGCCGAGGCGAACGACGATCCGGAGGCGTTGACCACGCTGGCCGCCTACCGCTACCACTGCGGCCAGTTTGCGGGCGCGGCAGAGGCCGCCCGCGCGGCCCAGCGGACCGGTGGCGGCCCCGATGCGTCCTACTACCTCGGGGCAGCCCTGGCTGCCCTTGGCGACGCGGAGAACGCGCGTAGCGCCCTCATCCGCGCCGCCGATCTGGCGCCCGCCTCCGACTGGCGTCGGAGGGCAGAGCTGGTGCTGGGTATGCTACCGCTTTACGCCTCTTCGAAGTAACCATGCAGCCGACGACCCAGCAGCGGGTCGCGCAGCTTCTTGAGCGCCTCGCTCTCGAGTTGTCGCACCCGCTCGCGGGTCAGGTTGAGGCGCTGGCCGATCTGCTCCAGGGTCAGCGCAGTCTCCCCGTGCAGTCCGTAGCGCAGGCAGAGGATGTGGCGCTCACGAGGCGTCAGGTGCGACATCGCCTCGCTCAGGTCGTCGCGCAGCAGGGCGTGCGACACCTCCTCCAGCGGCGACGGCTGGAGCGGATCGGAGATGACCTCGGCCAGGGTACCGGTACCATCCTCGGTATGGGCTTCGTCGAGCGAAGCAGGGATCAAGGCGGCCTGTTCGGCGCGCGTCACCTGCTCAGGCGTAAGCCCGGCTGCGCTAGCAACCTCCTCGGGCGTCGGTTCGCGGTCAAGGTGCTGGATCAACTGCTGGCGCACGCGGGCAAGCCGCGAGAGCCGCTCGCCCAGGTGGACGGGCAAGCGCACGGTGCGCCCGTGATCGGCGATGGCCCGACCCACGCTCTGGCGGATCCAGTAGGTAGCGTAGGTCGAGAACTTCAGGCCTCGCCCGGGATCGAACTTGTCAACGGCGCGCATGAGGCCCAGGCTGCCCTCCTGGATCAGATCCAGCAGGCTCAGACCGTGGCCCTGGTAGCGGCGCGCGATACTCACGACCAGGCGCAAATTAGAGTTGATCAACTGGGCCCGCGCGCGCTCACCTGCAGCGACCTGCTGCTCCAGGCGCCGGCGCTCGGCAAGAGGCAGGTGCGGCTCCGCATCAAGACGGTTGGCCGCCTCCAGGCCCTCAGCCATGGTTCGCGCAAGAGCCTGTTCCTGATCAAAGGTCAAAAGCGGCTCATCGCCGATCTCGTTCAGATACAGAATGATTGAGTCTGCAGCACCGGGGCTGATAACCGCCGGATTGGTCATGGGTCGCTCCCCTTTCAGGTTCGTTGTCCGGGCTGCGACCGAAGCAAACGAACGTGTTGGTTGTCCCATTCAACAGGGGGTGATCCTCGTGGAGACGAGAGCCAGCGGGAGTCGTGACACTCCCGGGGGACGTCAAGCAAATAGTATAGGCCAGAGGGTTAAGAGGGGGCTTAGGTCAGGATGAGAGGAGGATGAGAGAAGGGCGGCCGTGCGCGGCGCGCGCAGGGAGGGGTGTGGGGAAGCCGGTTTCCCCACACCCCTGCGCGGAAGGCCCTGGAGAATTGCCCCCTCCCAAACCCTCCCTATCGGAAGGGACGAGATTCGACAGGCTCACCGCAGGTTGGGAAACCCGGTTTCCCCACCGCATCCCCGCCGGGAGGAGTGCGGGGCCGCATCAGGCCAGCGAGAGGTCGCGCTTCTTCTTCTCGCGGCGCCGGTCGTCGGCGCTGAGCAGCTTCTTCCGCAGGCGCCAGCCCCTGGGCGTAACCTCGACCAGTTCGTCGTCGCCGATGTACTCGATGGCATCGTCGAGCGAGAGGGTGCGCGGGGCCTCGAGACGAATATTCTCTGCGCCCTTGTTGTTGCGGATGTTCGTCAGGTGCTTTTCCTTACAGACATTCACCTCGAGGTCCACGTCACGGATGTGCTGGCCGACGACCATACCCGCGTACACCTCCTGGCCAGGAGTAACGAAGAAGACCCCGCGATCCTGGACCTGGTTGATGCCGTAGGTAGTGACGACGCCGCTCTCGGAGGCGATCAGCGAACCATTCTCACGGGCAATAATGTCACCGGTGAACGGCGCATAGCCGTAGAACAGGCTGTTGAGCACCCCGGTGCCGCGCGTGGCGGTCAGGAAGAGCTGGCGGAAGCCGAGCAATCCACGGGTGGGCACAAGGTAGACGTAGTGCACGCTGCCATCATCGCGGACGTGCATATCGCGCATCTCGCCCTGGCGTTTCCCGAGCAGTTCAACCACCACGCCCTGGTAATCGGCGCCCACCTCGATCTCGACCAGTTCAATCGGCTCCAGGCGGTTGCCGTGGGCATCTTCGTGGAAGATCACCTCAGGACGGGAGACCTGGAACTCGTAACCTTCGCGGCGCATGGTTTCGATTAGAATGCCGAGGTGCAACTCGCCACGCCCGGCGACCAGAAAGACATCGGGGCTTTCGGTATCTTCGACTCGCAAAGCCACGTCGCGTTCGGTCTCCTGGTAGAGACGTTCGCGGAGCTTGCGCGAGGTCACGAACGTGCCTTCACGACCGGCGAAGGGGCTGGTATTGACCCCAAAGGTCATACGCACTGTCGGCTCTTCGACCTTGATCGGGGGGAGGGCCTCGGGTTGGAGGGCATCAGCGATGGTATCGCCGATGCTGGCGTCGCCGATGCCGGCGAGGGCGATGATATCGCCAGCCTGCGCCGACTCAACCTCCTGGCGCTGGAGGCCGTTGTAGACAAACAGTTGGGAGAGGCGCACCGGATGGATAGCGCCCTGGCGGTCGATGCGCACGAGCGCCTGCCCCTTGCTGATGGCGCCGCGACTGAGCCGGCCCGTAACAATCTTGCCCTTGTAGTCGTCGTAGAGACTGGTAGTTACCAGAAACTGGGCAGGGGCGGTCACGTCAACCTCAGGGGGCGGGATGCGGTCGAGGATCGCCTCAAAGAGAGGCTCGAGCGAGTCGTGCAGTTTGAGCGGCGAGCGACCAGCGTGGCCGGCCAGCGCGTTGGTGAAAATAGTGGCGAACTCGGCCTGTTCGTCACTGGCGCCGAGATCGACAAACAGATCGAAAGTCTCGTTCACGACCCAGTTCGGGCGCGCCTGAGGCCGATCGATCTTGTTGACCACCACAATGGCGTGGTGACCGGCCTGCAGGGCCTTGCGCAGCACGAACTTTGTCTGGGGCATAGGGCCGTCAACGGCATCAACCAGCAACAGGACGCCGTCAACCATATTCATCACCCGCTCCACCTCGCCGCCAAAATCGGCGTGGCCGGGCGTGTCTACAATGTTGATCTTGGTGCCCCGGTAGATCACCGCGGTTGTCTTGGAGAGGATAGTAATCCCGCGCTCGCGTTCGAGGGCGTTGGAGTCGAGCACCCGTTCCTCGACGGTCTGGTTTTCGCGAAAGACGCGGCTCTGCTTGAGCATCGCGTCCACCAGAGTGGTTTTGCCGTGATCGACGTGGGCGATAATGGCAATATTGCGAATATCGTGGCGAAGCATAAACCCTCAGCGCCAGCGGGGCGCATTTGTTGTGACACACAGAGACGCTCAGGCGCCTGACGCGGCGGGCCTGAGCGCTGAATGTATTGTACCACATCCTCTCCCGGGTGCAGAAGAGAGATGTTCCGCGAGGGGTGCGTGTTCACATATGGGGTAAGGCGTCACCCCGGGAATGCGGGCGTCCCGCCCGCAAGGGCCTGGATGCAGGCAAGATGCCCGCGCTCCCAGGCGAAGTGTGAACACGTACCCGCGAGGGCTGCGCTTGCTCGCACTCTCCCCACCGGTTCAGGGGCGGACAGAATGTATGGGCGCCGACTGGCGTTATGGCATTGGGAGGCGCTGGTTGGTCCTCACCCCCGGCCCCCTTCGACAGGCTCAGGCTTCGCCCTGAGGCTCAGCCCGAAGGGGCGGGCCTCTCCAGCGAAGTCGGAGAGCCTGCGCTGAGCGCCTGTCGAAGCGGGGCGACCACAGCCGCGCGCGGGCGTTCCAGTGCGGTACACGCCACGCTGGCGCGGATGTTCTGTCCGCCCTTAAACTCCCCACCGGGAAGGGCTCAGGGAAACCCGGTTTCCCCATACCCCAACCGCGATTGGGGGCGCCTGGCACCTCGACGGGGAGGGGGGAAGTCCGGTGCGCTCAAGGGCCTTGCATCAGCCCTGGCGCCCCGGGTCCGCGCCGAGAGGGAAAGCAGACGAGTATGCTACACTATAAGTTATGAAAGCCAGGGCTTCAGCTCAGCGAAGGATTATACCTGCAGTGACTCTGCCCTACCCGTTTGCCGTGCAGAGCGTGGTGACGCTGGCGCTGCTCGGCGCGCCGATGAGCGCTCTAGGGCAGAGTTATGCCGTCTGGCGCATGCTGGCGCTGGCAGGGTTGTGTGGCGCCTGCCTGATCGCCGTTACCTTTGTCCCGGCGCGACGTTTACCCCGCTGGGGGCAGGTGGGGTTCCTGCTCGGGCAGGTAGCGCTCACTGCGCTGGCGCAGGCGCTCGTTCCTGCGCCACTGCTCGACTACGTGTACCTGGCGCTGGTGCTCCAGGCGATTGCCCTCTTCCCGCCGTGGTTGTGGATTTCCTTCGCGGCGGGGGTGTACGCCATCTGGAGCGGGATGCTGCTGGTGGTGACGGCAAACCTGATGGACTGGCTGCAGGGCAACCTGGCGCTGGCCTTTCCGGCCACCTGCGCAATCATTGCGGCGATCTTCTACCTGCGCCAGCAGCGCCGCAGCGAACAGGTGCAGCACATGTTGCAGCAGGTGCAGCAGCGCTACGATGCGCTGACGGCTGGCATGCGCGAGGTGCAGCAGCGTATGATGCTGGAGGAGCGCCACCGGCTTGCGCAGACGATCATCGGCGAAGTGCAGGCTGCCCTCACCCGCACCGAGCAGAGCGTGACCGCAGCACTGGCGCAGGCCCAGAGCAACCTCTCACGACTTGAGGCGGCGGTGAGCCAGACGCGGGCCGCCGCCGCCAGCGCGGTGGAGCGCCTGCGCGGCACGGTGGCGACGTTGCGACAGGGTGCGGACGAGTCGCCTGCCGACGTTCCCCCCCTGGCGACGGTGCTCCCGTCCGAGGAGCCGGTGATCGCCACCCCGCTGAATCGAGTGCTGACGTGGGTGTTGCCGGCGGTCTTTCTGGTGCTGACGATCAGTTCAGCCGCGTTGCAGCGACCGCTGGATGCAGGGGCGTTCGGGATGCTCCTGGTGTGGGTCGCGGTACTACTGCTCGCCTATGTAACAACGCAGCGCATCGATCAGCCGCTGCTGATCCAGGTGGGTCTGGCGGCGCAGTCGGTGGCGATCCTGGCGCTGGCGCAACTCGCGCACACCCTCACACCGCTGCTGGGGCTGTTGCTGGTGCTCTGGCAGGTGGCGGTGCGGCTCCCATCGCGGCAGATTGTGCTGCACCTGGTCGGTCTGGTGCTCGGGATCACCGTCCTTGCAGCATACTGGGGCCCGGAGCGTTTCGACCACAACGCTCTGCTGATCGGGACGGTGACGGCTGTGGCGGTAGGCGGGCCGTTGCTGCTGGCGCGCCGCCAGCTCGAGCGGCGCAAGCAGGCGGAGTTGCGCCTGGCGCTGTTGAACGCCGAGGTCGAACAGCAGATGGACGAGGTGCGCATGCTGGCAGTGGCGGCAGAGCGAACACGGCTGGCCCGGGAGGTGCACGACGATCTGGGGTCGCGGCTGGTGCTGGTGCACCTGCACCTGCAACTGGCCGAGGACCTGGCCGCCGAGGATGCCGAGGCGGCCCTGGAACAGGTACGCGAGAGTCGCGAACAGTTACACCTGGCCTGGCGCAGCATGCTGGCGGTGGCCGATGCCGAATTGCCGGTGCGGGGCGCGGAACTGCGGCGCGCGCTGGAGGAACTGGCAGCGGGAGCGGTTGGGCCTCCGCGGGTCACGTTGATCCTCGATGGGGAACTTGAAGGTCTGCCCGATGCGCTGGCCTGCACCGTCTACCGCACGGTGCAGGAAGGGTTGACCAACGCGCGCAAACACAGCCGCGCGTCGCGGGTCGAGGCGCGGGTCGTGAGCCTGGGGGGCTACATTACCGTCACGGTCACCAACGACGACACAGGCGAGGGGGAAGAACCGGCCCGCCGGCCAGGCGAGAGTTTCGGGCTGGTCGGCCTGCGTGAGCGAGCCGAGGCCCTCAACGGGGGTATGGAGGCCGGCCCGTTGCCCGGCGGCGGCTGGCGATTGCGGGTAGTGTTGCCGACCGAAGGCGTGTGAGCGCCTCCAACGGCGCTGCACAGGGGTGCCAACGATGAGCGAGAAGATCCGCGTGGTGATCGTGGACGATCAGGCCCTCATTCGGACCGGGATCGCCACACTGCTGGCGCGCAAGCCCGGCATTGACGTGGTGGGCCAGGCGAGCAATGGGCAGGAAGCTCTCGACCTCGTTGCCGCGCTCGACCCGGACGTGGTATTGATGGACGTGCTGATGCCGGTGATGGATGGGGTAGAGGCCACCCGGCGGCTGACGGAGCGAGGGCCGCGCCCGGCGGTGATCATTTTGACCACCTTTCGTGACGACGTATACGTGTTTCGGGGGCTGGCGGCGGGCGCGCGCGGCTACCTGTTAAAGGACGTGGACCACAAGGCGCTGGCGGAGGCGGTGCGCACCGTGGCGGCCGGCGGGGCGCTGCTGGCGCCGGAAATTACGGCGCAAATGCTGCCCCATCTGGGACGGCTGGCCGGCGACCTTGAGGGAAGCAAGCCCACTGCGCCGTCTGCGCCCACCGAGCGGCTGGCCCTGCTCACCGAACGCGAACGGGCCATTCTGGCCCTGCTGGCGCAGGGCCGCACCAACCAGGAGATCAGCGAGGCGATGCTGATCAGCATCGGCACGGTCAAGAACCACATCAGTAACATCCTCAGCAAACTCGGCGTCCGCGACCGCACCCAGGCGGCGCTGTGGGCGCTGCAGCAGGGACTGGGGTAAGAACCCGGGGTGTTCCCGGGAGGGCTGCGCCCTCCCCAACCCTCCCATGGGCGGGTTGTTTCCTGGGAGGGCTGCGCCCTCCCACACCCTCCCCGCTGGCGGGTTGTTTCCTGGGAGGGCTGCGCCCTCCCAAACCCTCCCCGCTGGCAGGTTGTTTCCTGGGAGGGCTGCGCCCTCCCAAACCCTCCCGTGGGCGGGTTGTTTCCTGGGAGGGCTTCACCCTCCCAAACCCTCCCGTGGGCGGGTTGTTTCCTGGGAGGGCTGCGCCCTCCCACACCCTCCCGTAGGTGGGTTGTTTCCTGGGAGGGCTGCGCCCTCCCACACCCTCCCGTGGGCGGGTTGTTTCCTGGGAGGGCTGCGCCCTCCCACACCCTGCCGGTGGGGAGGGCTTGCCGCCCCCACCGGCGGGGGTATGGGGAAACCCGGTTTCCCCGTATGTTCACCTCAGGAGCCAGGCAGCCCCGTGACTGCGGTCATGGGCCTCAAGTTATGTGTGCGTATCGTCACAAAATTGCCAAGGGGTGACGGAGGACTGGACCGGGCACACTTCCGCGGCGCGAGGGTGCGGGCTACACTGGAGTAGCGTGGCCGTGGAAGGATACACGGCCAGACACCCTGAGGAGCAAGAAGATGCCTCGCGCTGTACCCTCCGCCCCGGTCGAACCCCAGCTTGAGAAGAGCCTCGGCGAAAAGATTGGTGTTTTGATCATTGTCGTGCTGCCATTTCTGGCAACGTTGTATGCGATGGTGATGCTGTGGAACCGCGCCGTTGACTGGCTGGACGTAACCTTGATGCTGGTCTTCTACGCGATCTCCGGTCTGGGGATCACGGTCGGCTACCACCGCATGCTGACCCACAAGAGTTTTGAGACCCACTCCTGGCTGAAGCGTCTATTCCTGATCATGGGCAGCATGGCCTTCGAGGGCAGCCCGATCGCCTGGGCCTCGACGCATATTCAGCATCATGCCCACTCCGACGGCGAAGACGATCCCCACAGCCCGTTGGAGGGATTGATCCACGCCCACATGGGCTGGCTATTTCACCACAAAGAGAACGTGGACGTATACGGCACCTGGTTAAAGCGCGACCCCGACGTTGTATGGGCCTCGCGCACCTGGCTGTTGTGGGCAGGGTTGGGGCTGCTGATCCCCTTCCTGATCGCCGGCTGGAGCGGCCTGATCTGGGGCGGTCTGGTGCGGGTGTTTCTGACACACCACGTTACCTGGAGCGTCAACTCGATCTGCCACACCTTCGGCGCGCGCGACTACCAGACGCGCGACGCGAGCCGCAACAACTTCATCGTTGGCCTGCTGGCGTTTGGCGAGGGCTGGCACAACAACCATCACGCCTTCCCCCGGTCGGCCTTCCATGGCCTGCGCTGGTGGCAGATTGATATTTCGGCCTATGTGATCCGCGGGCTGGAGGCGGCGGGGCTGATCTGGAACGTGCAGCGGGTGAAAGAAGCCGACTTGCAGAAGCGGGTCATTCCGGCAAGCGCGGAGGGAATGGGGGATTAGGCAAGGTTCAACGGTGGGCGTTTGAAATTGACCGTCCTCTGCAGCTCCACAGCTCTACAGCTCCACACAAGCGGCTTGTGGAGCTGTGGAGCTGTGGAGCTGAAGGCCTCTTGAACCGGGTTGACGAAGGGCCAGGGAGGGAGTATTATTAGCCAATAACCCCGAGAGAAGAACCGCAGAAGCCGTGGCAGCGCCGCCCGCTCAGCTCTCTCCGATCTCTGTTTCAGATTCGGCAGAAAGCCATAGTATCGCACACCTATGCTCACCGAGCACCGCGCGCGCGCTAACGGCCATTCGCTCTTTGCCACCTACGACCTCGGCGCCGTCTACGACGAAATGTTCGACGAGGCGGGGGAGCCACGGCCGCACTACCGGCTCCTGTACCAGCGCCTGCTGGAACTCTCCGCGCGTGACCTCCAGCAGCGGCAGAGTTACGCTGACCTCACCTTTCTCAACCAGGGCATTACTTTTACCGTCTACGGTGACGATCAGGGCACCGAGCGCATCTTTCCCTACGATCTGCTGCCGCGGATCGTGACCCACGACGAATGGACGGTGATCGAGGCAGGGCTGAAGCAGCGTATCCGCGCGCTGAACCTGTTTCTGCACGACATTTACCACCAGGCGCGTATTCTGGCCGATAAGGTCATCCCGCGCGAGCTGGTGTACACATGCCCGCACTTCCGCCGCGAGATGCGGCACGTCAATGTGCCCCAGCAGGTCTATGTCTCCATCACCGGCACCGACCTGGTGCGCCTGCCTTCGGGCGAATTTGTGGTGCTGGAGGATAACCTGCGCGTGCCCAGTGGGGTGAGCTACATGCTCACCAATCGCGCGGTGATGAAACGGGCCTTTCCTTCGCTGTTTGCCAACTACGGCGTGCGCCCGATTGACCACTACGGGCACGCGCTGCTCACGACCCTGCGCGCCCTGGCCCCCCCGCACCGGCCCGATCCAACCATCGTGGTGCTGACGCCGGGGGTGTACAACTCGGCCTACTTTGAGCATACCTTCCTGGCTCGCCTCATGGGGCTGGAGCTGGTTGAGGGCCGGGACCTGCTGGTGCACGACAACATTGTGTACATGCGCACCACAGCGGGCCTGCGGCGGGTGGATGTGATCTACCGGCGGGTAGACGACGATTTTATTGACCCGCTGGCCTTTCGCTCGGATTCGATCCTCGGTGTGGCGGGGCTGTTCAACGCCTTCCGCGCCGGGAACGTGAGCCTGGCGAACGTGGTCGGCACCGGCGTGGCCGACGACAAGGCGATCTACGCCTACGTGCCGAAGATCATCAAGTACTACCTCGGCGAAGAGCCGATCCTGTCGAATGTCGAGACCTACCTCTGCGACGATCCCCTTGAGCGGGCCTACGTGCTCGAGCATCTGGATGAACTGGTGGTGAAGGCGGTGGGCGAGTCGGGCGGCTATGGAATGCTGATCGGCCCCCACAGCACCGCCGAGGAGCGTGAGCGCTTCCGGCGCTTGATCGAGGCCCATCCGCGGAATTACATCGCCCAGCCAACGCTGCAATTCTCACGCGCCCCGTGCTTTGTTGACGGCCGGGTGGAGCCGCGCCACGTCGATCTCCGTCCGTACATCCTCAACAGCGGCGACCAGATCACCATCGTGCCCGGGGGCCTCACCCGAGTGGCGTTGCGCAAAGGCTCGCTAGTGGTTAACTCGTCGCAGGGCGGCGGCAGTAAGGACACGTGGGTGTTGTTTGAGTGATGGTCGCACCCGCCTGCCGGCGCGAAGGCTCGTTGCAGTGCCGGATGCCCATGCGGCCGCGCCGCGCAACGACCCGAGGCGAAGAGGTTAGCTGGTAAGGCTGCGCCTGCCCGTGTTTCCCGCTTTACCTGCGCGGCGGGAGGGTTCGGGTGGCGCGCCCTCCCGTGTGGGAGTATGGGGAAACCGGGCTTCCCCATGCCCCTGTCCATCGGGGCGCCAGGCGCCCCCAACACCGGTTGGGGTGCGGGGAAACCGGGTTTCCCCGCGTCCCTCCCTCTGGTTCAGGGGCGGACAGAACATATGGACGCCGACGGGCGTGATGCGGGGAGACCAGAGCCGTGCGCGGGGGTGGTTCCAATGCGGTACAAGCCGCGCTGGCTCGGATGTTCTGTCCGCCCTTCAACCGCTGGGGGGAAGCGCCCGGTTCTCTCCCCCGGCGGGGAGGGTTGCGAAGAGCGCATCCCTCCCAGGAAAACATCCATTTTCATTGTGTCAGGGTGCGGCGCAGCCGCGTATTCAAGTGACACTGATAAGACCCTATGCTCTCACGTGTAGCTGATGGCCTCTACTGGATGAGCCGCTACCTGGAACGGGCCGAGCACACGGCGCGTCTGATCGGCGTCGGGTTGAACCTGATGCTGGATCAGACCCCCGAGTCGGTCGAGGTGCGCTGGAAACGCCTGCTGGCGGCCCTGCGCACGCCCCTGCCCGCCGGAGACGCCTATGCCATTACGCGCGCCCTGACCTTCGATCAGGCCAATCCGAACGCGATTGTGAGCTGCATTGCCCTGGCCCGCGAGAACGCCCGGCAGGTGCGTCAGCAGATCAGTTCGGAGATGTGGGAGCAGGTGAACCGGCTGTACCTGTTTATGCGCTCAGCAAGCCCCGAGCGGATCTGGCAGGGTGAGCCGATCGAGTTCTACCAGGCGATCAAAGAAGGCGCGCACCTCTTCCAGGGCATTACCGACACCACCATGACCCACGGCGAGGGCTGGTACTTCATCCAGGTGGGCCGTTATCTGGAACGAGCCGGCGCCACTGCCCTGCTCCTCGACGTGCATTTCCGCCCCTACCTGGAGGCGCCCAACGATCCGGCGCTGTTGCTGGAGTACAACGACTGGGTCGGGTTGCTGAAGTGCGCCACAGCATTCGAGGCTTACTGCAAAGTGTATACCGCTGATGTGCAGCCGGAAACGGTAGCCGAGTTCTTGCTGCTCAACGGCGAGTTCCCCCATTCGGTGCGCTTCTCCGCCGACCGCATCCAGCGTGGTCTGCAGGCGATTGCGCAGAGCACCAGCACTCGCGGCGGTGGGCGGGCCGAACGCCTCGCCGGACGATTGCGGGCCTCGCTCGATTATGGCCAGGTGGAAGAGATCCTGGCCGATAATATGCACGCGTACCTCGATGGCATCCAGCGCCAGTGTATGGCCATTCACAGCGCTATCTATCAAACTTATGTAACCTACCCGGTGGAGAAGGCCCTCGATACGTAGTATCCAGGATACCCGTGTGGCCGCGCCACGCACTGTAAAGAGGTTCCCGGGAGGGTTGCGCCCTCCCAGCCCCTCCCCCGGGCAGGGGCGCAGGGCAACCTGGCTTCCCCTCGATGTTCACATTAGTCGCGGCTGCGCCGCACAACGCCGGAATGAAACTATGTGTTCCTGGGAGAGCTGCGCCCTCCCAAACCCTCCCCGCTGGCGGGTTGTTTCCTGGGAGGGCTGCGCCCTCCCAAACCCGCCCCGCTGGGGGGTTGTTTTCTGGAAGGGCTGCACCCTCCCAAACCCTCCCCGCACGCGGGCTATGTTTACGTTAGATCGAGCCCACCAGCCACGTAGCTTCAGGCGTTGCTAACGCTGTACCATATCTGGTAGTAGTATGTACTATTCCATCTTGCATAAGACCCGTTTTCGCTATAGCGCCCCGGTGAGCGAGAGCGTAACCGAGGTACGCAAGCAACCCCGGTCGGAAGGTTCGCAGCGCTGCCTGAGTTTTCGCCTGGTCACAAGCCCGATGGCGCGCGTGCAACACTACACCGACTGGTACGGCAATACCGTTCACCACTTCAGCATCCCCGCGCCGCACCGCACCACAACCATCACCGCCGAGGCGGTGGTGATCCTGCAACCGCCACCGCCGCTCCCCGACCGGCTTGACCCTAACGCCTGGATGGCCCTCGATGCGCTCATCGAACAGGACGACTACTGGGATTTTCTGGCGCCCAGTGTTTTTGCCCATCCGACAGCGCTGGTCGCAGATCTGGCCCGTGAACTCGAGGTGTGCCGCCGTGACGATCCGCTGACCCTGCTGCGCGAGTTGAACGCCCGGCTCTACGATACGTTTGCCTACGACCCTGAGCACACCGAGGTCGACTCGCCGATCGATGTGGCCCTGGCCGCCCGGCGGGGGGTGTGTCAGGATTACGCGCACATTATGATCGCCCTACTGCGCCCCCTGGGCATCCCCTGTCGCTATGTGAGCGGCTACCTCTTTCACCGGGTAGAGGATCACGACCGCTCCGAGCAGGACGCGACCCATGCCTGGGTCGAGGCGCTGCTGCCGGAGTTGGGGTGGGTAGGTTTTGACCCGACGAACAA
>OGCI01001360.1_pt1 | contig 20836 bp, 18 predicted proteins | sample 1570021 | NCBI WGS metagenome assembly OGCI01 (sample SAMN06264664, study PRJEB24512) | hot springs metagenome | isolation source: Hot spring water | place: South Africa: Tshipise | collected 2015-06-21 | reverse complement strand
AAAACGTATATTGTTTTTGATCAACAGTCAATCTTACAGCTGTCGGTTCATATGTAAATAATTCTTTCAATAAATAAAACATATAAACAAACTTCCCTAAATATAAGCGATTTAAAATATGTTTCCATTTGGACGCATTTACCTTCTGCGAAATATGTGCATCAAATCCACAACCGACATTATTAACAAAAACACCTTGCTTTGCTCCTTTGAACGTTCCGATGTCATACACATCTACATGCCCGTCCTTAACACTCGACAACATATAGCTAAGAGCCTCGCTCCATTTTATTGGAATTTGTATCCCACGAGCAAAATCGTTTCCTGTCCCGGCGGGCATATACCCTATAGTCACATGGCTGTACATGGCCACCCCATTCATGACTTCGTGAATTGTCCCGTCCCCACCGACCGCAATGAATGCAATCGGTTCATTTGTTTGTTCTGCTATTTGTTGTGCTAATTTCGCTCCGTCTCCTTGTTTTTGTGTGAACACAACACGATAACAAATATGCTGCTGTTGAAGCATCCGCTCAATTTTATTCCATATTTTTTTACACTTTCCATTTTTAGCTGAAGGATTGACAATAAAATATAGTTTCAAACTTTCTCCCCCATTCCCTATCTTCTCCTTTCCTCTTATTCTATCATGGCATATCGATAGATAACATCAATCTTTTCCCTTGACATAATTTTTGAAGCCTTATACAATTAAAAACAAATTATCGCACCGAGTGATTGATAGCCAAACAGTTCCATTGTTTTACCTTAGCGCTTTTGACGTGGTAACATGGCGAAAGCGAAAAGGCAAACGTTGAAACTGTTTAGGCTAAAGATACATCGGTATGTTTCACATGGTGTATACGTGAGGCATGCCGTTTTTCGTTTCTAAAGGGGGATTCGTATGAAAACGAAAGGGGAACTGGAAGATCAAATTAGCCGTGCCCTTACCCAATGGGAGAAGGAGTATTTAGGCCGCGGTCCGCTCTCCGTTAAAACGGATATTTTACGAAACATGGTCATTGTACAGTTGCGCGGTATTTTAACTCCTGCTGAAAAAGCATTGTGCGAAACAAAAGAAGGCATGTTATCCATTAAACGCATTCGTGCTGATTTAATTGAATCAGGTAGCGAGCAACTGAAAGAGCTCATTTATGAGCTAACAAATAAGCAAGTCGCAAGCATGCATACCGATATTAGTACGAAAACAGGGGAACGAATCATCGTCTTTCTATTACAGGAGCCAATCGATATTCAAGGTTGATCTTTTAAAGGCCTTTTACGGTCAGTAAAAGATACGCCGGAAATATTTTTCGATCTAATCGAAAAATGTTTCCGGCTTTTTTGTTGAATATAAAAAATATAGGAGGAGAGGAACGCTATGCAAGAAATGATTATCAACAATTTAACATCACCAGCTATCTTATTTTTTGTTCTTGGTATTATTGCTGCTCTCGTCAAATCGGATTTAAAGTTGCCAACAGGATTAAATGAATCGTTAAGCATTTACTTATTAATTGCCATCGGCATGAAAGGGGGCATCGAACTTGCGGAACATTCTTTCCATGAACTTGTTCGCCCGTTAGTTGGAACGTTATCGCTCGGCATTGTGATTCCTATCGTTACGTTTTGGGTGTGTCGCCGCCTTGGCATTGATCGAAAAAATGCTACCGGTATTGCAGCGACATACGGATCAGTTAGTATTGTTACGTTTGGTGCTGCGCTTGCTTTTGTCGAACAAGCAAACATTCCCTACGAAAGTTATATGAATGCATTTGTCGTCTTATTAGAGAGTCCTGCAATTATTGTATCGCTTGTCATATTGAAATTGTTAGAAGGTCGCTCATATAAACAAGAAATGGTATATCGCTTCTCTGCTACATCGGTGTATGGACCAATCATTAAAGAAGGATTATTTGGAAAAAGCGTCTTTTTAATGGTCGGCAGCCTTCTCGTCGGGCTCATTGGCGGAGATCGGGCCCTTACCATTGTAAAACCTTTGTTTATTGATTTGTATCCGAGCATTCTCGTTCTCTTTTTACTCGGAATGGGGTTAACGGCCGGAAATCAACTTGCAGCGGTACGCAAATACGGGCTCAAATTGCTCGCCTTAGGTATTCTCCTACCTCCTGTATATGGATTTTTAGGCGTTGTGATCGGCTATTATTCTGGTCTATCTTTTGGTGGAACGATTTTACTTAGCGTACTTGCCGCCAGTGCCTCATACATTGCAGCTCCAGCTGCGATGCGCGCATCCGTTCCAGAAGCAAACCCTGCTATTTATCTCGGCATGGCGCTCGGGCTCACCTTCCCATTTAACTTAACAATCGGCATGCCATTATATTATGAAATGGCAAAATGGTTTTATTAAAAGAAAAGGCAAGGGAAGACCCTTGCTTTTTTCATGTCCTATGTTATCGTAATGATACAGTATCACGAAAAGGAAAGGTGTAAATGATGAATCGTTATATCGTCATTGGCGGTGGAATTGTTGGCTCCTCTGTTGCTTTTCACTTAGCAAAAGAAAAAGCAAACGTCATTTTAATCGACCGTGAAGATCAAGGGCGAGCAACTGATGCTGCGGCGGGAATCATTTGTCCATGGACATCGCAACGCAGAAACAAAAAATGGTATGCCCTTGCAAAAGGAGGAGCAGCATTTTACCCTTATCTCATTGAACAATTGCAAGCGTACGGGCATCAAACAGGATACAAACGTGTCGGGGCCATTTGTTTACATTATGATTCCGACAAGTTGCAAAGTATGGAAGAACGCGTGTACAAACGACGTGAAGAGGCCCCTGAAATCGGAGAGGTTACGCGTTTGTCTTCGGAGGAAGTCATAACGCGCTTTCCCGTATTAAGCGATGGGTACGAGGCGATATATGTAAGCGGTGCTGCCCGAGTGGATGGGCGTGCGTTAAGACGTGCTCTTATTCATGCTGCCATTCAACTAGGAACAACATATGTAAAGGGAAGCGCGACCCTTTTGCATAAAGATGGACGGGTCATTGGCGCTACAGTTGGGAATGAACGTTATGAAGCAGATGGGGTTATTGTCGCCGCAGGGGTTTGGGCAAAGTCGTTACTTTTGCCACTAGGTATTGATTTTCTCATCACACCACAGCGAGCGCAAATCGTTCATCTAAAACACAATGAACAACATACCGATCATTGGCCGGTCGTCATGCCACCAAATAATCAATATTTACTAGCCTTTCCAAAAGGAAAAATCGTTGCTGGAGCGACACACGAAGACGACGTCGGGATCGATTGTCGCGTGACTGCTGGCGGCTTGTACGAAGTATTGCATAAAGCATTGACCATCGCACCTTACCTATCCGATTGGACGCACACTGAAACGCGTATTGGCTTCCGACCTCATGCGCCAAACTTTTTACCTATATTCGGTGCCGTACCGCATATCGAAGGTCTTTACGTGGCAAACGGTCTTGGCGCATCCGGATTAACCGCAGGACCGTATGTTGGTGCCGAACTTGCGAAAATGATTCTCGGACAATCTACCACATTACAACAAAGCGACTACGATGTCATTCAAGCCATTCAATTTCTTTGATGAATGTGCTGTTCGATTGCATATACTAACGAAAAAACGGAGGTTCGTTCATGAACAAATGGGCGTTTGTTTCTGATTTTGACGGGACGATTTCGCATAAAGACTTTTACTGGATTGTTATTGAAAAATATTTTCCTGAAGGTGAACAATTATTTCAACAATGGCGCGCTGGAAAGATAAAAGATATCGACTTTTTAAGCACCGTATTTACATCCATTCATCAAGATGAAAAACAAATCATTGAAGATATTCATCACATTCCAATTGATGAAACTGTCTTACCCTTTATTAAACACGTCCAGCGAAGTGGTGGAGACTTTTATGTGCTGAGTGCGGGGACGGACTACTACATTCGTCATATTTTAAAAAAGTACGATATAAACGGGGTTGATGTCTTTTCTAATGAAGGATATTATCATGACAAAAATATTCATATGCGCATCGATCCGAATCATATTCATTATTCTGAAAGATATGGTATTGATAAATCGAGTGTCGTTCGTACGTTAAAGCAAACGTATGAAACCGTCTATTTTATCGGCGATAGTGAACCAGATGTTCATGCAGCAAAAGTAGCTGATGTCACGTTTGCCAAAGGAGCGTTACAATCGCTGTTACGCGAGCACCACATCCCTTTCATCCCCGTCGATACGTTTGCTGATGTTGAACGTCATTTACGAGAAAAAGGAGTGTTAACATGAACATTCCGATTCCGTCCATTCTTGAAATTGGCGAAGGTGTCGTTTGGCGTATGGACGATATAGTGCGAACATACCGCTTTTCCAAAGCTGTCATGCTATTTGACGACTTTACTTATCGAACGTATGAACAAGACATGAAACAAGCGATTTCCTCCGTCCCTGTGCATACCGTTTGTTTACCACCTCAACTTGACATTGTCGACATTATGAAAAAAGCGTTTGAACTTCCCCATTGTGATGTGATGATTGCGATGGGAGGAGGAGCGGTCATCGACTGCGGCAAGTATATGGCGTTTTTACGACAAGTGCCGTTTATTAGCATTCCGACATCTGCATCAAATGACGGTTTCGCAAGCACCAACTGTTCGCTGCTTATCAACGGTAAAAAAACAACCGTTCCTGCCAAAGTACCATTTGGCATTTTAGCTGACTTAAATATCATTCAGCAAGCCCCTGAACGATTTATTTTGGCAGGCATCGGTGATTTAATGTCGAATATTACGGCGTTGTATGACTGGGAATTCGAACAAAATCATGGGGTCAGTCGCGTCAACGCTTTTGCAGCGATGATTAGCAAAAAAGCTGTTAATAGTTTCATTCGTACACCTATGCAAAATATTAAACATCCTATTTTCCTAAAAGAATTAATTAGTTCATTAACAATGGGGGGCATTTCAACAGTAATTAGCGGAAATAGTGCCCCCATTAGCGGCTCGGAGCATTTAATTTCCCACGCCCTTGACAAAATGAGTTCAGCACCACAAATGCACGGCATTCAAGTCGGAATTGCTACATATATAATGGCACATGTACAACAACATCGAGCCGAGCGCATAACAAAAGTGTTTGCGCGGACCGGATTTTTTGACTACGTCAAAACGTTACATTTGAGTAAAGACGAATATCGGCAAGCGATCGATATCGCGCCAACCATTAAACCAAATCGTTATACGTACATTCACGATGAACAATACCGAAAACGAGCCATTCGGCTCCTCGATGAAGACCACATTTTGAAAGAAATTTTCACGTAGCACACAAAAGCGGTCTGCCTCTGCACGAGACAGACCATTTTATGTCCTCTCCTCGAGTATAAACCGAAACAAATAATCGAGGACAAACAAATCGTCTGGATAGTCGATACCTACATCCTCCCCTTCGTAAATAAGCGTTTGAAGCAAGTCATGAAGCGATTCCATTTGAACTACCGCTAGGCTAAAGCCATAGCGGCTTCCTACGAACACCGAAAGTTTTTTCGGTTATTTAGTAGGCGATCCCCACAGTTCCTGATCCCCTAACCTAAAGGCATAGGGGGGTTATGCCCAATCATATAAAAAATGGCTGTCTCATTCCCTTAAGACAGCCGTTTTTTCTCCTTTAAAAACTGTAAAATAACCCATGCTGCCAGTCGGCTTGTCATTTGCCGAAAATCAATAGTTGGATCGATCTCAACAATATCCATTGCCTGCACTTTGTTATAGCGTGCAAGCATCGAAATGGCTTGGAACAACGTTCGGCTATCCATGCCACCTGGTCCAATCGCTGGACATCCTGGCGCAAATGCTTGGTCAAGCACATCCATATCAACTGACACGTACACTGCATCGACATCAGACAACGTCTGCATACTTGCCTCGATAATTGCTTGTATGCCAAGACGATGCACCTCTTCTATCGTATACATCGTCACACCGCATCGTTTCCCATATTCCGTATACGCTCGGCTATTGGAAAAGTCACGCAAGCCAATTTGCACGAGTCGGCTACCATCGATGACACCTGCTTCGATTAACCGACGAAACGGCGTGCCGTTTGTTGGTCCCCCGTCTTCTAAGTTGCGTAAATCGTGGTGGGCATCAAACTGAATGATGCCAATTTTCCCTTTCTGTTTTTTCCAACCGCTAACGACTGGATATGTGACCGAGTGGTCGCCCCCTAGTACAATCCATAGTGACTCTGGGTGTATCGAAACGATTTGTTCGACCGTTTCAGCAATGCGCTTTTGCGATTCAACAATATCAGTTGGATGCATCACTATATCGCCGTAATCTGTAATCATTACGTCTGCTAAATCGATTCTCGATTCAATAGCGTATGTGCTAAAAAACGATAACACTTGCCGAATCGTTTGTGGGGCAAACGATGCGCCGGAATGGCTAATCGACGACTTCGACAACGGTACACCGAGCAAGCCGATATGACCAGCATGCTTCCCGTCCCACGGAACGAGCAATTCGTTCGCTTTTTTCATATGACGGTCTTGAAAATGCGCTTTTCCTGCTTCTTTAAGATACGGAAACATCACCTTTTCCCCTCTCGCTCACCACTTTTCCGTTTTTCAACACCATCCGGACATGATTAATTCCATAGTGATATGGTACGTACATATAATTCGGCGCCTCCCACAAGACGATATCTGCTTTTCTTCCAATCATAATTCTCCCTGCTTCGTGCCCACGATTGACCGCATATGCTGCATTGATTGTTACCGCATGCCAAATTTCTTCTGGGGTCATTCGTAAGTAGAGTGCCGCAAGCGTCATAATAAATTGCAAATTTTCCGTTGGCGAACTACCGGGGTTAAAGTCCGTCGCGAGTGCCACCGCTGCCCCTTGATCAATCATGGCGCGCGCGTTTGCGTACGTTCCTTTACCTAAATAAAAAGACGTCCCAGGAAGCAACACGGCGATGGTGTTCGAATGAGCAAGTTGATGAATTCCTGCTATAGATGCTCCGACGAGGTGATCGGCACTTACCGCTCCGACTTCGACCGCTAACTCCGTTCCACCGAGCGGGTCAATTTCATCAGCATGAATTTTCACAGCAAATCCTTTCTCCTTCGCTTGTTGTAAGAAGATGCGTGACTGTTCGACGGAAAATACGCCTGTTTCACAAAAAATGTCGACAAACTCGGCGAGCCGTTCTCGCTTCATGACATCCATGAGGTCAACCATCTGTTGTAAAAAATCATCCGGATGATTTTGATATTCTAAAGGAATAGCGTGAGCCCCTAAAAATGTAGATACAACTTCTACAGGATGTGTTTCATTTAAACGCTTCGCCACGCGCAACTGTTTTAGTTCTGTTTCTACATCTAATCCGTAACCGCTTTTTGCTTCGACCGTCGTCACTCCGTACGATAGTATGCGATCTAAATGACCGCGTGCTTTTTCGTAAAGTTCTTCTTCACTTGCCGCTCGCGTCGCACGTACAGTCGATAAGATGCCGCCACCTTGCTTTAAAATGTCTAAATACGAAATACCTTGCTGCTTTAGCGACAATTCGTGTTCGCGCGAACCGGCAAATACGAGGTGGGTATGCGGGTCAACAAGCCCTGGTGTGACAAGTTTTCCTTCCGCGTCAATGATATAGCTTGCAGACATTTTTTCTGCTTCCTCGTTACTGCCGATCCACGCTACACGTCCATTTTTTATCCCAAGCGCTGCATGCTCTATTAGGGGAAGCGACTTCATTTGCTCCCCCTTCACCGGTCCGTCTCCTTCCATCGTTAATAGCTGCCCGATATTTACAATGAGTGTATCCAATATATTTACCCCCTTAACATCGGGATACGAATGTTCATTTCTTTCGCTACTTCAATTGCACGTTCGTATCCTGCATCCGCATGACGAATAATACCCATGCCTGGATCGGTCGTTAACACCCGCTCCAACCGTTCTTTCGCCAAATCCGTTCCATCCGCAACAACGACCATTCCTGCATGCAATGAATAACCCATGCCAACCCCACCGCCGTGATGGAACGAAATCCATGAGCCACCGGCCGCCGTGTTAATAAGTGCATTAAGCACCGCCCAATCCCCGATAGCATCGCTTCCATCTTTCATCGCTTCCGTTTCACGGTTTGGAGAGGCGACTGAACCACAATCTAAATGGTCGCGTCCGATGACGATAGGCGCTTTTAATTCTCCTTTACGTACTAATTCATTTATCGCCAATCCCATTTTCACACGCTCACCATACCCTAACCAACAAATGCGCGCCGGAAGCCCTTGAAACGCCACCTTCTTTTGCGCCATGTCAATCCAGCGCAAAAGCGCTTTGTTTTCTGGGAATAACTCTTTAATCAGCGCATCCGTGCGATAAATGTCTTCCGGATCGCCGGATAAAGCCACCCAACGAAATGGCCCTTTTCCTTCACAAAATAGTGGGCGAATATAGGCAGGGACAAATCCAGGAAAGGAAAACGCGCTTTCTATCCCTTCATCTTTTGCGACTTGACGAATATTGTTGCCATAGTCAAAAACAATCGCTCCACGTTTTTGAAACTTTAACATCGCTTCTACATGTTTAGCCATACTTCGTTTTGCGCGACGAACGTATTCGTTTGGATCGTTTTTTCGTAATTGTGCTGCTTCTTCTAATGACAATCCTTCCGGCACATAGCCATTTAACGGGGCATGGGCAGACGTTTGGTCGGTTACAATGTCTATATGCACCCCACGTCTTAACAATTCATGATGCACTTCCGCGGCATTTCCGACAAGTCCAATTGATAATGCTTTCCCATGTTCTTTTGCTTCTTGCGCCCAACAAAGCGCCTCATCAAGCGAATACGTCATGCGGTCGCAATATTTTGTGTCGATCCGTTTTTGAATGCGGCTCGGATCGACTTCGACAGCAATCACCACTCCTTCGTTCATCGTTACTGCCAGCGGTTGTGCCCCACCCATACCTCCTAGCCCAGCAGTAAGCGTAATCGTTCCTTTTAGCGTCCCACCAAAATGTTGCTTCGCCACCGCAGCAAACGTTTCATACGTCCCTTGCAAAATACCTTGCGTGCCGATATAAATCCAGCTGCCGGCTGTCATTTGCCCGTACATCATTAACCCTTTTCGATCGAGCTCGTGAAAATGTTCCCACGTCGCCCATTTTGGCACAAGAACAGAGTTAGATAAAAGCACGCGGGGCGCCCGTTTATGCGTTTTAAACACACCGACCGGTTTTCCAGATTGAATTAATAGCGTTTCATCATGTTCAAGCGTACGTAACGTTCGAACGATCGCATCAAACGCCTCCCAATTCCGCGCTGCTTTTCCAATGCCCCCATATACAATTAACTCTTCTGGTTTTTCCGCCACCTCCTGGTCTAAGTTGTTATATAACATGCGCAATACCGCTTCTTGTTCCCACCCTTTGCATTCAAGTTGTAATCCTTTTTTTGCTTGAATATGTCTCATCCCACTATCTCCTTTCATCTATTTGTTACCGTTTTCATCGTTTGTGAAAAAAAATCCCATTCCACATCCTTCAGCCATTTTGCCGCTGCCTCAATATCTTTAGCGAAGACGCGGTCTTTTGTAATTGACGGAACAATTTTCCGTGCTGCTTCATAAAAGGCTCGCGTCTTTGGCGCCATTTGCTCTACCCCACGGTATTCGACTGCCTGCAACGCACAAATCAATTCGATGGCCAAAACGCGCCGCGCATTCTGGATAATCGCATAAGCATGGCGAGAAGCGATCGTTCCCATGCTGACGTGGTCTTCTTGATTTGCAGATGACGGAATGGAGTCGACGCTCGCTGGATGTGCCAACGTCTTATTTTCTGATACAAGCGATGCCGCCGCATATTGCATAATCATCGCTCCTGATTGTAACCCTGGCATTGGGCTTAAAAACGGTGGTAAATCGTTCAATTGTGGATTGACAAGCCTTTCAATGCGCCGTTCCGAAATATTAGCCAATTCTGCTACCGCCATTTTCATAAAATCCATCGCTAACGCAATGGGCTGTCCGTGAAAGTTGCCACCGGAAATGACAGTCATCCCATCGTCAAAAATAAGTGGATTGTCGGTTGCTGCGTTCATCTCGATTTCTAATTTTTCTTTCACATAATCGAGTGCTTGCCAAGAAGCCCCATGCACTTGTGGAATGCAACGAAGCGAGTAGGCGTCTTGGACACGCAATTCCCCTTGTGTCGTCGTCAGCTTGCTTCCGGCTAAATAAGAGCGGATGCGTTTCGCCACTTCTATTTGTTGACGATAACCGCGTACGAGATGGACGCGCTCATCAAACGCATCAATAATCCCTCGTAATCCCTCGATCGTTAATGAAGCGATCATCTCGCTTTCATACGCAAGCTGTTCTGCTTCTAAATAGCCGACAATGCCCATTGCCGTCATCGCTTGTGTACCGTTAATGAGCGCTAACCCTTCTTTCGCTTTTAATGAAAGCGGAGCAATGCCTGCTTGGGTTAACGCAGCAAGTGACGGCATACGCCGACCGTGATAAAACACTTCCCCTTCACCGAGCAACACGAGAGCTAAATGAGATAGCGGTGCTAAGTCACCACTCGCACCGAGAGAACCTTGTTGCGGAATGACAGGGTGAATGCGCGCATTCAACAAATCAAGTAATCGTTGAATAACGACCGGGCGAACGCCTGAATAGCCTTTTAAAAGCGCGTTAGCCCGCAACAACAACATCGCTCGCGACACGATTTCTGGAAACGGTTCTCCCACCCCACATGCGTGTGAATGAATTAAATTCCACTGCAATTGTTCTACATCATCCGCTTCAATAAACACATCGCTGAACTTTCCGAACCCCGTTGTAATCCCATATACAACTTTTTTGTCAGCAACAATGTCTTCGACTGCTTGCCGACTTTTCTTGACAACATCGATGCTATCCTTCGATGCAACAACTGCTTCGTTTCGATATAATACCCGTTTGACTTGTTCTAACGTTAGCGTATGTCCAGTTAAAATAACCACACTTTCACCCCATCCCTTTAATGAAATAAAGAAGGAGGCCATACCACAAATCAGCTTGTGGAATAGCCTCCTCTAAACTAATCACCTATAGGCTACATATGATTAATTCCTAATCCGATTGTCTCATGCTCTAACCCTCGAATCGGAGCACCGATCGTCCCGTACAGCGCGACGGCAATCCATTCACCTTCCGCTTCATTTTCATAAGGCATGCCACGCACCACCGCAAAACGAAGGCCGACCGTCCGCATAAAATCACCTAACTCCACTTGTCCTCTTGTAACCCCTTGCATCGCTTCAACTACCGCATGATATAGGGCATGCATTTCACGATATAGTTCCCCGTTTACAACACCGTTTCGTTTCGCTGTTGTTTCAATAGCAGCTACAATTTTCTGTAACTCCATAGCTCCAACTTTTCCTTTGCAACAGCGCCAGCGCAATGCAGCCAACTGCTCAAGCATCGCTTGTTCCTCTTCCTCTTCCATGATCGCGAGTAAAATTGCATTGCGACCAATTCTGCCTCCTGCCTGTTTCAGCAATGCCCATCAACACCTATTTTTTAAATTTTCTAAAAAACTAATCATCTATCATTATTGTAAACGTCTGCTCTTCGACTGTCAATTGTTTTTTACCACTTTTTTAACAAATTAATATAGCACCTTGTTACTAAACTAAAGTTTAACTGCGCGGTGCCAACAACATGACACCGACGCCTATTAAGCAGATCGCCCCACCGAGCCAATCATACATATCAGGTGTCTTTTTATCTACCCACCACCCCCATAATAACGATAAAACAATAAACACCCCACCATACGCAGCATATACCCGTCCAAACGATGGAAACGATTGAAATGTTGCGATAACACCGTATAGTGCTAAACATATTCCTCCCATAATCCCATACATCGCTGACTTTCCCTCACGAAGCGAAAGCCATATAAGATATCCTCCACCAATTTCCGCAAGACCAGCTAACAAAAATAAAATCACGGCATTCATACAGTCTCTCCTTTCCGTTTTCTACATAGATGGCTGGATTGTATAATAGTTTGTCACAAAATCGCAACACTTTCCGAAAACATTTCTCACAAAACAACCATTTTTACTTCACAAACAATTGCTATAGTGATAACGATTAAGTTTGAAGAAGGGAGATGAATGAAAATGGATTTTCCAATCGTTGAATTTCCGTGGTTTGGGAACGGGAACATCGTTGCGCTCATCGCCATCGTCCACGTCCTCATCAGCCATGGAGTCGCGATCGGTGCAACAGCTATCGTTGTATCAACAGAATATTACGCAATGCAAACAAAAAATGCAAAGTTAGACCAGCTGGCTAAACAACTGACGAAGTGGATCGTTATCATTACCACAACAGTTGGCGCGATGACAGGGGTAGGGATTTGGCTTTCTACAATGGTTATTCAGCCAGACTCCATCGGTTCGTTGTTGCGTATCTTTTTCTGGGCATGGGTAACAGAATGGGTCATTTTTATCGGCGAAGTTGTCCTCCTACTTATTTACTACTATACGTGGGAAAAGTGGAAAGAAGGGAAAGAGAAGCGAAGACATCTCAATATCGGAATTGCTCTTGCCGTTTTTTCATGGCTTACGATGGCGATCATTACTGGAATTTTGGCAGCTAAGCTCACACCCGACCGTTGGGTGGAAACGCTTTCGTTTTGGAATGCCTTTTTTAATCCGACATACTTGCCTTCTCTGGCATTTCGAACATTTTTAGCTGTCACGTTAACTATTTCATTGTTTACAATTTTTGTACGCCTATTTGTTAAAGATGAAGATGTTCGTCTACCGCTCTTTCGCATTTTCTCAATTTGGGGTGCAATTTCATTACCTGCGACATTTATTTTTGGACTTTGGTATTTAAAATCAATTCCCGAGCAAGCAGCGAAGCTGATCGTCTGGTCAACCGGCTTACCTGAACAAACATTTAACGTGTTAAATGTTTTTGCGTTTGTGCTCATTGTCGTTTTTCTCGCTTGGCTTGTCATTCGACCAAAAAAGTTGCCAATCGTGCTCGCGTTAGCGATGTTTGTTTCAGCCATTGGCTTTATCGGTGAATTTGAAGTTGTTCGTGAATCTATTCGAAAACCGTATATCATCTACAACTATATGTACGTAAACGGCATTACTGCTGCGAAAGCAGAAGCGATGAATCGGGACGGTTATTTAGCACACTCAACGATTGCTAAAGTAAAGAAAATAACAGAAGAAAACAAAATCGAGGCAGGCCGTGAAATTTACGAGGGCCAATGTTTAGCTTGCCATACAATCGACGGCTGGCGCTCCAAGCGGGCACTTGCCAATCGCCTGCAAGGATGGCCACAACAAAGTATCGAATCGTATATTCCAACAATGCATCAAGTGCGTCCGATGATGCCGCCGTTCGCTGGAACAAAAGAAGAAGTGGAAGCGCTTGCTGCTTACTTGTATAAAGTAGTTAATGAACAAAAATAGAAAGGAGTGGCAACACGTATGCATGCATTACAATTAGCCATCCCGCCTGATTTTCCTTTGCCAATACCAGGAAATTTATCATTACTCGAGTTTTTAATCGTCTTAACATTTATTCTTCATATTATATTTGTTAATTTTACGCTGTCGTTTGCCACTGGAGCTGTCGCTCTCGAAGGTGTTGGAATGCTCAAAAGATCAAAACGACTGGATGATATGGCTCGCATTTGTTCGTTTCACGCTTCTGTTCACAAAAGTATTGCCGTTGTTCTCGGCGTCGCTCCTCTGTTAATCATTAGCGTCATTTATACGCAATATTTTTATACATCTACTTTGTTGATCGGAAAAGCGTGGCTCAGCATTATTATTTTGTTGATTACAGCCTTTCTTCTCTTATACTTGTATAAGTTTTCGTGGGAAAAATGGGAAAATAAAAAAGGGTTGCACTTTATTGTTGGTCTTGTTGCGTCAGCTATTTTACTGTTTATCCCATTGATTTTCATTGTCAACATCGTTTCCATGCTATATCCAGAGAAATGGGCAAGTGCGAACGGCTTTTTCCATAGCCTTGTTCACCACCCACAAATTTGGCAACGATATGCTCACTTTATTTTAGCCAGCCTAGCTGCCGGTGGGCTTTACATGTACTTCTACTTTACGTGGAAACAGAAAAAACAAACGTTATCTGATGTTGAACGAGCTTTAAAAATTGGCGGCGTGAAAGTGACGTTTTGGATGACATTGTTGCAATTAGTATTCGGTTCTTTGCTGCTCATCTCATTCCGCCGCGATGTTATGCTATTGTTTATGGGCGACGATTTGCTGCTTACAACGCTTTTACTTGCATCGATTTTATTGACGATTATGCTATGCGCGCTGTTATATATCGTGATGAAAAAAGATACGCCTAAATGGTTTTATGCATCAATCGCTTGTTTCATTTTGATCGTCGGGTTGATGGGATGGATGCGCCATGAAGTGCGTGAATCGTATTTGCAACCTTACATGGATAAACATCCGCGAACACTTGATGTTCAAAAAGAATATGTACGACCATTACAATAAAAAGAGGGAGGTTGCACCTCCCTTTCATTGCATAAATTTAACTAATATCCCCTATTTACTTCTTTTACTGTTAAATCGGCAAGCTTATAACAAACGTCGTTCCTTTCTCCGAACTGTCATGAAGGGCAATTGTTCCTCCATGGTTTTCAATAATTCGTTTGACAATCGGTAACCCTAAGCCTGTTCCTGACGGCTTAGTTGTCGTAAACGGTTCAAACATTGTCGCTTGTATGTCTTGCGGAATTCCTTTTCCAGAGTCGTAAATGTACATATTGTACGTCTCATTGACATCAGAATATATGCAGATCGTTCCATTTTCTTCAATGGATTCGATGCTATTATGGAGCAAATTGTATAGCACTTGCATCATTTGTTTCGAATCGATCCTTAACGGGACACGGTCAAGCCGCACATGCGCCCGTATGCTTTTTGTTTCTAACGTTTGCTGCAACAACGAAAGTAAGTCTTGAACGATCGTTTCCATATACGTCTCTTTCAACATCGGTGCACTCGGTTTCGCGATCAAAAGCATATCTTCAACAATCGTATTGATGCGATCAATTTCTTTTAATAAAAGTGGAATACGATATTGTTTCCGCTCTTTTTCAGCTAAATTTTCATTCATAAACGACAAAAAGCCATGAATGACAGCAAGCGGATTGCGAATTTCATGCGCTGCTTTTGCCGCCATTTCCCCGACTGCCGCCAACTTTTCCGATTGATGAATGCGTTTTGTAAGCTCCTCAATTTCGGTGATGTCGAGAAAGAAAATTGTACGGCCAATATGCTCCCCGTATAAGTTAAGTAAATTCGATTGTGACACTAAAAATATTTTTTTCTCACCATTTCTTTCGTATGGTACTTTTACTTGCCGAAACGGATCACGGCGAATGAAAAGCCCCCAAAATAAAGCATCATATCCACTTTCTTTTTCTTGCTCAATCAACTGCTTAATTTCTTTTTTACTTAAACGGAGCAATGTAGCCGCAGAATCGTTAATGAAATGATTCGAATTGGAATTATCGATCGTGATCAAACCGATAGGCAATGAATTTAGTAATTGCTCAATATATACTTTGTCATCCTCTAGTTTTTCGTACAATCGAGAATATTGGCGAAATGTTGACGAGAGTAATAGCATAATGATTGTGTATAAAAATAAACCGAATAATGAATCGAATTTAAATAAAATAGACAATATAATGGCTACCACCAACGTAACCGCATAAATGTACGAAACTTCTTTCACTGTGCTAATTAATACGACAATGAAGTCCGTAGATGAATGAAGTGAAAAATATAAAGCCATAAGTACGGCGTTTAAAATAAAATAGGTGAGGAAGCAAAAAATATAGGCCCAAAAATACTTTAAAGATATTTCTCCAACTTCCCCTCCGAAAATAGTGTACACATAGTATGAACCGCATATCATAATGGCATAGACGGAGAAATTAAATACATGTTTCCACCAAACCATTTTTCGAAGATGAGTAAAATATACGATAAAGCTCCCTAACATTAGGACAGTCAGCGTATATTTCAATCCAAAAACAAAAAGTAAGGACAAATAAATCGATGATTCTAATGTGAATGAATTACCACTAGGCGGAAGGCATATTAAATATCGATCTAGCAATGCCACAGTCCCCGCAAACAACAATAACAACAACCACTGCTCTTCCACATGCACACTAGAAAATGGCCATATGTATAGAAATAATGCACACCCAAACAAAGAAATGAGCGTCACATATAGTGCAAATAATCGTTTCATGAAATGTATTCACCTATCTATAATAGTTTGACTCTATCATTCTATGGCAAACAACGACAATAAGCAACAGGGGTTTTTTATGATCGTTTATCCCTAAAAAGCCATTGATGAGATATAATAAAAAAAAGATAAAGGAGTGAAGAAGATGTTCATGCTTCCTGAAAATCGATCGAAGCACTGGTACGGGATTAGTGTGTTTTTATTTTTTCTTTTTCTTTGTACACTGGCCGGTTCTCGTTTGTTACTTGACATCTCCATGGATTTTAAACAATGGATTGCTTTTGCGGTGATATCCTTCATTTTAGCGAGCATTATCGGCGCAGGTGGGTTTTTCGGCAAAGCGGCATTCACTATTGTATCTTTCACTTTTGCAATCATTGGAATGATAAACGTCGTTTTTATTTCTATGACCCGCGCCCATGAAGGGTGGAGTGATATAACGAGCGTCATCTCCTTTCTTGTTATTTCAGCGTTCGGTATCGCCGTTGGCGTCATTGCTGAAGTTATTCGTAAACTGTTTAAGAAAAAAACAATGTAAAAAAAGCCATCCATGGAGATGGCCCTTACATATGAAGCATTTGTTTTTTGATTTCTACAACAAGCGGATGATCAGAAGGAATGTGAGCATATGTGACAAGTGCTCCTTCTACTCCGCTTTCTTTTATCGTTTGTTGAAGCTGTACCGCTTCTGTATCTCCTTCATAATCAAATAACAGCAACGCTGCGATGCCTTTTGCTAAAAATGTAGGAACTTCCCCGAAGCATTCGTAATATTTCATCGCCGGCCGAATAAGGCGATCATTTGGTCCAAGTTTACGTATTGGTGAACGAGCCACCCGTGTCACTTCATCCGTCATGGCAGGATTGATAAATCGTTCAACAATCTTTTCCATATACGCTTGATGTTCAGCTTCATCCCAACCGTATTGATGAACAAGCACTCTCCCTGATTCACGTAAAGCATTTGTCACATCAGCAAAAATATCCCGATCTGCCATCGCTTCATGAATCGTCCCGTATTTCTTACGATACCCTAAATAAGAAGCGATTGCGTGTCCTGTGTTAACAGTAAACAATTTTCTTTCGATGTATGGCTGTAAGTCGTCAACAAAACGGGCACCGATAATGTGTGGAACATTTCCAATCACTTGTTTCGTCTCAACAACCCATTCGAAAAACGGCTCAACAACAACCGTTAACGGATCTTCGTGGCTTTGATTTGGAACAATCCGATCGACAGCACAATTTAAAAAAGCACATTTGTCTTTTAAAGATGCCTGTTCTTGTTCTGATAGGTGTTCCCATACATATTTTTTTAAATATTCACTACCACCGATCATGTTTTCGCAAGCAATGACATGCACAGGCGGCGCGCATATCGTTAATCGTTTTTGTAGCCCTTGTGCAATTGTTTGTGAAATAAGCGGTAATACATTTGGGCCGACAGCCGTTGTCACTAAATGGGCACGAGCAAGATGATCAATGATTTCATCTCGTTGATGTTGACTATGCAGCGCCGATACATTACGAACAACTTGTCTCTCCGTCGTTTCTCCTGCGATCACCACTTCATACTGCCCTTTTTCCTGGAGCGCTTCTACAACTTTTTCATTTACATCGACAAATACAACGTCATATCCTGACTGTGACAACAAACTGCCGATAAATCCCCTTCCTATGTTTCCTGCGCCAAAATGAACCGCTAACATGTTATTTCACCTCACTTAATAATTGCAAAATTTCCTCTACAGTCGTTGCTGCAATCATCTTTTGAACGTTTTCTTCCTCAGAACATACAATTGCGACTTTTGAAAGAATGTCTAGATGTTCATTGTCCTTACCTGCAATACCAATTAAAATTTTCACTATATTCCCCTCGCCAAAGTCAACGCCATTCGGTACTTGAACGATTGACAAACCTGCTTGTTTCACGAGTTTTTTTGCGTCTTCTGTACCGTGCGGAATCGCCACAAAATTGCCCATATATGTTGATGTTAGCGCCTCTCGCTCAAACATTTTATCAATATAAAATTCCTCTACATATCCTTGCTCAACTAAAATACGACCCGCTAATCGAATCGCTTCTTCTTTCGTTTTCACTTTTGCACCTAGTACGATGTTTTCTTTTGCTAGAACTGCCATTATGATTCACTCCTTATGCTGTTGAAGTTGTTCGTAAAAAAATTTTTCTAACTGTGTACTTAAAAATGTATGAATTTGTTCTTTATTCCCTTTTGAAAATAATTCCATACTTTCTCCGTCTTTAATAATGAGCGAACTGACATGACTGAGAACTTGTAACATACCGTCCTGCGCATCTTTTGGCGCTAGTAACAGCAGCAGACGATCCATTTGCATCGGCCGCTGATCCATACCGATTACCGTTTGCGGATGTGTAAGTGTATATATCGTAAATGACGGCAACAACACCGCTTCGCTTCGCGCGTGATATAACGCTAAAGACGTATTCGGGATTCCTAATCCACCAGCTTGTTCCCGCCGCAACAATTGTTCGACAACTAGCCCTTTTGTACGAATGACACCATGTTGCTCAAGTTGTGTACACGCATCTATTAACGCATCTTGGAGCGAGCAAGAAGACAACTCCCTCATAGAAAAACCATTTAATAACTGAACGATCGTTTCGCTTACAACTTGAATCGAACGAATTTTTTCGATGCCCCTTTTCGTCGGAGTTGCTTTTTGCCCGCGAGAAGAAAACATTTTCTTTTTTAAAAATTGCCGTATCGAAGCAACTTCTTCTTCCGACAACATCGGGTTTACAAGAAAATATGGTTGAGACGTATGAATCGGAACCGTTGATACAATAAGATCATATTCGTTGACATCCATGTACCGAACATCAAAAAACGATTTTTGTTCAATATAGGAGATATCTGGTATTTCTTTTTTTAAACGAGTAGCTAATATTTTTGCCGTCCCAATTCCACTTGAACAAATGACAAGCGCACGAACTCCTTGCTTATCACGTAGTAGTGCTGATGCAAAATGAAGCACTAAATATCCGACTTCTTCTCTCGGTACCGTCATATGCGGGAATACATGACCCACACCCCGTTCAACAACATCAAACAGCTCGCTATAATCTTGCATAATTTTATGAAGCAATGGATTCGTAATTCCCATATGATGTTGAATGCGATATAAAGCTGGTTTCAAGTGAACGACTAGATCTTCATACAGTGGATAGTCATCTGTGAAATCAACACCTATTTCATCGCTCACAAAACGAATAAGCTCCTGCACCTTCATCGCAATTTCCAAACTTGCTTCCTCTAGCATATATCCGCGACGGGCTCGCAACTTTGCCCCCATTAAATGCATCGTAATATAGCCAATTTCTTCGTTAGGGATAACAATATGGAATATATCCCCTAACCTTTTAGCGATTTTTTCTGCTGTCTCGTATTCTTTTGTAGCACGAATTGTCTGCAAATGTTGAGCATCAAAATGAATAGCTTCTCCCTGCATAATGCGCTCAATTGCTAGAGCCAGATGAATGACGAGCGCGATATACGAACTATCGGCAATGGTGAATGGGAGATCATCTTTCATCGCTTCAATTTCCTGCTCAATCATGAATAATTTTTTCTTATCGACAAATCCAAGCAGTTTCTCGGTTACCGTATTTACAAGATCGGTTGATTTTTTTTGTATAGATTCTTTCATGAGTGAAAAAAAGTGTGACTCATCAAAATGATCAAATAACAGTTCGCTCATCATTTTACGCTTTGCCGCCTCAGAGCCGCAAATTTCTACTCCATACCCTCTTTTTCGAACGAGGGAAAGACTATGTTTTTTTACTTTTTCTTCAATTTTGTCTAAATCGTTGCTGATGGTGGCGACAGTGACGTTTAAATCGTTGGCAAGAGAGATTAATTTCACCGGCTCTCCTGACTCTAATAAAGCAATTAAAATCATCGTTTGCCGCTCTTCTGGCGTATATTCCGTATGTGATAAACGGAACAAATACATTTGCAATTGATGCTTTTTGTCTTCGTCACCGACAATTTGAATTCCAACACCTGCTTTTTTGATTAGTTGCAAGTCGTACGCTTCAATGACTTGTTCAACACCTTTTAAATCGCGATGAACGGTTCGTTCACTAACATCTAATTGCTTAGCTATTTCTCCTACTGTAACTCCTTTTGGATGCAACAATAAAAGATCCAATATTTTTCTTTCTCTTGCTGATATATACATACACCCACCTCCTTGGCCAGCAACGATTGTTGACAAATTTTAAAAAGTATATGTTTTTTCAAGAAAATTTTATCGCTAATTTTTTTGTATCACAACAAATAGAAAGTACTTTTTCGTCGTACGGAATGTTGACATTTTTTAAATATGAAACAAAAAGGTAAGCTGGTCACTTACCTTTTTGTTTATTTGTTATTCACTTTCTGTAGATGAGCAAATTTACTAACATAAATTTACAACCAAACAAAAAAAGGAGACATAAACCCGATTCCTTAGGTAG
>OGCI01001359.1_pt1 | contig 20837 bp, 17 predicted proteins | sample 1570021 | NCBI WGS metagenome assembly OGCI01 (sample SAMN06264664, study PRJEB24512) | hot springs metagenome | isolation source: Hot spring water | place: South Africa: Tshipise | collected 2015-06-21 | reverse complement strand
TTGACCCACGCACAGGGCTGGGGCTGACCCACCTCGTGCTGGTGAGCGTGAAGGCTCCCGAGGGCATCACCGCCGATAGCCTTGCGACCGCGCTCGCCGTGACGGGCGATAGGGGGCAGGCGGTGGTCAGGCGCCACTATCGCCAAGTGGAGGTGTGGCTCCAGCAGGTCGATTTAAGAGACGGCTCAGCCTTCTGAAACCGTGTTGCGCAGTTCCGACAGGAACCGCTCCAACGATTCGACCTGCACTGAAAACAGATGGAGGCGGTTCAGCGTCTCCACATCAGGAACGCGCTCCAACAGGGGGCGCGTCTCTTCGGGCAACTCACCGAAACGCACCTGAAGCGTGTTCAGAATCGCTTGTTGAAGCCCCTCCTCCAGACCCTGTCGCAGGCCCCGCTCGACGGCGAGACGCTCTTGAGGACCTATCCACTTGCGTCGGCGACGACGCTTCATCTCCTCAATCACCGCCTCTACTTCGCGCTCTAAGTCGTAAGGCAGGCTCATAAATTGGTCCACCACCTGGTAAAGATAGCGTATGTGTGGCGAATTATACCCCTGCTCCAGCATCTTCCGAAACAGGCGTTTCTTTTCCTCTGCCATCAACCTCAGGTCGCCACGCAACTTCAGCGAAGCTAAGTGGGCTTGAACGAACAGGGCAATCGGGTTCGCTTCCTCTTGGTACGCCTTTGCTTCTAAATCCAACAGTTTCACCACTTGATACTCGAAGCGCGCATAGGTCTGACCGAAGCGGTATTCGTAGGAGGTCGGGCGCCAGCTCGGATTAGTGTCCGCTAATATAGCGAGGCTCATCACAGGCAGTCTATGTCGCTCACGCAGATGGTAAAAATAGACAAACATCCGTTCGGCAAACTGCGGGTCGGGGCTGACCTGGATTTCGGTGTGAAGCACCACCAACGCCGACTGCTGGTCGCGCAGGCGCACCTGAGCCACCACATCGGGACGACGCATCCCGCGAGGAACCAGCGGGTTCAGCTTGGGCAACTCCACATTCAAGAAAGTGGGCTTGACGCTCCAGTCAACCAACGCCTCCACATCGGGAAAGAGAAAAGCCAGCGTATCGCGAAAAAGGTGTTGCACCACCTCCTTCCAGACGGCGTCGTAGTCGATCGGCTGGATGGTCATAGGGCTGGCGCCCCTTATTCGGGGCGCAGGGTGTGGCTCACCGTCTCGCGCAGTTGGAACCCACGCTTGAGGAACTCCCTCACGAACGCATGCCCGCTCATCGACTGCTCATAAGGGACGGTTCCGCGCGGGACGGTTCCGTTCGCCACCCCAATAGCGATAATCGACGCTGCGAAGCCCGTGCAACGCTCCATCGCCGTGAAGCCTGTCGCATCGTCGTGATAGTCCACAAACTGCACGCTGATTTCGTAGGGGGCGCCGTCCTTCAACCCTGAGCCGTAAGCGTACACCACAATCAGGTCTTTTTCCTCAGGAAAGTCGATTTTGGGGGGGATGACCGTCGCCGTGAACTGGCGGGGCGAGATGTGCGCATCGCCGATTCGTATCGGTTGCTCATCAAAGAAGCCCAGGTCGCGCAAAGCGCGCATCGTGTCCCAGTGTCCTGGATAGCGCAGGGTCTTGTAGTCGTACTCACACACTTTGCCTGCGAGCGTGTAGGGTGCGGTGGAGGTTCCGCCCGAGGTGGGCGCCGCTTCCAGCATCCCGACGCCCTCAATCTCCAAGCATTCCACATCGTCCATCGTGGGCACATAGGTGGGTTTGCCTTCGTGCAAGGTGAGCGCTTCGCCTGTGTATTCCGAAATGACGCCAATCATGTTGAACACCAGTTTATAGCCCAAGGGGGGGATAGGGTTCTGAGGCAACCCGCCACAGCGCAAGTGGATTTCGTGGCAGGTGTCCATCTTCTCCATACAATACAGCCCTAGATGGTTCACCATACCGGGCGCCAGCCCGCAGTCGGGCACTAAGGCGATGCCCGCCTTTTTTGCCTCCTCATCGTGCTTGCGGAACTCGTGCCAGAACCACTCTGGCTCGTTGCCCAAGTCAATAAAACTGCGCTTCGCCTCCAACGCCTGCTGGATGAGGCGCATGTTCATCTGCCAGGGCACGGCACTGATAATCACATCAACCGATTCGAAGAACTCCAGTATTTGCTTATGATTTAGGGCATCCACTTGCTTGGGGAGTACAATCTCTTGCCCTAACAGCTGGTTCACTCGCTCTGCCTTTAGAGTGGCGCGTTGCAAATCGATATCGGCTAACAAAATCTGTTCGGGATTTCCGAACCGGGCTAAATCGTAAGCAATCGCGGGTCCTTGCATTCCCGCTCCCAAGATAGCGTACTTCGTTTTGCTCATCCTGTTTCCCTCCATAATTTCGGTATGGCGCCGAGGCGTATTAAAAACAGGGGGTCGGCGCCGACCCCCTGTTTTGGATTATACCCGAATCGCCAAGCCTTATCGGATGAGCTGGAGCACGCCTTGAGGTGAGGCGTTCGCCTGACCCAACACGGACATACCCGCCTGCTGGAGTATCTGGAACTTGGTGAATCGGCTGATTTCCTCGGCGAAGTTCGTGTCGCGGATAGCCGACTCGGTTGCGGTGAGGTTCTCCTTCGCCACAGCGAGCGAGCGCATATTACTCTCCAGAATGTTCCTCTGGAAGGCACCCATATCGCCTCGCAGTTTGGAGACCTGGGCAATGGCTTCATCAATCACCTTCAACGCTTCGGTGGCATTCGAAGTCACATCGATGTCGGCAAGTGAGTTGAAGGTGGTCGATGCGGTGGTTCCTAAGCGATAGGAAGTCATGTCGTTGATGCCGAAGTATGCCTTTTGCCCCGCGTTGGCTCCGATTTGGAACTCCAGCTGACGAGCGCTGGTATTGCCAACTGCGTAGGCTGTGTTGTTGTCCACATTCCCCGCTTCGCGGAGCGTAATCACATTACCCTTTGCGTCGGTGAGGCGCAGTCCGGAGGAATCCTGAGCGACCCCACCAGTGAACAGCACGGTCGCATCAGCCGTATTGCCATCAGCGAGATAGACCCTGAAGGTGGCAGTGGCTGTCGCGTCTTGACCCGTCATCGTTGCCAAGATGGTCTGGTTTCCTGCAGTGGCGAAGAAGAAGTCATTACGCGAAGTGCTCAGGGTAAAGTCATGGTTTGAACCATACTCCGTGGCACGGAATTCGACTTGCCGGGTGGTGGTGTTGAATTGCGCGACTACACCAGTGTTAGCACTAGCGCTGTTGATACGGTCCAGGAAGGCGCCGAGGGTTTCGTTTCCATCGGTTGAAAAGCTTACACCGTTGATGACCAAGGTACCAGGCACATTTGTTGCGCCAACAGCCTGCGAGACCAAACTACCCAAGGTAGTACCAGTAGTCAGAGCTGCTGAGTTGAGTTGGGCTCTTTGAGCTTCTTGGGTAACCTCAACAGTGACCGTTCCCGACGCAATCCGATACTCGCCCGCAGCACCCGATACCGAACCCATAACGCTCCCACCGACGAACATACCACCGATTCGTGCCGTATCGGTCACCGAAGCACGCACACCTGCGGTTCCATCCAGCAGCTTCTTCGTGCCGAACTGGGTCTGCATCCCGATACGGTTGATACTGTCTATGGCGGAGCGGATCTGGTTCTGGTTCGCCTGCAGGGCGGTCTGATCGTTGGTTCCTGTGTTGCCTGATGCGACCGCCAATTGGCGCATACTGCGCAGGAGGTTGTGCACTTCCTCCAAAGCACCTTCGGCGGTCTTAATCAGGTTGGCAGAGTCTTGTGAGTTGGCAATCGCTTGTTCCAAACCTGTAATCTGGGCGCGCAGGTCTTCTGAACGAATCAAGCCAGCAGGGTCATCGGCACCGCGATTGATGCGCATCCCCGACGCCAAGCGCTCGATAGAACGACCGAAGTTATCCGAAGCCCGCTCCACATTGCGCAGAGCATTCAGCGACGATATGTTTGTATTGATGCGTAGACTCATCGTTTATCCTCCTTGACTGTGTTTTTTGCGGACACCTCCCCGCGCCGATCCCTCGGCTTGGGTGGCTATCGCCCGTGTCCAAGCGTGATTGTTGGAAGGAACCTCAGATAGCTTCTCTGTAATTTTACGAGGACTTATAAAATATCGTAGAATTAACAGGTACCCCGCTGTTTTGCGGGGGCACTTTTCAGTTCAGGGCTTACCAATCCCAGTACGGTGAGGAACTCCTTTTCTTTTGCAGAGTCGCTTACAATCTCTTCAATCACGAACCAGTGGTCAATCACGCCGCGACTGCGTTCGAGGTCGGTTTTGACGCCCCCCGTGACGGAGCCTTCTCGCAAGAGCAGTACGTTTACACAGTTAGGTGCCCCCGCCTTTGAGCCGCTGCAGCGATTTTATGGATGCCCCTAGTCGTTCTAACGCGCCTGCAGGGTCAATCCCACCCTTTATCTCAACAGCCTGAGCAGTTCTCCATCTGCGCTTTTTAGCTGGATGTCGGGGTCAGAGGAGAAGAGTAGAATGCGCCCGTTGTGGAGGACGATGCGGTCGGGTGAGGTCTCCTTGATTAGTTGATGTTCGTGCAGGTAAGTGCGTAGTTGCTGGAAAATCAGTTGCTTATTCCCTTGCCTTTCTCGTTTTGCCAAGAGCCTTGCGCTTGGGCGCCCGCCGCCATACCTCGCCAGATGTCCAGCTTACGGGAGCTAATCTGGTCGTCTTCCAAAATTAAAAACTATTCGATTCAAGTGCAAAGCGATTTTCTCCGCCACAGGTTCTGAAGGAAGTTGCGTGCCCTCTTCGAAAACTTTCACATCCAGCCCTACCCTACTCATAGATTTTTGAGAAATCATCGCCAGCATTCGGTAATAAGCAGTGGAACGAGCGACGGTCTGTAGTACTTCAGGGAGAGCAAACACTGTGACGGGTTTGATACCGCGATGAATCACTCGGTTCCACGCACTGGGATGAATGCCTAAGGCTTCTAAGTTTTGCCAGTCGTAGCGCTCCCCTTCCAGTGCCTCAACTTGCTCCGCTACTTCGAGCAGACCCCATTCGTGAACCTTGCGGTGGAACAGACTGCTTTTGGCAATCTGGTCGAGTGTCCAAGAGTTTTTGGAAGTCTCATTTTTTCTCATCGCTTTGTCCAGTAGAGAACACTCTCCCTCACAGGCAAGCGACCATATTTGCCCATCTGCTGGGAACTGTTGCCATTATATCGTGCGACGGATACCTTATCTATGCGGAAGCCATACTGCTCAGTGATGTCGGATAGGATTAGGTCGACAGGGATTATCTCGCCCTCAAATCGCACATTAAAATGGGTCAAACACGCAGTCTTGAGGGCTAATCCCAAGCCTCTTGAGGGTCTCTTCGACAAAAGCATAAGTGAATGCCTCTTTGTAGCGATAGAGACGCAGAAGCGGGACTGTTTGTTTCCGACATACGAAACTAAAGGTGCGAGGCGGGGTTCCTCTGAAAGCAAAGGGGCGTACTTCCTTTCGAGAGAGTCTCTCCAACGAGAGCCTGACTCCCCTTGCGATGTATCCCATTCGTCGGCAGCGTAAAGGTCTAACTGCATATGTAAAGGTCTAACTGCATATGTGGATTGTACCTACTTGACAGGTTCGCAAGCCGTCCCTAAACTTCAGCGGTATAATTACCCCCGAGGAGCGACAACGATGAGCCAAAAGCAACGAAGCAGTGCCTTTATGGTTGAGACTACCCCCATCGGGAAGACCTTTACCCCCGAGCAGTTCGATTCGGAGACCCGAATGGTCGCCAAGACCGCTGAGGACTTCGTGCGCCACGAGGTTCTGCCCCAACTGGAGGCGATTGAGCAGGCGCAAGAGGGTTTGATGCGCGAGTTAGACCGTAAGATGGGCGAGCTCGGCTTCACCGCCGCCGAAGTGCCCCACCACTACGATGGCTTAGACCTGCCCAAGACGACCGTCGCCCTGATTGTGGAGAAACTCGGTCCCGAGCCTGCCACTTGTCTGACCCTCCAAGCGCACGCTGGGCTGGCTATCCTTCCGCTGGTGCTGGAAGGCACGCACGAGCAGAAGAAGCGCTATCTGCCCAAGCTCGCTTCGGGCGAGTGGTGTGGCTCGTTCTGTCTGAGCGAGACAGGAAGCGGTTCGGACGCGCTGGCGATGAAGACCCGCGCAGTGCCCGCCCCGAACGGCGAGGGCTACCTGCTCACCGGCGAGAAGATGTGGGTCACCAACGCCGGCTTCGCCGACCTGTTCACCGTGTTCGCTAAGCTCAACGGTGAGCAGTTCACCGCCTTCTTGGTGGAGCGCTCCTTCCCCGGTGTGAGCCTTGGGCGCGAGGAACACAAAATCGGTCTGCACGGCTCCAGCACTCGGCGCGTGGTGTTTGATAATGTGTTCGTGCCAGCGCACAACCTACTCGGCGAGGTGGGCAAGGCACACTACATCGCGCTCAACACGCTGAACTTGGGACGCTATAAGATGGCGGCGAGCGCGCTGGGCACTGGCAAATACGCGTTGGAGGTCTCTACTCGCTACGCTAAAGACCGCCATCAGTTCGGACAGCCGATTGCCAACTTCGGCATGATACGCCAGAAGCTCGCCGAGATGACCACCCACCTGTTTGCGTTGGAGAGCATGCTGTATCGCACCGGAGCGCTGATGCAGGAGTGGTTTGAACCGCTCCATCACCTGCCCGCTGATGCCCCCGACCTGCATCTGCGCTATCGCGAATCCGCGTCCGAATACGCGGGCGAATGCGCCCTACTGAAGTTCTACGGCACGGAAGTGCAATATCTGTGCGCGGACGAGGGCGTCCAGATACACGGGGGCTACGGCTACACCGAGGACTTCCCGATTGCCAAGATTTTCCGCGAGTCGCGCGTACCACGCATCTACGAGGGCACGAACGAAATCAACCGCCTCAACCTGACCCAGCACCTGATACGCCAGATGCAGAGGGCGGGAGTTCCCCTGATTGAGGAGGCACGCGCTCGTGAGAACTTCGCCATAGAGAGCCTGCCTACCGAAGTCCCAGCGATGTTGCAGGCGTTGGTGGAGGGTTTCCGTTCGGCGACGCTGTACGCCTTCCGATTGGCGTGGGAAGCGTATGGCGACCACCTGCGCGAACAGCGTCAGGAGGTGGCGGGCGCGCTGGCAGACATGACCACCTATCTGTACGGCTTGGACAGCATCGTGGCGCGCTTGCCCCACCTGCAGGGCACTCCCGCCGAGTGGGCGCAGATGGCAGGTTTGCTGTTCGCCCGACAAGGTGCCCAAGTCGTGCGCGACCGAGCCGACCTCATCCTCAGTGCGCTGAACGCTCCCGCTGAGGCTCACCAGCGCATGGAGCGGATGGTGCCCCTGCCACGCTTCAACGCCGTAGATTGCGCCAACCGCTTGGCAGAGGCGGTCCTCCAGCGCGACGGGTACCCGCTCTAAAGACCTTCTGTGTGCGCTCAGGGTGACGGGGTAGGGCGCAAAGTGCTCCCTCGTCATTCTGAGCGAAGCGAAGAACCCGGAACATTCGCTCCAGACTTCTTGAATCGGACATCCTCAGCAGGAATTCCTTCCCTAAAACCGAAACAGGTCCCTGATGAACTCACGAGGAGGGAACCGTTGGTCAACCTGAGCCAGCTCAATCAATCGCTTGACCAGTTCCAAGACCAGATTGGGCGCGTAATTGTGGGTCAACATACTGTCGTTCAACAAGCGCTGTGCGCCCTATTAGCCGATGGACACCTTCTGCTGGAAGGGGTACCCGGCATCGCTAAAACCTTGTTGGTGCGCGTGATGGCACAAGCGTTGGGGCTTCAGTTTCGGCGCGTGCAGTTCACACCCGACCTGATGCCCTCGGATCTCATCGGTACGAACATTTTGGACACGCGCACAGGCGAGTTTCACCTACGCAAGGGACCCATCTTTGCGAACATCGTGCTGGCAGACGAAATCAACCGCACGCCCCCAAAAACGCAATCCGCCCTGCTGGAAGCGATGGAGGAACGCAAGGTCACCATCGATGGCGAACCCTACCCACTGCCTAAGCCGTTCATGGTGTTCGCTACCCAGAACCCCATTGAGTACGAGGGCACCTACCCCCTGCCCGAAGCCCAGTTAGACCGATTCCTGCTCAAGGTGGTGATTGACTACCCTCAAGAGGATGAGGAACGCGCCATCTTGAACCTGCACCACGAGGGCTTCCGCCCCGACCGACTGGAAGCCGTAGGGATTGAACCCGTGCTGAACGCAGAAACGCTGGAACAGGTGCGCCAAGCCACCCGCGCGGTTCGCGTGGAACCCGAAGTGCGGGACTACATTCTGCAGATTGTGAGGCGAACTCGCCAAAATGAGTTCTTGCTGGTCGGTGCCAGCCCCCGTGCGGGAATCGCTTTGCTGAATGTGAGTAAGGCGCTGGCGATGATACGCGGACGCGACTTTGTGACACCTGACGATGTGAAGCAGGTGGCGCTTCCTGTCCTGCGCCACCGCGTCATCCTGAAACCCGAATCGGAAGTGGAAGGCTTGAACGCCGACCGTATTGTGATGAGCCTACTGGAAGCCGTGCCTGTACCGAGATGAGTGGAACCGCCCTGTTGGAAAAACCGAGAGAAGCTCCGCTGACGACCGCTCCGTCAGAGGCGACCCCGATTTTGATTGTGGTGCGTCCCAGCAGTAGCGGGATGCTCCGCCATGTACAAGGGCTAATCAAATACCTACCAGAACACAGTTTCCATCCAACGCTCACAGGTCCCGATTTCATCCGCGACCGCCCTGGACCGATTGCTGACAGCCGAGCGGTCAAGACTCTTCGTGCTTATGCCCGCGACTTCCCGTTGGTGCACTGCCACGGTGTTCGCGCTGGCTGGATTTGTGCCCTCGCCCTCCGAAACAACCACCCCTGGCTCTGGACAGTTCACCACCTGTTGATGAGTGAGAGCCGTCTGGTGCGAATGCTGTGGCGATGGATTGCCAAGTATCCCCGCATAGTGATGGCGGTCTCCGAGAGCGTGAAGGGGGGCATGGTTCAGGGGGGGATTGACCCTGAGCGCGTGGAGGTCGTTCCAGGTGGGATTGACTTGGGGCGGTTTGAGCAGTTGCCTGACCGTATAGCGATGCGCCTGCAGTTCCATAGCCCACGCGAACGCCCGATTGTGCTTTGTGTGGGGCGGTTTGTCCAGCACAAGGGGTTCGATATCGCCCTCCAAGCGATGGAGCAGGTCTGGCAGGCGTTTCCCGATGCCGACATCTGGCTGGCAGGCGACGGGGTAGATAACAAACGGTTGGTCTCGCTCAGCTTAGCCAGCAGTAAACCCCATCATATTCGCTTCTTCGGCTACTGGAGCGCGGTGGAAGAGCTTTATAGCACTGCCGATGTGCTGGTTGCGCCCGCTCGCAACGCAGGCTTGGGACTGGCGGTGATGGAGGCGATGGCGTGCGGTCTCCCCGTGGTGGTGAGCGACATCCCCCAACTGCGCGCGCTCGTCCAGCACGAGCAAACGGGACTCATCGTGCCGAAAGAGAACCCCGAAGCCTTAGCCCAAGCCGTAGTCCGACTGTTGAAAGACCCTGCCCACGCTCAGCAGATGGCTCAGCAGGCAAAAGTCCAGTCGGAGCGGTTTCATATTCGTCATACGGTGGAACGCACCGTGCCGTTCTACCGTTCGGTGCTGGGCAAACTGTGAGTGGAGAGCGAGGCGGGACAGTAACGCCCGCATCGCCAAGCGATGAACAACCCTGCTCCCACCACCAACAAGGCGACCAAGTGCCCATAGGTCAATCCCGCAAATGCGATCACTGAGGTGGCGCCCGCACGGAAGAACTCGTTGATGAACCGGTACCCCCCATGCAGAGCGAGGAACCACCCAAACAGCTGACCCTGATGGCGCGGACGCTTCTCTAAACCCAACAGAACTGCAAAGATGATAAGGTTCATCGCGGTTGAGTAGAGCTGCGTCGGATGGCACGGCTCTGAATGCCCTGGAAACAGCACGCCCCAGGGCAGGTCGGTCGGCGCACCGTAGCAGCACCCTGCCCCGAAACAGCCGACCCGAGCAATCGCATAGCCCAACGCCACCGAAGGGGCGGCGAGGTCTGCAATCTGCCAAGCGGGCAGTCGGCGACGCCGTACCATCCACAGCCCCGCCAAGATGGCTAACCCAAACCCGCCGAAGTAAGACATCCCGCCCTCCCAAATCCGAAATGCCTTGAGGGGGTCATCGGCATAGAGCGACCACTGTGTAATCACAAACGCCACACGCCCCCCTAAAATTCCCAGAAGAACCATCACGAAAGTCAGGTCAAACAGGTCGTCGGGGCGCACGCCGTATCGGGGTGCCACGCGCGCAGCACGCCACAGCGCCAGCCCAATTCCCACCATCCACATAAAGCCGTAGGTGTACACCGTGAAAGGACCGATATGGATGAGCTCAGGCATCATGATTGAGTGTCCTCCACAGGCTCACGGTGTGCGGGGGCGAACATTTGAAACGCAATCAGCCCCAGCAGAGAGGTCGTGATAGCCATATCCGCCACATTGAACACGGGCCAAACCACGAGATCAAACATATCCACCACATACCCCAGTCGCACACGGTCAATAAAGTTGCCCAGCGCCCCCCCAAGAAGCATCCCGGTCAGCAGGCGTATCGTTCGGGGATGGCGTCCTCGGCGCTCGTACCATATCAATCCCGCCACCACTCCAAGCGTGAGCGGTATCGTCAGCCAGCCTCGTCCGCTGAGTAGTCCAAAGGCAATCCCCGTGTTGTGCGTTAGCGTCAGATAGAAGTAGGGAGACACTACAGGCACTGGGGTATCCAACTCTAAAGCGGAAACTGCCCATAGCTTGCTCAGTTGGTCAATCACGAGGACAATCAGCGCCGTCCACCAGAACATCGCCTATAAGGATACCCCCGCAACGGCGAATGTAGGGAAAAAGGGTGTCGTTCTTGTTTTCTGCCTCCGTCCCCACTGACACCGCTTCGTCAACCCCCTCGCCCCACAGTGTCATTCTCACACCCCCCTTCTGTCATTCTGACACCTCCTTCTGTCATTCTGACACCTCCTTCTGTCATTCTGAGCGAAGCGAAGAATCTCGGTGCAACCCGAAGCAGAGACCCTTCTCTGACGCTCAGGGTGACAAGGTAGGGTGAGGGTGTTTGAAAAACCGTAGCACGGGCATCCTGCCCGTGAAGGGTATCTTGGGCAGGGATGCCCAAGCCACGAGACTGATTTTTCGAACACCCTCTCTGACACCCTTGACATACCCTATCCCGTCGGGTATACTCTGCACAGTTATGGAGACTAGCTCTGGAAGTAGTCGTGGACACCTTGACAACCCGGACCGTCGTTCGCGGGTAAACAACTCGCACGGCAGATAAGACCGTAAAGGGCACTCTTATTGAGTCGGCCCTTCAGGTGTCGCGCACTTCCAACTTCCTCATCCTTTAATTCCCCCTTCACCGAAGGTTCCCTAACCTTTGGCTCGGCGCACCGACGGTCTGTCTGCCACTCGGTGTGCGGTTCGGGTTCGGGAACTTCGGGCGGTGCCATCGTTGTCGCCGTCTGCAGGCTTGCAGAGTGCTGAGCGTCGTGTCGGCTCGTACGAGCCGACTCATCGTTGGCGTCTCCACAAACTCATACCTAAGGAGGTGTATGATGGCACTGTTGGTGATGATTGAGACTCAAGAGTTGAAGAGCCTCTTGGAGGCGCGCCATCGCGAGCGACTGATGGAATGGGCTGTGCGCAATCACCCGGCAGATGTTGCGCAGACGATTGCTGACCTGCCTACAGCCTATGTGAAGACCGCTCTGGAACTGATGGAGCCAGAACTGCGCGCCGAAGTGTTCGGCTACCTGGACGAGGAACTTCAAGTGCGCCTGCTGACCCTGCTGGAGCGCAAGGAACTGGCAGAACTGTTCCTCCAGCTCCCGCAGGATGAGCGGGTTGACCTTTACCACGAGCTCCCTAAATCTAAGCGTGAAGAGTTCTCGCTCTTGCTGGAACAGATTGAGCGGGATGACCTGTTGAAACTGGCGACCTATCCCGAGTCCGCAGTCGGGGCAATCACCACCACCGAGTATGTCGCCTTACGCCCTGAGATGAGCTTGCGCAAAGTGTTAGACCTGATTCGGGCAAGCGCGCTGGATAAAGAGACCGTATACATCCTGTATGTGGTGGACGAGTTGCGCCATCTGCTGGGCACGCTTTCCCTGCGCGATGTGCTACTGGCGGAACCTCACCAGACGGTAGCGGAGCTGATGCGCCCTGAGCCGATTGCCATCCGCGCTGACCAACCTGCTGAGAGCGCTGCCGAGCTCATCCGCAAGTACGACCTGCTCGCCCTGCCCGTGGTAGACGAGGCGAACCGAATGCTCGGCATCGTGACGGTGGACGAGGCGATAGATGTGGAGAAAAAAGCGGAACTGGAACGACTCACCCGCTTCGGAGGCGCTCTGGGCGGCCCTGACCTGAGCCTGCGCTTCTCCCCGTTCCGCCAGCTGTTTGCTCAGCGACTCTTCTGGCTTGCGCTGTTGACCTTCTTTGGGGTGTTGACCAGCACCTTCGTTGCCCAGCAGGAGGAGATTCTGGCGCAGGTGCTCGTGCTCGCCGCGTTCATCGCACCGATTATTGATATGGGCGGGAACACAGGCGGGCAGGCGGCGACCTTAGTCATCCGCTCTATGGCACTGGGGGAGGTGCGTTTGCGCTGGCGCGATGTCGCCTTCGTCATCAAGCGCGAAATCCCCATCGCGGTCACCTTGGGCATCGCCATCGCCGTTTTAGAGGCAATTTTGGCGTTCGTGAGCAAGGGGATTGGAGGCGATGTGTTGATGGTGGTCGGTCTCAGTATGCTCATCGTGACGATGTTGGGCGGGATAATCGGTTCGCTCCTGCCTTTTGCCGCGCGCCGACTGGGATTTGACCCTGCGACCCTCAGCTCGCCCGTGATTACCTCCATTATGGACCTGCTCGGCGTGATGATTTACTTCGGGATGGCTTATGCCTTCTTGGGTGATATGCTGAAGTAAACACCCCGTTCTTGGAGGGGGCAACACCCCCCTCCCTACGTCTGCCCCAAATGCAGGGGCTAACAACACCAATCAAGGAGGTGATTCTAATGCTCTTCATGAAGCACTGGGACACGCTCGCCCTGATGAACACGATGCTTAGTTTGGCGATGGCGTTCCTGCTGGGGGGCGTAATTGGTCTGGAGCGTCAGTGGCGCCAGCGCACGGCGGGACTGCGTACGAATGTGCTGGTGGCAGTCGGTGCAGCGCTCTTTGTGGACATCGCAGGGCGCATGCATGCCTTGTACGGTGGGACACCCACCGCCATCCAAGTAGTGGCGTATGTCGTTTCGGGAGTCGGTTTCTTGGGCGCCGGGGCGATTATGCGCGAGGGGGGCGGTGTGCGCGGACTGAACACCGCTGCGACGCTCTGGGGCTCTGCGGCGGTGGGCACTGCCTGCGGCGCCAACCTGCTTGCTGAAGCGGTGTTGGGCGCGCTGTTCGTGCTGATGGCGAATACAATGCTCCGCCCGATTGTGAACCGCATCAATCGCGCCCCATACGAGACCACCGATGCCGAGCAGGTCTACACCCTGCGCCTGATTGCGCCTCGTGCCGAACGACGCAACGCCCTCTGGCGCCTTGAAGACCTGCTCCAGCAAGCGCATATACCTCTTCACCAAATTGATGTGGAACCGTTCGGCGATGATGAGGTGGAAATCAGTGCGCGCTTTGACGCCAACTCGCTTAGCCCCAGCGAACTAACGCGACTGGTCAACCAGATGATGGAAGGCGACCTCGTGTCGCAAGCCTATTGGAGTGCCAAAAGTGATGACTAACAGATGGAAAAACACCAGAAGCAAGGGGGGACAGGTAGTGCTTGTCCCCCTCGCAGAGGTAGCGTAGATTACTCTTCACAAGGCGAGTATTGGCGAATCAGCTCGGCGATATCAATCTCTTCAGGGGAGGAGCCTTCTACCTGTAAAAAGCCCCTACCACAGGTCTCGGCATAGGTGAGCGTGATGGTTTTGCCATCCAGCACAAAGGTTGACGAACCGCCCACAGGATAGATACAGTTCTCAGCCGTGCGCACATTCGTCATCGTGAAGTTGAGGGTGTTAGAGCCTATGGTCATCGTGCCTGTGCCGGTGAACACGCCGAACACATCGTCGGGTTCTTTGGTCGTGAGCGTGCCCGTGTTCTGGACGGTAATCACACAACCGGGCGCCAGTTCTAGGGTGTAGTTTGTTGTAATCTCGTAGGTCAGCTCGTTGCGGTCGGGCAGGCGGAATTCCATCATGCCATTCATCTTGCCCGAACCGTTGTCATAGTCTTGGTAGAAGTTAGTGCAGACTTGGGTTTGGTCGTCGTAGGAGATTTCCACGCGAATGACTCCTTGGTGCTGAATGTCGAACTCGTCGGTGCATCCTTCGTAGCGCTCGGTGATGACATGCACTCCGCGTTCCTCGTCGTACTCGTACTCCACTTCGGGGCATTGGCTACGGCGTGAGGCGCGTTGGAGACTGCTGGGCAGGTAGCCCCCTGCGTTAGCAGCGATGTTGAAGCCGTTGCCGATCAAGGTTGTCAAGTTGGCGACGGTGCTAGAGAACTGGTTCTGACCAGGCACAGGGATGTTAGGGGTGCTTCCACCGCCACCGCAGGCACTAATGAGCAAGAGCACTGACAGGCTGGCAGCCGCCACCGGCAGGACGGCTACGACTTTGTGAAGGTTTGATTTGTTCATCCTTCTCTCCTCTGGGGCGAAGCCCTGTTAAGATTATCGGCATTTTAGGGGTTTGTTCTGGAGAGGGATGCCCAGAGTTGCGCTAAGGCGTAGAAGCCTGCGCTCTCGGTGCGTAGTACCCGCGCGCCCAGCGAGATGAACACACTGTTTGGCAGTGCTTGCATCTGTTGGCGCTCTTCGGGAGCGAATCCGCCTTCAGGACCGACCACCAAACTCAGCTGCACTGGTGTATTCTGCTTAGTGAGCCAATCCACAAGGGGTAGGGCGCCCTCCCACTCATCCAACACGCCGATTGGGACGGGTAGGTCTTGTAGGGCTTGCTCCCATTTCGGGAACAGGCGCACGATCGGCACACGCGCCCGAAATGCCAACTCGGCTTCTTCCACCGCAATCTTTTGCCAGCGGGCGAGCTTGGTGTCAAGTTTTTGGGGTTCCAACTGCACGAGGGAGCGTTTGGACGGGGCAAACCAGATTTCCGACGCGCCCGCTTGGGTCGCCAGCCGTATCACCTGTTCCGCCTTCTCTGGGCGCACAAGCGCTTGCAGAAGCACCACACGAAGCGGCGGCTCGGTCTCCAAAACGGTTCGGCTTATGACGGTGAAATGCCCAGAGTCTTGCAGTTGGACGATGTAGCCGTTGCCCGTGCCGTCCAGCAGGCAGAAGGCGTCGCCGTGTTGGAGCCTCAGCACCCGTGTGAGCTGGTGGCTTATTTCTGAGGGTAAGACACCCTGTTGAAGCACGGCAGGACTGACGAAGAACCGCGCCAGCGCGCGGGGGTTCAGCGTTTCTGGAACACGGCGGCGACCCATGTGCGTCGTTTGCGCCTCTCTATCAGTTCGAAGCCGACCGCTTCTAACGCGGTGCGCACACCGTGCCAGTTGCGCCCAATAGTGCCTGACACGATGTAGTAGCCGTTGGACTTGAGCAAGGGGGGCACGCGCGGGGCGGTCTCAATCAGAAAAGTGCTGATGATGTTGCACAGGATGAGGGCGAAGGCTTCTTCGTGTTCCTCCAAAACCGTCCATCCCTCGCCAAGCAAAACCCTCACGCGCTCTCCCACACCGTTGCGCTCCACATTCGCTTGGGCGATTTTGACCGAGAGTTCGTCGTTGTCCACAGCGACCACCTCACGCGCCCCCAGCAGAGCGCAGGCAATCGACAAGATGCCCGTGCCCGTGCCCATATCGGCGGCGCGCATATCGGGCTTCACATATGCCTCGCACAGCGCCAAGCAGAGCGCGGTCGTGGGGTGTCCACCTGTGCCGAACGCCAAGCCGGGGTCTAAATGGATGACGCGCTCCTCAGGCTTAGGGCGATGTTGAGACCATGTGGGCTGAACGCGCAGGCTCTTGCCATACTTTCGGCTTCGAAAATGGCGTCGCCAGAGCGTGTGCCACTCTTGGTCGGCAACTTGCTGCACTACGACCTTTTGCACAGGCGGTAGCCCCAGCGCTTCAAAATCGCTCAGCCGTTGTTGAATGTGCTCCACCTGCTCGGTGGCGAAGTCGGGCAGGTAGGCGACGATGCTAGGAGGGGTATCGCGGAGCTCGACCCCAGAGCATCCCGCATCCAACAGCACCATCGCTACAGCGTCCCACGCAGGCGGTGGGGCGACCACCTGCACGCAGAGCCAATGGGGTTTGTCTTGCACAAAGATACTATACCCGCTACGCCACCTTCGTTCTCGGAAGCCCCCACTGACACAGCTTCTCGTACAACAGGTCAGGTTTGAGTGGCTTGGTGAGAAAGTCGTCCATCCCCACCGCAAGGCACTTCTCGCGGTCTTCGTCCATTGCGTTGGCGGTGAGGGCGATAATCGGCAGGTGGAGCGAACCGCCCTGCTGACGCTCGTACTCGCGGATACGGCGCGTTGCCTCAAAGCCGTCCATACGAGGCATCTGGCAGTCCATCAGCACTAGGTGGAACGGCTCGCGCGAGAGCCACTCCAACACCTCTATGCCGTCGTTGGCGACCTCGCAGTGTATGCCCCACTTCTCCAGCACCCGACGCACGACCTTCTGGTTCACATAGTTGTCTTCGGCAATCAGCACGCGCAGTCCGCTCAGCTCGGTCTGCTCGGCGTTTTGGAGCTGCGCCTCCAGTTTCACATGGGCGGGCGCCTCACTTTTAGGCAGCTGGAGTTCGAACCAGAAGGTGCTCCCCTCGTCCACTCGACTTATCACCCCGATTTGACCGCCCATCTTCTCCACAATCTGCTTGCAGATGGCGAGCCCCAGCCCCGTGCCTCCATACTTGCGTGTGGTGGAACCGTCGGCTTGGCGGAACGGCTCAAAAATCATCTGCTGGCGCTCTTCGGGAATGCCCACGCCAGTGTCTTGAACCTCAAAGCGGAGATGATATTGCTCATCTGTCTCTGAGAGCACTTTGACTCGTGCGACCACTTCGCCTGTTGCGGTGAACTTGATGGCGTTGCCCACCAAGTTGAGCAGGACTTGGCGCAGGCGCAAGGGGTCGCCCAACACATAAAGCGGTTTGTCCCAGAGCACCTCTTCACGCAGAAGCAGTCCCTTTATTCGGGCTTGGGAGCGCAGGATGTCGTTCGCCTCGCGCAGGAGCCGTTTCAGGTCGGTGGGGGTGGCTTCAAACTTCGTCTCGGTGGTCTCCAACTTGACGAGGGTCAGGATGTCGTCCAGCAGGCTCATTAGGTGTTGGGCGCTTTGCTGGGCGGTGTGGAGCAGGTCTTGCTGTTCCTCGTTGAGCGGAGTCGCTTGGAGCAGGTTGAGCATGCCCAGCACGCCGTTTATCGGGGTGCGGATTTCATGGCTCATGTTGGCGAGGAACTCGTAGCGCATCTGGGCAATCTGCTCGGCGTCGCGCTTTGCTTGCTGAAGGGCTTCTAAAGTGCGCTGTCCGATGACTGCAGAGGCAAGCATCTCACCCCACTTACTGAAGAATCGGCGCATCTCACGCCAGCGCGGGAGTTCACGCTGGTTCGTGCAGAACAACATCACCAACCCAGCGCCTTCTCCCATCCAGCGGAGCGGAATAGCCCAAGTGTTGCGCTCCTGAGAACCGACACGCACCTGCATCAGGGTTGGCTCCAAGGTTCCCGAATACCAATCCGATGTGTCGAGCGTGCGCCAACGCTCTAAAAAGCTCGGCTCAAACTCGCCCCAAGCGCAACATTTCACCAGTTGTCCGCCCTCCATTTGCCAAACGAGCGCCTCACCCGAAAGCATCAGCGATGGCTCTTGGCGCATTCGTTCAATCATCTGGTAAAAGCGCTCTTTGATAGGTAGGGGCGATTGAGCAATCAGCGCCAGTTCCGTGAACAGTTGGTCTAAAGTGGCGTTTAGCCGCTCCGCTTCTTCGCGTAGCACCTGCTCGGTGATGTCTTGCTGAATGGAGAGGTAACCGATGAGCGTGTCATGGTCGTCGTGAATGGGCGAGATGACCGCATCCGCCCAGTAGTGTGTGGTAGGGTGGAAGAACACATCGTTGGCTTCGGTTTTGAGGGGTGTGCCCCACTTGCGGTTGAGCAATCGCCCGCGAAATGTTTGCCCCCCCTGAAGCCGATGATAAATCTCATCGTACACCGACTGAGGCATAAAACCGCTTTTGACGATTTTTGGGGTTTTGCCAAGCACCTCTTCTAAGGTATAGCCACTGATTTGGAGGAAGGCAGGATTGGCATACACAATCCGAAACTGTGGGTCAGTGATTAAGACGGCGCTGGGTGAGTTCTCAATCGCCCACGCAAGGCGCGTTTTTTCTAGGTGTTCCTGCATTTGGGCGGTGATGTCGCGCCCCACCGACTGCAGTTCTATCAACTCGCCGTCAGGACTGAAGAAGGCGCGGTCGGTCCATTCTATCCAAGCGACCTCGCCCGACGGAGCCACCACTCGGTGGCGCAGGGTCTGGGTGGGGGTTTCGGGCGAGAGGTTTTGAAGCGACTCGTGAACGATTGCCTGTTTCTCAAGGGGCAAGAACTGCACAAAGTTGACCCCGATGAGCTCTTCAGGGGTCTTGCCGAACCACTGGGCATAGGCGCGGTTAACGAAGGTGAGCGTGCCGTCGGGTTTCCAACGACAGATGAGCTCCGTCTGGTCGTCCACAATCGCTTGGAAGAAATTTTTGTAGCGCTCTAACTCGCTGTTGAGGGCATGGTTCGCGCGCCCGACCATGTACGCCAGCAGAAGCGAGACCCCCAACGCCACCACACCTGCAATTATCACCAGCGGGAATGTGATGGGTACTCCCAAGCCGAAGCGCGCGGTGAGCAGGGTGGCGACGAACACCGCCATACCTGGTCGCATCGTCCCACAGAGGCTCAACAGGCGCGGAGTTCGCCGACCTTGCTTAGGCGCGCACGATTTGCTCATCTTCTACGCAGCCTCCTCCCGAACGAACGCAGTCAGCGCCTCTTGGAGCGCTGTCCACTGGGCTTGTAATTGGCGTAGTGCCTTATCGGCGCCGTTCAGGTCGCCCGACTTGCCCATCTGCTCCAGAACGAAGCACGCCTCCGCGAAGGCATCTGCCCCGATGGAGCGCGCACTGCCCTTGAGCGTGTGTGCCACACGCCCAACCTGTGAAGCGTCGCCTACGCCAAGCGATTCGTCCAACTGCGTCAGCAAGAGAGGAGTCTGCTCCAGAAACTCTTGGAAGAGCTCTTTCTGGAACTCGGTGTCGCCATCGGTAATCTCGTTCAGCGTGTCCCAATTAATCACTTGCATCGCTTTCACCTCTTTGGTTTCTTCTGTTTCCTTTTGGGGTTCAGGTGTTGTCAGCCACTTTGCGAGTATCTTTTGGAGCGCTTCGGGACGAATTGGTTTCGAAAGGTAATCGTTCATGCCCACCGCGAGGCACTTCTCACGGTCGCCTTCTAAGGCGTTGGCGGTGAGCGCCACAATCGGCGTCTGGACGCCCAGCTCTCGTATGTGTCGGGTGGCGTCGTAGCCGTCCATTTCGGGCATCTGGCAGTCCATCAAGATAAGGTCGTAGGTCTGTTGGGAGGCTTTCTCAACCGCTTCTAAGCCGTTGCAGGCAATCTCCACCACAACTCCAAACTTCTGGAGCATGCGTGTGGCGACTTTGCGGTTCACCTCGTTGTCTTCCACCAGCAGGAGGCGATTGCCTTCAAACGAGGTCGGTTCAGGCGACGACTCGGTCTCGTTCGCTTCCTCTACGACGGCAGAAGAAGTGGGCGCAAGCGGAAGGTCAACATAGAAGGTACTGCCTTCACCCAGTGTGCTGACCACTCCAATCTGCCCCCTCATCAAGTCGGTCAGTTTTTTGCAGATTGCCAACCCTAGCCCTGTGCCACCGTACTCGCGCGTGATCGAGCCGTCAGCCTGACGGAATTCGTCAAAGATGATGGCTTGATCCTCAGGGCGGATGCCGATGCCTGTGTCGCGGACTGCCGTCAGCACGAAAGCGCGCTCGCCTTCGTAGGTCAGCTGGCTGCGCACGGAGATGCCGCCCTGCTTGGTGAACTTGATGGCATTGCCCAGCAAGTTGACGATGATCTGGCGCAAGCGCGTGGCATCGGCGTAGACGAGCGGCAGGTTTTCGGCGGGCTCATAGCGCAGGTAGAGCTCGCGGGCGGAGGCTTGGCTTTCCAAGTTGTAAATGACGGCGTGCACCTCTTCCTGCAAGTTCACTGCCTCAAGGTGCAGCTCCATCTTGCCCGAGTCAATACGCGATAGATCGAGCAGGTCGTCGATCAGCGCCAGCAAGTTGCGCCCATTGCGCAGGATGCGCTCCAGCCGATCTGACTGCTTCTCGTTGAGCGCACCGTAGGTTTGGCGCAGCAACATCTCGCTGTAGCCGTTGATGCTGTTCATCGGCGTGCGCAGCTCATGGCTCATGTTGGCAAGAAACTCGTCCTTCATGCGGCTGGCCTCTTCGGCCTGGCGGCGGGCTTCCTCCTGGGCGCGCAGGAGCTTCTCCCGTTCGGTGACGTCCACCAGCGATACCACGCCGTAGAGGCGCCCCTGCTGCCGCAAAGGCACAAAGGCATACTCCACGATGCGCCCGGAGGGCAGTTCCATGACCCCGCGCTGGGAGTGGCCGGCCAGCACCGCCACTCCGATCAGGATGGCAACGGCGGTTGCCAGGGTGATCGCCGCATTCATCGCAGTCAGGATCGCACCCACCTTGGCGACGACTT
>OGCI01001355.1_pt1 | contig 20867 bp, 19 predicted proteins | sample 1570021 | NCBI WGS metagenome assembly OGCI01 (sample SAMN06264664, study PRJEB24512) | hot springs metagenome | isolation source: Hot spring water | place: South Africa: Tshipise | collected 2015-06-21 | reverse complement strand
GAGAACCGAAGGCTCACCCTTCGGGTTACTCCTTACCTGGACAGGTCTTCCATCCGCCGCATCCATAATGTTGTTGGCGGGTATGACCCCAACAGCCCAATCACCGATGTTAACTACTGGTCTCTGGTACTTAGCAGGACGGATGGAAACCGTATCGCATGGAAGACCAGTGATCAGCTTGAGTGGAGGGAGGCGCCTGCCAGCGAACCTGGATGGTACCAGGGCCGCGTGGTGTATCAGGCTACCGGTAGACGTGACTACGAGGTGGTGTGGCAGCCAAGAGCGCTCTCCAGAGATAGGAACCGCGTGCTTATTTTCCTGGTAAAAGCGTACGGTTCGGAACAGCCTGTAGTACAGGTGAGCGACCTGAACAGCACTGCGGTCTATGAGACCAGACTGCTGAGAGATCCAGCCCACGGGCAGGCTGACCCGAACAGCTTCCATGGCTACCTGCTCGTGTTCCTGCCCACACACGAACAATCAGAACAGGTTGGCAGTCTGCGAATCCTGTGCTCCATCCAGTTGCCCTCCAGCAGCACAGCAGCACAGGGTCTACTGCAGTCCAGTCGTTTCCTGGTCAACCAGACTGTTGGCATTGTTCCGGTAATTCCAGGTGTGGTACCGGTCACTGTGTCCGGTAGATGGCGTGGGTATGAGATAGTTCCGGGTACCCTCTCCACTTCCGGCGAGAAAAGCCATATCCTGGTGGAGAACCAGCGTGTACTTGAAGCCAGCTCTGAGCGAATCGCCCAGTATTCCCAGTGGGCGGCAGATAACCAGATCCAGTATCAGCTCAGCGCTAGCCGGAAGGCATTTATGACCCAGTACTATCCCATCGTCACAAACCAGGATAGCGGTGTCCTTCTGAGCCTGAAGCGTGCGAAACCCTATTCCATCCAGGATACTGGTAGCAACACAGTTATCACCGGAGTGGAGCTTTCAGATGTCCCTCGCGACGATTTTCTGGTTATTCCAGCGTTCGGTATCATAGAACCAAACTTTGACCTGGGAAAGGACGAGTTTCTGGTAGCGGACTACACCTTCCATGGACAGCGTGAGGCACTATCCAGCAGGTTGTCCAGTGCTTCCGCACCACTTGCAGCGGTTAACCGTACAGACTATATACGCGGGATGGCGCCTAGGCTCCGACCAGCAGACATTAACCCTAACAGCCCGGACTACTACCCGGTGCTGGAGTATTACCAGCATGGAAGAACACTGGTGTTTGGTCAGGATATCTCTGCGCTGGAAGAAGGAGACTGCCTGGTAGTTCGGTACCTGGAGTTACCGGTCAGGCTTAGAATCCGGCTTATCTTGAGGAAAACCCACGATGGACGGGTGCCCGTGTTGAAATACGCAGCGCTTGGGGTAGAGACTGAACAGACGGAGTCGCTGGAGGCTGGTACCTCATGAGGAAAAACCAAAGGACAAAGATAAGCCTGCGACCAGGCAGCGCGGACAGACCTATCATACTTCCAGGGGATAGACCAACCGATGAGGCTCTAATGGCTGTTCCGCTACTGGTCTCCGACATGTACGATATCCTGCTCCAGCGTGTACAGGAAACCGGTAACCTCGGCCTGGATCTCGTGGAAGAGATCAACCGCAGCGTTGGAGAAATAAAGCCAGATGTTCAGGAAATCATCCAGGCGACCAACAGCCTCCTCTCTGCGTTCTCCTCCGAGTCCACCAATATGGGGCTGGCTATAGAACGATTTGACAGCGACCTCAACACGATGCGAAGCAGCCTGCACCGTAACCCGGCTGGTGGCATGCTTACCCTGCCACTGCAGGAGTATGTGGATAAAACCGGCTCCATTCAGGCTATCCGCATCCTTTCAACTCTCTCCAGAGGGATTCCTGGCAACAATATGGTGGTTGCGAACATAGTGGCTTCCAGAGACAGCCGTCCAGAGGTTTCTCTGGTCGGTGGCGCCAACAACTTCGCCAATATTGCCGGGCTCTTTGATGGAAGGGAAGACACCCACTTCGAGTGGGAGCTAAACGTGGTGCAGCGCAGGCAGAGAGTAGTTCAAAAGGAGGGTCTACACTACCTGTCTACAGACAGGCAGGGGCAGGACGAAAAGGACGTTTGGGAAATCACTCGTGGGTATGGGTGGAAAGTTGACGTATATCATCCAGAAAAGACCGAACCTGAAGAGGTAGACCTGGCGATACTTGCGGATTCCCCTCCAGCGGACCCTGCCACCCTGTTCCTGGAAATCGAGATGTCAGATAACTCCGTCGGATATATAGACATCCTGCCGTTGTCGGTCGGTGGCACCTTTCCTGTTCTGGTGGCCTTAGACCTCAGCAAGGACGGAGTCAACTGGCAGAGCGCCCTCAAACCCAGGGCGGATATGCCTGGAGCAACAATCCCCCTGAGAGAGGGTGCATCACTGGTCAGGCTGTTGAGGATTCCACTGGAAGGTAACCGGTATGTCCGACTGGGTCTGAGATCTGGAGGCTGGTACTCTCCAAGATTTGGGCTCGCACACCCGTTCGCCGCCGCCATCATTGACGAACAGTTCCGTCAGAAGCTTCTTGGGTTCACCATCAAGAGCGACAGGCGTGTGCTGATTGAGCGTACACCTACTGAAAAAACGGGTGTTGGCAGCATCGTGGTGCAGACGAACACCGGAGCAGAACTGGCAGGTCGGGTACTCGGAACGGCTTACGCTGTATCTTCAGGGCTTTCCATGAAGTGGTTAACCCAGGCCCTTTCAAAGGAAGCGGTAGCGTGGCTGGGTACAGCGGCTCCTGTGGTCGGCGCTGTTCTGGCATTCGCCCTCATCGGCGGCTTCGTCTTTTCTGAACGGAAAGAGCGAAGCGTTCGTGAGGTAGTCACAGGGTACGACGTGTTTCGTGGCTGGAGGTCTGCTATCGCCCTGAAGGAGATACGAGTTGTTAGAGAAAGCTACCGCCAGGATGGGGAATGGATGTCCAGACCAATGAGTCTTGGTCAGCAGTGTCGTGCCGTTCGGTTGCGGGCGGACTACGACAAACCGAACGGGACAAGGATAGAATACTTTGTTTCCACGGATGGAAAGGACTGGAAAGCCATCTCACCCATTTCCGATGGCGGGACCCCGGTGGACCTGCCCAGCCCGTTTGATTCCGTCTATCTTCAGGTGAAAATGCAGTCAGCCGACCCACAGGTAACACCCAGACTCTACGCACTTGCTGTGGAGGGGATACCGGCATGATATCTGAGCGCCAGATTGAACAGATTATCCGTGAAAGCGTCTATCACTCCTTGAGAGATGGTGGCTACCTTCCGACGCTGGAAGAGGTGTACCGGAACGCCACAACCAAACTGGTACACGGTCTTGGGGCTCCCACGGTATCCCCGGTACCGTTTGGCGAGGACGACGAGATTCCTGTAGAGACGCTCAGAAAAGAGTACCAGAACATGCTCTGGGATACCAGTATCCTGACGGCGGAGGTGCTGGCGCAGCAGCAGATGGTTCAGCATGAATATTCCAGATTAGCTTACCGTGTTCGGAACGTCGTGAGGAAAGCAGACGTGCTGAAGCGAAAGCTATCCAGCCTGCGTCCACGCCTCACGGAGGCGACCTGGGTGTTCTACGATAGCCTGGAGGACTACCGCACAGCAGACATAAAAGGTACTTCCTGCTACCTGGATTACGTCAACGGTGAGGCACTGCTTCCGCCTGCCGTGCACACGGTCCATCCTCTCAATATTCTCTCAGGTACCACTACGGGGACCGGCAGAATCTGGTCTCTCGATGATCCGGTGCGTGCCAACGGGGTTGTTGTGGAGTGTCTTGTACCATGTCGTGTCAAAATCAAAGCTGGGTCTGCTGGTGTTTCTCCTCTTCAGACCGTTGCTGAGAGCGTCGTTGGGAGATATCGGCTGATCCAGTTTCCACCAATGGATGTGGACATGCTGGAGGTGGAGGTCAGCCAGGCCCGCAGTCCAGCGTCAGTGCTACTTGGGGTATCCCTGGTTCAGGTAGAGTTCCAGCCGAGCGCTGTGTACCGCTCCATTCCATTTCGTGTCGAACCCAACCAGATACGACAGGCTGGCAGTATCCGGGCAACAGGTTATTCTGTTCTGGAAGCGTCCACATCGGTGAAGTACCGGTTGAGAGTATGGTACACGGACAAGGCTGAAGGGGAACCTGACAGGGTGGTGGATGACGCGCTGTATCTGCCAGCCCAGGTCTCTACAGTAATCTCTCCATCGGAAATGCAGCTGTCCGAAGAAGATGGCTTGTTATGGGTTCCCCTGAGATACCAGGACGAGTCTGGTCAGGTTGTACACATGAGCCTGTCAGACGCGATGGGTACCACCGTAGAGGCTGGTCAGAATCAGTACTGGCATCGCACCCTCCCGTCACAGGTTGTTTCCCAGACCAGAATAGCACCGGGTATCGCCGCAGCTGTGGAGGAACCCAGCCGTCTGGTGGAACCTCAGAGTTTAGGTCTGGTCTCATCCAGATGGGGTACCGTGATTGAGAACCGTTCACAAATCGACGAGACGCGAGTACTTATAGATGCCTCGTTTGGTTCAGATGATCTAAGGTACCATGGAGCAATCACCGGAACCAGCTCGCTTTTCCTCTCCGAGACCACACAGAGGGCGCCAGTTCTCAAGGCTGGACAGGAATATGGATTCCGAACCTGGATGATATCGGAGTCCGTACCGCTCAGTCTGGACCTGGTGTTCCGTACATGGCCTCAGCTCAATCCGTTCGTGGTAAGCGTCTTTGTGAACCGCCAACCGGTATGGAGCCACAACGGAACACGAGCTGGGGTGTGGACCCATCGACTGAGCCATATCGCAGAGGCAGGTAAGTGGGTAGAGGTAGCATTTACGTTATCCGTTGTCAAGCCAGCCGTACAGCTCACCGGAGTCTCCTTCTTTGGCTGGACTATCCCTCAGGGTGTTCGTGCTGTTCCAGGCACACTGCAGAGGGTTCCATTTGTAGCACTGTATGCTGGAGCCTCTGGAGAACCCCTAAGGAAGTACAGCGTGGTTCAGGGTTCCGACGGTGGAACCTACCTGGTGATATCTGGTATCAGCCAGCAGATGCTGGACGCAGGTTCGGTTCCACCACTGGTGGTGAGGTCTCCTGCCTTATCCGCTGTTCCGCGCTGGGTTCAGGCGGAGGCGGAGCTCCTGACCATGGATCCTGGCCGTAGCCCACGTCTACAATGGGTGGCGGTGGAGGTGGTCCGCTGATGTCGACTCCTACCGTAATCAAATCTTCACCCGCTGTGTCCCGTTGGATCCTGCCTCTGCCGGTTTCAGGGTTCTCCAACTGCGTGCTCTCATTCAACCATATGCCAACCTCCTCTGTTTCCGAGGGCAGGTTGTGGTTGGAACTGGCGCTGTTCGCGGCGGAGGACTGCACATGGCAGGAGCTGATCATCACCCTGACCGTCGCAAGCGCTGATACCTATGAGGTGCTTGTTCCGGAGAACTTCGGGTCTGCTTCTGGATACTCCTGCATTCTGGAGTTCCCCATGGAGATGCTGGGAGCTATCCACCAGCAGGCAGGTATCTATCAGGGAACTCTTACCTTTGAGTGGGATGGGGACAGGCCAGGTTCGGTACGAATCCTCCGATGCTGGATAGAGCTGGTGGGACTGGCAGGCACCACAGGTTTACACAACTGGACACAGCAGCCACCGGAGTTTGGCAGGATGATGCTGGAACGGTGTACACTTAACGGGTGGAGAGACCCGTCCACGTTCTGGTTGGCGACGGAGAGCGCCTCATCCGTCGGAACCTGGTGTGAATTCCAGATAGAAAAAGCCAAAGCACTCACCAGACCGGAGTATCCCAACTTGCAGGAGGTGCTCCGATTCCAGCAGATGCTGCTTACCGCCCGCGCGGTACTGTTGCGTCACAGGACACAGTAACCAAGTAACTACTGGGAGGAGCGGATATGAGAAAGCCGGTTCCTGCTGAACTATTGGTACATACGATAAGCGACCAGAAGATTGCCCCTGGTGGGTTGGCTTCCAGCCATCTTCTGAACGAGTATTTCGAGCGGATGGAGGGATACCTGAACGGGTTGGCGGACGACGTCGATACCTCTATAGGTAACCTCAGTATCGAAAACCTGGTGCAATCAGCCTGCTACGCTCAGGTCGGGGTGGTGCTGAGCAGCCTGAAGTCAAGCTTGAACACCATACTGGCTTCCAGTAATGCCATCCCCGTGGATTTCTTCTGGAAATCCGGTGACACTGACGCGTACAGTATCACATTGAGCCATCAGGAGATGATGCATGACGGATACGGTATGATCACCGCTCCAGTGAAAGCCAGACGCTCTATTATCCGTTTACAGGATAGCCCGCACCGGTTGATAGACTCCCTGCAGTGTCGGGTAGCTGTACACGACTCTCCTGCTGCAGAACCTGATGGTACTGGTTGGTGGAGCAATAACCTGTACACCCTGACTCCTCGTGACCTGCACGATGGCAGGTGGTTTCTCACCCTGCCAAAATATACCAGAACGATTTCCGTGCGGGTGGACTACCCTCCGGTCTCTCCTTCTGTCCGTGAGAACTGTCTGCAGTTCGGGTTGCTTCCGGCTTGTGCGCTCTCTATCAGAAGAGTGCGCTTGCAGAAAGTGAGTGGAGAGTGGGTCGACCTTGATTTGACCGGGTATCCAGAGTATGCTGGTGGTACCATGCTGCTTGGTTCCAGGTGCATGGTGCACTGGAACCCTGCATCTATCGGTCAGACCACCACGGCAGAAATCCTTCTACGGGTGGATTCCACTCAGGCGACGGTAGGGGACATTCTCCCGTTCGCCATCTACGACCTGGACGTCTGCGCACTCTCGTTCCTGGAAACTGGAACAGTTACCATATCGCTTCAGGCTGGAACCAATAAGAGGGTGGGTAATATTGAGCTGTGGGCACCAGTGAGTGCGAGCCGTGGCGCCAGTGCTAGAGCTCTACCTGGTGGAAAGGCTGAGGTGCAGGTAAAGCGCTCTACCGCCAGCTTCTCTCCTCTGTTGAGAGGGCTGACCATTTCCCTGATCTGATGGTGATTCGGTGTGCTTCGTCTCACCAGTTTTCCGTACCCCATTATTACTTACCAGGACTGGAGAAAGATCTTCCCGCTGGAGCGTACCTTCCAAACTCGTCGCTGGATTGGGCAGAAGATGCCAGGTATTGTGGCCATCACCTCCATCTACTGTCTGGTTAATGAGCGGCCACCAGACGGCGAGTACGTTTCCATCCTGCCAGGAAAGACAGCGGACCCTACCTGGTTCCTGAGCTGTGCGGCACTCCCTGCCGCTGCCTACCGAACACTTCGTTCTGGACTGCTTGGTAAGTTCCCACATTTCATTATCGCTTACGACGGCACGCTTATCGAGAGCCGACCGAATATGCTTCGCAGGTTGGGAAACAAAAGCTGCCCCAACTTTATCAGTATCGCTGCGGAAGGCGACTCCAGACTGGACTTCTGGACATACGACCAGTGCCGCTCTGCCGCTATCTTCCTCATGCTGCTCACCGTCTGGATGAACGAGGAGACAGACTGGATACGAGAACGAATGGTTCCAGTCGGTGCCAGGAGATACGTTGGAAGACGGAAGCCAAGGGAGCAGAGGGAACTTGGCAGCTGGCGTTGTCACTTCCCACCTGTACTTGAGGTGGACGCCGTTCACCGTATTCTGGATATCTACTATCATGGGATAAGACACTACAGGGGTGCGGTGCCGAAGACCTACCGGTGGCGGTTACGGAGGGTGAGAAACCCCAGACTTAAACCCGTCTCCGCCTTTCCCGCACCCATGTCTGGAACCCAACAAAACAATAAAAAGTTAGAGAGGTGATACCCGATGGATTTTCCCATCCCCATTAAGCAGGAGATGATCCCTCTGGTGGTGGTGTGCGCCGCCATCGTCAGGTTCTTCGTTTACCCGCTTGTGGAGACGCTCTGGACGTACCTTCTGAAGAAGAACCAGCTTGGCAGCAAGGAGAAGCTGCTGGTATCTTACATCGCCAGCATCTTGCTCTCCACAGTGGTTGCTATTGGCCTGAAGATGGGCTTCATGGACGGGCTCCTGTTCACTGCGGCTGTGGCCCTTGCGGCTATCGGCAGCCACCACACTATTAAGATCGCAACAAGTAAGCCAGACAAGACCGCAACAATCAGGTTAGAAAAGTAGGGTGTTAACATGGAAGACAAGGATCAGGTGCAGGACAAAGGAATGGTGGTGTGGGCGCGGGGCCTGGCCCCGCTCACCATCCACATCGTTCCGAGGGACGGCGACGAGCCATTCGACGAGACCGGTATGGATACCGTCAGCATCGCACTCGTACGCAGTCTCGCACCCAAACAGGTGGCGTTTCTTTCCGGTAACCTGCTTCACCGATTGAGAATCGAACTGCTGAGCGCGGAGGCTAGAGACGTATTCGCAGATAACCAGGGTCTTGCCGTGCGACTGTACCCCGAACCGCTCCGAATGGATGTCGCGCCGTTCGATATTAACAAGAAGGACAAGTCCGATGAGGATGAGCTACACCGTGTCGTAGCAGACGGGGATTTCATCCGACTGGACGAGCCTATCCTGAAGGCCGATGATGAGGACGACGATGAGGATGACATCCTGTAGAAAGGAGGGGTTCTGGTGAACGACCCTATTATTGAGTACCACCCATGTCCCAACCCAAGCTGCCCAACCAACCAGAAGAAGGGTAAGGCGAAGGAGAACCTGTGGTTTATCGAGGAGCCCAGGGTTCAGCTTGATGCCTCGAGAAAACAGGTTGCCAGGATAGTCTATTTCCGTTGCCCGCACTGTGGGTATACCTTTACGGTCTAGCCAATAACACAGGTTATTTCAGTACAACCAGTGTTGGTATACTTGCTTATACCGGGTGTAGTATGGTATAACTTTAGCTAAGGCGGAACCATAATTGAGCGGCTTATCCTTTGAGAGAGAGATTGCGCAGAGCAGCCGCGACATTCCTGGGTTGTTCCTCTGGAAGGTTCCGGTCTCCAGGAACGATCGCGGTGTACCTGTACGCGGGGCCCCAGTAGACTTCGTCGGGTGCCTGTGTGGAAGGTATATCGCCCTGGAAGCGAAGGCGTCCAGCCGAGATTCCATGCCTCTTTCTCATCTTCGCCAGTCTCAATGGGATGAACTGCAGAGAGTTGCGTCCTGTGGAGGGTTGGCACTGGTAGCGTTCCGCCTTAAGATTTCGCGCAGTCCCAGGGTGTTCGTCGTGTCCATACTGGACCTTGTCCGTCTGAAGGAGGACAATATGAAGACGGTGTCTGTTCGGGCTATCGAGGAGTATGCTGTTGAGTTGCCGAGGGCAGGAAGGCAGGGTTCCCTCATCCTGTGGAACCTGAGTGCCCTGAAGAGCTTCCTGAAGGTGATTCCTGCCGGTGTTTACCACTCCCCTCCGCTGTAATTTTGTCTCCCAACCCAATACCATGAATTGGCAGGGAAAACCATGAAACATTTTCGGGGTATGTACGTCAAAAAATATACAGACAATTATCTACACCACACCTTAGTGGAGGGCTACGGTGCAAGCATCGAGCAGAAAAAACCAGAAGGGGTCCTATCAGAGGGACTTTACTGAGCTGGTGCTTGCTGCCCAGGCGGAGCCTGGTGGTCACGACGCGGAGTGGCTCTATCGGCTGGTGGCGGCTCAGCGAAGAAGGCTTGCTAGAAAGTGGTTTTTCGTCAACGATGTAGAATCCCTGATCAACCTGTCGTTTCTGGAGGCCCTACGCACCTACAACCCAGCCCTTGGTGGCTTTCAGAAGTTTCTGATGCTGGTCGGAGACCGAAAGCTTCGAGACGAGTATAAAAAGCAGCACTATCGACAGGAGCATGAGGTCGTTGCTCCTGTAGAAGAAGAGTTTCTGTCTGGAGACCTTGAACAGGAGGACGGGGTTTTCCATAGGATCCAGATAGTGAAAGAGGTCCTCAACGCGGCAGTATCCGATCGTAGCAGACAGAGTGAAGTAGAGATATGCGCTATTGCTCAGATGCTGCTAAACGACGAGGAAGCCGATCTGTTCCATATGCTCTATAGGGATGGGTGCACACTTAGGGAAGCTTGTTGCATACTTGGCTGGTCGAACAGTCGTGGCAGAACCTGCTTGCAATCCATCCGTGATAAGTTGCGGGAAGTCTTACACATGTAGACTTGAATTTTATATTACTTCTGCCAAAAACCCAGGTTGTTTCATAACTGGAGGTAGTTACCTTACATGTACGTTCCTTACGTAATGCGTGGACTTTTTTACCCGTCTCATCTTTCCGCCAGATGTCCTGGCTTTCATCCGTGTGAGTTTTGTCATGGTTGTCGAAACGCAGCGGATGGTGTCGGCTTATATGCGGAGTGCTCGGTATGCGAGTCCGGGCATAAAACAGAACACAATATGATCTGCAGGCATACCGAGCAGCAGATTCTTACTATCAAGAGGGTGAACCGAGCGCTCGGGCGACCCATGAGCCACCCGGACTGGAAGCCAGGTACTGCAGTTATTCAGCCTGAACCTGGCGAAGAGGTTACCCATCTGGCGCAGGATTTGTACGGAGGTATTCAGGAGGACTGACTTCGTTACTGTTCTCCCCAACTTCTCATAAGAAACCACCAGATTAGGAGGGAGTATGGCGAAATCTGCGTAGTTTCTATTGCGATGATGCCGTTTTCTGATGTCTTTCTTTGTTGACAAGGAGTTTAAGTCTCCACGTTCCACTCCTCGCAAGAAATCTCCACTCCAGGAAGAACAGGACCCTCAAGAGGTAAAGGAAAGGATAGAAAAGCTCGTTGAGCGCTCCCGTGCTGGTGATACTGAGGCAACGGCGGATCTGTTGCGTATGTTCCGTCCACTTATCAAGTCCTACCTCAACATGGCGGTTTACGGGAGAGTCAACCGAACGGATCACATCATGCGTGGCTTTCTCGCCCGGTACGGGAAGACTCCGTATGATGGTTGTGCTGTCCTGAGAGAAAGGCTGAAGCATATCCCCATTGAGGACCTGGAGGGCGAGGTGCTTGCCTGTTTCCTGGAGTGTGTTGCCAAGTACTCCAATATCCAGTACGCTTTTCGCAGGGACTGTTGCAGACTGTTTGGAAGACTGGCTGGTGACAGGGACGAAAAAAACATCCGTTTTTCTGAGATGGATGATGAAGACCTGTCTTTTCTGGAATCCTACGAGGACAGAATACCGTGTATGTCTGTAGAAGACGAGGAGATGTGGGTTATCGGGGTCGTTGGGGACAACCCACTCTTCCAGGGATTAAGCGAAGAGGACAGGGGGATCCTGGTGGACTTTTACCTGCGTGGTATGGATGAGGAGTACCTGAAGGACGTCTACGGTGAGACGGCTCCAGAAAGGCTAAAGAGTCTCACCGCTGAGATCCGCCACCGTAAGATGGCAGGTCTGGTTGATAGCTCAGAGTGCCATAGCGACTCTGACTAGGTTCTCTTCTTTGTACCTGTTCCAAGCAGGTCCTTGATAGCCCTTCTCTCACCATGGAGCAGGGTGAGGTTTTCCGGCGCAGCTTTGTCCTGCGTAAGAGGGCTGAGCTTCTGAAGTCTTCTCACCAGCGTACTGTCCGATTCCGGCATCCGCTCCCCATACATAAGCTTCGCCGAAATCGCCGACAGGTAAACCTGCTTGATGGACAGGTGAAGCGAGTAGCTCCTTTTACGTGGTGGTGTCTCCTTCAGCAGTACAGTCTCCTCCACTGTGGACATTGTTCTACCCAGCAATACCCAGAAAGAACGGTCATCGGGGATCTCCGCAGACTGCAGCCAATGAGCGGTTCTTCTTCTGAACTGGTAGCGAGGTTCGCTGGTCTTTCCATCCACTTTGATCTTCACGGGATACCTGATGTTGTTTAGCCTCAAGACTACCAGTCTCTTCCTGCTGTCACAGCTGGCAGGCGGTTTGTTCTGCAGCGGAGGTTCCTGATAGACCTTCTGCCTGACCGCCAGATGTTCCCTGGGGTCAAACGCTGTGACGTCTGTTCTGCACATCTGTGCAGATCCCTCCATATCCTGCGATGCAGGATTTTTATCTGACAGGTCCCCGCTCTCAAGAGACTTCCTTTTTCTTTTCTCTCCCACAGGTTTCCAACTTCCATTATGGTTTTTTCTCTCGCTTGCTGGCGTCTGCTCACTGCTTGCAGACCCCTTTTTGATGTTTTCGCTATTCTTCTGTACTTTTTCAACTCTTCTAGTGTCCTTCGGATAGGACAGAGGCTGCGGCTAACCCCTATCCAGCTCAAATCTTTTTCATGTTCCAATATTGTCTGGGAATATCCTTTCCGCAGATATTGCTGTATCGTTTCAGCAGGGTCGCGTCGATAAAACTCTTCAAATTCCTTTGTATTCATTATACCAGACCTTTACATGAGATTTCTATGCGTCGAGCAGTATTTTGTCGAATAGATAGAATATACCGTTTGTCAGCAGGATATCGTCTGGCGCATACCTCTCAGATGGTTGTTCTCCACCAATTCTAAGAAGAGATGAAGGAACTCCTTCAGACTGAAGAAGCTTTACAAGCTTTTCTGCTGATGCCCTTACTGCAGGGTTGTACTGCTCCTCATCAGGCAGAACCGAGACGAAACACTGGTGCTTCAGCGCGTATTCCAGCACACTTCGGTGGGCGTTCCCTATCCCAGGTACCGCCACTGCTGGTAGACCTGCGTGGTAATACAGAATGATAGATTTTATTTCACCCTCCACTACCACAATGTGTTTGTGGTGTTCCTTAAACGGTACATAGACACAGCTCCTCCAGCCTGGCAGCTTACGGTATTTCGCCCCGGAAGAGGACAATGTTACGCTTCTTGAGTTGATAGAGATAACAGACCCGTCCTGGAAGTATGGTATGACCACTCGCTTCCCGCTAAGGGCAGTAGCCGGCTTGATAACCCCGCTGCCTTCCTTCTTATAGCTGAACCCACAGGTAACTCTCTCTTCTGGAGAGACAAATCTGTCAATCATTCGGCTGACCGCTGTAGCGCTGGCCAGTCCTGACTCTTCCCACGGGATGCTTCTGGAATCCAGGTAGTATTTGATTTCGTCTTCCATCCAGCTGGTGAGGATAGAATAGTGGTTCCAGACGGCGTCCAGAACCGACTGTCCAAACAGGATGTCCGGATCCACATAATCCACAAACTGTGTGGAAGATGCCACCTGTACTGGAGTGTGGTTACCGTTTCCGTTACCTCCGTTTCTCCAACCGAGCATCTCCCTGATTTTTCTGGATTCGCATCCAGCGAAACAGTGGAAAGTAAGCTTTCCACCAACATCCCTGACCGACAGACTGTTCTGTTCATCCTGATGTGCTGGACACCGATACATGCGATAACGGGGGCTGTATCCCAGCCCCCGTTGCCCCCACTGACGATGCATCCAGGTGTCGAACTCGGCAAGGAGAGGAGTCATTGCAGCCACGTCAGTTCTCCTCCTCTTCCTCCAGTATCAGGTTCTCAAAGTCCACGTGGTGCATGGTTATCCATACCACATCGCTTGAGTGGATGATGGTTGGGTGCTTCATGTTCTTCAGATCCATGACTCGGCTACGCCACCCAGGATCCTCTTGTTGCTGCTGGAACTCGTATGGTACCAGCACACAGGCTAACTGTTCGGTCTTGAGGTAGAGCGCTGGCATCTTTCCTGAAGCTCTGGCCTCCTGACGAACCTTCTCCAGCCACTTCAGGTAGATGGTGATTCTGCTCGGGTGACTGGAGCTCTTACACTCAATCAACCAGTGTCTGGTGAACACATCCCCTTTCTGGTTGCGGTTACCAGAGCCCCTTGATCTCTTTCCTCTGATCCGGTGTGCCAGTATCTTTTCCTGGCGCTCCCAATCTGTTGCCATACTCTATTCCCTCCACTGGGAAGCTAGAAGGGGGTCTCCTCCAGCACTTCCGCGTCAACTACCTCTACATCTTTCCGAAGGAACTGGGTTCGGTAGGAGTGTTCGGAGTAGCGTTCCAGGCTCGCCCACTCTCGGAGCATTGGGATAAGCTCGTACCGGAACGAGTCGGTAATGGCTGAGAGGTAGGTGTGGATAGCACGCAGTGGTAAGGAGTAGTAATCCCCCTCCTGCTTTCTGGCTTCGATGGAACGGTGTTGGGAGAGGCGGACCACCTCTCCGTCCACCTGGCGCTGGAGCACCTCAAACCAGGCTCTCAGGCTGCTGGCAGTTGAGGAGATGGCTACCGCTCTGGTAAGCAGAGATAGTACGCTTTCAACATGGATTTCCGAACGGAACGCCAGTGAGGAGAGCATCTCCTGCATCTCGGTCGCTTTCTCTGAGACCCACCGTACCTGGTCAAGCCTTGGCTGTACGTAACGGTCTGCACGAAGCAGTACCGTCAGTACATCTGGTTCTGTAGAAGACTTCAGATACTCCATCATTGATAGGTAGTACTCCCAGCAGCTGATGGAGCCGGGTTTCGGTGGTTCCGGTTCCGTGAACGGATCGTTAGATGCTTCCTCGCTGACTGGCGAGGTCACAACGACCTCGTCCCCCGGTTCCCTTTTGTTTCTGGACATAGTTTCCTCCTCATAAACTATATGGGACAGGCTCCAGTGGCGCATTCAGACTCCTCGGCGACCTCAGATACTGGCAGACCACGCCGCTTCCTTTCCAGAATCACCGAGTAGTCCACCGGTTCGAACGGTGCCTGAGCGATACTTGTCTTCGGGAAGACCGTTAGACCCTTCAGGTGTGGGAGGTATCTTAACAGCACCTGGCCGAGCTGTTCCATGGTGTATTTTTCAGGATCGAAGTTACAGGTTACCGAGATAGCGTTGTCAGCATAAAACTGCTGGATCGCCATCTGGTTCTCCAGGATGTCCTCAATGGATAGCGAGTATTGGCTTTCCATGAGGTTTCGGATCATCTCGTCAATATCGTCGTTGTTTCCGTTCTTACCGTTCTTACCGTTTCTTCCCTGTAACAGATGGCGGGCAATAGCGATACTTGCGTCGACTGTGTAGACCCGAAGCGCCACAGTGTTTGGGTCGTTGGCAATGCGCTCAAACTCCTGTATAGAGTTGTGGTAGACCTCATGTTGCCACTGTTCCAGGTCTGCAAGTGCCACCGCTGCGTATTCCGCCAGCTTGGGTATGGAGATAGCGTCTGTATCCACATCTGCTGAGATCGTCGAAAGCATATCTCCAAGGAGTTCTTCGAGCCCGTGGTTCTGCTGTACGGATTCTATCAGAAGGTTCTGTTTGTGCTCGTCCAGAGAGAGCCACAGCTTCGCCAGGATGTGACCAAGGTATACCGGGGAATCCGTTCGCATCCGGTATCTCCGGATATAGTAGGGCATAATGATGGGCTCGATACCGGCAGACACCCCACAAAGCCTGGAAACTGTTCCCGTTGGGGCTACGGTAGTTACCTTGATGGGCTCCACCACACGCATCTGTGATGCGTAACGTCTCGCCTCGGAACGGACAATATCATACCACCGGCTCAGGGAGTCTGTAACGAACTTTTCGCCAGGTGCCTGGGAGTAGGCTATCTTGTTCTTGATAAGCCATATCTGGTATCCGAGAAACCCGACACCTATGCGCCTATTGCGTACCACGTTCTCATGGGTTCTTCCCTTTGTGGCTGGGCTAAACGTTGCACGGAGGAGGAACCTGGTCATGAGCCGAAACGCCTCTTCCAGGTTCTCGGCGAACGGCAGGTTCACGTGTCCGAGACAACACACGTCAAAGCATGGAAGGTCTGGATACCGTACCATGCCTATCTCTCCGCAGTTGTGGACCACTACCCCTTCATACAGAAAAGCATTCTTTCCTTCTACCTTGCAATCGTACACCGGTTCAACTCCGACGTACTCGACAGACTCAACGGGAACGAAGAAGCGCATTGGCTTGATGGTCGGTGGCTTTCTTGGTCTGGTCTCAGGCTGGCTCTTCGCCTGCTTGAGTACCTTCTTCAGATAGCTCAGGTACTCAAGGTCCTTCCTGTGTATCCGAATGGAGTAACAACTACCATTCTTGTTGTATCGGAGCTGGCTGGGAACCCCAAGGCTGTTAAGTATCGCCTTGATCTCTACCGCCTGCGGCTTCTCCTTCCACAGGAACCGCTCATCAGAAACTGTGCACTCCAACCAGTCTTCTGGCTCACCGCTTTCCTTTTCTAGCACCTTTGTGATAAGCGGGAGAACGTCTACACCACTCGTATCGCCCATCCCAAGGGCGATCATCGTGCCTGGCTGAAGCCACCCTGCAGGTTCCCATCCTGCATCCGTCATTACCAGATGGTCGTCCGTAAGTGTGATCTCGGTGCCGTCTGTCAGACGCACACAGATGGTCTCCGCTGCCTTCCTGGACTGGAAGAACCCCTGGCTGTCGTGGTAGCCGTCGATCACTGCCCTGAACGGTTGTCCAACGAGGCTTCCAACCTTTCTCATTCCAGAATCTGTTAGTACGTTGCCACCAGCAACAACACATGGGTTGGTGCTAAAGAACTCTGCACTGGGAGCCTCTCCATCAAGATGCCTTGTTGCGTTGATGAGACCTGGCTCCCCGTTCGTGTACGCGGAATCCAGAAAGGCGTTCCATACCGCCAGCGCCCTCGGGTTCCCTTTCTTCACTTCCCTCACGAAGTTGTTGGATACCACCACGGAGATATTGGTGGTTTGATGCGCGAGCACACCGCGGAACTTCTGGCGCTTCGACGTGATGAAATCCATGATGTCCGGGTCGTTCCACCACTTCATGCTCATTCTTGCGGAGCGTCTGGTCCCGCCGCTAACCACACAGATACCAATGTAGTGGTCGATGGTCATGGTATCGATGGAGCTGAGTGGTTGACCTACTCTTGAGTTGAGCAGGCGGTTCGTACGCAGCAACATCGCTGCCAGCGCAGATGGTCCTGACGCAGAACCACCAAACGTGGAGAGCTTTTCCCCAAAAGGTCTTACCTGAGACAGGTCCACAATGAATGTGATAGGTTTTCCTTTGGGGAGCGACTCGTCCATATACATATCCAGCAGATGCCGCAGAACATCCCCCCAGCCCTCTCTGCTATCGGTAACCACGTGCATGATTTCCTTCCCACGAGCAGATTCCATCGGTCGATAGTACGGGGAGTATTTCTTGCTTAGCAGGTTGCAGAAGGGAATCACAGGAGTGTACATCTCCTCCCCGTTATACTCCCCGACCTTAAGCCATTCCGCACCTTCCCACTCCTCCGGGATGCCAGGGTTGCCGATATCCACTCTCCTGTCGTAGTCCGGATGGTTTTCTCTGCAGACCAGGTGTAGTTCTATCTCCCTGAGTGGTATCCACGGCTTACCACCCGGACGGGAGTTGATGTAGCGGTTGGAGTAGTTGGCACCAACTCCACCACCCTCCATGAGACGGAGGAGAGTATATTCAAAGTGCTCGGAAAACCTCTCCGTAAAGTCCGCGGTAAAGCAGTTATTGATGAACTGCTTGTCTTCCTCAATCCCTGTTGCACGGATGTGTCTTCCACCAGGAATCAACTGCATGGTGAGGAGCATTTGGTACAGCTTCTCCGGCTCGCCAGGTTCGATAAACTCCGGTGGCACAAAATTACAGTTTCCATTTACCACCCTGGCACATGTTTCGTACCAGTCCTCCATGGAGCCATCGTGTTTCTGCCTGGCGTATGCCTGAAGGTACACCATCTCACCATCGGGGCTCCATGGAATACGAACGGTGCGACGAGCTTCGTCAATCATCTCGTCGGAGATCCAGCGCTCCTTCATGAAGTGTCTACCCCCAATTTGAATTATGAAAGTGCCATAGGTTATGGGCCTATCTGCTCTAAGTAGATAGTGGAATAGAGCAAGTTTACTTTGGCACTGCCGATACTGTCACAGGTTGAGACTCCAGACGTGCTCCTCCTCCTGTTCCAGACTGGCAATGACCTCATCCTCTACCGGACGCATCAAGTAGGCCTCACATTCCGGTATGTCCTCGATGGACATGGGGTGCATGAGGTTGTAGCAAGTTGAGAGGTCGGGGTCCAATGGACCACAGTCTGAGTTGAGGTTGCGCGCTTTCATCCTGCGATACATCGATGGGCTGAAGGGAGCCTCCCGTTCCACAGAACGCGCCATGTTGTTTCTCATTACATAGTAAAGGTATCCGAAGAAACTGGAGTTCAGGTTTGGGTCATAGGAACGGATTGCCTGGACGGCTGCAATTTCCGCCATAACCAGGTAGTCTTCTGTTTCGTGACCGCAGCCGCTTAATCTGGATGAGCTGCATGAGGCGACACTTCGCAGCAGCGGTTTGAGGATATCGAGTATCTTCTCCTCGTAGCGCTCTCGCTCCATTTCGTTGTCGGTTCGCCTCATGCGCTCAATGAGTCTCTGAACCTCCGGACCCAGCTGGTTAGATAGCCTTCTCCACAGCGTTGTATGAGACGGTTGTACAGACATCTGTGCAGACACCCCGTATCAATGGATTGGAACGTCTGCACAAATTGAGTTGTTATACCTCCATGGTGTCCCTCTGACCTGCGGTTCCACAGGTGATGCAGAGCATGTCTATCAACCTCTGCGGGTGGACGGATGGATAGCGGATGCTTACGCCATGCCTGTTGGCCTCTTCCGACAACAGAGCCATCGTTTCCCTGCGTAACCTGCTTGATACCGGTTCCAGGTGTACTGCGATGTCCCTGGGAAGGAAGTGCTCTATCAGAGCATCTTCTCCGAACACATAGGTGTAAGCCATCAGTCCGTAAAGGAGGAGGATGTGTTGCAATACCTCGTCTAATGGAGATATCAGGTGCATATCTGGGTCTGGAACCTCTCCCTTGTACAGGGAAAGCAACCAGATGGAGAGTACCAGGTCTCCAGCCAGGACGGAAGATTCCCTGTCACCAGACAGGTTTACCGCTAACAGGTGCGCAGCAACGGAAGGCGTTACCAGCACCGGATGGCTGCATACCACATTGCACAGTGTGTACAACAACCTGGCTGGTTCCGGTACCGGGATGCTGTGAATCCACTGAGCCAGTCCTTCTACGTCTTCGTAGAACAGTACCCTGCTGTACCGGCGTCTGTGCTCCTTCAGGTCCGTTCTCTTCAGACCTTGGGAAGAGACCACACTTGAGATAGTACCTTTCGGAACATACCTCTCAATAAGGCTGCTAGTGCAGCTCCCACCTCTGGAGTGAATTCGACCTATCAAAACATTGATACCGTGCTTCATGCTGGAATGCATATCACACCAGATGGTGCCGAGCAGCCATGGTGGGTCCCATACGTTAGAGGAGGCTACCAGCGAAGGAATATCAGACCTGGTAGATGGCACAATGGAAAGTGCCACCGTACGACTGTATGGGATGCCTGGTCCACTTCGTGGACTGCCGTATAACCTCTCGTTTGGCATACCCATCATGGTTCCGGAGTCTGTTGTCATAAGTATTGTTGATGCTACGTTCATCGGAGACCAGCGAACCAGCCTCTTTTCAGGCTGTGGTTCCTTCTCCTGCTTGCGCATGTCCCAGCTCGCCTTTTCTCTGCTAACCCGTCTCCGGAGCCCGCTGATTCGAGGTCCTTTACGTACCGTGTGGTACCGATGATACCTGCTGAGACGTCTTCCAGCTATCCTCCTCTTGGATATCACCAGGTTGGCACGCCTGAGCATGACAGACTGAGCAAGGTGGATGTGGGGTTCCAGCCTGGACTCTCTCGGTAGCAGTATCCTTTCCAGGTTTTCCTGCAAGGTAATGTAGAATCCACGCGTCAGGGACTCCGAAACTCCCCAGCAGACCCATTCCAGGCTGGATGCTGACGGAATAATGATCCGTTCGGTCTCAGCCCTTGCGTCCGGGTCTACGGAACCGCACCACTTCTCAATCTTCCGCATTGTCCTTCCAGCTGCGGTTCGCCCGGTCAGCACAGTGGAAAATGGCTTCTCCGCCAGCTCCAGCCTTGCTGTCAGCATAACCTTTGGAACCTGTGTAGCAGGACAAGACCGCAGGTACTGTGTTGCTACCCTGTAGACAACAGATCGGATACGCTCAAGTACCTGCGGTTGTGTGGATGCCTGTTCCCAGTGTGGGTCTGGATCCACAAACGGTATCTTGAGATGGTGGGAAACCGAGTGGACCTCGACACCGTCAACGCTCACCTGAATATTGAGGTAAGCCTGAACGGTTTTCCTGGCCACCGGTTTCAGCCGACGCAGGTTGGACCACTCAACCTTCCTCGTGGCTCTGGATAGGTCCAACCTGGAAATCCACCAGTCGTTGCTCAGCTCTTCACCGTTCGGTGACATGATACTGCCACACCCCTTCAGCGCTCTGGCTGACGGCATGAAGCTGTTTTCTCCTGTCGGTAGATGTATCCGTCTCCCAAACAGGTATCTCGGTCGGGTTGGTCTCTTCTTCCCCTTGCCCACCTTACCCCTCTGCGAATGGGTCGTAGTTTGGGCTGTCCAGATCGATAGGCTGCTGAGTCTGAACGGGCTGCTGGCTGCGGGTTGCGACGGGGCGAGTGGGGGCAGACGGCTGACGCGGTTGAGCAGGAGTCGCCTGGCGACCAGCTGTTTGACCTGCTCCATAAGGCGTGGTGGTGCGAGGAACCTGCGTCTGGCGCTGAGGAGCCTGCGTCTGGCGCTGAGGAACCTGCTGAACATCTGGTCTCTCGACAGATGTCTGAGGTCTCACCTGCGACTTCGGAGGCGCCTGCACGTTCTGCTGGTAGTCCGGCGGGAACTGCACATCACTGAACGGATCATCCTCCGAGTCCTGAGGACTGGCCTGCTCCTGAGGCTGCCCAGATAGCTCAGCGGGATCTACCAGTTCCGGAATGCCAATAGCCTCAATGTCGAAGCGCGGAAACCACTGGTTACTCTTGCCACTCGTGTTACTGGGTGCCTCAGC
>OGCI01001354.1_pt1 | contig 20869 bp, 17 predicted proteins | sample 1570021 | NCBI WGS metagenome assembly OGCI01 (sample SAMN06264664, study PRJEB24512) | hot springs metagenome | isolation source: Hot spring water | place: South Africa: Tshipise | collected 2015-06-21 | reverse complement strand
CATCTGCGTGGGGCACCAGATAGCCCAAAGGCGAGACAACAATGTGGCGCACTGGTAGAGGCAAATCGGTCAGGAGAACGGTCTGCCCCCGCACAGGCTGAACGGGCAACGATAGCCCCAAAGACCACAACAGCCCGCCCGACCACGCCCCCGAAGCCACCACGACCGCATCGGCGTAGAGTGTGCCCGAAGCGGTGTGAACCCCACGCACCTCACCCGCCTGTTGAACAAACCCCAGCACAGGCAGCCCCCAATAGCAGTCCACATCGTGATAACGCAGGGCACTGTGCAGAGCGTTCATCAACCGTTCGGTTGAAACACGCCCCTCACTGGGCACATACAGCGCATAATCACACTGCTCCGAGATGGCAGGTTCCAGCTTGCGCGCTTCGGCGCCGCTGAGGAGGCGCGCTTGAGGCTCATATCTGGCGACCCATCGGTACTGCAGTTGAAGATGTTCGCAATCGTTCTCACTCAGCCCCACACGCAGGCTACCCGTCAAACGCCAGCCCACCTCCACCCCTGACGCTTCCTGAACTGTTTCCACCCACCTCGGATACAGGTCTCGGCTAATCAGATAGAAGGGGATGGCGTCGGAGTCGTGGAGGGTGAGGCTAAAGGGATTGACCATACCCGCAGAGGCAGACGAAGTACGCCCCCCAACCGAATCGCTCTCCAGCAGGAGCACCTCCATCCCGCGCTTGCGCAGCTCCAGCGCGATGGCAGAGCCGATGACACCCGCCCCTATCACAATCACTCGGCTCATTTTAGCCCCCTGCCACCATCTGCACGATTTCCAGGTTGTCGCCCTCTTGGAGCGTGATTCCACCGTAGCGTTCACGGGGGATAATCTCGTAGTTGTATTCCACCACCACCGTTCGGGGGTCGATTCCGCGCTCAGCCAGCAGTTCAAGCAGGGTGGTCGGCTCGGGCAGGTCTCGTTCCGTGCCGTTGATACGCACTCGCATCGTCACAATTATACCCGTTCAGGTGGGGCTTTTAGCGCCAGTCGCGCTCATATGCCCACTGAAGCAGTTCCAGCACCGCAGGGAACACCTCTTCCGAGTTGGGCAGTATCTGTTCTGGGGGGAGGAGGAAACCGTATTGCCCCGTGTCGCGCAGTTCGTAAGTGAACGAGAGCGCGCCTTTAACACCAAACACCCAGTCGGTCATCCCCCCGCTCGCTGGGTAGATGGTGGTGTAGATGGGTCCGAGCGTGTACACCTCGCCATACACGCTCTGGATGGCGGACTGCATCGCCTGCCCTACCCGAGCGAACACCGAGTTGAACGGAGGGAGCTCATTCGTGAATCCCCACGGGTAGAGGATGAGCTGAGAATAGCTGTGGATATCAATATGCGCCCGCAGGGTGGGCAGGCTCATCATCCATCGGCTGAGCGCGTAGGTCTCAGGCTCTGAAAAGGGGGCAGGACCACGGTAAGTTTCTGAAGAGCGTTGCCCACTGGAACCGACACCTCCCCACTGATAGCCCCAGTTGCGGTTCAGGTCGACACCATAAATCGGCAGACCTTGGCTGTTCGTGCCTAAATAACGCCGATTCTTGCGCCAGAGGCGGTTCGTTGCCCAGCTGAACTCGTAGCCATCTGGGTTTACGACAGGGATAATGTAGACCTCCAGTCGGTCCAAGTATCGCTGGATTCGTACATCGTTGGAATACCCTGCGACCAGCGCATAGCCGAGGTAGAGTGCGACCGAAACTGTTATCCATTCACGAGCGTGCTGGCAGGCGTTGAGCACCACCTGAGGGCGATTGGCGTAAACGCGGGCGCGTTGGGGGTCTCGCGTGAGGCGTAAGGCATAGATGGGACGCCCTTCTACTGACTGCCCCACCTGAATCATCTGCACTAAGCGGGGATTCTGGCGCGCTAGTTGGCGCATCGCATCGTGAACCTCGGCGAGCGTCAGATAGCGCCCGAACAGGTTGCCATCTTGAGGGACGAAGTCGGTCTGTTGTTGGCGAATGAGCGCTTCTACATCTTCGATCAGCACCGTCCACTGGAAGCCCGCTTTTTCGAGCGCACGACGCTCTTGTGGCGACACGCACACATCCACGGTATTGCCGTGAAGGTGGCAGGTCCAGATGTCGTGGACAAGCGAGTGAAGTTGCTCCACCTGTTTGGGGTGAGTTAGCTTCAGGCGAAGCACTTGGTAGCCCGTATAGTCCACGCGCTGTGCCCAAGCATCGAGAGTGATGAGAAAGAGAGCGATGAGAACCCAGATAGCCCGTGCTTTCATACTCCCTATTATAGCCTACTTGGGCTGGTGGGTAGGGGGGAGACCTTGAAAGAGGCGGTCGTAAGCCGAGAGCAGAATCACCTCGCTATGCTCCCAACTGAGGCACTCTAAGAAGCGTCGGCGTCCGAACTCGCTCATGCGTTTGCGTCGCTCCTCGTCGTGAAGCAGTTCCAAAATAGTGTCGCCGAACGCTTCGGGAGTATCCGACGGGGGCGACACAAGTGTCTCCTGAGCCGACCACTTGTTCTCAATACTGCGCGTGGCGACAATCGGGATGCCCAGCGCCATAAACTCTATGATTTTGTTCATCGTGGAACGCGCTGTGTAGGTGTTATCAGGGTCGCTTGCAACACCCACATCCGCCGAACAGAGGTAGCGTAGCAGGAGTTCGCGCTCGCGCACAAAGCCCGTGAAGGTGATATGCTCCTCAATCCCCAGAGTGCGGGCTAACTGCTTGACCTCTTCCAAACAGTCGCCGGAACCGACAGCAACGAAATGCACATCGGTATACCCGCGATTGTGCAGGATATGGTGCGCCGCCTTGACAAAGATGTCGGTGCCATCTTGGGGCCCCATCACCCCCAAGTAGCACACCATATGCTTCTTGCCTTGCTTGACTGCAGGGTCTGACTCAACGGGTATGAACTCCGAAGCGCGGGGACCGCTTCGCACAATCACAATCCTTTCAGCGGGCGCACGCCCACGCTCCAGCGCGTTCTTGCGGTACGACTCGTTCATCTCAATAATCATGTCCGCAATCTGATACGACCAGCGCTCAAACAGCACCTGAAGATGATAGAACAGCCCCTTCTTGCCGAATCGCACTTCATACAGTTCGGGACAGAGGTCGCGATGTTCATACACAAACTTTTTGTCCCGTAGTTTGTAGTACAGACCGAGCGACCAGAAGATGTCCAGCGGGTTGCCCACATGCACCACATCGAAGCCCTGCTCTTTCGCCACGCGCTTGCTCAGGCGGAAGGTGTGCCAGAGGCAGTAGAGCGCTTCTTTGAGAAAACTGCCCACACTGTGTGTAGGCGGTAGCATCGGATAGCGATAGAGATGCACGCCCTCCAGCATGCAGTATTCAGGGTCTTCAGGCGGGCGTGGCGAGATGACCGACACATGGTAGCCCGCCCTCTGCAGAGAGGTCGCCAACTGCCACATGCGCCTATCGTGAGGCACGGGCAGGTTCTCCAGCACCAGGAGAACCTTCCGGTCGCCCGGCATCATCGGCGGTTCCGATTCGCTCCGTGTCGTTTTCAACATACGAGTTCCTGCGCGACTGCTTGCGAGTAGGTTTCCATTTTCATCATCTGCCAAACGCGCTGGGTGTGGGTTTGAATGGAGTAGCGTTCGGCGGTGAGGCGCGCGTTCTGCGCCAGTCGCTTACGGTTATGAAGGGTGCGCTCGATCAACTCCGCCAGCAGGTTGGGTTCACGCGCGTTCAGCACATAACCGTTGAAGTCGTCTTGCACCACGCTGGGCATCCCGCCCACATTCGTGACGACCGCGGGCACCCCACAGGCTAACGCCTCCAGAAGCGCCGTGGGCAGTCCCTCCCAGTGCGAGGTAAGCACAAACACATCCGCCTGGTGATAGTACGGCAATATGTCTTGGCGGGGAATCAAGCCGGTCATCTCCACCGCCTCGCCCAGCTGATGTTCGGCAATCCAGCGTTTCACATCGGCTTCCACAGGACTGAAATCTTGAGACCCGCCCACCAGTATCAGTTTGGAATTGGGGTGGCGGGCGTGGAACTTTGCGAAGCCCGCCACCAGAAGGTCCAAGCCTTTAGAGGCATCAAGGCGTCCGACGAACAAGACTCGCAGAATGCCATCTTCGTTGCGGGGCTGGGGTTGATATTCGTCGATTTCGATACCCAAAGGCACAAAGTGAATCTTCTCCTTGAGGTGGGGGAACCTGCCCACATAGTAGTCGTAGTCGGCAGGGCTTATGGTGATAATCCCCTGCGCATGCTGGAACACCAGTGCTTCCATTCGGTAGAACCACGCTCGGAACACACGCCATCGGAACAGGGGGTGGCGCGTCCATTTCTCAAAGAAAGCCGATTGCCCGTGCGTGTTGAAGTAGAGCGGGTTCGGCGTGTCTTTGAACGCGTGCCAGTGTTCGGCTCGCTGAATGTAGACGACATCGTCAGGACGCAGGAAAGTGGGGCGGTGGCGTCGGAGTGCGCGGATGAACTTGTAGTTGAGCGGGATACGGGAGCGACGCTGTTTCTCGTCATCCACGAACAGGATGGGCAAGAAGGGACGCTCCACATTGCCGATGCGCACGGTCGTCCACTGCCCGACGGGCACGCTGGGGTCTATGGTGATTCCGATGCAGGCGAGCGCACCGGGCGCATAGCGTGCGAAGTTCTTGGTGTACTCCAGCACACCTCCCATCGGGTAAGTCTCAAAGTCGCCCGCATACACCAGCAGTACTTTTCGCATCGTTGCGTTCCTACTTCTTCGTTTTGGAGGTTGCTCTATTAGACGGTGTTGCAAATAGATTGTCGTAGAACTCCACCAGCTTCTCCCGACTGTGTTCCCAGCTGAGGCACTCTAAGAAGCGCTTTCGCCCAAACTCGCCCATCTGAGCGCGCTTTTCGGGGTCGTCAATCAGGTCGACAACCGCCTTGCCGAAAGCGCGCTCGTCGTTGTTGGGAATATAAACCGCCGCATCCTGCGCGGAATAACGCGACTCGCGCAGGTCGAACGACACGATTGGCAAGCCGACTGCCATATACTCAATCACCTTGTTCATCGTGGACACATCGTTGAGCGGGTTGAGCGGGTCGGGTGCGAAGGCGATGTCAGCAGTGCTAAAATAGCGTAGGAGGTCTTCGTCGGGAATGCGCCCCGTAAAATGGACATTCTGCTCGATCTGAAGGTCTTTGCTCAGTTGCACCAAGTCGGGATACATATCCCCCCCACCAATCAGCACAAACAGAATGTCAGTGCGCTTCAGCTCGTGAACTACATGGTGAACCGCACGCAGGAGATAGTCCACCCCATCTTGAGCGCCCATCACGCCCAGGTAGACGCCCATATAGGGCTTGCCTTGCTTGAGAGCGGGGGCGGGCGCCAAACGCTGGAAGCGACTCGCCAAAGGACCGCTCCGCACAATCGTGATGCGGTCGGGTGGAATGCCTCCACGCTCAATCGACACGCGTCGATACGACTCGTTGGGCGCAATCACGCCATCGGCGGTACGATAGGTCTGCTGTTCCAGCCATAGCAAGCCTTTGTAGAGCAGTCCGCGCCGTTGGAAGCGTGACTCGAACAGCTCAGGGCACAGGTCGTGTTGGTCAAATACGAACTTAACGCCCTTGCGCTTGTACCAACGCCCGATGAGCCAAAAGGTATCGGGCGGGTTGCAGGTCTGGATGACATCGAACCCGCGCTCTTTGTAAACTCGCTTCGTTAGGCGCCAGGTCTGTAGCCAGCAGTAGATGAACTCTCGGAAAAAGCTGAACACGCTCTTGGTGGGTGGGGGCAGTGGATAGCGATACAGATGCACCCCATGCAGTTGCATATATTCCGGCTCGTCGTGGGGGCGCGGTGAAATCACCGACACCTCGTAGCCCGCTTCGGTGAGTGCCATCGACTCCTGCCATACCCGCCGGTCCATCGGCACCGGCAGGTTCTCTACCAAAATTAAGATTCTCCCTTTACCAGTATAATCCGACATAGTCGCCTCGAATCTCGTTGGGATTGACCGCACGCGCCAAATCCACGACGACCTGCTCAGGCTTAATTAGGTGTGGCAAACGGGCACGCAGGGCTTTGTCTACATGTCCAATCACCAGCACTTCGGCGTGCCGAAGCACCTCTTCGGGGTTCTCACGCAAAATCTCGTGGATGTGGGGGATTTCACGCTCAATATAGGCTTTGTTGGAGCCGTAAAGCGCCGCGTATGACACATTCGGGTCATGTATCAGCAGGCGATATCCCTTGCCGATGAGCTGCTCGGCGAGTTCCACCAGCGGACTTTCGCGCAGGTCATCGGTGCCGGGCTTGAACGATAGCCCGAACAAGCCCACGCGTCGCTTCCTAAGACGAATGACCTGCTTTACGACCTGATCGATTTGGTGTCGGTTGCTGGGCATCACCTGTTCGAGCATCGGCAGGCTCAGGTCGTGGAAGCGCGCACGGTAGGTCAGTGCGCGCAGGTCTTTGGGCAAGCAGGAGCCCCCAAAAGCGAACCCCGGAATAAGATATTTCGGCGAGATGTTGAGTTTAGTATCAGCGCAGAAGACGCGCATCACTTCTTGGCTGTCGATGCCCTCCGCCTTACAGAGCATCCCAATCTCGTTGGCGAAGGTAATCTTGACGGCGTGGAAGGCGTTGCAGGCGTACTTGATCATCTCGGCGGTACGAATGGAGGTCAGGAACAGCTCTGCTTTGACATCCTCGTAGAGCTGAGCGACCGTTTGAGCGTCTTCAGGCTTGAGAGCGCCCACGATGGTAAACGGTGGGTCGTAGAAATCGGCGATTGCCGTGCCCTCTCTCAAGAACTCTGGGTTGACTGCCAACCCAAAGTGTTGATTAACTTGCTTGCCTGAATACTCCTCCAGTATCGGCAGAACCACCTCTTCAGCGGTGCCGGGCAAGACGGTGCTTCGTATCACCACGATGTGGTAGGCGTCTTTCGTGGCGAGTGCTTCCCCAATCTGCTTGGCGGCGCGCTCCAAGTAATCGGTGGTCAGGTCGCCGTTCTCTTTGCTGGGCGTACCCACGCATAGGAGCGAGATTTCAGTCTGATGAACCGCCTCGTGGGCGTCGTCGGTGACGGTGAGGCGTCCTGATTGAACCGCTTGTTGCAAGAGGGGTTCTAAGTTCTCTTCGACAATCGGCGCGCGCCCTTCGCGTAGGAGGTTCAGTTTGTAGGGGTCGACATCCACGCCCACCACTTGGTGTCCTTCTTTAGCGAAGCACGCCGCCGACACCGCTCCCACATAGCCTAATCCGAAGATGCTTACCCTCATCAGCCTATCCTGCCACCGATTTGTTCCACAATCGGCTTCGGATATATTATAGCCGATTTTTGGGTGAGAGTGGTTCAGTCGTGGCTTGGGCATCCTGTCCATTTTGCTTAATGAGCCAGCGGCTCAAGTCACGAGTTTTCAAACGCCCTCACGACTTCTCCTGCATTCCCTTCCGAGACCAGTCGACAGAGCTCCTCTCGCTCCGACGGAGTCAAATCCAGAATCGGGAAGGTCTCAATAAGTGCTTTGATTTGGGACAAGCCGACATACTTGCGTGTGTAGGCACTCTCGGAATACTTGTAAGTCGTTAGGAATTCGCTGTCGGTGAGTTCGCGGAAGTACTCCAACAGCAGGTTCACATAGGCTCTCAGCAAACGGAGGTCTTCAAGCGGTAGGTTCGGTTCAAGGAACAGTTGAATTGGATGAGTGCGGTAGGTGGCTTTGGTGACCACAATCCCATCGGCGCCGAACTCTTCAGGGATGAAGTAAAGGCCTGCGCGCCCATCCGCGCTCCCCGTATCGAGGGTTCGCACGAAAAGCGGATTCCGTCGGACTTGCTCAGCGAGGATACTGTCTACCTTTGCAGTGAACTGCCGATAAGCCTTGCCGTCGAAGGCGTTCGCATCGACGAGCCGTATGTCGCATTCACCTGGGTGTTCCTGCAACTCCTCCGCCATCAAGTAATGGCGCACTTTCAGCGGTCGTCTGGCACAATGTGTCTGAACAAACTCGTCAAACTCACTTCCGGCTCGATAGTGAAACTGCGGAGAAAGACGGTAGCGTCGCTCTTGAACAGTGTGATTGATTTTGACCCCGACGAACTCTTGAGGCTCTCGTTTGGGGTACGGCTTGCGCTCGAAAAAACAGATAGCCACATGCACGCCTGTATGCTCAAAAAGGTCCTTCTCAAAAATCAGTGCCTTTCGTATCCAGTAGAGGGGTAGAAAATCGTCCCGTATCTTGTTTGAGTTAGAGCAGCCAAAAAGAAAGTTTGACGGAATGATGTAGGTCATTCGCTGGATATTATGTCGCAAATCGTTGATGAGCGCAATCTGGTAGAGGTCTTGGTAGCCGTCGTTTGTGCCCTTGAAGTAGCCCAAGTACTTCTGGGTGTCAGGGTGCTTCACGATGTAGCCGATGTAGAGGTAGGGCGGATTGGTCACATGCCAAACGGGAAGGGGCGTGTCCAGAATCTCGTGAGGGTAGTCCGCTAAAGTATCTCGCTGATGAATACAGAGGCGCGCCAACGATTCGGGGATACCCAACTGGACAGCACGCTGGACACACTGCTCGACCATCTCGGGCTGAATGTCGTAGAGGCGAATGTGGGTCTCAAAAAACTCAGCACGCAGAGAAGGCTCCACCTGCTCCAAAATCGGAAAAATCAGGTTGCCCCTGCCTGCAAAGAGGTCTACCCACCGATACCGATACAGGTGGGGCAAAAGTTCTGGGAGAACATAGGTCTCAAAAACGCTGGTGGGCGTGAGGTGCTCCCCATAAGCCCGCCTTCGCCTCCGTGTGAGCGTGGCATCCATAAAAATCAGTGTACCTCACGGTATAATTGAACCGATGACCAACGACCCACTTGTGATTGCTGGGAAGACCTTCCACTCCCGCCTGATGGTGGGCACGGGTAAGTACCCCGATACGGAAACGATGCTTCGGGCGATTGAAGCCTCAGGCGCCGAGATTATCACGGTGGCACTGCGACGAATTGACTTAGACGCTCCCAAACGCTCTATCTTGGACGACATCGACTGGACACGCTATCAAATTTTGCCCAACACCGCTGGCTGTCGCACTGCAGAGGAGGCGATTCGGGTCGCTCGGCTGGCGCGGGCGATGGGGCTGGGCGATTGGGTGAAGGTGGAAGTGGTGCCCGACCCGAAATATCTCCTGCCCGACCCGATTGGCACCTACGAAGCGTGCAAGGTGCTGGTGGACGAGGGGTTCGTGGTGCTTCCCTACATCAACAGCGACCCTGAGTTGGCGAAGCGCTTGGAGGCGATAGGCTGTGCGACGGTAATGCCCCTCGCTGCGCCGATTGGCACAGGGCAAGGTTTCAGCGCAGGGCTGGAGCCGATACGAATCATCGTGGAGCAGTGTCAGGTGCCTGTGGTGGTGGATGCAGGGCTGGGCGTGCCTTCCGACGCGGCGATAGCGATGGAACTGGGCTGTGATGCGGTGCTCATCAACACGGCAATTGCGAAAGCGCAAGACCCTGTGATGATGGCGGAGGCGTTCCGCTTGGGCGTAGAGGCAGGACGCAAAGCCTACTTAGCAGGGCGCATTCCGAAACTGCCCTACGCGTCGGCGTCCAGCCCGACCGAAGGAGTTGTGCGCTCGTAGATGAAGCCTGCCCTACCCGAACGGGTGCTGATGCTCGTTCTGCCCCACACGCCTCAGTCGCAGGTGGAGCGAACCCTGCAGGTTGCTGAACAGGCGCTTCAGGGCGGAGTGAACTGGCTGATGCTCCGCATTCGCGACCTACCCCCCACCCAGTGTGTGGAGGTAGCCGAAGTGCTTATGCAGATTGCCCAAGCAAATCATGCGCTCTTTTCGGTCAACCCCTATCCTGCCTTAGCCCTGTGGGTGGGCGCGCACGGGGTGCATCTGCCTGAGAGGACGCCAGAATACCTCACTCCAGCAGTCCCCCTCTCCGCAAGCAGAGAGGGAAGGGGAATTGGCGGTTCCCCCCGCTTGCGGGGGGAACCTGAAGGAGGGGGGCAAGCACCCCCCTCCCCAACCCTCCCCCTAAAGGCAGGGGGAGAGAGCCAACCGCTCCCCTCTCCCGACGCTTCGGGAGAGGGAGGGAGCCACCAACTCCCCTCTCCTACAGCGTTGGGCGAGGGGTTGGAGGTGAGGACAACTCAAGAGAGAGGGTTAGGGGGTGAGGTCAGAACTCAAGCATCGGAAGAGGGGTCTGGGGTGGGGGCACATAATCTTCTGGTAGGGCGTTCAGTGCATTCCCTCGAATCTGCCCAGCGTTTCCACCAAGAGAGCGTGGACTACTTGCTGGTGGGACACATCTTCGCCACCGCCACCCACCCCGACGAGCCTGCTCGTGGCTTAGACTGGCTTCGGATGATGGTGCAGACGGTTCCCGTGCCGATGATTGCGATTGGTGGGATCACTCCTGAGCGTGTGGGGGAGTTGCTTGCTGTGGGCGCACGCGGGGTAGCGGTGCTGTCGGGCATAGCACATGCGCCCAACCCGCGTGATGCGGCGGAGACCTACGCACGGGCGCTGGGTCTGCTATAGGCGTCGCAGTTCAGCACCCAGATAGTACGCTGAGAGGATTTGGCGATAGTCTTGTCCTGCCAGTGCGCGCCCCTGAGCGCCCCACTGACACATGCCAGCGCCGTGCCCGTAGCCTTGCCCGACGAGTTTCCACCCTTTCGGGATGGGCTGTACCTCAAAGCGGGGGCTACGCACCAGTGCCGTGCCCACCTGATTGCGGAACTCTGCACCTGACATCACGAGCGTGCCGCGCTTCCCGCGCAGGCGCAGTTGGGTGATGTGCCCACTGGGCGCACGCCGAACCACCTCCATCGCCACCACCTGCCCAAGACGCGGGAACAGCGCTTGCAAGCGCTCATTCAACAGTTCCAACTCCCACTGCCAGTTGGGAGCGATTTGACAATACGGCTGTCCTTTCGGAGGCGCGTCGGGCGCACCGCGCAAGACTGGTACAGGACGCACACGAGGCATCACCGCCTCTATCGGCGCCGTGTGCCCCCCACAGCTGGACGAGTAGACCGCATCCAACACTTGTCCTTCCACCCATAGCACGGTGCTTTCGGTCTCATCCACTGCTTGGTTGGTTGTGGGGTGTTCTGCGTCCACGCCACCGTAAACTTGGCATGGAGCGTGGTCGCACAGGTCGTAGCCCCACTCTCGGAATCGGTTGAGCCGTCGGAAGGTGAACGAGCGCGCCGAAATCGCCTGCGCTTTGAGCGCCTCAAGGTGGAAGCGCACGGGCATCTCGCGGGGCAGAACCGCTTTTAGGTAGTCATCAAAACGCACCCAGTTGATCGTCAGCAGTTTGCCCTCTCGAAGCGTCCACTCCAAATGTCCCCGATAGCGTCGCAGGCTCTCAGGGCGCATACCCACCGCCACGAACCCGCCCACCTCCGCCAGAGCGACAAGACGAGGAGACTCTATCGTCTTCGGACCGCCTTCTGCGACATACCGGTCACCCACACGAAAAACCCGCCAAATTGTATTCGGTGGAGACTCCCCGACGATGCGCCCCGTGTCGGGATTCACAAACTGGAGGATGGCTTCTGAGGAAGCGACGAACAGTTCTTTGTCAAAAGCAGACTGCTCAAGTCCGACCCGAACGAGCCATTCGGAGTCTCGGCTTCGGCGTGTGCCCCGCGCCGAAAGGCGGTTGCCCAGCCAACGAGTCCGTTCGTTAAGGCGTGCCGTCCTACGCATCTACCATTAGCATACCTTAAAACGGCGAAAGCCCCCAAAGGTTGGGGGCTTTTGGGTTCGAGCAGCGTGGACGCGCAGACTTAGTTGCCGTACAGACCCCACAGGGGCCAGTCGCCCGTCCAAGTAGGCTGTTGGGTAATCGTCCAGGCCATACCACCGGGGAAGGCGCTGAGCGGAGAGGGCTGATACTGCTGAGTCGTGGGCGACTTGGCGAGGAACTCGCGCACATTCATCCACTTCGCATGCCCGTCCACATAGACGATAATCAAGCCGTCCATGTGGGGCGCCGCTTTGCGGTCTACGGGTCGGCTCGTCCCATTCGGGAAGAACCAGAGCTCCCACAGGTGGCGATGTGCCATCGGGTAGGCAGTTTGGTTCGGTTGAGCACCCAACACATAGTGGCGCACACCAGGGAACTTATCCTCCATCACAATCATCGTTTCGGCGGGACGCTGGACGCCTGCCATGTTCCCACCCAGGAACGAATTACGAATCTGTTGGCTCGCACCCGTGCGGTTCCAAGTGTTAAGTGCACCCGTAATATGCAGAGCGAGCGAGTAGCCACCGTCAAAAATCTCGGCGTGTTGTTCCCAAGAAGTGCGATCGAACTGACGGCTCGGACAGAAGAAGATGTCTATGTTCTTCACATACGGATAAATCCAATACTGCCACTTATAGTGATTGACGCGTTGTCCATAGGGTCCCGAGCATCCGACCGCATTCGGCTGATAGGGGATACGATTCGGGGCGATACAGTCATCGTTGCGTGGGAAGGTCTCATCCCAGTCGTTGAGGTACATTTGAATGCCCAGTCCAATTTGCTTGCTGTTGGACAGACAGGCGGTCTGACGCGCTTTTTCACGAGCTTGGGCGAATACAGGGAACAGAATCGCTGCCAAGATCGCAATAATCGCAATCACGACCAAGAGCTCAATCAGCGTAAATCCGTTTCGTCGCATAGTCGCAACCTCCTATACGCCCCAATTCTACCCCAGATGATTGTTAAGGAAGCATTAAGAACCCTAACTCCTCAAAAAATATGGCAGGAATATCAGGAGGCAGGAGGAACTCGTCAGCTATCAGTACGATTCGGGTGAACCTTATGTCTGCCGTATACGGTAAGTCTGGAGCGGAGCCGAACGACCCTGTCCAGCAGGAGCTGAATCGCCTTCGGGCGCGCATTGCGGAGCTGGAACACGCGTTGGAGGTGCACGAGTGGGGGGCTTTGACCTTTTCTCAAAGTGTCATCCCTCAGCTGATTTTGGACTTTGAGACAGGTCAAATTATCTCAGCGAACACCTCCGCCGTGCAGTTCTACGGCTACCCGCTGGAGCAGTTTGTCCAGATGAAAGTGGCAGACCTGAGCCTCAAGGAGAACTGCTGGAACCCTGAGCTCAAACAAACTATGGCACACACACGGTATGGTGTCGTCCCTGCACGCCACCGCACCGCCACGGGAGACGAACGCGAATTAGATGCCTACTTCAATCTGATTATGCTTCGGGGTCAGCAGTTCATTCACCTTTGGCTCATCGACACCACCGAACAACAAAACTTGCGAAGGCGGTTAGAGGAGAGTGAAGCGCGCTATCGCTCCTACATCCAAACCGCCAGCGAGGGTATCTGGTGTTTTGAGCCCGATGAACCGATTCCCATCGACCTGCCTGTGGAAGAGCAGGTTCGACGAATGTGGCAACACGCTTACTTTGCCGAGGGCAACCCCGCTTTCGCCAAGATGTATGGTTACGAGGACGCTGAAGCATTGGTTGGAGCTCGCCTGACGGAGTTCCTTGTGCCTGATGAGCCTCAGAACTTTGAGATGCTCCGCCGATTGGCGACCGAGAACTATCGGCTTGAGGCGGTTGAGACCATAGAGCGCGACCGTGAGGGCAGGCGTCGGCATATCTTGAATAATATGGTCGGTATCGTGGAAAACGGACGCCTGGTGCGTGTGTGGGGAAGCCAAGTTGACATCACCGAACTGCGCCAACTCCAACAACAGCTAGAACAAGCCTACCGACTGGAGACCGTGGGGCGTCTGGCGGGCGGAATAGCGCACGACTTCAACAATATGCTCACGGCGATTATCGGCTATGCCGAGTTGGGTATGTCGGCTACCGACAACCCTGTGGTGAGGCGCTACCTTGAGGGCATCCAGCAAGCCAGCCTGCGCGCCGCCGACCTCACGCGCCAACTGCTTGCCTACGCCCGTCGCCAAGTAATCCAGCCCAAGCCTTTTGATGTGCGCGCTTGGCTCGTCGGCAGTGAAGAGTTCCTGCGACGCGTGCTTCCTGAGACCGTGCGCCTGCAGATAGAAGCGGACGCCGAAGTGCCCCGAATCTTAGCCGACGAGACGCCGATGACCCAAATCCTGCTCAACTTAGCCATCAACGCCCGCGATGCGATGCCATTCGGAGGCACTCTGAGCATCCGCCTGCGCACTCAGCGCGCTCTCAACCCCAACACGGGGTCACCAACGGAGGGCGAGTTCGTCGTGCTGGAGGTCAGCGACACGGGTGTAGGTATTCCCGAGGAGAACCTTACGCGCATCTTCGAGCCTTTCTTCACCACCAAACCTGTGGGGCAGGGCACGGGCATGGGCTTGGCCTCGGTGTTGGGCTTGGTGAGCCAGATGGGTGGGTTCATCACCGTCGGGTCGCAGGTGGGGCATGGGTCTACTTTCCGCGTGCATTTTCCACCTTATCGCGAACCCGATGCCCCCCGCTGAGGTATCCTAAGGGTACGATGCACCGGTTCGCCTTTGTCATCCATCCGATCGATGTCAAGCGTGATGCGGGACGCAAGTATCCAGTCGCACGCTACTTGCCCGAACGCTGGGTAGAGAACCTACTCAAGCGCAAGGAGCCGATGGTCGTGTCGCACATCAAGGGGGTGCGCTCGCTTACGGGCGCGGAGGCCGAAGGCTGGTTCATCGGCTGTCCGCTCTCCCCGCGCATGATGCTGGAGCTCCCGTTGGACTTCGTGTATCGGAAGATTATTCGTTGCGGTCAGATTGCCCAAGAATTGGGCGCTGAGATTATCGGCTTGGGCGCGTTCACCTCGGTGGTGGGCGATGGGGGCATCACGATTGCGAAGCACCTCCAGATTGCCGTGACCACCGGCAACAGCTATACGGTCGCCACGGCGATTGAGGGTGCCATCTTGGGCGCTGAGAAGATGGGCGTGCCGATTGATCGGGCGACTGTCGCGGTGGTCGGTGCGACTGGCTCCATCGGGCGCACCTGTGCCGAAGCGCTTGCGCCCCAAGCCGAGCGTGTTCTCCTGCTCGGACGCGACACCCAACGGCTCCAAGCGGTTGCGGACGAAATCGGCGCCAGCGCGCGGGGGGCGGTTCAAGTGTCTACCGACCTTGCCCGCGATTTGCCCACCGCCGATGTGGTCATTACGGTGACCAGCGCGGTGGACGCCGTCATCTATCCGCAAGACCTCAAGTCGGGGGCGGTGGTAGTGGATGTGGCGCGCCCGCGCGATGTGTCGGTGCGCGTTGCCCGCGAGCGCAACGATGTGCTGGTGATAGAGGGTGGGCTGGTGCAAGTGCCAGGTGAGGTGGACTTCGGCTTCAACTTCGGCTTCCCGCCCAAGACCGCCTACGCCTGCATGTCGGAGACGATGATGCTGGCGCTGGAGGGGCGCATCGAGAACTTCACGCTGGGTAAGGAGGTGAGCCTGCACCAAGTGGAACAGACCCAAGCGATGGCGCGCAAACACGGCTTCAAACTGGCAGGATTCCGCAGTTTTGAGCGTGCCTTGACGGAAGAGGAGATTGCGACGATTCGCGCCAACGCTGAGCAACGACGCCAACTCGCCCAGCCCACCCCTTCGCAAGCGCACTGAGATGCTCACCCCTGCCATCCGCGCCGTCGGGTTCGATTTGGACGACACGCTGTGCGTGTACCTGCCCGTCGCCATACGCGCAAGGCACCAAGTTTTTCAAGAAATCCTCCAACCGCTCATCGGACTGGATGTGGATGCATTCGACCAGCACTATCGGCAGGCGTTCAAGACGATGTACAGCGAGATACAGTCCGAGCGGTGGTATCCTCACTACCTGCGCTCAGGTTCCGCCACTCGCACCGAGACCTTCCGCCGAATGCTGGGTCTGCTCGGTCTGCCATCGGATGGGCTGGCAGAGCAGGTGAGTGAGCGCTATGCCCAGCTCCGTGAGCAGCATCTGCACCTGCACGAGGACGCCCTACCCGTACTCACCGCCCTCAAGACGCGCTACCCCCTGCTGGTGGTCACCAACGGACCCGCCTACGAACAGCGTCGTGAACTGCAGGTGCTGGGCATCGAACCGCTCTTCGATGGCGTTGCGATTGAGGGCGAGGTGGGTATCGGTAAGCCGAATGTGGAAATCTTCCGCTATGCCGAGTCGCTGATAGGTGTGCCTCCTGAGCAGATTCTGTTCGTGGGCAACTCGTGGGAGCACGATGTGCAGGGCGCGCTGAATGCAGGGTGGCAAGCGGTGTGGCTCAATCGCGAGGGGGTTGAACCGCCCCACGCTGAACCGTCTGTGCCGATGATTTCGAGCCTCCACGAGCTCCTTGAGGGCATTTAGGGCGAAAAAAATGGAAATTCGTGCGAATCTCTGTCACAAGGCACTGCGTAGGAGACTATTACAGGGTGCAACACCTCCAGAAATCCTCGCATCTGCCCCCCGTGACGGGGGTAGGCGGGGTAAGCATCCAAACACTGATGGAGAACCGTTTGAACTCACGAGAAGAGCCTGATATGGAGCGAAGAAGCCCCCTCGAACAGCAGATAGGGGCTTGTCTGAGGGCAAACCGCCCTCTCGAGCACTTGGCGCCCGAAGACTTTTTAGAACTCGCCCAGAAGGGCAACCGCGTCAAAGGCTACAGGCAAAAGATGGAGCACCTAATGTCCTGCTCCGAATGTCAGAGGACCTATCTGTCAGCCAAAGAAGTAGAGGTGCTTGCCAAAAATCTTCCCCACGCAAAGAGACGCTATATGAACCTCGCCCTGTTGAGTTTAGGGGGAGCGGCTATCGCAGGGCTTGTGGTCTTGGCTGTTTGGTGGAGTTTGGAACGCAATCAGGCAGGCACTCAGGTCGCCTCAGAACCCTCAAGTAGCGTGTCGCAACCTACTCCACCCTCGCCGACGCCCCCCGCCGAACCAGCACCGACACCTCAGACCGAACCAGCCCGTCCTGAACCTAAGCCGAAGTCTGAGCCACAGAAGAGCGAGCCATCCAAACCTCCAGTGCCCAAGCGGATTATAATCGCACAAAACCTCTACCAAGAAGGGCACCGTTTCTACGAAGGCAGAACACAGTTGCCGACGTGGGCGAACGAACTGGTGCTGGACTATCAAAGCTCCCCGACCGTGCGCAGCAGTGGCTCAGGGCGTCCAGTCCCGATTAGACTTGAATCCCCCCCACTGATGAGCAACAGGGCACTTGAAGAGACGAACCCTGTGTTCAGTTGGCAGGCTTTAGAAGGGGCTTCCCAGTACACGGTGACGCTTATTGACGAAGAGACAGGCGATACCCTGTCCGAACTCTCGGTCAGCGACAGGCGTGTGCAGTTCCCTCAACCGCTCAAACGAGGTCAGGAGTACCGTTTGACCCTCAAAGCGCGTGTTGATTGGGAAGGCACAGGGATACTCAACACCGTCAGCGCCTCCTATCGTTTCCGTGTGTTGACACCAGAAGAAATTGAACACCTCCAGTGGGCATGGCAGAACGCCGACAGCGCACCTCTTACCAGCGCGATTGTGCTTTACAAGCTCGGCTTCTACGATGAAGCCAGTCGCCTCTTGGCTCAACACGCCAAAGACCCGAAGGTCAAAAGATGGTACGAATATATCTCTGCCCAAGCACAGACAGGAGCTTACATCGGCGAGTGAGCCTATTCGCTTAGGGTGACAGGGTAGGCTTTTTAAGGTTATTCCGAGCTGTGTGCCCAAACAGGTACAATCCCCTAATACAATGGTGTACCGAACGATTATTGAGCCGTTTCGCATCAAATCGGTGGAGCCTATCCGACTCACCACGCCCGAAGAGCGCGAGCAAATCCTCCAACGCGCGCATTACAACCTCTTCTTGGTGCCTGCAGACGATGTGATGATTGACCTGCTCACCGACTCGGGCACCTCGGCGATGAGCGCGGAGCAGTGGGCGGGCATTATGCGGGGCGACGAATCGTACGCAGGGAGCCGTAGCTTCACGCTGTTCGAGCAGACCGTGCGCGAGATTTTCGGCTTCAAGCATGTCATCCCCGTGCATCAGGGACGCGCCGCAGAACGCATCCTGTTTGCCTTGCTGTGTAAGCCCGGATGCATCATCCCCAACAACACCCACTTCGACACCACCCGCGCCAATATTGAGTACCGAGGGGGTCAGGCAGTGGATTTGCCCTGCGCCGAGTCGCGCCAAACGACCACACCTCACCCGTTCAAGGGCAATATGGATGTGGGGGCGTTGGAGCGATTGATTGAGGAAGTGGGTGCCGAGCGGATCCCCCTGGTGATGATGACCGTGACTAACAACTCAGGGGGCGGGCAACCCGTGTCTATGGCGAACATTCGGGCGGTGAGCGCGGTCTGCCGACGGCACGGTGTCCCGTTCTACATCGACGCCTGTCGCTTTGCCGAGAATGCCTACTTCATTCAGCGTCGCGAGGCGGGCTACGCAAACCAATCGGTGCGCGAAATTGCCCGCGAGATGTTCTCCTATGCCGACGGTTGCACGATGTCGGCCAAGAAGGACGGCTTAGCGAATATCGGGGGCTTCCTCTGTACGAACGATGACGCGCTTGCGCAGATGGAGAAGGAACTGCTCATCCTCACGGAGGGCTTCCCTACCTACGGCGGGCTGGCAGGGCGCGATTTGGAGGCGATGGCAATCGGCTTGCAAGAGGTGCTGGACGAACACTACTTGGAGTATCGTCTCGCCTCCGTTCGGTATCTGGGGGAGCATATCGCCCGCGAGGGGGTGCCGATTGTGCAACCGCCCGGCGGGCACGCCGTGTACATCGATGCAGGGTTGATGCTTCCCCACATTCCGCCGTTGCACTATCCAGGTCAGTCGCTGGTGGTGGCGCTCTATCGGGAGGGGGGCATTCGGAGCTGTGAGATTGGCTCGGTGATGTTCGCTCGGCACGACCCCGACACGGGCGCGGAACTCCCTGCCCTGCGCGAGCTGGTGCGTTTAGCCATCCCGCGCCGAGTGTACACTCAAAGCCACATCGACTATGTGGTGGAGGTTATCTTGGAGGTCTACCGCCAGCGAGAGCAGTTGCGGGGCTATCGGATTACTTGGCAGACGCCGTTCCTGCGCCACTTCTCGTGCCACTTTGAGCCGTTGAGTTGAGGGGCTATTCTGAGAGCACCTGCTCAAACAGTCGTTGCGCCTCTTCGGCTTCGGGGGTGCCAGGCGCCAACTTGATTGCCTCTTGCCACGCCTTGAGTGCGTTCAGGCGGTCGCCCTGCTTGTAGAGCTCCTTGCCGTACTCCAGCTGGTCGCGCGCCGACTTGCGGTTGAACTCGGCGCGTTCACGGTCGTTGGTGGCTAACTCGGACGCAGACCGATAATGGCGCGCCGACTGCTGGAGGTTGCCCGTGCGACGCTGTACCTCTGCCATTCCTGCATAAGCTTCGGGCAAGGGGTAGTACTGCAGAGACTGTTGATAAGCCCGGAAGGCTTCATCGTAGCGTTTGTTCTGAAGCAGTTGGTTGCCGTACGCGCTCAGGGCGGTGGCTAAGTTGCGTCGGAACTCCTCACGCCATTTGGACGATTTCGCCCTGTTGAGCAGTTGATAATAGATTTGCGCCGACTCGTAGTAGCGTCCCTGCTTGTAGAGCCGTTCAGCGCGCCGGGCTTGCTCAACAGCACGCGCATCCTCTTGCTGGAGTTGGTACTCTTGGTACGCTTGGTAAATGGCATATCCGCCTGCCCCTAAGACACCCAAGATGGCGCCCCCTATCAACATCACCAGCAGGATTTGGTTCAGGGTACGAAGCCAAGTTCGGGAGATGAGCGGGCGCGGAGGGGGCAAAGGCATAACGAACGGCGGTGGAGCCGAGTTCGTCAGAACCGGCGCAGGAGCGGAGGCAGTTGCGCCTGCGGGCGATTGTGAAGTGGTGGGATAGGGCATTCCCGTAGTCGTCGGAAAGGGAGAACCCGAAGGCACTGTGGGCATCCCCATCGGGGTCGCCGTCACAGGGGGGGCTTTGAGTTGCTCCAGGGCTTTTTGAATCGCCTGCTTCATCTCTAACGCCGACTGAAAGCGTTCGGCGGGCGACTTGCGTAGCGCTCGGCGCACCACATACTCAATCGCTGGGGGCATATTCGCAGGCGACACAGGGTCGGTGTTCACGATGTTGTAAGAAATGGTAATCACCGAATCTCCTGTGAAGGGCTTCATCCCCGACACCATCTCGTACAACATCGTGCCCACCGAGAACAGGTCGGAGCGCTCGTCGATTTCGCCCCCTTGCACCTGTTCGGGCGACATATAGCTGGGCGTGCCGAAAATCTGCCCGTCCATCGTGATGTTCGGTTCGTGTTTGATGCGGGCGATGCCGAAGTCGGTAATCTTGACCAGTCCATTCGGGAGCAGGTGGATATTTTCGGGCTTGATGTCGCGGTGGATGATGCCCTTAGAGTGGGCGTGCGCCAGCCCGTCTAAAATCTGCATCGTGATTTGGCACGCCTCTTCGGGGGGGATAGTGCCGTCGCGGTCGCTCCGCTGGCGGAGGTTCTCGCCCTCCAGATATTCCATTACGATGAAGTAGCGTCCGTTATGCTCTTCAGTCTCAAAAATCGTGACGATGTTGGGGTGGGTCAGGGAGCCTGCGGCGCGCGCCTCGCGTTGGAAGCGCGCCACACGGTCTTGACGCACCGCCTCGCTCGCCCCTGCGGGCATATTGAGTTCTTTGATGGCGACGATGCGGTTGATTCGCGTGTCGCGCGCCTCGTACACGATGTCATTACTGCGGGCAATCTCCCGAATAATCTGGTAGTGCCCCAGAACCGTCTGTGCGTTCATGCCCCTGTATTATTATACTGAAAATGGGACGCTGGTTTCCCCAACGGTTGACGCCCCAACCATAGAAATAGGTGGTACAACAGCAGGGGCGCTTGGGGCATCTCTAGCAGGCGAAACCACACATAGCCCACGCTGGCGCCGTCGCGATAGC
>OGCI01001351.1_pt1 | contig 20904 bp, 19 predicted proteins | sample 1570021 | NCBI WGS metagenome assembly OGCI01 (sample SAMN06264664, study PRJEB24512) | hot springs metagenome | isolation source: Hot spring water | place: South Africa: Tshipise | collected 2015-06-21 | reverse complement strand
GAGGCTGGGGGCCACCAGCAAGGCCCCCCGCTGGGCGGTGGCTTACAAGTTCCCGGCCGAGGAAAAGACCACGCGCCTGCTCGATATCGAGATCAACGTGGGGCGCACGGGAGCGCTCACCCCCACCGCGGTCCTGGAACCGGTCTTCGTGGGGGGTTCCACTGTTTCGCGGGCTACCCTGCATAACGAGGACGAGATACGTCGCAAGGGGATCAAGATCGGGGACGTGGTCCTGGTGCACAAGGCGGGCGACGTGATCCCCGAGGTCATCAAGCCCGTGGTGGAGCTGCGGGATGGCACCGAGAGGGACTTCGTCATGCCCGAACGCTGTCCCGCCTGCGGCGGCAAGGTCTACCGCCCGGAGGGCGAGGTGGTGGCGCGCTGCGTGAACGTGGATTGCCCTGCCCGCCTTTTCGAGAGCATACTCCATTTCGCATCGCGCGGCGCCATGGACATCGAGGGCCTGGGCCCGGCAACCATCCGCGAGCTCATGGACAAGGGCTACGTGCGTTCGGTGGAGGACATCTATTACATCGACGAGGAACAGCTCTACACCCTCACGGGCTTCAAGGACAAATCCGTGTCCAACCTGATGAACGCCATACGCGCCAGCAAGGACCGCCCCCTGTCCCGCCTCCTCTTCGCCCTGGGGATACGACACGTCGGATCGCACCTGGCGGAGGTGCTGGCCAGGAGATATCGCGGCATGGAGGAGTTGGCGAGGGCCGGCGAAGAGGACCTCCTTTCCGTGGAGGAGGTGGGGCCCACCGTCGCCGAGAGCGTGCGGGCCTTCTTCGAGGAGCCGCGCAACATGGAACTGATCCACAGGCTGAAGGAGGCGGGAGTGAACATGGAGGAGAGGGTGGAGGAAGGGCCGCGCCACCTGGAGGGGCTGACCTTCGTGCTCACCGGGGCGCTCTCCTCCATGACCCGGGAAGAGGCAAGGGAAGCCATCGAGGGAAGGGGAGGGAGGGTAAGCTCCAGCGTGAGCCGCAAGACGAATTACGTGGTGGCGGGCACGGACCCCGGCAGCAAGTACGAGAAGGCGCGGGAGCTGGGGGTGAGGATCATCGGGGAAGAGGAGTTCCTGTCCCTCTTGGGGGGATGAGGAGGCCGGGAGACAGGAGGAGGCGCTGTGGTGAAGAGAGGGAGAGGGCGAGGGGGAAAGGAAGTATAAGATGTGGGAAGGTCCGGCGTGAAGCGCGCGCCGAGAAGGGGCGAGATCGGGGAAGACATGGCGAAGCCCTCCGTGACGGGAAGGAGATAGGAGGATGATCACCGAAAGGGACGTGGAGTACGTAGCCTGGCTGGCGCGCCTGGAACTGAGCGCGGAGGAGAAGGAGAGGTTCACCCGCCAGCTGGGGCAGGTCCTGGAGCACGCGGAGAAGATCAAGTCCCTCTCCACGGAGGAGGTGGAACCCACCTCGCATGTGATCCCCCTGCGCAACGTGATGCGGGAGGACGTGGTCGAGGCCGGGCTTTCCCAGGAGGAAGCCCTCCGCAACGCTCCCCGCCGGGAAGGGGGGTATTTCGCGGTGCCCAGGATCCTCTGAGGCGGAAGGAGACACGGTGAATCCCTACCTGCTCCTCGCCACCGCGGCCGTGCTGGTGGGCATCGCTTTCTGGTACCGGTCGCGGGCCGGAGTAAGCGGGGAAACGGGGCGTTGGTTCCTCCTTTGGTTGCTGGCGGGCGCTCTTGGCGCGGCCTTCTCCTCCATCTCCTGGTGGATGGGGGACGACACCATCAGCCTTTCCTTCTACCAGGTGACCAGCGTGTTCGCGGTGGGCAGCACCTTCTTCGTCTTCGCCTTCGCGCGCTCCTTCGGTCGCAGCGCCGACTACACACTGTTCTTCTGGTCCCTGCCCCTGCAGTTCGCGGTGGCCGCCATCCTGGTCAACGGCGGCGATTTGTTCAACCGGGATGGAAGGCTCTGGGTTTTCGACAACGAGTCTCCCGTGACATGGATAAACGCCGCGGCGCTGATGCTCTACGCCGTCATGGCCATCGCCTATGTCATCGTCCTGCTCAGGGACCTGCGCCGGGAGGGGAAGAACAGGGAAGGGCAACGGGTGAAGGTGGTGCTGGCGGCGCTGCTCATCCTCTTCTATGCCGAGGTCATGGAGGGGATACTGGGCGCGCGCAGCTGGTGGGGCGGCCATGTTCCCCTGGTCGAAATCGCCGAGCTGGCCGGCGCGCTGGTGTTGGCCCGGGTGGTGGCGGGACGTCGCTGGGCAGGCGGGAGAGAGGCTTGAGGTCGTTGGCACGGCTCGCGCGCGGCGGGAGGCTGGCGACAGGAACCGAAGGCGGGGACGGCATGAGTGATAGCGAGGCGAGAAGAGGTACAACGGAGGCGTGGTAAGAGGTGGAAGATCTATACGCGAAGAAAGCCTGGGAACTGATAGCGATGCTCCGCGGCCGGGAAGTCTCCGCCAGGGAGGTGCTGCAGTCGGTGTTGCGGCGCATCGAGGAGGTGGAAGGAGACGTCCACTCCTACATAACCCTCACCGAAGGCGAGGCGGAGCAGGCGGCATCACGGGCAGACGAGGCGCTTGCGGGCGGCCGTGATCCCGGGACGGCGGCGGGCGTTCCCCTGGCGGTGAAGGACGTCCTCTGCACGCGGGGGGTCCCCACCACCTGTGGATCACGCATGCTGGAGGGATTTGTCCCGGTCTACGATGCCACCGTCATCGGGCGGCTGCGGGAAGCGGGCATGACCATGATGGGCAAGGCCAACATGGACGAGTTCGCCATGGGCTCCTCCACCGAGAACTCCGCCTTCGGACCCACCCGCAACCCCTGGGACCTCGACCGTGTTCCCGGCGGTTCGAGCGGTGGGTCGGCGGCGTCGGTGGCCGCGGGGGAGGCCATCTGGGCCCTGGGGTCCGACACGGGAGGCTCCATCCGCCAGCCGGCCTCCTTCTGCGGGCTGGTGGGGTTGAAGCCTACTTACGGGCTGGTGTCCCGTTACGGCCTCGTGGCCTTCGCCTCCTCCCTGGACCAGGTGGGCCCCATAGCCCGCGACGTGAGGGATTGCGCCCTGCTGCTCTCCCTCATCGCCGGGTATGACCCCCGCGATTCCACCTCCCTGCAAGTGAAGGTGGCGGATTACCTTGAGGCGCTGGAGGGAGACATCCGTGGCCTCAGGGTGGGCGTCCCCGGGGAGTTGATGCAGGAGGGCTTGACTCCGGGGGTGAGGGCGAACGTGGAGAACGCCCTGCGCCTCTTCGCGGAGCTGGGGGCCGAGGTGGAGGAGACTACCCTGCCCCACCTGGATTACGCCCTGAGCGCCTATTACATCCTGGCCCCCGCTGAGGCCAGCTCCAACCTGGCGCGCTATGACGGCGTGCGCTACGGGTTGCGGGTGGAAGGGGAGGATATGCTGGAAATGTATGGCAGAACGCGCGCCGCCGGTTTCGGGGCGGAGGTGAAACGCCGCATCATGCTGGGGACCTACGCCCTCTCCGCCGGCTACTACGAGGCCTATTACGGGCAGGCACAGAAGGTGCGCACCCTCATCCTGGGCGATTTCCGCCGCGCTTTCGAGCGCTTCGACGTGCTGGTCAGCCCCACTTCCCCCACCCCCGCCTTCGCCCTGGGGGAGAAGGTTGAGGATCCCCTGGCCATGTACCTTTCCGACGTGTGCACCATCCCCGTCAACCTGGCGGGGATCCCGGCCGTCAGCATACCCTGCGGCCTGGAAGACGGCCTGCCTGTGGGCTTGCAGATCATGGGGAAGGCGCTGGGCGAGGCGGAGCTTCTGCGCGTGGCCCGCGTCATGGAGGAGGCGCTGGGTTTCCGGGAGAGGCCGCGTGTCGCGAGGGGTGAGGCGTGATGGGCGGATACGAGGCGGTGATAGGCCTGGAGATCCACGCGGAACTGAGGACGCGCTCCAAGATGTTCTGCTCCTGCGACGCCTCCTTCGGTGGCGAGCCGAACGCCAAGACCTGCCCCGTTTGCCTGGGGCTCCCCGGGGTGCTCCCGGTGCTCAACCGCCGGGCGGTTGAATTGGCCATCCGCCTGGCCCTCGCCCTGGAGTGCGAGATAGCGCCGCGCTGCATCTTCCACCGCAAGAACTATTTCTATCCGGATATGCCCAAGAATTACCAGATATCGCAGTACGACCTCCCCCTCGCCGTCCGCGGGCACCTGGACCTGGAGATGGAGGAAGGTCCCTTCCGGGTTGGGATCACCAGGGTGCACCTGGAGGAGGACACGGGGAAGACCGTGCACGTGAGCGAGAGCGGCCGCATCCACGGTTCCGAGTACAGCCTGGAGGACTTCAACCGCGCCGGCGTCCCCCTGCTGGAGATCGTCACCGAGCCGGATATACGCACGCCCGAGCAGGCGCGCCTGTTCATGCAGGAGCTGAAGAACATCATGGAGCACCTTGACGTTTCCGACTGCAAGATGGAGGAGGGGAGCCTGCGCTGCGACGCCAACATCTCCCTGCGGCCGCGCGGTTCGCAGGATTACGGGGTGAAGACGGAGATAAAGAACATGAACTCCTTCCGGGCCCTCTACCGCGCCCTGGATTACGAGATATCCCGGCAGAGGGAGATCATGGAAAACGGCGGGGAGATAGTGCAGGAGACCAGGCACTGGGACGCCGACGCCAACACGACCACCCCGCTGCGCACCAAGGAGTATGCCTACGACTACCGTTATTTCCCCGAGCCGGACCTGGTGCCCCTCGAGCCCGAACGGGCCCTCATCGAGGAAGTGAGAGCCTCTCTCCCGGAGTTGCCGGCGCAGAGGCGGCGCCGTTTCCGCGAGCAGTACGGCCTGCCCGACCACGACGCGTGGCTGCTGACCTCCTCCAAGAGCATGGGCGACTATTTCGAGGAGGCGGTGGCGAAGGGTCCCGACCCCAAGGCGGTGAGCAACTGGATGATGGGCGAGCTCTCCGCCTACCTGAACGCCAGGGGGATGGAGATAGGCGAGATCAAGGCCACCCCCTCGCAGCTTGCGGACATGGTGTCGCTGGTGGAGGAGGGGGTCATCAGCGGCAAGATCGCCAAGACGGTCTTCGAGGAGATGCTGGAGACGGGGAAGGATGCGCGGGCGGTAATCGCCGATAAGGATCTGACGCAGATAAGCGACGAGGAGGAACTGGCGGCCGTCATCGCGGAGACCATCGCGGAAAACCCCAAGAGCGTGGAGGACTTTCGCAGGGGGAAGGAGAAAGCGGTGAGCTTCCTGGTGGGACAGGTGATGAAGAAGACGAGGGGCCGCGCCAACCCCCAGTTGGTGAACGAGTTGCTGCTGAGGGAATTGCGGGAAGGTGGCTGATGGCGGGCCGGGCTTCATGGCGGATGGTGCGGATGTCCGGCCGGCGCAAGGGAGGCACGTAGCCAAGGAGGTTCGCAAGGTGGAGGGAGAGAGGACATGTCCCCGCTGCGGTGCCGCGCTCGGGGAAGAGGTCAGATTCTGCACCTCGTGCGGTGAGCGGATTGCGCCCGCGGCTGCATTTGCCGCGAAGAGGAGCATGGCGCCGCTGCTGGTCGGCGCCGCGGGCGGGCTGCTGCTCCTCGCGGGGGCGGCGCTGCTGGTCGTCTACCTTACCTTGTGGAGAGGCGGAGCGGGCAGCGGGGGAGATCCCGTCTCGCTGGCCAGGGAATACATGGAATCCCTGGAGAGGGAGGACGTGGACGCCTACCTGGCATGCTTCGAGGAGGATTTCTTGGAGGACGACCCCTTTTTAATAGACTTGGGCCTGGAACCCCGCGAGATGCTCGTGATGGCCTTCGGCTTCATGGACATATCCTTCGAGGGGGTGGAACTGGAGCTGGGGGAAGAGAAGGGAGAGAAGACCACGGTGGTGACTACCGCGGGAACGCTGTCCATGTCTGTGCTGGGCATGGAGGAGCAAGTGGACCTCGCAGACGAACCCCTGGAATTCAAGATGTTCAGGAAGGGCGGCAGGTGGTACCTGGCGGAGAACCCCTTGCCCGCCACGGGGACAATGGACATGGATTTCGATAAGGAGGATACGTACATAGACCCGGATGGATACGATCTCGAAGACCTCGAGGAATACCTTCCCGAGGGATGGGATCTCGAGGACCTGGAGGACCTGGGTCCCGGGGATCTTGAGGAGCTTATACGGGAGCTCATGGAAGAGCTGGATGAACCCCCGCAACCGAAGGAGAACGGTGGCGAGACCTTGACGCGGGCATCGTGTGGGATCGCTGACCGTGCGCTTGGCCGCCGGGGATAGGCGCCGCGCCTGCGCATAGAAAGGGGCGGGAACCTTCCCGCCCCTTGCTTTACGCTGGGTTCTCTATGCCCCCGGCGCCGTGTCCGCAGCCGCGCCCACCACGCGCGGAAGGTCGCTCTGCGTGAGGAGCTCTCGTCGGCCGTAAGCGGCGGCCGACGGGTATCAGCCGGGTTTACCCCGCCTCGGAGACCAGCTTCTCGTAGGCGGCGGCGTCCAGGAGGTCGTCCACCCCGGAGGGATCGGCGAGCTCCACCTTGACCATCCACCCTGACCCGTAGCAGTCCTCGTTGATGATCTCCGGGGCCTCGACCACTTCCTGGTTGGCCTCCACGATGGTCCCGTTGACCGGGCTGTAGACGTCGGACACCGATTTCACGGACTCGATCTCCGCGTAGGGTTCCCCCGCCTTCACCTCCGTCCCCGCGGCGGGGAGCTCGAGGAAGACGATCTCGCCCAACTGGTCCTGGGCGTAGTAGGTGATCCCCAGGGTGGCCATATTGCCGTCGATCTTGGCCCAGGCGTGCTCGGGATGATACTTCAGGTCCTCCGGGTACATCTGCTTTCACCTCCAGTCAGATCGGTTACGACGATGCCATGATAACCCAACCTCGCGCCCCGCGCCATATTCAAGCGGCCCGTCCGCGGCGGGTCACGTCCCGACGCGCCGCCGCCGCGGAGGCCGCTTTGCCCTCTCGCCGCGCATCACTTGCGCGACGGCGCGGCGTGTATGGCCCTCTCGTGGGCCGCCTCCGCCGCCTCCATGATGGCCTCTGCCAGGCTGGGGTGGGCGTGCACGGTGCGGCCCATGTCGTCGGCGGTCACTCCCATACGGATGGCCAGGGCCACCTCGTGGATGAGGTCGGAGGCGTGGGGTCCCATGATCTGGCACCCCAGCACCTTGTCCGTGGCGGCGTCCACCACCAGCTGCACGAAGCCCTGTCCCTTGCCCATGGCCAGCGCCTTCCCCAGTCCCCCGAACATGAAGCGGCCGATGCGGGTTTCGACCCCCTGCTCCTCCGCCTTGGCGGGGGTCAGCCCGACGCTGGCGATTTCCGGCTCGGTGAAGATGCAGGCCGGCACGACGTTGTAGTCCATGACGCAATCGTGCCCCATGGCGTTCTCCGCCGCGCACATGCCCTCGAACGAGGCCACGTGGGCCAGGAGGATACCCCCCACCACGTCGCCAATGGCGTAAACGCCGGGGACGCTCGTCTCCATGCGCTCGTTCACCACGATCTCGCCGCGCTTTCCCAGCTCCACGCCCAATTCCTCCAAGCCCAGGCCGGAGGAGTTGAGGGAACGCCCGATGGAGACCAGGAGTTTCTCCGCCTCCAGCACCTCGCCCGTGGAGAGCCTCGCCTTCACGCCGTCGGGGCGGTATTCCACCATCTCCTCGATGGTCACTTCGGTGAGGATCTCGATGCCCTTCTTGTTGAGTATGCGCTTCATCTGCTGGGATATGCGCTCGTCCTCGGTGGGGAGGATGCGCGGCATGAGCTCCACCATGGTCACCTTGCTCCCCAGGGCGTTGAAGATGGTGGCGAACTCCGAGCCCACCACGCCGCTGCCCACGATGATCATGGACGCCGGGATCTCGGTCAGCTCCAGCCCCTCCGTGGAGGTGAGGATGGCCGGCTGGTCGAAGTCGAAGGTGGGGAGGCGGGCCGGCTCGGATCCGGTGGCGACGATCACCCTTTCCGTCTCGATGACCTTCTCGCCTTCCTCGCCCTCCACTGCCACCCGGCCTGGGGAGAGGAGGCGGGCGGTTCCCTTCACCACCTCGACCTTGTTGGCCTTGAGCAACTGCGCTATGCCGTTGCGGAGCTGCGAGCTGACCTTCTCCTTGCGCTCCACCATGGCCTTGAGGTCGGGGACGGGTTCGCCCACCTTGACGCCGTATTCGTGCGCCTCCCTGATGGTCTCCACCACCTCGGCACAGGCCAGAAGGGCCTTGGTGGGGATGCATCCCCAGTTAAGGCAGGTGCCCCCGAGGAGGTTCTTCTCCACCAGCACCACGCCGCTTCCCAACTGCGCCGCCCGGATGGCGGCCACGTAGCCGCCCGGTCCCGCTCCGATCACCACCAGCTTGGCCTGTTGCTTCTCGGCTGCCATGACTTCCTCCTTCATGCTTCTTTCCGCCTGATGGGATATTCTCCGTGAACATACCCGCGCCCGCCGCGAGCCCGGCGCATATCCAAGCTATTTTATCACGGCAGGGGCGGGTGAGGCGGTGGAGAACACGGCCGAAAAACTATTTTACAAACAGGCGGCCGGTCATGAATAATGTTGCCGAACGGGGAGGTGAGGGAAGGGACCTCCCAAGGCTCCCCGCGGGAGGCGCGCGGCCTTTACGCCGGCATAGCAGGCGGGGTTTCGCGCCGCCACGGCCGGGAGGAGAGGCCGGGAGCATAAGGCGCCGGCCGCCGCTTCGAGGGCCAGGTCCCGGATGGAGGAAAGCCCATGGGCATGACCATCGCCGAAAAGATATTCTCCCGCCACTGCGGCCGCCCCGTGCGGGCGGGGGAGCTGGTTGTGGCGGAGGTGGATTTCATGATGGGGCAGGACGGCACCTCGCCCCTGGCCATCCAGGCTTTCCGGGAGCTGGGAGGGGAGCGGGTGTGCGACGCCGCTCGCGTGGCCATGGTGATCGATCACAGCGCCCCCAGTCCCCTGGAAGGAGTATCCAACCTGCACGCCATGATGCGGGAGTTCGCCGGGGAGCAGGGGCTGTTCCTCTACGACGTGGGTTGGGGTGTCTGTCACTGCCTGCTGCCCGAGCAGGGACACGTGGTCCCCGGCGACCTGGTCATCGGAGCGGACTCCCACACCACCACCTACGGGGCCATAAACGTTTTCTCCACCGGGGTGGGATCCACTGACCTGGCGGCGGCCATGCTCAGCGGAAAGCTCTGGTTCAAGGTTCCGGAAACCCTGCGCCTGGAGCTCCGCGGCACCCTCGCGCCGGGGGTATATTCGAAGGACATCGCGCTTTTCCTGGCGGGAGAGCTCACCGCGGACGGGGCCACCTACCTGGCGGTGGAATACGGGGGAGAGGCGATATCCTCCCTGTCCGTGGAGGCGCGCTTCACCATCGCCAACATGGCGGTGGAGATGGGGGCCAAGGCGGGGCTCATGCAGGCCGACGAGAAGGTCCTGCAGTGGGTCTCCCGCCGCGCCGCGAGGCGGCCCGCACCGGCGGACCCCGACCCGGACGCCTCCTACCGCGGGGTGCTGGAGTACGATCTGGGGGGGCTCACCCCGCAGGTGGCGCTGCCCCACCGCGTGGACAACGTGAAGCCGGTGGAGGAGGTGGAAGGGACTCCCATCCAGGAGGCAGTCATCGGGACCTGCACCAACGGCCGCCTGGAGGACCTGGAGGAGGCGGCGCGCATCCTGGCCGGCAGGAGAGCAAGCCCGGAAGTGCGCCTCATAGTGGCCCCCGCCTCTCGCCAGGTGCTCATGGAGGCCATGGAGAAGGGGATCGCGCAGAGGCTGGTGGAGGCAGGAGCGGCCCTGGTGACGCCCGGCTGCGGGCCCTGCGTGGGGACGCATAACGGGGTGCCCGCGGACGGCGAGGCGGTCATCTCTACCGCCAACCGCAATTTCAAGGGACGCATGGGCAACGCCAACGCCCACATCTACCTGGCCAGCCCGGCCACGGTGGCGGCCAGCGCGGTGGCGGGGAAGATCACCGATCCCCGGCGCATGCTTTGAGGAGAGGCGAGGAGTTGGTAATATATGGCAGGTAACGGGATCCTCAGGGGCAGGGCGCACGTCTTCGGGGATGACGTCAACACCGATTACATCATCTCCGGCAAATACAAGTTCAGGACGCTGGACGTGGAGGAGCTGGCGCGCCACTGCATGGAAGACGTAGATCCCGGCTTCAGTGAGCGTGTGCGGCCGGGGGACTTCATCGTAGCCGGCGGCAATTTCGGTTGCGGCTCCTCCCGCGAGCAAGCTCCCCTGGTGATCAAGCACGCCGGCGTGAGCGCCGTGCTCGCGCGCTCCTTCGCGCGCATCTTCTTCCGCAACGCCATCAACAAGGGCCTGCCGGCGGTGGAATGCGACACCTCCGGGATACGGGCCGGCGACGAGCTGGAGGTTGACCTGGCGCGGGGGAAGGTGAAAAACGTGACCCGCGGCTACACGCTGGAGATCGTTCCTCTCCCGGCGGTGATGATGGACATCCTCGCGGAGGGCGGCCTTACCGATTACCTGAGAAAGCACGGAGGTTTCAAGCTATGAGGAGGATAACCCTTATCCCGGGGGACGGAGTGGGTCCCGAGATAGTCGAGGCCTGCCGCAGGATCATCGAGGCCGCGGGGGCGTCCGTGGAGTGGGACGTGCAGGAGGCCGGCGCCGGGGTCATGGAAAAATACGGCACGCCTCTCCCCGCACACGTGCTGGACTCCATCCGCGCCAACAAAGTGGCCCTCAAGGGCCCCATCACCACGCCCGTGGGATCGGGTTTCCGCAGCATCAACGTGGCCCTGCGCCAGGAACTCGACCTCTACGTCAACCTGCGGCCCGCCCGCAGCCTGGAGGGGGTACGCGCCCCCTACAAGGACATCGACCTGGTGGTTGTGCGCGAGAACACCGAGGACCTCTACGCGGGCATCGAGCGCATGGTGGACGAGGACACCGCGGAAAGCGTCAAGCTCATCACCCGGCGGGCTTCCGAGCGCGTCTGCCGCTTCGCCTTTGAGTACTCGCGCCGCGAGGGCAGGCGCAAGGTGACCGCGGTGCACAAGGCCAACATCCTCAAGTTCAGCGACGGCCTTTTCCTGGAGACGGCGCGCGCCGTGGCGCGCGATTATCCCGACATCGAGTTCGAGGACCGCATCGTGGACAACATGGCCATGCAGCTCGTCCAGAAGCCGCACATCTACGACGTGCTGGTGCTGCCCAACCTCTACGGGGATATCATCTCCGACCTCTGCGCCGGCCTGGTGGGAGGGCTGGGGGTGACGCCCAGCGCCAACATCGGGGAAGGGATCCAGGTCTTCGAACCGGTGCACGGCAGCGCGCCCAAGTACACGGGTATGAACAAGGTGAACCCCACCGCCCAGATCCTCGCCGGGGTCCTCATGCTGCACCACATCGGGGAGGAGAAGGCGGCGAGCCGCATCTACGAGGCGGTGGCCGCGGTGATCCGGGAAGGGAAGACGGTCACCTACGACCTGGGAGGGGAGGCGGGCACCTCCCAGATGGCCGACGCCATAATCGACAGGCTCTAAGCGGGGAGAGCGACAAGGGATGGGGGCGCCGGGGGAGCAAGTGCGGGATCCGGGCGCCTCCGTCCCGGCCCAGATGGCCCCAGCGACGCCGCGAGGCGGCCGTCTGGGGAGCGAAATGCGAAAATACCTTGACGACATCCCCTAATATCTAAATAATACTAACAATAACCGCGTGAGCGCGGTTAGCGCACAATTTCTCATCCTTCCCGGAGGGAAACCATGGAACTCAGGAGCAAGGCCGTAAGGACCGGCCTATCAAGGGCACCGCACCGGTCGCTTTTGAAAGCGGACGGCTTCATCGACCGGGAGATCGAGCAGCCCTGGGTGGGGATCGCCTGTGCCGTCAACGAGGTGGTCCCAGGGCACGTGCACCTGCAGCAGGTGGCGGAGGCGGTAAAGGCCGGCGTGCGCATGGAGGGCGGAACCCCCATGCAGTTCGGTGTCATCGGCATATGTGACGGCATCGCCATGGGCCACGCAGGCATGCGCTACTCCCTGCCCTCGCGGGAGGTGATCGCCGACAGCATAGAGCTCATGGCGCAGGCGCACGCCTTCGATGCCATGGTTATGATTACCAACTGCGACAAGATCGTGCCGGGGATGCTTATGGCGGCTGCGAGACTGAACCTCCCCACGGTGGTGGTTAGCGGAGGCCCCATGCTGGCGGGGAGGCACCGGGGGAGGAACATTGACTTCATCACGGTGATGGAGGCGCAGGGTGCGGTGGAGAGCGGCCGCATGGAGACGTCGGAGCTGGCGGAGCTCGAGGATGAGGCCTGCCCGGGTTGCGGGAGCTGCGCCGGGCTCTTCACCGCCAACTCCATGAACTGCCTCACCGAGGCGGTGGGCTTGGGCCTGCCGGGAAACGGCACCGTGCCGGCCGTTCATGCCCGCAGGCTGCGCCTGGCCAAGCAGGCAGGCCTGGCGGTGATGGAGATGCTGCGCAAGGGACGCCGTCCCCTGGACATACTTACTAGGTCAGCCCTGCGCAACGCGCTGGCGGTGGACATGGCCATCGGGGGGTCTTCCAACACCATACTCCACCTCCTGGCCCTGGCCTATGAGGCGGGGGTGGAGATGGACCTGCGGGAAGTGCAGGAGGTGTGCGACGCCACTCCCAACCTCGCGCGCATCAGCCCCGCCGGAGGTGCCCGCCATTTCATGCAAGACCTGGACGAGGCGGGAGGCATACCGGCGGTGATGGGGGAGCTTCTGAGGCGGGGGTTGATCGACCCCGAGGTGCCTTGCGTGGGCGCAGACCGCCTGGGAGACCTCATAGAGGGCAAGGGAACGCTCAACCCCGAGGTATTGCGGGCAGTGGAGGACCCTTACATGCCGACGGGAGGGCTTGCCGTGCTCTGGGGCAACCTGGCGCCAGAGGGGGCGGTGGTAAAGCAGTCCGCGGTGCCGGAGAACCTGCTGTGCCACCGCGGACCGGCACGTGTCTTCGATGCGGAGGAAGATGCGGTGGCGGCCATGACCGGCGGGGCTATCCGCGAGGGCGACGTAATCGTGGTGCGCTACGAGGGACCGCGGGGCGGGCCGGGCATGCGGGAGATGCTCAACCCCACCGCCACCATCGCCGGTATGGGCATGGCGGACAAGGTGGTGCTCATCACGGACGGGCGCTTCTCGGGCGGGACGCGGGGAGCCGCGGTGGGCCATATCTCGCCGGAAGCCGCCCAGGGCGGTCCCATCGCCCTGGTAGAGGAGGGGGACCTGATCGAGCTTGACATCCCGGGCCGCGGCATCCGCCTGGAGGTGGAAGAGGGGGTGCTCGAGGAGCGCAGGCGGGCTTGGAGGGCGCCGGAGCCCAAGGTGGATTCGGGGTACCTGGCGGAATACGTGCGCCGGGTCTCCAGCGCCAGCCGCGGCGCGGTGAGGTTGCGCGATTGAAACATTGAAAGTATATGGAATATATTTCCATATCTAATGAATAGGGATACGGCCGGGGTGAAGCCCCTTCCGGGGGCGGGAGAGGCGCGTCGATAGCCGGCCAAGGCGTACGGCGATGCGGTGCGCGGCGTGCGGATAGGGGCAGAAAGGGCCGTATCCACCTATCCGGTTAACGGCCTATACGTATATACCGGGCAAGGGAAACCACTGAGGGACGGTGATCAGGCTTGAAAGTAACCGGCGCCAAGGCCCTGGTGCGCTCTCTCGAGGAGGAGGGAGTGGAGATCATCTTCGGCATCCCGGGAGGGGTACTCCTGCCCGTCTATGACGTGCTCTTCGAGTCGAAGATGCGCAAGGTGCTCACCCGGCACGAGCAGGGGGCGGCCCATGCCGCCGACGGCTATGCCAGGGTCACCGGCAAAGTGGGGGTGTGCATGGCCACCTCGGGGCCGGGGGCCACCAACCTGGTAACCGGCATCGCCAACGCCTACATGGACTCCGTGCCCCTGGTTGCCATCACCGGCCAGGTGGCCACCAACCTCATCGGTACCGACGCCTTCCAGGAGGCGGACACCACCGGCATTACCATGCCCATCGTCAAGCACAATTACCTGGTGAAGGACCCCGCGGATATCCCCGACGTGGTGCAGGAGGCCTTCTACATCGCGCGCACCGGACGCCCCGGGCCGGTGCTCATCGACCTCCCGGTGGACGTGGCGCGCGGCGAGCTCGAGTACCACCGCAGGGAGCACCCCCAGCTTCCGGGATACAAGCCCACCTACAAGGGGCACAAGAAGCAGGTGCGCATGGCCGCGAGGAGCATCCTTGAGGCGCACAGCCCCATCCTCTACGTGGGGGGAGGCGTCATCACCTCCGGCGCCACCGCGGAGCTGAAGAAGCTGGCGGTGGATAACGGCATCCACGTGACCCACACCCTCATGGGCAAGGGAGCCTTTCCCGAATCCCACCGCCTCTCCCTGGGCATGCTGGGGATGCACGGGACCCGCTGCGCCAACTACGCCATGTGCGAGACGGACCTCATCATCGCCGTGGGTGCGCGCTTCGACGACCGCATCACCGGCAAGCTCTCGGAGTTCGCGCCCAAGGCCAAGGTCATCCACATAGATATCGACCCGGCGGAGATAAGCAAGAACGTGCGGGCGCACATCCCCATCGTGGGGGATGCCCGGCAGGTGCTGAAGGACCTCAACGCCGCCATCGCGGAGGTACGCGCGGAGATAAAGGCCGCTGACCGCTCGGCGTGGAACGCCGCCATCGAGGAGTGGAAGGAGAAGTACCCCCTCGCCTACGAGAGGGGGAACGGCCTGAAGCCGCAGTACGTGGTGGAGAGGATCCACGCCCTCACCAAGGGAGACGCCGTCATCTGCACCGAGGTGGGGCAGAACCAGATGTGGGCGGCCCAGTACTACCCCGTGCAAAAGCCGCGCCGCTTCATCTCCTCCGGCGGTCTGGGGACCATGGGCTACGGGCTGCCGGCCGCCATCGGCGCCCAGCTGGGCAGCCCCGGGGACCTGGTCTTCGACATCGCGGGGGACGGCAGCGTGCAGATGACCATCCAGGAGCTGGCAACGGCGGTGCTGGAGGGGGCGCCGGTCAAGGTGGCCATCCTCAACAACGGCTACCTGGGCATGGTGCGGCAGTGGCAGCAGCTTTTCTACAACGGCAAGTACTCGTGCACCTGCCTGGACAGGGAGCGCACCCCCGATTTCGTGGCCCTGGCCGAGGCTTACGGGGCCAAGGGCATCAGGGTCAAGGATCCGGATCTGGTGGATCAGGCCATCCAGGAGGCGATGGAGAGCCCCTGCCCGGTGCTCATCGATTTCTGGGTGGATCCGGAGGAGAACGTCTATCCCATGGTGGCGCCGGGGGCGCCGCTCTACGACATGATCGGGGACCTGCTCTACCCGGTGGAGAAGGTGCACCCGGAGAAGGCGGAGGAGCCCTTCCTGTAGGAAGGGGAGCCGTCGTGGCCGTCCCTCGAGAGGGGAGGTGGGGAGATGAAACATACTCTGTCAGTGCTGGTGGAGAACAAGCCGGGGGTGCTGGCGAGGGTGGCGGAGCTCTTCGCCCGCCGCGGTTTCAACATCGACAGCCTGGCGGTGGGGACCACCGAGAAGCCGGACATCTCGCGCATGACCATCGTGGTGGACGTGGCGGAACATTCGTTGGAGCAGGTGCGCAAGCAGCTGCACAAGCTGGTGAACGTCATCGAGATCAGCGACCTCGATCCCGAAACCTCGGTGGCGCGGGAGCTGGTGCTGGCCAAGATAAAGGTGAATCCCGAGAACCGTTCCGAGGTCATCGAGATCGTGGATATCTTCCGGGGAAACATCGTGGACGTCTCCCGGGAGAGCATCGTCGTGGAGGTCACCGGCAACGCCCAGAAGTTGCGCGCCTTCGAGGAACTGGTGAAGCCCTACGGCATCAGGGAACTGGTGCGCACGGGAAAGGTGGCCCTGCCGCGCGGCAAGTAGCCTGAGGCGAAGCTGAGGAGGAGGAGCATGGCGGAGATCTACTACGATAAGGATGCCGACCTTTCCATGCTGGAAGGGAAGACGGTGGCGGTGATCGGCTTCGGAAGCCAGGGACATGCCCACGCCCTCAACCTGCACGACTCGGGAGTGAAGGTCGTGGTGGGCCTGCGCGAGGGAAGCCCCTCCCGGGCACGCGCAAGCGAGGCGGGGTTGGAGGTGGCGGGCGTGGCTGAGGCGGCGGAGGCCGGCGACATCGTCATGCTGCTGGTTCCCGACCAGGACCACCGCGAGGTCTACGAGAGAAGCGTGAGGGCGGGCCTCAGGGAGGGCGACGCGCTCTTCTTCGCCCACGGGTTCAATATCCATTTCTGTCAGGTCGTGCCCCCCGAATACGTGGACGTGGTCATGGTGGCTCCCAAGAGCCCCGGGCACATGATGCGCCGCGTTTTCGAGCAGGGGAGCGGGGTCCCCTCGCTGCTGGCCGTGCACCAGGACTATACCGGCAAGGCCCTGCAGTTGGGGCTGGCCTACGCCAAGGGGATAGGGTCCACGCGGGCGGGGGTTCTCCTCACCACCTTCCAGGAGGAGACGGAGACAGACCTCTTCGGCGAGCAGTGCGTGCTCTGCGGGGGCGTGGTGGAGCTCATCCGCGCCGGCTTCGACACCCTGGTGGAGGCGGGATACCAGCCGGAGATCGCCTACTTCGAGTGCCTTAACGAGCTGAAGCTCATCGTGGACCTCATCTACGAGGGGGGCATCTCCTACATGCGCTATTCCGTGAGCGACACGGCCGAGTACGGGGACCTCACGCGCGGGCGGAGGATCGTCAACGAGGATACCAGGAAGGAGATGCGGCGCATCCTGGAAGAGGTGGTGCGCGGGGAGTTCGCGCGGGAATGGATCCTCGAGAACCAGGCGGGGCGGCCCGTATACAACGCGCTCAAGCGCCGCGATGCGGAGCACCTCATCGAGAAGGTGGGAAAGGAGCTGCGCTCCATGATGAGCTGGCTCCAGAAAGGGTAGCGGCGGCGCGGCAGGGGCCTTCACGCGGGTCGAGGGAGAGAGCGGTCGAGATGACCGGCAGATGAGGAAGGAGTGATGGCGTGATACGCAAAGAGTACCTGATGACACCGGGGCCCACCCCCATTCCGCCAGAGGTGAGCCTGGTGCAGGCGGAACCCATCATCCATCATCGCACTCCTGCCTACACCGAGCTGTTCGTGCGCATGGTGGAGGGACTCAAGAAGGTGCTGCTTACGGAGAACGACGTGCTCACCTTCGCTGCCTCGGGCACCGGGGCCATGGAAGGAGCGGTGGCCAACTGCTTCAGCCCGGGGGACCGCGTGCTGGTGGCAGCGGGAGGCAAGTTCGGGCAGCGTTTCGCGGAGATCGCCAGGGAGTACAGGCTCGAGGTGGAGTACTACGAGTATGCCTGGGACGAGGCGGCTGACGTGGAGGTCATCTCCAGGCTGCTGCGGGAGAAGCCGGACATCAAGGGAGTCTTCGTCACGCACAGCGAGACCTCCACGGGAATCGTCAACGACATACGTAGCATCGGCGAGGCGGTCAGGGATACGCCCGCCATCCTGGTGGTGGACTCCATCAGCGGGGCGGGAGCGCTGGAGCTGCGTACCGACGAGTGGAACATAGACGTGCTGGTCACCGGCTCGCAGAAGGCGCTCATGACCCCACCCGGGCTGGCGGCGGCGGCGGTGAGCCCCAAGGCCTGGGAATATGTGGAAAAGGCGGGATCGCCGGCCTTTTACTTCAGCTTCAGCAAAGCGCGCAAGAAATACCGCTCCGACACGCCGGAAACCCCCTTCACCCCGGCGGTTAGCCTGGTCATGGCCATGTCCAAGGCGGTGGATATCCTGTTGCAGGAGGGCCTGGAGGCCGCCTGGGAGCGCCACCGCATGCTGGCTCTGTGCACCCGCGCCGCGGTGCAGGCCATGGGCCTGGAGCTGTTTCCAAAGGTCCTCGAGCGGGCTTACGCGGTGACGGCCATCAAGGCCCCGGAGGGGATCAGCGGCGGGGAGATAGTGCGCCACATGAACCGGGTGCACGGGGTGATCATCGCCGGCGGGCAGGAGCAACTGAAGGGCAAGATCTTCCGCATCGGGCACGTGGGCTACTACAACTTCTTCGACATGGCGGTGGCCTTGACGGCCCTGGAGCTGACCCTGAATGCGCTGGGCTTTCCCCTGGAACCGGGGTCGGGCGTGGGCGCCGCGGAGCGGGTATACTTGGAATTGACGGCGGGGTGAGCCCCGGGTCCCGGGCAGCCGGTGAGAGGAGAAGGCGCCCGGGAAGAGGGCCGGGAGGCTCGCTCCTGATTCGATAGGAAGGAATTGCCAGATGGGGAAAGCAAGGACGGGTGTAAAGGAGGGAAGGTTGGCTCGCATCCTGGTCAGGGAGAGAATAGCGGAAAGCGGGATAGAGCTCCTGCGCAGGGACTTCGAGGTCGACTTCCTTACCGACCTCACCCGTGAGGATTTACTGCGGTGCATCGCGGAATACGAAGCGCTCATCGTGCGCAGCGCCACCAAGGTGGACGCCGAGGTCATCCAGGCCGCGGAAAGGCTGAAGGTGATCGGGAGGGCCGGGGTGGGAGTGGACAACATCGACGTGGAGGCCGCCACCAAGCGGGGCATCATGGTCATCAACGCCCCCCAGAGCAACATCATCTCCGCGGCGGAGCAGACCATGGCCCTCCTCCTGGCCCTGTGCCGCAACGTCCCTGACGCGGTGAGCTCCCTGCGCGACAGGTGCTGGGACCGCACGAGCTTCGAGGGGGTGGAGCTCTACCAGAAGGTCATGGGCATAGTGGGGCTGGGGCGCATCGGCACCCTGGTAGCCCAGCGCTGCCAGGCCTTCGGCATGCGCGTGGTGGCCTACGATCCCTACATCTCCGAGGAGAAGGCGCGCAGGCTGGGGGTGGAGCTGGTCTCCAGGCTGGATGACCTGCTGCGGCAGGCGGATTTCATCTCCGTGCACCTCCCCAAGACCCCGGAAACCTACCATTTACTGGGAGAGGAAGAGTTTGCCAAGATGAAGGACGGGGTGCGCATTCTCAACGTGGCCCGGGGGGGCATCATCGACGAGGAGGCCCTGCAGCGGGCGCTGGAATCGGACAAGGTGGCGGGAGCCGCCCTGGACGTCTTCGAGACGGAGCCGGCAACGGAGTGCCCCCTCATCGGGCACCCGAAAGTCATCGCCACCCCGCACCTGGGGGCATCCACGCAGGAGGCACAGGACCGGGCGGGGGTGATAATCGCGGAGCAGGTGGCGGCGGCGCTCAAGGGGGAGTTCGTGCCCAACGTGGTGAATCTCCAGGTGCCCGCGGAGGTGGATGAGACGGTGCGCTCGTTCATGCCGCTGGCGGAGAAACTGGGCCTACTCCTCACCCACCTGGTGGAGGGCCACGTGGACGGCATCGAGCTCGAGTACCTGGGCGAGCTGGCCAACCACGAGACGGGGATCCTGACCGTGGCGGCGCTCAAGGGGTTCTTCGAGAAGATAGTCTTCGAGCCGGTCAACTACGTCAACGCGCCCCTCTTCGCCAAGGAGAGGGGGATCGCGGTAAGGGAGACGAAGTCGGAGCAGACGCGGGACTACGTGAACCTGATCATGGTGCGCGGGCGGCGCAACAAGAAGGAGGTGGCGGTGGGAGGCACCCTGGTGGGCCTTTCCAACACGGAGCGCTTCGTGCACGTCTACGAGTACGACATAGACCTGGGACCCTCCCGCTACATGGCCTTTTTCCGCTACGCCGACGTGCCGGGCATGATCGGCAGGATCGGGACCATCCTGGGGGACCACAACATCAACATCGCGCACATGCAAGTGGGAAGGAAGAAGATCGGCGGGGAGGCGGTGATGGGGATCAACGTGGACATCCCCATACCGGACGAGGTCATGGAGGAGATCCGGCGCGTGCCCAAGGTGAAGGAGTGCAAGTTCATCCAGCTGTGGTGAGAGAACGGGGGAGGAAGACCCAATGGCCGAGAGAATCTACATCTTCGACACGACCCTGCGGGACGGCGAGCAGGCGCCGGGTATAAGCCTCAACCAGCGCGAGAAAGTGGAAATCGCGGAGCAGCTCGCCCGCCTGGAGGTGGACGTCATCGAGGCCGGGTTCCCCGTTTCCAGCCCCAGCGAGTTCGAGGCGGTGAAGGCGGTGGCAAAGACGGTCAAGGGGCCGGTGATCTGCGCCCTGGCCCGCACGGACCGCAACGACATCGACTGGGCCTGGGAGGCCATCATGTTCGCGGAGCGGCCGCGCATCCACACCTTCGTATCCACCTCGGAATACCACATGAAATACCAGTTGAAGAAGACCCCCAAGCAGGTGCTGGAGATGACCAGGGACGCGGTGGCCTACGCCCGCAAGTACGTGGAGAACGTGGAGTTCTCGGCCATGGACGCCAGCCGCAGCGACCCCAAGTTCCTCTACCAGGTTTTCGCGGAGGCCATCAAGGCGGGAGCCACGGTGATCAACATACCGGACACGGTGGGATACGCGCTCCCCGACGAGTTCGCCGAGCTGGTCAGGGGCATCATGGAGAACGTCCCCGGCATTGTGAGCATGGTGACACCTGAGGGCCCGCCAGTCTTGGATGTGTTCTGTCAATTGCTCGAAGACGGCGGGTATGGCAGCTACGACGCATTGCGACGCGCGCTGGCTGGGCAAACAGAGGCGAAAGCAGGACTGAAAGGGCCAAGTAAGGCCCGTCCTGTGGCACAGCCCAAGATTGATCGCGACGCGATTCGGGCGGCGGCCAAGGCTGTGCGTCTGCAAGGCGCCACTGGCGAAGCGACACAGGCGGCGTTGTTCTAGGAGTCAGCGTCACACAAGGAGTTCCTGTATGCACATCATCATCGTCCTGAACCGCGCGGTTGCGCACAAGATTGCAGCAGCCGTGCGCCTGCAACGCCTGACGCCGGCGGAGCAGCAGCTCTGGATCGGGCTGGCGCGCGCCATCCATCAGCGCCGCTGCCCCTGCCATCGCCCGTTTAGTCGGAATTGAGGTGTCTCATGCCGTACACCGAGAAAAC